>Ga0209068_10000101_pt1 | contig 52229 bp, 36 predicted proteins | sample ColStrG_CSR_2012_FD_187200 | JGI IMG/M metagenome (GOLD analysis project Ga0209068, IMG submission 187200) | Freshwater sediment microbial communities in response to fracking from Pennsylvania, USA - Cold Stream Run_MetaG_CSR_2012 (SPAdes)... | ecosystem: Environmental > Aquatic > Freshwater >...
GGCGCCGAGCCGCACGCTTCCCGCATCTGGAACACTGGCTCCGGCAATCATCTTGAGCAGCGTAGTCTTGCCCGCGCCGTTTCTCCCCATGACGGCCCAGCGTTCTCCGCGGCGGAGGGTGAGATTGAATCCTTCATAAATCACACGCGGGCCGTAACTCTTGTGCAGATTTTCAAGGACGGCCACCTGTTCGCCGGATCGCGGAGGGACACGAAAGTCAAACTTCACCACCACGCGTTTCTTCGGCAGCTCGATCTTCTCGATCTTATCCAAAGCCTTGATCCGGCTCTGCACCTGGGCCGCTTTGGCGGCGTGCGTCCTGAAACGATCGATGAAGCGCTGCTCTTTGGCAAGCATGGACTGCTGCCGGGCAAATGCTGCCTGCTGATTGCTCTCTCGGATCGCCCGCTCGCGCTCGTAGAAGTCGTAGTCACCCGAGTAGGTGATGATTTCGCCGCCATCAATCTCTGCAATTTTTGAGACCAGACGATTCATGAACTCGCGGTCGTGCGAAGTCATCAGCAGCGCGCCAGGAAACGACTTGAGGAACTGCTCCAGCCAGATGATGGATACGATGTCAAGATGGTTTGTCGGTTCGTCCATCAGCAATACATCCGGCATCCCGAGCAGGACCCGCGCCAGCGCAACCCGCATCTTCCATCCGCCGGAGAGAGCGCCCACGTCGCCGTCAATCTGATCATCTTTGAATCCCAGACCGTGGAGCACTTCACGGGCTTGCGATTCGAGCGCGTAACCGCCTAAATGCTCGTACTCCTCCTGTACGTGACCGAAGCGATCAAGGATGCGATCCATGTCATCAGCCTTGTCGGGGTCGGACATTTCCCGCTGCAAGGCTTCGAGCTCGTGGTGCAGATCTCCGACGCGTCCGCTGCCTGCGATCGCTTCATCCAGGACCGAACGGCCCTGCATTTCCTCGACGTCCTGGCGAAAGTAGCCGATCGTCAACTTCGTAGGGACAGAGACCGCGCCCTCGTCGGGAGTTTCCTCGCCGACCACCATTCGGAAGAGCGTCGTCTTGCCAGCCCCGTTGGGACCGACCAATCCGACTTTTTCGCCGGGATTCAACTGAAACGAAGCATCCACGAAGAGCAACTGCTTGCCATACTGCTTATTGATGTTTGAGAAAGAGATCATTTTGGGGGAGCAACTCGAGGCACGCTGCCTCTTCTAGTGTAGCCCGGCAACAGAATTGCCGGCCAAGCGCTCCACGGTGGATGTACAAGCGTGCGCTAGAAGTGAGCGATGCCAGCTCGAGACGGCCAAGCGGGCAGAGTTAGTGAGGTAGTAGAGCCCTCGGTGTTATCCGATTATTGGGGGCTGACTACCTGCACGTTCCTGCGATGTGGCTAAAGGCCTTCCGAAGTGAAGTCTTTTAGGGGCACGCGGCTCTCTTTGTTGAGCAAAAAGCACAGACATACAACACAGTTTGACTACCTTTGACGCGCATTCAGTTTGTCCAGCGCGCGCTTCAACTCTTCGAGCTTCTGTCCAGCCTCGCCGAGTTTGCCTTCCGCGGTCAGGCGTTGATAGTCGGCCAGATCTTTGGCGGCTTCCGCGATTAGCGGGTTGAGATTCTCTGCACCCTGGGGCAACCCGTTGGATGCCGACGTTCCTCGCGCCGCTTCCGCCGGGACTGCCGCAGAATTCGTCAACGGTGCTGTCATGGACGAGGCCGCTCCGCCAAAAAGGGCCGCCATCGCTGACTCGAAGGTCGGTCCGTAAGCCAGCCGATCTTGCAGCGCGAGTACGACCAAACGCAACTCCGGCATCGGACTCCGTTCGGCTTGGAGGTAGATCGGCTCCGCATACAACAGCGCGCGCCCGGTTGGAATCACCAGCAATGCTCCGCGCCGTACGTGCGAGCCTTGCTGATTCCACAACGTCAATTGTCCGGAAAGCTGCGCGTTCTGATCGATGCGCGCCTCGATTTGCAGCGGCCCATCGACCAGCTTCGTCTTTGGAAAGTTGTAGACCACCGACGTCCCGTATTGCGCGCCATCGCTGCGCCCGGCAATCCAGCCAATCAAATTATTCCGATTGGCCGGTGTGAAGGGCAGAATCTCTACGAATTCTTCGCCGACTTCGTCCGGTAACTTCATCAACACGAAGTTCGGCTGCATCGCCTGTGTTGTTGGCGCGCCCCCCTCGCCCATGCTGACTTCGCTGGCAACCGTCCATAGATCCTCACGGTTGTAGAACGCTTCTGGGTCCGTCATGTGATATAGGCCGTATGCTTCCGCCTGCAGCTTCAACAGCAACTCGGGATAGCGTACGTGCTTGCGGAGTCCCGGTGGCATCGCGGACGCATCCTTGAACAGACTCGGAAAAATGCGTCGGTAGGCCGCGATGATCGGATCCTCGTTATCAAATACATAAAACGTGGTCGTGCCGTCGTAGGCGTCGACAACGACCTTGACGCTGTTCCGCATGTAGTTAATGAGATCGTTGCCGAGGCGGTAGTGGGTCGAATACGGATAGCTGTCGGAAAGCGTGAACCCATCCATGATCCACGACAGCCGACCATCGTCGCCGAGCACGATGTACGGATCGGGATCGTAGGTGAGGAACGGTGCCAACGTTGACACGCGATCGCGCAGGTTGCGGCGCATCAGTAGACGGCTATCCTGGTTCACGTCATCGCTGAAGGGCAGCTTCGCAAGGTCGTCACGATCAAGCGCGATAGCGATGCGGCGCAGAAAGCCGCCGAGGACAATGCCGCCGTTGCCCTCGTAGGACGTTAGACTGTTGCTCGCGCCCTGCGGATAGTTGAATTCTTTCTGACGTGTTTTCACATAGACGTCGGTGTTGGTCAATTCGCCGAAGTAAATCTCCGGGCGCGTCACGGCCAGGCCGCGCACCGTGCTCTGGACTGGCATGTTACTCAGCATCAGGGTGGGCAGCCCCTCGGGTGTGAACCCGTTGACAGGGTTCATCGTGATTCCGTACCCGTGGGTGTAGATCAGCTTCTCGTTAATCCAGTTGCGGCTGCTCTCAGGGAGCTTCTCGACGTTCAGCTCACGCGCGGCGAGCATCACCTGGCGAGTCGTGCCGTCGATGTCATATCGATCAATGTCGATGTCGGGAAAGTCGTAGTACGTTCGAATTTCCTGAATCTGACGCAGTGTGTCCTGAAGTGCGCGCCAATCCCAAAGCCGGATGTTTTGAAGCGTAGCTTGATTGTTTGCGGCGTCGGCCGCCGCGACTGTCGTCTCCGCGGGAAACTCGCGTTGCGAGATTCGGTTGAATCCGTAGGCCTGCCGCGTCAGCTCTATGTTGTGAGCGATGAAGGGCTGCTCACGTACCAGTTCGTTTGGCTTAACAATAAAGTTGCTGACGTACCAGGCAACCCCTTGAACGGCAACGTAACAGACCGCAGCGGGAAGAATCGCGGCTACCAGCCAGCGCCCGCGTGGCACTCGCACTGCGTTGACGGCGGCGATCACGCCGCCGAGAACGAGCGCCACGCAGACAACGAGCATCCCTGTGATCATGACGTGCGCATCCGTGTAGGTCACGCCCCCGAAAATCGTGTGATCCTCGAATAATCGTTCAAACCGACTCAGATACACACGCACCGCGACAACTAGTAACAAGAACGCGAACGTTATCGAGAGTCCCCGCCAAGGTAAGAGAACTGAGCGACTGAGACGCCCAGCCAGCATACGGCTTCCGCCCGTGACGAAGATGAAAAAAGCGGCAAGCAAGCACGTAATCGCAGCTAGCGTAAGCAGCCACCCGGCGATGAGTTGCCACGCGGGCAGGGCGAATAGAAAGAAGTTCAGCGGCCTGCCAAAAATCGGGTCTACGACGCTACCCGCGCTCGTGGGCGAGTACCAAAAGAGCGCGAGCGTTTGCCACTCCGCCATCATGCCGGCGCCGGTTGCAGCTGCAATGACGAGCGAGACGACGAGTGCGATAACGCGCAGAACTGGCTCAACCGGCAGCTTCAGCGGCTGTCCACCGATGAGAATCGTGTGACCACTCGGCAAATCGGCAAGATGCGCTCGCTGTAACGCCCGAAACGATCCATACAGGATGAGAAATGTGGCCGCTGTGAAAGCCGCAAAAATCCCCCACTGCAGGCTCAGTGTTTTCCAGAACACGTCCCTATAGCCGAGGGACCCGAACCAAAGCGCGTCCACGTAATAGGACAGCGCGGTCCGACCGCCGAAGAATATGCCGGCAAGAATGGCAAGAATGAAAAGCAAACCACGGCGACGCCGCGGCGCATGCGGCGGTGGCCAGTCAATCGACTCGGGCATTCCTGCACTCCGTTTTCCTTAACTCTAACTCTTTATGTTCATCCGCATAATACTCCATCCACTTCACGAGTGAACTTGCTTGCGTGGCGTGGTTGGCCACGGTTCAAACCCGTTCACAGGCACCGGCCGTCGTCGGTTGTTCTTTTTATGGTTGGGCTATATCTTCCGACAACGGAGTTTGAACTTTACGCAAGCTCGGGGAGTAGCACCCTGGACATCTCGGAAGCAAAGAAGGCCCGTCGGAATGTCCAAAGAACGGCGTGCCTGAAGGGGAGAGAACTTATGAATATCTTACGTTTCGCTTGCCAAATGTTTATGGCCTCTCTGATCCAATTAGCAGTGGAAGCTCATGCAACGGGCGGAGCGAGAGAAACCGGACCCCGCTGCCGGGGCCAGCGTTCGTAGTGAAGTAGATCACTGCTTTCTAACCGGGAAGGGATCAACCGTGAGAATAATGACAATTCTATTGCGCAATAGCACAGCCGCTAAAGTTTGCACTTTTACCCTTGGTTTGAGTCTTGGATTTGCGCCTGCGCGAAGTTTTGCGCAAGACCGCCTTGAACAACCTTCCGCTCCCCTGAGGATGGCGAAGCTGCACGAACCGGTCGTCGATGGTTCTGCAACGAATGGTTCTTCACCGAATGGCCCCGTGGAGAGTAGCCCTGCCGCGGATGTCAATACTACGACGACCACGCCGAGCCAGACGCCACCCGTGGTTGACCCTGCAAACGCGGAGGTTGCGAAAGAACTGGAAACCATGCGTCTGCGCATTGAGCAACTGGAAGCGGCGCTCAAAGCGCGATCGGTTTCCGAGCCGCCCGCGGCATCGACAGAAGCTTTGGCGAAGCCGGGAGACATGGGATTGACCTCCGCTTTTCCAGGAGCCGCTCCGGCGCTCGCCGTGACACAAAGTGAAACCGCGCCCGCTGCAGCGCCCGCAGTGGACAATGAAACCCCATTTGCTTACGCCGACTGGACCTGGCTCAATGGCAACCCGCGCAACAAAGATGCGGTCTGGGATTCCAAGTTCTTCACTCCCGAAATCCGATTCGACACGAACTATGTGTTTAGCTTCAATCATCCGAAGGACGATTCGCTGGGCGGCTCGACCGAGATCTTTCGCCACAACGAAATCCAACTGGAACAGATCAGTTTCGGCGGTGATTTTCACTATCAAAACGTTCGGGGAAGAGTCCTAACCCTCGGTGGAATGTTCGGCGTGACAACACCGCGCAATGACGCCAGCGTCGGGCGCGGCCAATGGGACCTGCGCGGCGCATACAAGTACTTCTCCGAGGCGTGGGGCGGGTACCACTTCAATGTCAATCACGGCCTCAACGTCGACGCGGGAATCTTCGTCTCTTACATCGGCTTGTTCAGTTACTACAACTTCGATAACTGGGCCTACCAGCCGTCGTACGTGTCGTCCAACACGCCTTGGTTTTTCAACGGTCTCCGCATCCAGTGGTTTCCAACCAACAACCTGAAGATTGAGCCATGGATTATCAATGGATGGCAATCCTACGGCCGGTTCGGAAACCGGCCTGGCTTGGGCGGGCAAATTTTGTATCGCCCAAAGCCATGGCTCTCGCTGGTGTTCAACAATTACGGCATGGGTGAAGACACTCTGGGCCTCAATGGCGCACGCTCTCGCATCCACACAGATGACAGCGTCGAGCTCAAGTACTACGACCGGCCCGACAAGACTCTCGACAAGATGGCGTTCTCCTTCACGGCCGATCTGGGATGCGAATACGGTGGAGGAGTGGCTTGCTTTGGAAACAAAAAAGACTCGACAGGCAAAATCATTGCCTACAAGCAAGCGTTTCTGGGATGGATGCTGTACAACCGCTGGCAATTCAAGCACGACAAGTATGGCTTCACCCTAGGTGGTGGCGTGCTCAATAATCCGGGTCGCTATCTGACGTTGCTGCCTCCGATCAACGGAGCTGACGCGGTCTCTGGATCGCCATATTTCCCTGCGAATCCGGGCTCGGTATACAAAGCCTGGGATGCCTCCGCCACCTTTGATTACATGCCGAAACAGTACATCACGTTCCGCTGGGAATATGGTTACCGGCACGCGAATCAGCCGTACTTCACAGGCCCCGGCGGCATAACTCCTCCGAACGGCAACAACGGAGCTCCTGCGCAGTTTGTCTGCAATGACGGCACACCGGATCCCACCGGCGGGGGCTGTGCTCCGCATGGAGGACTTTGGTCTCCAGATCTGCGGAAAGATGAACCTAGCATCCGGATGGCCATCATGGTCAAGTTTTAGTGTCGGTCGGCCACGCGGAGCACTACAAGGCAGCCCGGTACATGAATCATGAGCTGGCCCCGACCACCGACGCTTTTCGATGTCTTCACCTGCGCCGCAGTTAAGACTGTTAGGTGAGCGCCTGCCGGAGATATGCTGCCACGTCGCCAATGAAGCGATGTACCGATGCCTCCGCGATGCGGTGCCCGACAACGGCGTTCATGGTCTTTCCGATGGCGCCGAAAGGAGGCTCGTAAACGCCGGAAAAATCCAGCTGCGTTTCCGTCGAGGTCAGCGGGTACACAGCCAGTTGGCCCCGCATGAGCGGAAACAACTGTGGCCTGGTCGCTGCTTCCCATTCGAGTTGCAACGTCGTCGTGGGAATTGAAATGGCATCAGCGACTCTTTCCTCGACATTCTTCACGTCAATTTTGATGTCGGTCTTGACTCCAATGCCACCGAAATCGACATGCAATTCAGCCGCGACCGATTCCGCCCTAGATGCAGCGGTCTTGGTTGCGGACTGGAACACCGCAAGAGCGTTTTGCTTCAAGGCTTCGCGAACGCGATCATAGGGATGGTTCACGTAGTCATAGCAGCGGATCTCTCTCCCAGTGTCCATCAATGGCATCCCATCCAACTGGCGCGCCAGTCACCGAACTGGCATCCACGCCACTTTATCACAGCGGGATCATACCTCAAGGCCGCGGAAATGAGTGAGCATCGGTCGCAGCCCTGATTCCCGTTCAGCTACTACGAGCGTGAGATTGTTTCCAAAGCATGGACGAGGAATTTGCCTGTATGATGGCTATCGCCTGTATTCAATCGTAGACGGGCAGGGCGAGTAAGGAGGCCCGATGTCTCAGATTGATGTTCCATTATTGCGCTCTGGTTTCGGACAGACGCGGCGAACAGACAACTGGTGGATACAGTCGCTAGTTGTATTTCTCGGGCTGTCTGCGTTCATTGTTTACTCAACGTGGGCTGCCCTGCAGGGGTCGCATTTCAGATTCGGGCCATATCTCTCGCCTTTTTATTCGCCGGAATTGTTCGGGGCCCAGGGCTGGTTTGGTGCCAAGCCGAGCTGGATACCAGTTTGGGTTACCGGGGCGATGCTGATCCTGTGGGCGCCAGGCGGCTTCCGTGTAACGTGCTACTACTATCGCGGCGCATATTACAAAGCGTTTTGGGCCGACCCGCCTTCATGCGCAGTAGGCGAGCCTCGAAAGAAATATCTTGGCGAACGCTCCTTTCCGTTGATTCTGCAAAACATCCACCGGTATTTTCTCTATCTGGCTCTAGTGTTTCTTCTCCTTCTAGCGCACGACGTATGGACTGCACTCTGGTTCGACGGACGGTTTGGTGTTGGAGTCGGCTCTCTCGTTTTGTTGACGAACCTTATCCTGCTAAGCTCCTACACGTTCGGCTGCCATTCGTTTCGTCATCTCGTTGGTGGTTTTCGAGATCGGCTATTTGGGGCACCCACCCGTAAGCGGGTTTACGACTGCGTAAGCTGTCTAAACCGAAGCCACATGCTGTTTGCATGGTGCAGCCTGTTTATGGTGGCGTTCAGCGATTTCTATGTGCGGATGTGTTCGATGGGTGTGTGGACCGATTGGAGGATCTTTTAATGGCCGAGTACGTCACCCACGAACACGATGTTTTGATCATCGGGGCGGGAGGCGCTGGTCTGCGCGCCGCGGTGGAGGCTTCCGCCAGCGGTGTAAAGGTCGCGTTGATTTCGAAATCCCTCCTGGGCAAAGCGCACACCGTAATGGCGGAAGGCGGCATAGCCGCGGCGATGGGCAATGTCGACGATCGAGACAGCTGGCGTGTTCACTTTGCCGATACCATGCGCGGCGGCCAGTACTTGAGCAATTGGCGGATGGCGGAGTTACACGCCAAGGAAGCTCCAGAGCGCGTCCGCGAACTTGAAGCTTGGGGTGCTCTCTTCGATCGCACGCGGGACGGAAAGATTCTCCAGCGCAACTTTGGCGGGCATCGGTACCCTCGGCTGGCGCACGTGGGTGATCGCACGGGTCTGGAGATGATACGGACTCTGCAAGACCACGGAATCCATCTCGGTTTGGACGCCTTCATGGAATACACAATCATCAAGCTACTGAAAGATGGTGATCGTATCGCGGGCGCGTTTGCGTACGATCGCGAGCGCGGCCGATTTCATCTGTTCCGCGCTAAGGCCGTGGTTCTCGCCACAGGAGGGATTGGACGAGCTTACAAAATCACCAGCAACAGCTGGGAATATACAGGCGACGGCCATTCGCTGGCCTATCACGCCGGGGCAGCCCTGATGGATATGGAATTTGTGCAGTTCCATCCGACGGGAATGATCTGGCCTCCCAGTGTGCGCGGCATTTTGGTCACGGAGGGAGTTCGCGGCGAGGGCGGAGTGCTTCGGAATCGAGACGGCGAGAGGTTTATGTTCAAGGATATCCCGCCGCTCTATGTCAACCAGACCGCGAATTCGGAGGAGGAAGGCTGGCGGTACACGCAAGGCGACAAAGACGCGAGACGCCCACCCGAACTGCTGACGCGCGACCACGTAGCCCGATGTATCCGGCGAGAGGTGCGCGAAGGGCGGGGAAGTCCTCACGGCGGTGTATTTCTGGACATTGCGTGGATTAAAGAAAGAATCCCCAATGCAGCGGAACATATAAAGAAGAAGCTGCCCAGCATGTATCACCAGTTCAAGCAGCTCGCCGATATCGACATTACGCAGGAGCCAATGGAAGTCGGCCCTACGACCCACTACATGATGGGCGGGGTTCGGGTTGACGCTGATTCGCAGATGTCAGATGTTCCTGGGTTGTTTGCGGCGGGAGAATGCGCCGCAGGTCTGCACGGGGCCAACCGGCTGGGCGGGAATTCGCTGTCCGACTTATTGGTTTTCGGCAAGCGCGCCGGAGAATGCGCCGCGGCTTTCGCGAAAGAAAACTCCTTAGGTAACGTGAATAGTGATGAACTCGGTGCGGTAGAAAAACGGGCCCTACAGCCTTTTGAGCGCAAAGGTCCTGAAAATCCATACGCGGTACAACATACGTTGCAAGGCGTGATGCAGGATCTGGTTGGAATTGTGAGGCAGGAGCAGGAGATGTTGCAGGCCCTCGATCGCATTCGGGAATTAAAGGCTGCGAGTGAGGAAGTCAGAGTGGACGGAAATCGGGAATACAATTCGGGCTGGCACACTGCGCTCGACTTGCAACATCTCCTGACGGTTTCAGAAATTGTGACTCGCGCCGCTCTGGATCGGGAAGAAAGCCGCGGCGCACATTTTCGCGATGATTACCCCAGCAAGGACGAGCAGTTCGGCAAGTTCAATATTGTGGTGAAAAAAGGCGTCGACGACTCCGTGCAGCTCTCACGGGAGCCCATACCTCCCATGCGAGCGGATCTGCAGCAGATCGTAAAGGAGATGACGTAATGGCCACGGCAACGTTCCGCATTTGGCGTGGGGAGAAGGGCCAAGGAGAGTTCCGGGACTACGCGACGGAAACTGCGACCGGCATGGTGGTCTTGGACGCCGTGCATCAAATCCAGGCGGAACAGGCAGGCGACCTCGCCGTTCGTTGGAATTGCAAGGCGGGGAAATGTGGCTCGTGCTCGGCCGAAATCAATGGAATGCCGAAATTGATGTGCATGACACGACTCAACACACTCGATCTGGATAAGCCGGTTACCGTCGAGCCGATGAAGGCGTTTCCACACATAAGGGATTTGGTCACGGACGTATCGTGGAATTACGAGGTCAAACAGCGCATCGCGAAGTTCAAGCCACGGCCTCCCGACGCAGCGGATGGTACTTGGCGCATCGCTCCGGAGGATGTGGAAAGGGTGCAGGAATTTCGCAAGTGCATCGAATGCTACCTTTGCCAGGATGTTTGCCACGTACTGCGCGACCATCATATGCACGAACAATTCATCGGCCCACGATTCCTTGTGTATGCTGCGGCGCTGGAAATGCATCCGTTGGATGTGGAGGATCGCCTTCCGGAGTTGAAGAAGGAATTTGGCATCGGTTTGTGCAACATTACCAAGTGCTGTACGAAGGTATGCCCCGAAGGCATCACGATTACCGACAACGCGATCATCCCCCTCAAGGAGCGCGTTGTTGATCGCTTCTTCGACCCGGTCTCGAAATTGTTTGCGGTTTTTCGCTCGTAGGAAAGCATAGGAGATTTTATGCATTTCGACCTGAAGTCCATTTCCGTGCAGAGCATCCCCGAAGCGCTCGCAAAAGTGGAGCGCTACCGCCTTTTGAATGAACCTACACTTGCCGAAAGCATCTGTCTCGATATCCTAGCCATCGTTCCCGACCACCAGCAGGCACTCATCTCACTCTTGCTCGCGCGAACCGATCAATTTCATCTGCGGGTTCCTGCGAAGGCAGCTCAGGAGATTCTTGCTCGAATCAAAGGCAGCTACGAGCAAGCCTATTACGCCGGGATCATCTGGGAGCGTGTGGGGCATGCTCGGATTCGTCATGGCGGCATCGGGGCGGGGGCGTCCGCGTTCCACGCTTTACGGGAGGCGATGGCCCATTACGAGAGGGCCATCGATTTTGCCCCGCCAGGAAACGATGACGCCGTTCTGCGATGGAATACCTGTGCGCGCGCCATCATGCAGAATCCAGACGACCGTCCACTGCCGGACGAGGACCCCCAGGCCTGGATACACGACGAAGCCAGCTCTCGGATCGCCGACGCCTAGTCGAGGCTAATTTCTGGGCACACATGAACAAGTTTGAGATTGCTGTGCGACTTACGTTGACTCTGATCGTGGCAGCAGGCTGCGCGGCACTCGGTGTTTCGGATAGCAAGCCGCACGTGAAGCCGGATCTCGGGCCCAACGTACTGATCTTCGACTCCGCAATGTCGCAAGCGGCGGTGCAGCAACAGATCGACAAGATCTATGCCTCCGAGCGAAACAACGAGTTCGGTCCCGACCGCTATGCTTTGCTGTTCTTGCCCGGAGAGTATCACCTGAATGTGCCGGTGGGTTTCTATACCCAAGTGGTCGGACTGGGCTCCTCGCCGGATGACGTTCACATCAGCGGCAACGTGCACGCCGATGCCAGCCACGACAACAACAATGCCACCACAACATTCTGGCGCGCCGCTGAGGGTTTTTCCGTAACGCCCACGGACGGCACGATGCAGTGGGCCGTCTCTCAGGCGGCTCCTTTCCGACGTATGCACGTTCGCGGCGATCTCGTCCTCCACCAGCATCGCGGGTGGGCCAGCGGCGGATGGATGTCGGACACGCTCGTCGATGGCAACGTCGATTCGGGCACTCAGCAGCAATGGATTTCGCGTAACAGCGAATGGGGAAGCTGGACCGGTTCGAACTGGAATATGGTTTTCGTTGGCGTCCCGCATCCACCGAAAGGCGACTGGCCAGATCCTCCCTACACGAAGGTGAGTGAGACTCCCGTCGTGCGCGAGAAGCCGTTCCTGGAAGTTGATGCAAACGGTCAATGGAGCATTCGCGTCCCAGCTCTCCAAACAAAAAGCGTGGGGATTACGTGGCACAGTGGGTTGACGCCGGGCAGATCGATTCCCCTCGACCAGTTTTACATTGCCCGGCCCGGTATCGATACTGCGGCCAGCCTCAATGCGCAGCTGACACAAGGTAAGCATCTTCTGCTGACGCCAGGGGTCTACGATCTTATTGAGCCTCTCAGAGTGACGCGACCCGAAACCGTGGTGCTAGGCCTGGGATTCGCCACGCTCCGGCCAACTCAGGGCACAGCCGCCATGACCACGGCCGACGCGGATGGGATTGATATCGCCGGCCTGCTTTTCGACGCAGGCTCCAAGAGTTCGCCGGTGTTATTAGAGGTGGGGCCTGAGGCGAGCAAGGCGAGCCACGCGCAAAACCCGACCACTTTGCACGATGTGTTTTTTCGCGTAGGTGGAGCAGGCGTAGGCCGGACGCAGACCGCCCTTCGCATCAATAGCAACGATGTGATCGTCGACCACACTTGGATCTGGCGTGCGGACCATGGCGAAGGTGTGGGTTGGGCCAGTAATACCAGCGCCAACGGGCTCGTGGTTAACGGAGACGACGTCACCGTCTACGGCTTGTTTGTCGAGCACTTCCAGCAGTTCCAGGTGGTGTGGAATGGTAACGGCGGCCGAACGTACTTCTATCAATCGGAGATTCCCTACGATCCTCCCGACCAGCCGAGCTACTCCAGCGCCCCAGGAACAAATGGATGGGCATCTTATAAGGTCGCGGACTCCGTGACTAGCCACGAAGCCTGGGGGTTGGGAATCTACAGCGTTTTTATCCAGCCGAAGGTCGTGCTCAGCAGGGCGATCGAGGTGCCCAGGAAGCCGGGAATCCGGTTCCACCACATGATTACGGTTGCCCTGGGCGACCACGGCGAGATATCCAACGTGATTGACGATAAGGGTGGCCCGACAGCGATTCAGCCGCGCGTCACTCCGAAAGTTGCGGAGTTTCCCTAAAAGGCGCGCGATCTGGGGATCCGCCGCATCATTGACGCAACATCGCGATTTCACTCACAATCCCGGGTCATGAGTGCAAACGCTGTTCTCAACAGTTATCATGCAACCACGGGCCAGACACTTCTCCGTGGTCCAAGCGGTGAGAATTGAGCGATGCAATGAACAGCGCGACATTTGTAAGGGATTATTACGCCCTGTTTGATTCCGTGGGTAAGGTGAAGAACTACCGGAAGGCGTTTCCGCTCTTGATGGTCGCGGCTAAGAATGGACATCCTCACGCTCAAAATCTTGTCGGGTACTGTTACGACTTGGGTCTTGGCCCGCGTCGTAACGAAAGAACAGCGGTGCACTGGTACGCGAAAGCCGCAAAGAATGGCTATGCCGAAGCCATTTACAACCTCGCCGTTTCCTACGCACGCGGGAGAGCGATTCCCAAGAATGAGCAGAAGGCGTTCAAGCTCAATCAGCGGGCCGCGACTATGGGGCACGTTTGGGCTAGCTGCAATCTTGGAACCATGTACGCTGACGGTGCCGGAACAAAAACCAATCATGTACTCGCTGTGAAATTTTGGCGGAAGGCGGCGCAAAAGGGAGATGCCAAGGCCCAGTACAACTTGGGTTCTTCTTATGCTGACGGCTGCGGAGTTCGCACGAATAAGCGTGTAGCAGCGTTCTGGCTAAACAAAGCCGCAAGTCAGGGTCACAAGAAAGCTGCAAAAGAATTGAGTACTCTAGAGGCTGTCAGCGCCACTCGCTGAGATAGCTGTTGAAACATCGCCACCTCACTCTTGATGCCCTGGTATCCGGTATAGCCGCCCGATTGCGGGAACTTTAGGTATTCAAGTCGCGTATCCTACGTGAAGGCCACAGCCGAAGCTATGGCAGATAAAGCTGCGGTTTGGCCCGGCTGACATTGACAAGGTTTCTCGGTTATGCGGACGCTGCTGGACATCTTCGGGCAGATTTTTCGCAATCTCTGGGCGCACAAGCTGCGCTCGTTTCTCACGATGTTCGGGATCGCCTGGGGAGTGGGATCCTTGCTGCTGCTCGTAGGTGTGGGCGAAGGCTTCCGTTCCGGCAACAAGCGCGAGTTGGCCGAGTTCGGCAAGGACATCATGTTTCTCTTTCCCGGTCGCGCCCCAGCTGTCCCAGGCAGCATGAACTCCGCTCGATCCTATTTGCTCACTTACCAAGACTACGTGGATATTCGAACGCAAGCCCCGCATGTCCGCAATGCCTGCCCTATGCTTTCCCGCAACGACCTGCACGAGGTGAGCGAGTTCGCCAGTGCAGGGGGCGAAGTTCTCGGCGTAGAGCCCCAGCTTAACGAGATCAGTTATCTCCCCCTCAAGGAGGGACGCTGGCTGAATGAATTGGACGGAACCCAAAAGCGAAATGTGGTCGTCCTCGGTGACGGGGTGCTGAAGGCGCTGTTTCCGGGACGTCCATCGCTTGGAGCAACTGTTCTTCTGAATGGCTACAGGTTTGAAGTTGTCGGCAGCATGCCCCACCTCGGCCGCGGCGACAACACTTGGCTGAATATGCGCGCCTATATTCCCTTTCAAGTGATGGCAACGTACTTCCCGCTTAAGGGAGAGAACCACGAGAATTCCATTTCCTTCATTGAATACCAGCCGCGCACGACCGCTGAGCACCTGCTGGCGCAGAACGATGTTCGCAAAATCGTAGCGCGCAATCACGGACTCGATGCCGGTGATGAGAACTCGTTTGACGGGTGGGACACGATCCAGGAATCGAAGATGGTGGGCACCATTTTCGATGTCATGAGTATGTTTCTGGGCGCGGTCGGAATGGTCACGCTGGCTCTGGGCGCCATCGGCGTCATCAACATCATGCTGGTCGCCGTGAGCGAACGCACCCCTGAAATTGGATTGCGCAAGGCTCTGGGCGCTACCAACCGCAACATCCTGTTTCATTTCTTTCTGGAGGGACTCCTTCTGACACTCGGTAGCGGGCTGATCGGAATGGCTTTTGCGGCCGGGCTGATGGCAATGATGGGAACCGTACAGGGCCCGGGCGGATTTGATCCGCCCAAATTGGTTCCAATGTCGGCGATGCTGGCAATTGGCAGCCTGACTCTGGCTGGGGTGGTCGCGGGTCTCTATCCTGCGCGTAAAGCGGCCATGCTGCAGCCGGTGGAAGCCCTCCGGCAGGAGTGATGCGCAAGGGTGACTCAATGTTCCGTGATCTGTTCCAGGAAGCCTACGCGGCTATGCGTCACAATCGGCGCCGCACGGCGCTGACCATGCTTGGCATGGCCTGGGGCATCGCTACCGTGGTCATGCTGCTCGCATATGGCGATGGGTTTGGCCGGGCCTGTGCAAACATCTTTGCCAATTTCGGCTCTAAGCTCGTCATTGTCGTGCCCGGCCGTACTTCCATGCAGGCCGGCGGTCAGAAAGCGGGAATGCCCGTCCGCTTTACGCAGGACGATGTCGAAACGCTCACCACCAACCTTCCCCAAATCACCCAGATCACACCCGAAGTCAGCAAGGACGCAAGCATCCAATACGACACGCGGGTCTTCACATTTCCTGTGACCGGGAACAATCCCAACGTGCTGACGGTGCGCGCCCTCCAGATGGGGCAGGGCCGCTTCTACAACCTGGAAGACCAGGTCCAGCGTGCCCGCGTAGCGGTGATTGGTTCTGAGGCCAAGGAAAAGTTGTTCTCCGGTCGGAACGCGCTCGGGGAGCGCATCCGGGTGGATGGTCTTAGCTTCGAAGTGATCGGTGTCCTAAGCGCCAAGATGCAGGAGGGGAATGACGACATTAACCGCGTCATCTACATCCCCTTCACCACGATGAGCGCGCTGAAGGATACACAGTACCTGGATTCTATCTGGTTCACCTACCTCACTCCCGAGTACGAGCAACTCGGGCAAACGGTCCGCACCCTCATGGCTACGCAGCACAAGTTCAGCCAGACGGATCAGGAGGCCGTGAGAGTGTTTAACCTCATGATGCAGGTCCACCAGTTCGAGATCATTACTCTCGGGTTGAAGGTCCTGATGGGTTTCATCGGCACGCTGACCCTGGGTATTGGTGGCGTCGGCCTCATGAACATCATGCTGGTTTCGGTCACGCAGCGCACGCGTGAAATTGGCGTGCAGAAGGCGCTGGGCGCGAAAAGGCGAACCATTCTGCTGCAGTTCCTAACCGAAGCTCTTGCGATTACCTTCGCTGGCGGAGTGCTGGGAGTGATGCTGGCCTATATAGTCGCGCTCTCGGTGGGAAGGCTGACCTTGTACAGCGCATTTGCCAAGAACGGGGAGGCCGGAGACATCCGCTTGATCATCGCTCCCGGCACGCTGATCGCGGCAACGCTCATTCTCGCTGTCGTGGGACTTGTCAGCGGCATGATTCCGGCTTACCGCGCCTCGCGCCTGGATCCGATTGAGGCGTTGCGACACGAGTAACGCGGCGGGCTGTCAACATCGTTTCCGCTGACACCGCACGTGAATGAGGTTCGAATCGGCGGGAAACGAAAAATAGCTCGGAACGCCGGGTCATCGGTTTGCTTGGTTCATTCGGACGCACAAGTCTGGAGCAACTTCGTGAAGCGCAGCTTGGATTTGTGCCTCGCTGCGCCCCATCGCTTCGAGCAATCGGCCGTAATTGTTGATGGCCATTTGTAAACGCGGATCCAGTTGGTTCGTGACCCGCGCGAATTGCAGAAAGATTTGCACCGCTCGGAGCATTGTCGGCTCGGCTTCGGTCATCCGATTCAATTTCTTGAGAACCTGTCCGAGGTTGTTGAGACTTGTTCCGACGTCCGGATGATTTACGCCAAGGTTCTTCTCAAAAATAGCCTGTGCGCGACGATATAGCGGTTCGGCTTCGGCCAGTCGATCCGTGCGCTCCAACAAGCCGGCTAGATTGTTGAGGTCTCGAGCGACTGCGGTGTGCTCAGCTCCGTAACTCTTCTCGTCAATCGCCAGCTCACAGCGCACGAACGGCTCGGCGTCGCCATAGAGACCCGAGTGAATGAGAAAGAGGCCTAGCTGGTTCGCGGAGTAGGAGATTCGGTTTTCATCGCGATCCGCCAGCTTGTACCACTGCTCGAACGATGCAAGGTACTGGCTGCCCATCGTCCTTTCCTCACCGAGATGCACCCAGTAGCGCCTCAGTTGGTCCTCATCGCTTTTGTTAATTTCGAGAAAGCGATCTACATCCAACAAACACAGACGCAGACACTGGTAGGACTCGGTCTGAAGCAGCAGCCACAGGAGCTCGTCGCAACTGCGAGGGGAGATGGGCTGCTGCTCAAAATCATCAGCCAGCCGCAACCGCAACTCGTCCCGCCGGTCTTCGTTGGGCGCAAAGGCAATCTCGGCGGCCGCTCGCAGAGAATCGTGCGCGAAGTTCAGGATACCCGCGCGGTCCACCAACCATTCCTCCAGCGCGGAGCGCAGCGGCAACCAAGCGGCGGGCGGCAATTGTGGCAGATCAGTCGGCTTGAGCAAACGCCGGAGTTCCGTTTCAGTGAGTCCCCGCCGCGACGCCCAAACTAATCCTAGTACCTCGCGGGTGAGCGGGTCGGTAATGTCTTCCAGGGAGAATTGCGCTGCAGTCATGACTTGGCTCATCGCATCATAACCTTTTGCGTTATCACAACGCTTCGGTCATGCAGTGAGACGAATACTTTCACCCCAAAATGTCTAGAGCCTGTTTCATAGATGCTTTTGGGTAGGTCACGGCTTTAGCCGTGACGCCCAAAACCATAAAAATACGGGCTTTAGCCCCTGAGGTAAGGTTTTTCAATATTCAGAAAACTATTTATGAAACACGCTCTTACAGCTCGGCACACATAAAAAGCCCTCTCCCCGGCCATCGGGGAGAGGGTTTTGCAATCGGAACATGTTTTAGTCGTCGTCGCCGTCAGCCTTGGTAGGTGCTGGCTTGTTGAACTCGCTCGGTGGGCGAACCGTTTTCTCGCCGGGATAGGGCCGCGTGAATCCAGTGGACATGTACCAGTTGAAATGGTTGACGGTTTCCGGATCTTCCGCGTCGGGTTTCGCCAGTTTTCCGGCGAAGACCTCCGTTTTCTTCCGGAGCCACGCCGCCCTCAGAGCCTTGACCGCTGGGCTGCTCGTTGTGTCTTCAGCTCTCGCTCCAACGCCCTGATCCAACGGGACTAGGTTCGGCACGTGCGTCCACGGCTGGAAATTGGCCGCGGGCGGCGTGCCCTTGACGAAAGCCGTCCTCATCGGCGACGCCACGAGGTCGAACTGGTTCATGGGAGTCAATCCGAGGATTTGCTCGATCGTCCGAGTCATGTTGACCTGCGTGTAATAAGTGTGGTCGGTGGGTCCGTTCTGCAGAGCATACGGGCTCACGACATAGCCTGGGCTGCGATGACCGTCGACGTGGTCAACGCCGTTCTGCGCGTCGTCTTCTTCCATGAAGATCGCCGACGAGGACCACACGTTGCTGTGGCTGATGTAGTCGATAATGCGCCCAACGGCCAAGTCGTTGTCGGCTTGTTCGGCGTCCGGCGTTGGCGGGCCGCCGGTGTGGTCGTCCATGACCCACAGGATGCTCAATGCGGGAACTGTCCCGGCTGCGACGTCCTTATTGAAATCCTGCAGCCACAGATCGACGCGGAACTGATCGGGAATACCCAAATCGAACTGCGGGAAGTTCTTGATGAGGTGGTCATACACGGCCGGAACGGAGGACTCTGCCTGGACCGTATTCTGATAGTACAGCGTTGGTTCGCCGCCGGACTCGAAGTTCAGCGCGTCATTGTAAAACTCGGTCCAGCTCGGCTCAGTGGTAGATCCGTTCGGCTGCAAGAAAGTATCGTTCTCGACGTATTCGCCGTAGAGCTTTACCGTTAACCCGGCAGCTGCCGCTTCCGAGAAGACGAAGCCCTTGTTGTGATAGGCAAGTGCGTCGCCTGCGTTCCCGCCTGGATAGCTGCGGTTCCAGTCAGGCGCTTGGATGTCGTCGGCGTAGGGCGCCATGCCCTCCGTAATCCACTGGTGACCGTCTGCCGACTGGCGGCTCGGGTCGTAGAAATTGTCGAGTAGAGGGAATCGCTGCAGCAGCAGGTGTGCGTTCGGCGTATCCTGGGCGCCGAACACGGCTAGCGAGGGCTCACCGTTGCCAGCGGCCACGTCGCCCAGAATTTGATCATAGGTGCGGTTTTCACGGATGATCAGGAACACGTGCTTGATCAGCGAAGGATCGCCAATCTTGGCCGGGATTGCGACCGGTTTGGTCTTCGGGGAGCCACCGCTGGCAGACAGAATATTTTGAGTCAGATCCCAGTGGTTGTTCTGGAAAACCTGCTTCGTCATCGTTGCCAGGGTCACGCTATCCGGTACGGGCACGATGCTAACAGTCCCATTATCCTGATGCGTATTGTAGTCACAAACGTTGTAGTCGCACTCGAAGGAATAACGGGTGCCGATGCCCTTGTCGTTGGCGACGATCAGCGAGTTGTTGGCCTTATCCAGCACGACGGAACTCGGCGCATAGGCTACAGGGATCATGCCCAGCACCGGGTTTGTCGCGCCCTTGCTGAGGTCGACCACCCCAATTGCGTTGGCATTGTAGAACGCGACGTAGGCAATGCCATTTTTGGCATCGACTGCGATCGAGTTCGGCCCTGCGCCATAGGCCGACTGGCCTGAGCCGGGCACTCCGATTGGGAGCCCGAGGTTGATCGTCCGCGTCACCGCGTTCGTGCTCGTGTTGATCACCGAGATGGTGTCGCTATAAGCGTTGGCGACCAATAGGTTGCCTTGGTAGAACGCCATACCGGTCGGGTGCAGCCCGGTTGAGATGTTCGCCGTGACCGTCATCGTCGGCAGATCAACCACAGAAACGGTTCCGGTGATCGCGGCGCCAACCACGGGGTCGGCGACGATCTCGGTACCTGCGGAGTAGATCTGGAAGTCCGCCTGCGTAGCGGCCCGGCCACCCTCGTTGCTGACGTAAGCGGTCGTGCCGTTGCCGGCAATCACGATGCTGTGCGGCGCGTTGCCGACGCGGATCTGCGTGCCTTCTTTCGGCGGATTCGCAGTCAGATCAATTTGGGCAAGCGTATCGTTCTGGTTCAGCAGTGCGTAAGCGCTCTTGCCATCCTTGGAGAGCGCGATCCCGCCCGGGTAAGACGTACCCGTGCTATAGAATGTGCCGCAGGGCCTGCCGTAATCGCCGATAGGGCTGTTCGGAAAGCAGCTGATGAAGGAATTGTCTGGTGGCACGCTGACCTGGGCATAGTCTCCCAGCAAGCCCGCCTTATCGACTGTGGCGATGGCGACGTTGCTGCTGTCCTGGCTGAAAACCAGATACTTGCCGTCCGCCGAATAGGTTATGCCGCTATAGCTGCCGCTGGAATCCTTTCCGAACGGGATGTAGTTCTGCAGAACAATGCCGGTGTTGGTGTCAAACACCTCGACGGCCTCCGACGCGCCCAAAGTGAGGACAGCGGCGGTGTGATTTTTGACACTGGGATTCAGCGCGATGGCCTTCGCTCGGACCCGGATGCCGAGGTCGACCTGGGTGCCAGCTGGGGTAATGATCTGGCCATCACTGACGACCCACGAGCCGTTCGGCTGCGGACCGGTATGGTATTTCGGGTAAGGCACGGACTGACCGCTGGCGAAGGTCGCACAGCTCAGCCCCGTCGCCAGCAGGCCGGCGAGCGGACGTAAACGCTGGGTCCGAGACTTATTTCGAGACTTGTTTCGAGAGGACTTTTGGGACATATGCAGGTACTCCTCCTGGAGATTTGTTTTCATCCCGCAAACGGGATCGGCTGAACGACATTGAGGTCGATTGGGGTGGGATACGAGCCACCATAATAGTTGCCAATCGTTCTGCGCTTGTTACGGGGTCGTAAAGATCGGGTGAAACTTCCGTGACAGGGGGAGGAGTTTTCCTACGCGGAGTGGATACGCCCGGGTCCACGTTAGGCGCAGCGTCTTTTCGGTGAGGTGGGTCGTTTCAGCAAATCACAATCGGGCGATACCGGCGTCCAGTTCCGACCCGTCGTCTTCTGACTAATCGACGAGTGCGCGTAGCGGCCCCAGCCACGGTTCGTAGCGTCGCCAGCGAGCGACCGAGGTGCGGTAGATCGGCTGCCGGGTTTGCCATTTGCTGGGGGTCTTCACAGCCCGCGTGTTGCGTTCGTGGCGCAGGCAGGCATCGTGCCACGGGAGGCCGCAGGCTGCGATCATCCGCCGGATGATGGGTCCGGGTTCGCGAGTTAGTTCCTCGTAATCAACCTCGAGGAAGCGATCCGCGGGCAGCACGCACCGCCAATGGTCTGTGATCCGGCGGTAGCTGCGGAAATACGCTACCAGTTCGGGACCTCCGGTCGGAAACGCCAGGCCCGGATGGAATTGAGTTTGATGGATTGACAGCGCTGTATCGATTGCGGTGCGGCGGCAATGGATGATGATCGCTCGGGGGAATGCGACGTGGATCAGCCCGGCCCATAGGAAGTTGAACGGCATCTTGTCAGTTACACGCGCCGCCTTCGGCGCAATCCCGCGCAGCACCTTGAGATAATCGGCCGCCGCCTTGGCGAGGAAGGGCGCGTCGCTTCCGGCCGCCCTAGATTCGGCTGCACCAGCAGACTCGGCCGCACGAGAGTCGGTCGAACCAGACTGGGCCAAATCAGATTCGGCCAAAACAGACCCGGCCATGCCAGAGCGATGCCACGCCGCCCCCCGCTCATTCCAGAAATTCAGCTCGCCTCCGGCCCCAACCTCGGGATGGCTGGAGACGGTCTGCTCAACGAGAGTTGTGCCGGACCGCGGCATGCCGAGGATAAAAACTGGCGTCGCATTAGGGCTGCCCAACTCAGGTGCCCGCGCGATGAATTCGGGTGTGCAGCGGGCAATTAGGCGGTCGATCTCAATGTCGAACGCGGCAGAATCGAACGAGCCAGAGGTCCGGCGCACGGCGTCAGCGGCGTCGAAATGCCGCATGGCCAGGGCGCAGTCGCCAAGATCCTCCGCCACTTTGCCGATGGCGAGGTGAAGCCGTAGGCGTTGCGCCGCTTCCAGCCCCGGCGTGTCCAGCGCGGCTTCCATTCGCGGCAGCAGACCGTCGTCCTCGCTCGTGGCCGGGCGACATCGGACGAGATCATAATAACTTCCCGCTAGCAGCGGCGCGATCTCGATCGCGCGTTGGAGGCATTCGCGGGCCTCGTCGAAACGGCCGAACTCAGAGAGCAGATTGCCCAGCAGATCATGCGCCATGGCGTTGCCCGGATCGAGCGCCAGCGTCTTTCGCAGCACCAGTTCGGCTTCCTGATCGCGATCCTCGGTGAGCAGCGCCCGCGCCTTGCCCAGGCGGCCGAAGCTGGTCTTACCTCCGGTCGCCGCAGCGCGGCGGAAGCAGCCAATCGCCTCGTCGCGATGGCCGAGCGTATAGACCAAGGCGCCAGCTCGAAACCACGCCTCGGTCAGGGAGGGAAGCAGTTCAGTGGCGCGGTCGTAGGCAGCGATGGCCCTCCCGATGTCGCCCAGCTTCTCCAACGCGATTCCAAGGCGGAAATGTGCATCCGTGTAGTGCGGATTGATTGCGACGGCTCGCTGCAATGCCGCGATGGCTTCCGGTACACGGCCGACTTCGAGGCAGGCCAAGCCAAGATCGTGCTGGATGATGGGATTTGACGGCTCCAGCAGCGCTGCTTCGCCCAACGGTACGATCGCATCGGCCGGTCGCCCGGCACTCAGCAATTCAGTGGCTAACGCGAGCAGAGGCGCTACCGGCTGCGGCGCGACTGGATTTGGAGACTGGGACATGGCGTGAATCTAGCGTGAAAGCTGTAGCGTGGCGATCGGAATCGCTAGCAACAATTGTCACACTACCATTTTTTTGCCAACCAAGGTTCTGACAACCAGGAGAATTTCGCGATCGGCTTTTCTTGCGCACGATTCCAAAGGCTTGGGTCTTCGACTCCCGGCGGGTGCATCGTATCCACGTTTTGAAGATGTGGGCCGGCTCATGCTTTGGTGCGCTCTTTCTTGTTCGCAGCCTGCGCCGCTTGTTTGGCTAATTGGCGAAAGGTATCACGCAGCTCAATGGGGCTGTGTACTACGATGCGACGGCCCGTGCCGAGTAGCATTGCCGCAAACATCTCGAGACGGTCCCGCCCGCAACGCAGGCGCGTGCCGCCCTCGTGTGATTCCATGGCAATTCTCCACAGGCCAAAGCTGCGGTGGGCTTCTTCGATGGGCATGTCGATCCACACATCGATCTGGAACACGGATTGAACGAAGGGCATGTGATCTGCCAGGTAGCGGTGTGCATCGAAGCCTGCCGGTGGCTGGAAAGTAGCAGAACAAATCTCGAGGTGCGTTGCGCGGTCGAGGCGAAAGGTACGCAGAGCCTTCCGGGACATGCAGTGCCCGATCAGGTACCAGCGACCGTCAGTGTGCAAGACGCCGTATGGCTCAATCTCACGGTTGGAGATCGACTCGTTGTGGGATTGATACACAAAGCGGATTCGTCGCCCAGTGCGGATGGCGGAGGCTGCTCCGATCAGAGATTCCACTGAAGTCGGAGCTACCCAAGGGCCAGGCTCAATGGCTACTACTTCCTCCACGGTTCGGAGGCTTTCGCGCAGTGCCTCGGGAAGGACGCGACCCAACTTGGCCAGAGCTCCTTCAGTGGCGGGCGCGAATGCAGCTAAACCGACCTGGCGCAGCGCTCGCAATCCCATAGCCAGCGCGAATGCCTCCTCATTGGTCAGCACCAGAGGCGGCAGCCGAAAGCCCGGTTTCAGCCGATACGCGCCGCCCACCCCCCGCGAGGAATCTACGGGAATGTTGAGGTCTTTGAGCCGAGAAATATACCGCTGCACAGTGCGAAGGTCGACTTCCAACCGCTGGGCCAATTCGGCTCCGCTGACGCGGTCGCGCCCCTGCAAAATCTCGAGAACGCTGAAGACGCGCATGATCGGGTCATACATACGATTTCCTATTCTTTTCCGAATATACGACAGAAGCTGTCGGGAATGCTCCGTAATCTGAGATGAGCCCAAATGGGCCATGGAGGATGCAATGGCAATCGAGACGATTTCGGTCAATCTTGTAACGGCAGAGGCTTTGTTGCGGAACTGGCAGGGACACAGACGACTCACGCGCAAGACCATCGACGCATTTCCGGAAGACAAGCTGTTTCAGTTTTCTGTCGGCGGAATGCGGACTTTTGGCGAGATGGCCATGGAGTTGACTGCGATGGCGGGCCCCCTTGTGGAGGGCGTGGCCACCGGAAAATGGGGCACGTATGAGCCTGCGAAAGTTACGACAAAGAGCGAGCTTCTGCGCCAGTGGGACGCTCAAACGGCGCAGTTGAATGAGAAGTTTCCGCAGATACCGCCGACCCGATTCTGGGCGGTGGATAAAGCATTCGGCCAGTGGGAGATGTCGGGGCTGTCCATGATCCAGTACGCCATCGACAACGAGATTCACCATCGCGGACAGGGGTACGTCTACCTCCGCTCGCTTGGAATCGAGCCGCCGGCTTTTTGGGATCGCAACTGACTACTGAATAGGAACGGCTGCCCATCGCTTTGGCGCGGCAGCCGCTTACTTTCTCGGAGACTGTATAGCAGGGGTTCCGCAGGAGCGACGCTGTATCCGCGTCTACTCTTCGGGGATACATCAGCAACCAGCTATACACGAGGAACCGTGAAAACTCACCGTCCGGCTCGCTGAGCAGATTGACGGGGCCTTCTCAACTTCCTAAAGGTCGACACTATCTCGCGCGAGGCATAGATAGGAAACTCATCGCCCGGGTGTGAGAGACTTGGACTCATCTCCGATGCGCCAGCTACTTCATCGCTCCGCAATGCGGTTTAGAGTGGCATTTCTGCTGCTTGCCATTCAACTGGCCAGCGCGGGCACTCTCTCACCGCAAACTCTGACGGCCCAGCGGCACCTGCGCACATGACTGCCGAAGAAGATCATCGACGTATGCCGGATCTGCTGCATATCACATCTCTGGGGATGCCCACTTGCGGATTCTGATAAAAATCAACGCCATGACGTCCGTTGTTGCCTTTGTTGTCCTTTCTCTTTTCTCGGCTCCCGGCGCGCAAGCGCAGAATTCCAGCCCCAATTGGGTCGGCAGCTGGGCTGCCGCGCAGCAGCTACCCGAGCCGGACAACTCAGTGCCTCCCGAGTTGCTCAAGGACGCCACTCTGCGCCAAATCATACATCTTTCCGTGGGCGGTCCGGCCTTGCGCATTCACCTGTCGAACGCATTTGGATCTCTTCCCCTGCATCTCACCCGCGTTCGCGTCGCTCGCCCCCTTTCACCGGCGGCAGCCGCCATCGATCCTGCTACCGAAAAGCCCGTAACGTTCTTCGGCAAACCGGATGTGACGATTCCGGCGGGGGCAGAATTTATATCTGACCTTGTTGATTTTCCGGCGGCCCCCCTCAGCGATCTTGCCGTCAGCATCCACTTCGATTTGCCTCCTTCGGAACAGACCGGCCATCCCGGTTCTCGTGCCACGTCGTACTTGATCCACGGCGACGCCGTCTCTGCCCTTGATCTGCCGGGAGCGCGTAAGTTCGATCATTGGTATCAACTGGCTGCCATCGATGTTGCCAGCGTGCAATCTGGAGCCGCCGCCATCGTCATCCTAGGAGACTCGATTACCGACGGGCACGGTGCGACCACCAACGGCAACGATCGCTGGACCGACGTGCTCGCCCAACGCCTTCAGGCGGATGTGAGATACAAGAACACAATCGGTGTACTTAACGAGGGGATTGGCGGCAATCACTTGCTCACGGATGGACTTGGTGCAAATGCCCTCGCCCGTCTAGATCGCGATGTCATGGCGCAGGCGGGCGTCCAATGGGTCATCGTGCTCGAGGGTGTCAACGATCTCGGTGGCTTTACCCGTCTCAACGACCCGCCGCGGCCGGAGCACGAAGCGTTTGTCCAGCGTCTGCTGGGCGCCTATCAGCAGATCGTAATTCGCGCCCATGCTGCGCGCCTCAAGGTTATTGGAGCTACGATCTTGCCCTATGCCGAATCGGATTACTACCATCCGCCCAGCAGCAATGAGGCGGATCGACAGACGATCAATGCTTGGATTCGAACGCCGGGGCATTTCGATGCGGTGATCGACTTTGACAAGGCCATGGCTGATCCGCATCGGCCCGACCATCTCGCACCAGCCTATGATTCTGGCGATCACCTGCACCCATCCCTAGCCGGCTACCGCGCGATGGGTGAACTGATCCCGCTTTCACTGTTTGTGCCTTGAGGTTTTGCGTCTAAAGGCATTTGCACTCGTTTGTTTCGAGTATGCGGTTCGTTAAGGATTGCGATAGCTCTCAGGCGGGCCTAAATAACTGGGTTTCACGCTGCCGAGGTCGACCACGATTTTTTGGAGTACCACCCCCGGGTCGACCATCCAGAACTTCAGCGTGTGATAACCGGCCTTCTCGACAACTTGGGTCGACTTTACTTTGCGCACGCTGTCCTCGACGGATTGCGCCCAGTCTTGCGGCGTATTTTGCGCGAGTGCATCAATGATCTGCGGTGGCTGATCGTCGAAAGAGATCGCGAACCGTAGGCCCCGTCCCGGGACGAAGTTCAGAGTAGGTGCAAGGATGGCTTCGACTTCCATTTTGCCAGGATGGAACAGGTATACCTGATATTCAAGGCAAGGAGAGTCAATAGGCGGGGTCACGCTTTTTGCCGTCATCGGAAAAACCGTCATGGACGACAATGTTCGTCCATAGTCTTCGATTCTGTCCCAGCGCACTGCCCCAGCGTCAGTCCTCCTTGTGAAATGTTCCGCCTCGATCGAGATGTAGCGATCCGCTTCGACGAACCCGTGCAATGACGTCCTCGTCGGTTCCTCTGGTTTGAACGCGCTGAGCTTCACGCTCGTTACATTGCCATTGGGGCCACTAATTTGGACCGACCCTTCCGACAACCCAGGCTGCGCCTTATCCCAGTCAATTGTGACCCAGAGGCGCTGGTCTTTCTCTACAGTCCCGCGCTGCGGTGTTACGACGATCCAGGGCGCGCTGGTTGCTGCGGAGAAATCGAACGGCGCTCTTCCGCGATTGAAAACGTCAATGAAACGGCTCTGCTGATTAAACACGTCGAAGCCGGGCAGGGCAGGCTCATGAAAGACGGCGAGCCATGGCATAGCAGATCCTTCGACGGCCACACCCATATCCGGTTTGTCGTGAACCTGCACTTCCTGGACTGCTGGCATTACATTCACCGGTGGCTGGTTCCAGAACGTATAACCCAGATGGGTCTGATCCATCATGTGGTTCCATTTTCCGTGAGCGAGAGTGTGATTGTAGAACTCGGAAAGGTCGTCGTCCGCTTGAAAAAGGCTCCGTACCTTCGCCGCGAAATCATTGGTACTGGCGCGCCCTTGAACTGCATACAGTTGGTTTCTTCCCGCTGTGATTTGGAGTTGCGTGACCAGCGCCGACGCCTTGGTTGGATACAAGACGAGTTCATAGAACGCATCGCGCATGTTCTCTGGTAAGCTCGCGTAAATTTTTTCAGCCTCGTCGGTGATAGTTTGCCACTCGGCGAGCACTCGATCTGCCTCCTGATAGTCAACCAGACTGAACGTTGTCGGCTCGATCAATTCCGGTTTTCGCCGCCCGTTGAGCTTGGTGTATTTCGAAACGATTCCCGCTACCGCAGAAGCGTTCTGCGGTCCGAACTCGCGCTCCGCCCAGAGCCGCGTATATTCAGAGATCCTTTCTTTCGGCCAGTGATGCGGGTCGCGAGCAAAGGTCAGAAAGAACTCGATGGGATATTCCATCGGTTTCAGGTCGCCGACATTTACGATCCAGATCCGGTCCGCTCCGTATTCGTAGGAGAGGTTCATCTGCTCCCACACTTTGGTGATCGGAATGGTATTCAGCCACTTGTAGGAGCGCGGATCACCCACGTAGTCAAAGTGGTAGTACACGCCTGCCCCGCCGGAACGCTTTCGCTCCTCGTCTGTCGGCAACCGCCGCACGTTCCCCCAGTTGTCGTCGCACCATAGCAACGTCACATCGTCGGGGACGCGCATGCCGTTCTCGTAGTACTGCTGCACTTCCTTGTAGAGGGCCCAATCCTGCGGCACTTCACTGAGATTCTTATTGATGCGACTGGCGATAATCCTGCGTTGATCGTCAACGATCTTTTCAAGTAATGCGACATTGGCGCTCTCTGACAAGGGCAGATCGCCGTCCCCGCGCATGCCGAGCGTGATGATGCTTTCATAGTCGCCATTGCGCTCGATTCCCTCGTCCCAGAACTTGCGCAATGTGTCGGCATTTTTGGAATAGTCCCACGGACCAGTTCCGTGCCGTTTCCATTCCTGTTGCGCTCGTAGCATGGGTTCGTGGTGCGACGTCCCCATTACGATGCCGCATTCATCGGCCAGCTTGGCGTTCAAAGGGTCGTCTTCGTTGAATGCGTTGTCCCACATCGCCGGCCAGAGAGAGTTAGCCTTCAGCCGCAACAATAGCTCGAAAACTTTTTCATAGAAATGATGGCTGTAATTGCCATACTTTTCCTTCACCCAGCCTGTAAGCGAAAGGGCTTCGTCGTTCAGGAAAATGCCGCGATACTTCACTGCTGGTGGCCCCTCTGTGTACACTCCCGGCTTCACAAATAGCGCGTCTTTGTGCGGAACAGGCACATCCGCCCACCAATGCCAGGGGGAAACCCCAATTTGCTCGGAGACGTCATAGATGCCATAGATCGTTCCCCGCTTGTCGCTTCCCGCAATGACCAATCCGCTCGCGACTCCAGGAAACGGATTGGGCACGACCTGAATTTGGAAGGACTCCCATTTTCCTGCGATCAAGTCGACACGAATCTTCCGGCTTCGGATCAGCCGATCGATGAGCGGGCTCTTTCCAATCGTGCCGACAATGATCGCTTGCGATCCGAGGCGTGCTCTGTTGTCGACAATTGCGGGAGTTACGCCAGTGACGAGCTCGACGTCGTTCTGCAGGTCGCGAACTGCTCGGATTACTCCCGCATAATCACCGGAAGCCACGTAGAGGGAGGCGGCTGCTCCTCCTTGGACAAGACGGAAACTTCCAGGCTGCGGAGACACTTCAATGTATCGGTCTCTGCCCAGTCCGAAGGCGGCAGACAGGAGCGTGAGGAAACAAAGCGCAACGAGTTGGGCGCCTCTCGCAAGAGCGTCGAATTGTTCAGGGAAATGACAGCGCATGTTTATCCGCGTGCAGAGAGCGCGGTTTTCACACGATCAGGACTAAACGGTACTGCACGGATACGTACTCCTGTCGCATCAAAAATTGCATTTCCAATTGCTGCGGCGGCCAGTGTGATCGCTGTTTCTCCGGCTCCCGTCGCCTCCACTGATGGGCGGTCGATTAGGGCGCTTTCGATGATCGGCGTCTGCATCCCTAGCGAGAGCGAGTGGTAGCTTCGCCAATCGATCGAGGTCACCTTGCGATCATCCCAGGTGATTTCTTCGCCTAGCGCGCGGCTCATACCTTGCAAGATTCCGCCCTCAATCTGGTTGCGCAAACCGTCCGGATTTGAGATTGGCCCACAATCCTGTGCGACTACAAACCGCTTGGCCTGTACCGAGCCACTTGTTTGATCTACTTCTACTTCGGCGATGAGCGCGGCGTATCCGTTGTCGCCCTCGTACGCCACACAAGCAATGCCGCGTCCCGTGACTGTGCCGCCGCGCCCGTTGCCAGGTTTAGGCGAAGGGCGGGCATCCCAGTCTGCTTTCTTGGCTGCGGCTTTCACAACGTCAATCATTCGGGTCTCGCGTAGATGTTGCAAGCGGAATGCCACCGGATCGGCCTTCCCGTTGGCGCTGATTTCATCCATGAAACATTCATGCGCGAAGGTATTTTGCAGGCGCAGAGGCGAGCGCAGCGGCCCCGTGAAAAATGGCGAGCTCACCGCGTGCGTCAGAACCCGTTCGCTGCGGATCGAGCCTGCTCCACCGCATTTGCCGCCGATGCATCCCGCCATATAGGACGGCACGGCATTAGCGCCGTTGCGTAGCTCCTCGGTGGGCTCTACGGCGGACCGCGGAGTAACTGTCTCGGTGTCAAAACCGGCCAGCATCCCTGTGATTACATTTCCAGGCTTTTCATATCCGGGTCTGCCGCCCCGCGATGCGGACCAAGTTTCACAGTCCCATGCCATGATCGCGCCGCTTGCATCAACTCCAGCCTTTTGCTCGATCACGCATGCTGCGCCGTAGTTCTCTGAGAGGAATTCGTCCAGTCGGGTGAGTTGTACGCGAACGGGCCGCTGAACGGCTTGAGAGAGGAGCGCCGCGTCAAACGACACCGTGTCCGCAGCGTTGAGGCCGTAACAGCCGGATCCGCGAACGAAGATCACTCGCACGCTCTCAAGGGGCAGACCGGTAAGCACCGAAACACTGTGACGCGTCGGATACACGGACTGTGTTGCCGACCAAACCGTCGCATGATCCTTTTGTATGTCCGCGACCGCGCAGGATGATCCGATGGAGCCGTGCGCCTGATAGGGGTGAACATATATGGCTTTCAAAACGCGCGTCGACAGCTTCAGTTTGTCCTCGACGTCCTTCGAGTTCACGAGCATTACGTCGCGAGATGGCTGCTTCCGCATGTAGTCGTAGAAGTCCTTCTGCACTGGAAGTCTGGGGCCCGGCGTCCAGACAACCTTTAGATCCTTGGCGGCTTGCGCAGCCTGCCACTGTTTTTGGGCCACCACTCCGACGAAATTCTTTCGAACGACAACCTTAATGAGGCCGGCGACGTGTTGCACCGACTTCTCATCCACACTCGCGACCGTTGCTCCGATTTCGGGCGGACGCACCACTCGGCCGTGAACCATCCCCGGCACATGTACATTGTGAACAAACTCGAATGTGCCGGTGATCAGCGCCACTCGATCCATGGACGGAACAGGTTTCCCCATCACTTTCCATTCGGCAGGTGACCTCCGTTTGGCGGCAGGGTTAACATTCATGTCGAAGTGTTTGCCGCCAATTAGTTCGCCATAGCTGATGCGGCTTCCGTTCTTGTCGCGAATGACGCCGTCTTCAATCGTGAGCTCGCCTTCGGGTACGCTTAGCTTCTGTGAAGCCATCGCAAGGAGAGCCACGCGTGCAGTCGCTGCGGCCTGCGCCAAGCCCTCTTGATTGAAGTTGGTCGGCGTGGACTGGCTGCCGGAAGTCGTGCCTTGGTCCGGGGTCATCGACGTATCGCATTGAATCAGCTTCACCCGACTCGTGGGTACACACAATTCCTCGGCGACCAATTGGGTCTGCACGGTATACATGCCTTGACCGAAATCGCATTTCCCCGTGTAGGCGGTCACTGTACCATCGGATCCGACTGCCAGCCACGAGTCCAACCTCGCGGGGTCGATGTGCGACAGATGGGTAGCGAATGGACCCTGCGCCCAAGCGAGTGGCTGCATTGCTGAAACCGCGCTGAGCCTCACTACTAGCGCGCCGGAAGTCTTAAGAAAATCGCGACGGGAGACTGTATTTTTCATCCAAAGGTCGTTCATGCCAACCTCGTCTGATAACGCTTGATTGCCTGCATCATTCGCGTATGGGCAAAACATCGACACAGCACTCCCGACATTGCCTCCCGAATCTGCTCGTCGGATGCGCCAGGAGTTTTATCCAGCAGCGCCTTGGCCGTAAGAATCACGCCACTCAGGCAGAATCCGCATTGAGCTGCTTGCTCATCAACAAAAGCCTGCTGAATCGCATGCGGGTTTTCCGGTGTTCCCAAGCCCTCCAAGGTCGTTACTTCCCGCTGTTGTACAGCGCTGACGGGCATCACGCAAGAGCGCACTGCCTTCCCCTGAATCAGGACGGTACAGGCTCCGCATTGCGCGAGGCCGCAGCCAAACTTGGGGCCACGCAGTTGCAGTTCGTCGCTGAGTACAAACAGGAGTGGGGTCTCGGGATCGACATTCAGGCTGTGAATGTGACCGTTCACCTTGAGAGAAATAGCGGTCATGATTTAGCCCTCGCCCTAAAGATTACAACAAGCTGCTGATGGCGATCATGGCTTCTGTGCTGCTTCAGCGAGCTGCTAGTCGGACCCGCCAGCCAAAAGGCCCTCCACCTCGATTTGGACTCGGCACGACTCGCACAATGTACTCGTTCGTAGATCAATCAGTTCGACCGCATGAGCGGATGCCATGCCGCAGCGGTAGTCCTGACAGTGCCGGAGGTTGAGCGTATGGCCCAGCTCGTGGATGGATTCCTTAAGTAGACGTTGATTGAGCAATTCAACATCTGGACTAAGGCCGTAGAACTCCTGGCGGAGGCGGTGAAAAGAGACCAAGGCGCAGGGGCCTCCCATCTGGGCTTCGCCGAAAACGTATTGCAAAATTGGAATGTAAAGATCGACACCAGCAACGCCGAGCAAGCGGCAACTCTGGGGACGTACAAAACTCTGCATGCGCTCGAGGATTTCGGATGAGTGATATTGCAGACGTTCGGCGTGGTAGGCCGGGGCGGGATTCAGCTCCGCTGGGAAGACTTCGCAGTGAAAAGGAAGACATCGTGGGATGGCAGCGGACAGAGTTTGGAGAAGCATCACATCCACTTTACCAACCGGCAACAGGTGTATCAGATTCATGCCCGACCAGGTTCATTCCGTGCGAAATTCTCTGAGTCATTCTTCGAATTGGATTTCAGCGATACCGATTTATGTTGTCTCGACCATGTTGCGCGTCCAGCCATAGCGCTTGAGTTTGTGATGGAGGGTTACGCGGTCAATGCCGAGAATTTCGGCAGCGCGACTCTGGTTGCCGCAGGACTCGTCGAGAGTGCGCAGGATATGGACGCGCTCGATCTCTTCCAGCGATTTGCCTGTCACAGGGAGAGGAGGCGGTGTCTTAAAGATGAAATCCTGCTCCCGGAGTTCGGGCTCGTGGGCCACAACCATGGCGCGCTCGACTGCGTTTTCAAGCTCGCGAACATTGCCCATCCAGGGCTGCTGCTGCAGTTGATTCATAGCGGCCGGGGCAACACGCGTGATCTGCTTGTTCATCGCGAGGGAAAATTTTCTTACGAAATGCTCGACCAGTGGCGGGATGTCTTCGCGGCGATCGCGCAGCGGTGGTAGTTCGATGTGGAAGACATTGAGCCGGTAGAAAAGGTCGGGACGAAAACTGCCCTCTTCAATCATGTTCTCGAGATTGCGATTGGTAGCCGCGACACAACGGAAGTCGACCTTGACGACGAGGTTGCCACCGACGCGGGAAATCTCGCGTTCTTGCAGGACGCGCAGCAAGTCGGTTTGCGTCTTCAGGCTAATGTCGCCGATTTCGTCGAGGAATACTGTGCCGCCCTCGGCAATCTCGAACTTCCCCTTCTTTCGAAATTGTGCGCCCGTGAAGGCGCCTTTTTCGTGGCCGAACAGCTCGCTCTCCAGCAGCGTTTCGGTGAGAGCACCGCAGTGAATGACTACCAGAGGATGAAAGCGGCGCATGCTGGCAGCGTGAATGGCACGCACGACCAGCTCTTTGCCGGTGCCACTCTCGCCGGTGATGAGAACGCTCGCATCCGTGGGGCCAACGGTTTCGATGGCTTCGAACACCTTGCGCATGGCCGCGCTCTGTCCAACCAGCTCGCCGGGATTCGTGGCTTGGGCCACGGTCTCGCGCAAACGAACGTTCTCTTTGTCTGCACGTTTGTGCGCGAGGGCTTTCTTTACCAGATGAGCAAGCTCGTCAGGGTCGAGTGGTTTGCTGACATAGTCGTAGGCGCCGTTCTTCAGCGCGGTGACGGCGGTCTCCACGGATGCGTATCCAGTCATGATAATCACGACCAAGTCCGGGTCCATTTCATGGAGTCGACGTTGCAATTCGATGCCGTCCGTTCCGCGCATCTTGATGTCGAGCAGCGCCAGATCCCATTTGTTTTCGGCCATGCGAGTGAGAGCGTCGCTAGCGCTCTCCGCGGTGCCGACATCGTAGCCTTCTTCGCGAAACCATTTTCCGAGAGAATCACGAACACTGAGTTCGTCGTCCACAATCAGTAGCTTACCTTGTGATTCCATATGGATCACCTTTCGCCCAATGTGGCGGCGGCTTCACCATCCGGGGAGATCCCAAATTGCTCGGGGTCGTCCCACGGCAAAGTAACGGTGAAGGTCGTGCCACGACCCAAGTCGGATTGCACTTCAATAGTTCCGTTGTGACGTTCAAGAATGCTGTGGCTAATGGCGAGGCCCAGCCCGACGCCGCGTCCGGTTTCTTTGGTCGTGAGGAAAGGCTCAAAGAGGTGGGGCAGTATGTCGGCAGGAATGCCGATGCCGTCGTCACGTACTACGACACTGACATCTTTGTCCGTGCGGCTCGTAGTGAGCCACAGGCTCCCGCCCTGTGGAAGGGCGTCGGCGGCGTTCATCACCAGCGCAAGGAGCACTTGCTCAATCTGCGCCGCGTCGCACTGGACTTTCGGCAGGGTTGCATCGAAATGTCTTTGGACTTGAACGCCCGCAAGGTCCAACTGGTGCTGCACCAGCCGCAAGGAGCGGTCAATGACCTGGTTCAGGTCGGTGGCCTGCAGGTTCATCGGTGTTGTTCGAGAGAAGGTGAGCAAGTTTTTTACTAGGTCACCGCAGCGGTGGCTTTCTGAAGCGATGAGATCGAGCGAACTGCAGATGTCTTGGTGATGATTGCTGCCTGGGTCTTCACGATCTGCCCATTTGCGCAGCAGCTTAGCGTAGGTCAGGATGCCGGAAAGAGGATTGTTGATTTCGTGCGCGAGCACGGCAGCCATCTTGCCAATCGAGGCCATCTTCTCTGTGTGCAGGGCGCGCTCGTGAATGCGAGTAAGTTCGCGGCCTTTCTGTTCCACGCGTTCTTCAAGAGTACGTGTCCAAACGAGATTTTGATCGTGTTCTAACCGCAACTGCCGGCTCATTTCGTTGAAGGATTTAGCGAGATCGCCGATTTCATCTGTCGATTGAACCTGGATCTGATGGCCAAGTTCTCCAGCTCCCAAACGCTCCGTACCGCGTTGGAGAGCGGTCACCGGAATGCCGACGACACGCCATACAAAGAACCAGGTCAGTCCAGCGATCAGTAGCAGGGCGCAACCCGTATAAGCGAGCATGCGGCGGCTGCTTTCGGCGAGCTGCACATCGGCTCTCTGCAAAGAGAGATTGGTGTCGAGGACGCCGAGGATCTTCTGCTCGACCGGATGCGCGTGGCAGTCGGCGTTGGAGCAGGCGGGTTGGTTCTCGATTGGAGTGATGATGCCGAGAACACGCGCGCCTGCGCTGTTGCGGTAGATGCGGAAGCGGTCAGGTCGGTCCAGTCGCGCGAGCGGCTGCGACTGCGCGTGGCAGCCATAGCACGCCTCGGCTCGCTTATCCACTACATGATCGGCTTCAGCGGAATCGGTGGTGTAAGTGATCTTGCCTTCCTTGTCGAAGATGCGGATCTTCGCCATGCCCGGTTGATCGGCGTAGGTGCGGATGGCGCGGTACATTCCCTCGCGGTCGTTGCGCAGCATGTAGTCGGTTGTGCTGCGTTTGATGACATCGCTGACGCGCTCCGCACTCTGCAGAGCTGCCTGTTCCAAGTGCTGGCGGTGCAGACGGATGTTGAGATAACCGAGCAGAGCGAAAATTACCACCATCGTGCCTAGCAACAGCACGTTGAGCTTGGCACTTAAGCTATGCGTCAAGCGAAACCAGCGCACGCGAGTTGGCTCAGTCTCCAGCATGTTGCAAGACTCGTGAAGCAGTTGGGGGCGCAGGAGCTTGTTCTTCCGGCGAGTCCTCGATCGACCCTTCCTTCGGGAAAATGGGCAAGTGCTTGACCGCCAATCCGAAAAGGGCAAAGCCCCCGGCGATGATCATGCCGGTCACGGCCAGCTCAGTCCATTTGGGGAAGTAACGCACTCCAGTGGAACCTTCGAAGCCAGTGATGCTCACGTTCATGCGGTTGGTAATAAAGCCAAGAATCACCAGCACAGCGCTCCAGTAGAGGCCGTTGGGGTTGGCTCGCACTCGGGGTTGCAAGAGCAAAATGAGCGGAAGAATAGCGCAAAGCGCGATCTCCAGCCAAAACAGGTACATCTGGTATCCGGGCTGGAGCGTCATCTTCAAGACACCACGTCCGGCGAGGTCCTCGACGCGAAGAACAAGGTACACACCAAGAACTCCGACGAGGACGCGCCCGAGTTCCTGCAAAACCGGTAGTTCCAATTGCAGTCCGAAGTGCCGGGAGCTCATGGACGATTCAAAGATCGTCATGGCCAGCCCGACGGCGATGGCTGAGAGGAAGAAAAAGACAGGCAGCAGCGGGCTGTACCAGAACGGGTGCAACTTTCCCGGCACGATCAGATAAAGGGTGCCGAGCGAAGATTGATGGAGCGTGGAGAGAATCACGCCACAAATGACCAGCGGAATCAGGATCGCGCGAACAACTTTCAATGGCTTTTGCAAATTGAAGCGTTCAAGCACCATGGGCGAGAACTCCAGAGCGAGCACTGCGGTGTAGAGCATCACGCAGTAGGCAACCTCGAACATGACGGAATGGGGGTTCCGCATGATGAGCGGATGCCAGATGTTGTAGGGCTTGCCGAGGTCGTACATCAGAGCCACGCAAACCAGGAGATATCCGAGGAACGCGGTAAGAATCGTGGGCCGGATGATCGAGTGCATGCGCTTGATGTTGAGAATGTGGACAGCCGCTGTGAGGGTAAATCCCCCGGCAGCCAGCATCACGCCGCAAAGCACATCGAAGCCGATCCAGATACCCCAGGGAAATTGATCATTGAGGTGGGTAGAGGCGCCGAGTCCTTGTGTGAATCGTACGAAGGTCGCACAGAGACCAGCGGCCATAAGAAAGAGGAAGACAACTTTCCAAAAAGTGAACCGGAACTGTGACGTTTTGAGAGTCATGGATTCCTCCCGTTCTTTTCGTCCTTGGTGGGGATGCGACCTTCCGCGAGAGCGACCTCTTCCCGACGATGCGTTATCCACCAGACGGCGCCAAGGAACATCCCGCCCAGGGGAACGAATTGAGGAATGTGCGAAAGGACCTGATAGGTCAGCATGGGCAATGGATCTTTGGAAATGTCGGTGTGATAGCCAAAGGTTTCGAACGGTACGGCGGATAGCAGGAGTACAGACGTGCCGCCAACTTCGCTGAGTCCATAGATGTGGTTTACGTAATTTCCGGGTTTGTCGTGGATGCGTTGCTGAGCTTCGACGATCAACTCGTCGCGCTCGCCGAATTTGGTGGCGCCGGTGGGGCAGATTTCTGCGCAAGCGGTCGGCTTGCCTTGGGAAATTCGGTCGGGACACATGGTGCACTTTTGGACCTTTGGGACGAGTTTGCTCCATTCATATTTTGGAACGCTGAACGGGCAGGCAACCATGCAGTAACGGCAGCCCATACATTTGGCGGGATCGTAAGTGACAGGGCCAGCGGCAGTCTTCTGGAGCGCACCCACAGGACATACAGAAACGCAAGAAGGGTCCTGACAGTTCATACACAAGTGACGCATGAACTTGTCGCCACGCGTGGCAACAAACGTCAGCTTGTGTTCGGATTGGAGTTCCTCGCCGGCGATGGTGTCGTTATAGGGAAGTTTGTTTTGATCGGCGCAGGCGACTTCGCACTGTTTGCAGCCGATGCATAAGGTTGAGTCATATAAGAGTGCTTTGCTCATGAGAATCGCTCTTCTCGGGCGGGACGATCCGAATTCACAGAACCGCCCGGACATTTCTCGCAGAGCGCCTGATCGGAGAGGGGAAGCGATTGCCGGGGCGGTATTGGATCAGTGGAGAGCTGCGTACCCCATCGATCAGAGGCTGTCGCGAAATTCAGCAGCTTCAGACAGCTTAAAGTTTGAACAATTCAGCGATTCTTAGCCGTGACGGCGATCACTTTTGCGCGTGATAGTGGCGAACGGTAGCTCGCGGTCGCTAATTCCACCTGGAACCGCTGTCTTTCGCAACAGCGAGCGATGCCGTTTGCATCACTTCTGACTATCGCGTTCAATTCATTGATATCAGAGCGCTTCGCAGTGTTCTTACGTTGCGGTGAAAAAAGCGAAGTTGCGACCCTGTTGCGTTCTTCATCAGGAATCGCTGATCTGTCTTTGCGCAGTCTCTTTCGGCCGCTTCGTCATTTCCGCTATCGCGTTGATTCTCAACGGGATCCGCACCCCGCAAGCTCTCTTTGCAAGAGCACTCGAGTTTGGTTCGCCGATTGCCTTTAAGAAAATGTCGAGAGTGACCAGGAAATCAAGAGGCGCTCCGGGCGAGGTGGGTTATGACAGTTCTCATGGTGTTGCTAACATTCGGAATCTTCCTGCTCATTGACTATGTTCGGGTTCAACAACCATCAGAGAAGCCCGTTCGGCTGATCACTCAACAGAAGCCGGTGCCGAGCGCTATTCCGGCGATGGTTGCGGGTTTTCAGGTTCCAGACAATTTGCGCTATCACGCCGGGCACACATGGGCATTAAGCGAGAGTCCCGAAATGGTGCGGGTCGGCCTCGATGATTTTGCCTCCAAGCTGGTGGGCAAGATTGAGAGCATCGTGTTGCCGCAACGCGGGCGCTGGGTGCGGCAGGGGCAAAAGATTTGGACAATCTTCCGTGACGGCAAGTCGGTGGACATGATCTCTCCGATGGAAGGCACTGTGACCGACATCAATGAAGCCGTGATGAGCGATCCGGAACTGGCCCGCAGGGATCCCTACGGAGCAGGTTGGCTGGTAAAGGTTCAGGCTCCCGATGCGAAGATCAACTTCCGCAATCTTCTTGGTGGCGCGCTGGCGCGGCTGTGGACAGAGGACTCGGCGCTGCGGCTGCGAAATAGAATGCCGCTAGCAATGGCGGGGGCCTTGGCCCAGGATGGTGGCGTATCCGTGGATGACATCACAGCCCACTTACCCAACGTGGAGTGGTCTGCACTGACGAGAGAGTTCTTCCTCTCGTAGTGCGAGAGTATGAGGTGTGACAGCAGAAGACACGCAGCCTCGCGAACTTTGGAAAAGCTTAGGGGCCCTCCGAGGAGGGCCCCATCTATTTTTTGAGGCGAGTAGTTCTTCGAGAAGAGCCACCGAGTCTACGCGCAGTGGGTTGCGACAAAGCGGCGCAGAGTAAGGTTGGTGATTTTCAATGCGTCTCGGGCTCACGACTCTCATCGACCGACTCGCCAAGTTCTGAGTCGGGCCGCTCGCCTTGCTCGCGTTCAAATGCACGATCGGACTGCGCGGCCCGTTCGCGGGCAAACTCAGCTTTGGCGATTTCGTTCGGGGCTTCGACCCCGGGACGAATTTCGCCAGTGGGAACAGGTTTTTCTGGAGGCGTTCCGATTCCCACGCGAGTGGAGAATCCCGGCGCGACCAACACCGAAGCACCCAATCCCTTGGCAGACGCCACTTCCACGAGTCCGGCGAAAACGTCGACCTCGCTCACTCCGCGTTTGTTGACCTCAACATCGAAGCGCGTGCCCCGTACGGCGATCACCGCGCTGGGGGTGCCCATTTGAAAGGGCGGTGCTCCGCCCGTCCGCTTGCGTATGTAGGCACGAACTCGGCCCAGCAGGATTTGCAAGGCGTTCCAGTTGCCGGGTTGCGGCTCACTGATGACCAGACGAGTGTGGGGCTGAACCAGAATTTCGCTTTCGTCGGTGCGCAACACCAGAACGAGGCGACCGTCTTTCGTTGCGACGATTGTGCCTGCGGGGAGTACCTGCCCCCGTCTAGGGGTTGAGGGTTTTGCCGCTGGCAACTGCACTTGGACTTCGCCTCTCCACTCGGAGATTGAGGCACCGGCGAACGGCGCAGGTGGAAGCACGGCGCTTGTGTTTTGGGTTTGCGCGCCTACCAGCAGTGTGCCCCACAGGGGCAGCGCCAGCAGGGCAACACCAAAGCGGGAAAATCGCTTGTTCCGCGAATGGGATACTCGCAGACCCCTCGGGAGAGAAGGCCTGCGAGTTCCTATCATCATATTGTTCCTAGGAAACAACACGCTAACCCCCAAGTTAGCCTCCGATGATGATCACAATTACTTTGCCGGTTCGCGCGTTCACTTTCACTTCGTACTCTTTGCCGTTGGTTGCTTTCACGTCCACAGACCAGTTTACTGGGTTGTCGGTTGTGTCGAGCACAGCCAGAAGAACTCTACCGCCGCCAACCGCTTTCAACGCAATGGTTTCAGCTTGCAGCTTGGTGATGTAGGTTTGGGCCACGGCCGCCTTATTGACGAACTTGACGACGCGCAGAATGGCGCCAGTGCGGGCATTCACAAAAACGTCGTACTCAAAACCGGGTTGCGTGACGGCGATGTCCCAGATCTGATAGCCCTTCCATTGGTCACGCTGTGCTTGCACCACGGTGCCGCCGCCAACCGCCTTTAACGCCGCCTTGTCTGCCTGCTGTTGTGTGATGAAACCGGCTTGCGGTCCCAACGGCTGGGTGAGGATCTGAAGGATCGAGCCGTTGTGGGCATCGACCCAAACTTCGTACTCGTGGGTGGCGCCGGTGACATCCACCGACCAAATGATTTTGCCGAGTTCCTTTTCTTGGAGAGCGAGAGTGACCGTACCGCCACCCACTGCGTTAAGGGCATCATGTTCCGCCTGCAGTTTCGTGATCAGCGTAGAAGCGCTAGCTAATACCGACCCGAACAGCAGAGGTACCAGAGCGAGGGAGAGGGACTTTTTCATTGTATTTCTCCAGGGGATTTTCGAGAGCCAGATCATGTCCGACTCACACCCTGTCTAGTGCAAACGTGTTACCACTCGCGTTTCCTGAAAAATCCTTCACTTTTCGCGAAAGAAATTGGGCGGTTGGGTCAGAGAGACCCACCCACTGGGTCCCGATTCCCACCCAGCCCCAGATTGTCGGGATGGCTATCACCCGCAGCGCCAGCCGCTGCGTCAGAACCGGGCAGCACGACGCGTACGCGGATGGTGTCCCGTTCGCTCAACGCTTCGATTGTGCCGTGATGCTCTTCAACCGCGCGCTTCACAAACGTCAACCCTAAGCCCCATCCGGGAGTCGAATCGGCCGCTGCCTGCGCGCGATAGAACGGCTCAAACAGATGGGCCAGATCGTCGGGTGGAATGGGTGGGCCGGGATTGCAGACCTCGAAAACAACGTGATTATTGGTTCCCGTTACGCGCAAACTCACTTCGCTTTTCGCGGAGCTGTATTTCACGGCATTGTTCAAGAGGTTCAGGATCACGCCGCTGAGCATCGGCTCGTCGCCTTCTAAGCGCGGCAGCTCGGAGTCAATGTGAACCGCAACAGTGATTTCCGCTGCTTCGGCAATGGGCGACATGACTCGTTGCACCTGCGCAATCATCTCCGGGACCGCGATGGGTTCTCGCCGCAACGAGCGTGCCCCGGCGTCGAACCGCAGCACGTCGAGGTAGGTGTTGATCAACGAGACCAGACGCTGCGATTCTCGAAAAATCGTAGCTGCCGCTTCTGGCGAACTGGCGGCATTAGGGTAGCGCAGAAGGAATTCGGCGAAGCCCTGGATCGATACCAGTGGCGTACGCAACTCGTGGGTGACAAAGCGGAGCGCGTCTGCACGGGCCTGATCGCGTTCGAGGCGGGAAGTAAGATCCGTAACGACCACCATCCACTGGGAGGGTTCGCTCCCGGATTTCGATGTGAGCCGCATGCCGCGGATCTGCCAGAAGCCTCCGCCTAGATATACTTCGCTCTCCAGCGCAAGCCCTTCACCGCTCAGTCGCTCCTGCACATTCGTCCAGTTCGGGTGCTCCAGCTTTCGTCCAAATTCGACCAGACTGAGATCAAGGTCCCAGTTTTGTTTCTGGCAAAAAACTTCCCAGAAGGGATTGCGAAACAGGATCTTGCCGTCGCTGGTGAAAACCGCCAAACCCTCGTGCATGGACTCAAGTAAGTGCTGGCGAAATCCATAGAGAGATGCCAGTTCGGATTGCAGATCGTTGATGAGATTGACCCGCCACTGCAGGTCGCCGATGCTTTCGGGTTGCGCTTGCGCTGTTTGGAAACCGGCCAGTTCGTCGGGCACTTTTTCGGCAAGCAGCGTTTGCCGTAGCTGCGTAAGGCCGAGCGTGAGGCCCCGATTGACGATCAGCAGATTCTCCAACTGCGCAAGTGGTACCGCGAGAAGACCAGCACAAAGAATCGGACCAAAGGTGATCATGCGATGAAAATGCGCAAACAGCCAAAAGCCGACTCCATAGCTGACGATCAGAAGAGCGGCTTGTAACAGCATTCCGTCCCAGCCCGGCCAGCGTAGGACGAGCCATGTTGAGAGCAGGGAAAACAAGACAAGAAAAAGGGCTTGCGGCAGCAAGCCGATGTGCTGAAGGGTGCGGCCCTGCAATATTCCGTCGACGAGGTTGGCGTGGACTTCCACTCCCGGCATCGGCGTCTGTCCGCTGACTGGAGTAGGCAGCCGATCACTGAGTTCGGTGGCGCCAAAACCGATGAGCACCGCTTTCCCCGATAGTTCGGGTACCTGCCTTCCAGCCAACAGGTCGGCCGCTGGAACTACGACAAACGGAGGCACCGCTTGACCCGCGAGGTATTGTTCGCGGAAATCGACGGCGAGAAAATCTGGCGAGTAGGACTCCCAACCCGCGGAACTTTCGCGGCGCAAATCGCCGTTGACGTTCAACCGGTTCTTGCCTAACGAAAGCCCAGCCGAATCCTGGTTCAGAGCGGCGTGCCTGGCAACGCGCGCGACTTCTAAAGCAAGCGCCCAGCGCGGGCCTTCTGCACCCAATTCGTGTACCGGCACGCTGCGGCAAATGCCGTCGGCGTCTTCCACCGCCTGCACATGCCCGACGCCGGAACTGTTCGAGAGGAAGATCGGGAGGGGTTCCGCCCACAGGCGTGGCGTGCCACTCACTTTTGTCGCCAGAACGACGTTCCCGGCGTCCCGCAACGCCGTTGCGAGGTCACCATCGTTTCTCGCATCCTCGGCCTCGGAGAGCAGAACGTCGAGACCAATTGCCGCGGGGTGTTGCGCGGCTGTGGCGCGCACAAGGCGAGCCAGCAGCGATCTTGGCCATGGCCATCTCCCGTGGCGGCTGAGACTCAGATCGTCGATTAAGACCAATGCAACGGAATCAGAAGTGGGAAGAGGCCTGCGAACCCGGAAGTAGATGTCGCCAAGTCGGCGGCTTAGTTCTTCCACAGGGTAGGTCAGGCTGAGGGCGCCGACCACGCCCAACAGCACTAGATTCAGGATCAGCCACGACTTGATGCGGTTTCGCGGAGACCTGCCGGGTTCCGGGCGGAGTTTCATTTCTCAGGAGCGTCCAAATCAATTCCAAGACGTCGAGCCTTCTTGTAAAGGGTTTTGCGCTCAATTCCCAGGGTTCTTGCGGCCATCGATCGGTTGCCTGCGGCTTCACGCAACGCACGTACGATTTGCTGTCGTTCGGCGCCTTTGAGGGTCGTATCCGTTTCCGCCACCTTCGCGGCGGGTGCCGGAGTTGCGTTGCTCAGCGCGCCTGCGCTGCTGGCGCGCTGAACATCTTCGGCAGTTATCTCTCCGGTTGCAGAGAGAATGGCTGCCCGCTCAATCAGGTTTTCCAGTTCGCGGACATTGCCGGGCCACGACATGTGCGTCAAGATGTTGATCCCGCCTTCGTTTACGGTGATCTGTAGCGAATTGCGCTCGTTGAAGCGCGCCAGGAAGTGACGGACCAGCAAGGGAATATCTTCTCGCCGATCCTCCAGAGATGGCAAATGGATGGTAACCACGCTAAGGCGATAGTAGAGATCCTCGCGAAACTGCTTGGTTCGAATGCGCTCCCCTATATCCGCGTTGGTTGCCGCGAGAATCCGCACATCCACTGGCATATAAGTATTCGATCCGAGGCGGCGGATTTGCCGTTCCTGCAGAACGCGAAGTAGCTTGACCTGGAATCCGGGCGTGGTTTCCGAAATTTCGTCGAGAAAAATCGTGCCGCCGTTTGTGCTCTCAAAAAGGCCACGACGAAGGCTGTCCGCGCCAGTAAAGGCGCCTTTCTCGTGGCCGAAGAGCTCGCTTTCCAGTACGCTCTCGGCGAGGGCACCGCAATTGATAGCCGTCATTGGTTTGCTGGCACGCTGGCTGTGCGCGTGGATGGCGCGCGCGACCCGTTCCTTGCCCGAGCCACTGGGCCCGACGATGAGGACAGTGGCGTCGGTCGGCGCTACACGCGCGATGGAGCGATACACCTCCAGCATCCTGGGGCTGCGGCCAACAATGGCTGTTCCGGCAAAGCCTTTCGGGTCCGACTCTTCCGCTGCCGCGCTACCGGCAGGTTCTTGCTGTCGGCGGGCTTCCAGGCGACGAACAAGCGTCAAAAGATCGTCGATGCGGAGCGGTTTTCCCAGGTATTCGACCGCGCCATCCTTGACCGATTGCGCCATCGTTTCCACGCTCGCGTGGGCGGTCATCATCACGCAATCGCAGTCCGGCCGCAGAGCTTTGATCCTACGGAGAAACTGCACGCCATTCGCGTCGCCGAGGTAAATATCTACGAGTGCGATTGGGATTTTTGTTCGCCGCAACAGTTCCTCCGCTTGTAACGGCGAGCTGGCAGGGTGACAAATGTAGCCCTCCGCCTCCAATACCGAACACAGCCATTGCCGTGTCGCTTTATCGTCATCTACTACCAGGACTTCTGTAGGCATAGTCTCCCATCACGAAAGATAGCCAGATTGCACGTAGACCGCCAAAGCCAAACCCATCCAGCGGTCGACCAAAAACGGTCGGATCAAAAATGATAAGTAAATGTAAACCGGCCAGAGTCGGCGCGGAACGCCCCCGTATCCTGCACGGCATGAAAGTTGGAGTAGTCCAGGGCCAATGTCCAGTTTCCCAGCAAGAGCTCGTTTCCAGAGAAGATTTCTGACGCCGCCCGAAAAGGGCTACCCGCAGCCGCCGACTCCATGCCGCCGCGCACCCGGAGAATTCCTCGATACCTTTTCCCGAGTTGAGTGCGGATGCCCACCATTCCAAGGTGGCTCTGATAAAGATCGGGACTGAAATAGCCGTGCGCGAGATCCTGATCGAAGCTGTAACGCCGGTAACGGTAACCCGCTTCGAAGATCAGCCGAGGCGTTTGCCACTCATGGATGGCCTCCGCGCTTTCCCGACTGCCAATATTCTTGTCTGAGTAGTGCTGCCGCGAACCGCGAGCAGTGAACTGCCAATGGTCTGGAGTCCAACTGGCGAAAGCGTCCCACCCCTGCGCGGTGATCCTGTGCTCGGTGGCTTCGGCGTCGGGGATGATAGGAACTCGGGAAAAGTCTCCCCCAAGAACCACGTGCTGTCTTAGTTGGACTGCGAGCGATGTGTCATAGATGGCGTGGACGTCGTGGTTGTTGAAGCGTACCGCCCCGCCGCCACCGGAAATCACTAGCCACTCGCGGGGCTTCCAGCGAAGCTGCTGAGAAAACGACTCGACGGCTTCGAACGAATCGTCCCGGCTGTGCTGGAACTGTTGCTCAAACAGAACACGATTACTAAGGCCCGGCCGAATGCTGAAGTCCGCGCGCTGCAAAGATCGCCAGGAATGGTTCCCGGAGGCATCGTTCTCGTATTCAACGCCTCCCTCCACCAGGTTCCGCATGGGTGAGCGTTCGCGTTCCTCGCCACCCAACTGTCCACTGTTGATTCTGTCCCTATACTCCTGCAGTCTCAAGCTGTCGGGATGGAATGCCAGAGCCTGATCGACGACGATGGCGGCATCCGGAGATTTCTGCTGATGCAACAGGTTGCTGGCGAGTCCTATAGCGGCCGCCTCATCCGCCGCGTTCATCAATAGGAGTTGCTGGTAAATGCGGTTGGCGTTTTTGTAGTCGCTGCCGTACCCCAAAACCCGAGCCATCTCCAATTTTGCAAGCCGATTGTCGGGCTCTACAGCGAGAATTTCGCGAAAGAGCCGCAGAGCTTGGCCATCCTCGCCTTTGGATACGTACGCGCGCCCAAGCTCCAAACGTAGGCTGTTGTCTTGGGGATGATCCTTGAGTCCGCTTTGGAGGATATGAACTGCCTGCGAGGGATGCCGCTCTAGTAAGGCCTGTCGACCAGCAGCCAGGATAAGCTCGACCGAGGTCTCTCCCGAGGCCCTCGCACAAGGGCTGGCTGCTAACAAGCAGGTCGACACCAGGGTCGCGACCGCGAAAAATCTCTGGAGTTGCTCCATTGTTTAGGGTCTGCGTCCAGCTCTGCGTTTGATCTGGTGCTGAGACTTGACCTAGGAGACCATTCTTTGACGACTTCCAAGCTATGTCCTAGATCATAAAGCATGGAAACGCTTTCCCGGCACAGTCAGGTGTTAGAATTCCCAGTTTGTATCCCATGATTGAACGTAGGGATCGGTCGGCTCGAAATTCTGGAGGACACGTGACGCGCATTCGAACTGTAGTTATCCCAGCCCTTCTTGCACTTTGCAGTCTCGCGGTTGTTGCTCAAGACAAGGATAGGACCGACCTTGCGGTCGTGAACCGCATCAAGACGGAAGCCTTCGATCATTCGAAAGTCATGGACACGCTTTCCATGTTGACGGACCGCTATGGTCCGCGACTCACTGGGTCGGCGGAGGTTCAGGAGGCGGGTGAATGGACCGTTAGCCGCCTGAAAGAATATGGCGTGCAAAACGTGCACATGGAGCCGTGGGGCCCGTTCGGACGCAGTTGGGAGCTACAGGAATATTCCGTGGAGATGGTCGAACCGCGATATTCGCATCTGCGAGCCACGCCACTGGCGTGGACTCATGCCACGGCGGGCCCGGTTGTCGCCGAGCCGATTCTCGCGCCCATTACGCGTACTTACAACCCCAAGAAGGCGCAGGAAAATCTAGATAAGTTCATTGCCGCTTACAAAGGCAAACTGCAAGGCAAGGTTGTGCTACTTTCGGAGCCCGATCCCGTTCCTCCTGCTTCTGCCGCTTTGTTCAAGCGCGATTCCGAGGCCGAACTTGCTGACTTGGCGAAAGCCCCAGAACCAGCCGAGAAGGTTTCAGTAGATCCGAAGAATATGCAGATTCCGGAGGACATTACAAAGCTGCGGCGATTCCTGATGTCGCTTTCGGAAGAACAAATCGACAAGATCTTTGACGCCATCAAGGACACGCGTTCTAAGTTGCATGAGTTCCTGATTCAGCAAGGCGCCGTCGCGGCCTTTATCTCGGATGATCGGGCGAAGGGCGGCCTGACGTTTGCGGAACAGGCCGTGTCGTACGAGGCGAAATACCCGCTGGCGCTGCCTACGTTCTCCGTCACGCGCGAACAGTACAACCGGATTGCGCGGCTATTGGCCAAGCAGCAGCCCGTCAAGCTGCGCATCAACCTGAAAGCTACTGCGACCGACAAAGATGTGGATTCGTTCAACATCATCGGCGAAATTCCTGGCGGTGCGAAGAAGGATGAAGTCGTTATGATCGGCGCACACTTTGATTCCTGGCACGGCGGCACTGGAGCCACGGATAACGGCGCAGGCAGTGCGGTGATGATCGAGGTCATGCGGATACTGAAAGCGCTGAATCTCAAGATGGATCGCACGGTTCGAATCGGCCTGTGGACGGGAGAAGAGGAGGGCTTGCTCGGATCGAAGGCTTATGTCAAGCAGCATTTCGCCGATACAGCGACCATGAAGACGACCCCGGAACACGCGAAGCTGGCAGGTTATTTTAATCTAGACAATGGTGCAGGACAGATTCGCGGCGCCTACCTGCAAGGCAACGACATGATGCGCCCAATTCTGGAACAGTGGCTGGCGCCGTTTCGCGACCTTGGTACGGGCAGCATGACCATCCGCAATACAGGCGGTACCGATCACCTTTCTTTCGATGCAGTGGGGCTGCCGGGTTTCCAGTTCATTCAAGACGATCTCGACTACATGACGGTTACCCACCACTCCGATATGGACACCTACGATCACGCGCCGCCGCCGGACATGATGCAGGCGTCGGCGATCATCGCGTCAGTGGTGTACCAGGCGGCGAATCGTTCGGAGATGCTGCCGCGCAAGCCACTGCCGCAGGTACAACAGACCGACGAAGCCAAGGACAAGTAGGCGGCCTCACCGGCTCCTAGGTCGAAGCGGAGTTAATCGTGCGCGCAAGCGTCGGCGCGCTCCAGCAGCAGTTTTCTCTCGCGAGCATTCGCTGTGAGCGACGCAGCGCGCTCGAATTCCACGCGAGCTTCTTGGATGCGGTTGAGTTTCTTCAGGAAATCGCCTCGTACGCTTGGTAACAAATGGTAATTCTGTAGCGAACGTTCCGCCGCCAACGCGTCAACCAATTCAAGTCCCGCGGCTGGTCCAAACGCCATGGCGACCGCGACGGCGCGATTTAACTCCACGATTGGGGACGGCGCGACTTCGGCTAAAGCCGCGTACAGCGTCACAATCCGAGGCCAATCGGTTTCCTCCGGTGTGTGCGCCCGCGCGTGACACGCCGCTATCTCAGCCTGCAGCATGTAAGTGCCTCGCGCTCTGCCTAGTTTTTGCGAACGTTCAAGAGCGGCAAGGCCCCGGTGGATGAGGAGTTGATCCCAGTGAGCGCGATTCTGATCAAAAAGCAGAATGGGTTCTCCCGACTGATCCACGCGTGCTTTGGAACGAGACGCCTGGATCTCCATGAGCGCGACCAGGCCATGAATTTCAGGTTCCTGCGGAGCGAGCTCGGCGAGGATTCGTCCGAGCCGAAGCGCCTCATCGCAAAGTGCGGGCCGCATCCAATCGACGCCTGCCGTCGCCGAGTAGCCCTCGTTGAAAACCAAATAAATGACCGCAAGTACCGACGACAAACGCGCCGTGAGTTCTTCGCCTTGCGGCACCTCAAAAGGAATTTGCTTTTCCGCTAAGGTGCGCTTGGCGCGCACAATGCGCTGAGCGATCGTCGGTTCGGGGACGAGGTAGGCGCGCGCGATCTCGTCGGTCGTCAATCCTCCGAGTAGGCGAAGGGTGAGCGCGACCTGCGCTTCTGTGGACAGCACCGGATGGCACGAGATGAAGAGCAGGCGGAGCAGGTCATCGCCAACATCGTCGTCCAGCGCAGAATTCAGATCGGGCACGGCCAACTCCTTCGCGCCCAGCTCGCGACCAAGCTCCTCGTGCTTGCGCTCCAGCCGCGCGCTGCGGCGGAAGTGGTCCATGGCGCGGTGTTTGGCAGCCGCCATAAGCCACGCGCCCGGGTTCTCCGGCAGGCCGGAAGTCGGCCACTGTTCCAGGGCCGCAACCAAGGCATCTTGCGCAAGATCTTCGGCGAGACCAACGTCGCGTACGATTCGCGTGAGGCCCGCGATGAGCCGGGGTGACTCGATCCTCCAGACCGCGTCGATTGTGCGGTGGAGATCGGGTTGAGAAAGATCACCGCGATGTTGATCGGTAGCCGTCACAGCTACCGATCACATCATTTTTGATGCTTCAGCGCAAGCGCGTGTCCTGTGCTACTTGCAGGGAGGCACCTCTCCAGGGCCATACATCTGGCGAACTTCCGTCTCGCCTTCCCAGCCGGGCCAGTGCTTCTTGTGTAGCTCCATGAAATGGACAGCAGATGCCACCGCTTCTTCCTTCGATTTCAGTTCAAACTGGGCATAGCCGCCGATGACCTCCTTGGCCTCCGTGAACGGCCCATCGAGGACGCTCACTTTGCCTCCGGAAAGCCGCACGCGGGCGCCCAAGCCGGTTTCCTTGAGGCCTCCGCCGCCCAGCATCGTCCCGGTTGTCGACTCTTCTGCCGCGAGTTTTGCGATGGCGTCCATCAGTGCTTTGGGCGGAGGGCCCTGGTTCTCTGTGTGTTTCACGATCATCATGAATTGCATGGTTCTTCTCCTTTGGATTGGTGGTTCTTGCAGTCTAGCTTCCGTTCTCGAGCGCCTCGGATCTAGCCTCTATCAGAGCGTCGAACGAGTCATCCTGAAATCGACATGCTCACAAATCTTTTTTCTGCATGTCACCGCTTCTTGGTGGACACCTCTGCGCGGAGGCGTTCCTCTTGCGCTCTAAGCTCCGGAGTGAACTCGGAGCCAAAGTCCTCGGCCTCGAATACCTGACGCAGTTCAATTTCGGACTGCCCTTCGTGGGGATTTGGGCAACGCTTCAGCCACTCCACAGCCTCATCCATCGATCTCACCTGCCAGAGCCAAAAGCCGCCGATCAGTTCCTTCGTCTCAGTGAACGGCCCGTCGACGATGGCCCGATTTTGCCCGGAAAAGCGGACCCGCTTGCCTTTTGAGGTCGGCTGTAGACCCTCCATAGCCAGCATTACTCCAGCTTTCACCAGCTCTTCGTTGAATTTGCCCATTGCTGCCAGCAGTTCCTGCTTGGGCAGGACGCCTGCTTCTGAGTCTTTACTAGCCTTTACGATTACCATGACCCTCATTTTTCATACCTCCTTGTGTTTTAAGAGTTCTGACCTCTACTTTGACGTCGAGTGAGTCGGAACCGAATCGACAAACCACTCAATCTTTCTTTTTGCCCAAGATGTTGGCGGGCTGGAGCCCTATCCTGGCACTCCCAATTCCACGCGCCATATCCCGAAGATGTTAAATTGGAGAGTCCATGGCCGCCCCCAATTCTCTCTTTGTCCGTGCCTGCAAAGCTCAGCCTACCGAAACCGTTCCCGTTTGGTTCATGCGGCAGGCGGGCCGCTATATGGCCGAATATCGGGCAGTCCGTAAGAGCCATTCGCTGATTGAGATTTGCAAGAAGCCTGAACTGGCGGCGGAAGTTACAGTCACCGCGGCCGAGGCCCTTGGAGTGGACGCCGCCATTATCTTCGCGGATCTTCTATTGCCGCTGGAAGTCATGGGCCTGCCGTTTCACTTCGCCGCGGGGGAAGGTCCGAAGATCGAAAAGCCCATTCGTACCGAAGAGGATATCGCGGCGCTGCAAACTCATCGGGCGTCCGAGTTGGGCTATGTTTCCGAGGCAGTTGGCAAAGTCTGCGCGCATTTCGGCTCCAAGCTGCCGGTCATTGGATTCTGCGGTGCTCCGTTCACTCTTGCCAGCTACATGATTGAAGGCGGTGGCTCCCGGAATTACCTGCATGCCAAGAAGATGATGTGGAACTCGCCGCGCGCATGGGACGAGCTCATGCGGAAACTGGTGACGGTGACCGCCGAATATTCTCTCGAACAGGTTCGGGCCGGGGCCGACGTGATTCAGGTGTTCGATAGCTGGGTGGGTTGCCTCGGCGTCGAGGACTACCGTCGCCATGTCCTGCCGCGCACCACGGAGCTGGTACAAGCCCTGAAGAAATCTGGCGTGCCCGTAATTTATTTTGGAACGGACTCTGCTACGTTACTGCCGTCCATGAAAGAGACTGGGGCGGACGTAATCGGCATTGACTGGCGGATGCCGATTGACGAAGGCTGGCGCAGCCTGGATTTCAAGGGTGCCGTTCAGGGGAATCTGGACCCCGTTCTCTTGTTTGCGGAGTGGAAAGAAATAAGGTCGCGGGCCGAAGAAATCCTGCAGCACACCGCCGGACGTCCCGGTCACATCTTTAATCTGGGACACGGAATCTTGCCGGAAACTCCGGTTGAGAACGTAAAGAATCTGGCTCGCTTTGTACAAGAACATTCGGTGAGGTCGGTTTCGCAATAACCATTCATGAAGCGCATCGCCATTATTGGTGGAGGCATTTCAGGGCTCAGCGCCGCGTACGAACTTGAGCAGCGGAAGAAGCAGGGCGTTGACGTCGGCTACGTTCTCTATGAGGCGTCCAATCGACTGGGCGGAGTATTGGTTACGGAACAAGTCGAAGGCTGCCTGATTGAAGCGGGCCCCGATTCGTTTCTGAGCGAGAAGCCCGCTGCTGCCGATCTTTGCCGCGAGCTCGGCATCGGCGACCAGATCATCGGCTCCAACGATAGCGAACGCAAAACCTACATCTTGGTCAACGACCGCCTCATCCCGATGCCGGATGGGCTGATGTTCCTGGTTCCCACGCGCATTTTGCCAACGCTTTTGTCGCCATTGTTTTCTATGTCGACTAAGTTGCGTATGGCGAAGGAATTGTTCCATCCGCCCCATGCGTCGATACTAGAGGACGAAACCGTGGCCGCGCTGGTCGAGCGCCACTATGGCCGCGAGATGGTCGAACGGCTCGCTGACCCGCTGCTTTCCGGTGTCTATGGAGGCGAAGCGGATCAACTCAGCGTGCGTGCTGTGCTTCCTCGTTTTTCGGATATGGAAGCGAAATATGGTAGTCTGGGC
>Ga0209068_10000103_pt1 | contig 51148 bp, 45 predicted proteins | sample ColStrG_CSR_2012_FD_187200 | JGI IMG/M metagenome (GOLD analysis project Ga0209068, IMG submission 187200) | Freshwater sediment microbial communities in response to fracking from Pennsylvania, USA - Cold Stream Run_MetaG_CSR_2012 (SPAdes)... | ecosystem: Environmental > Aquatic > Freshwater >...
AAAGGCGTCTCTTTCGGTTGATGCGTTGTCGTACCGCCAGGTCCTTGTGGGCGGATTGCGCGCGCAGGCGGAAATAAAAGACGGCCAGCTTGTCGTGAATGGCGGCTTGTCCGAAGAGCGCGCGCAGCTGTCGCTTCAGTGGAAACTTCAGAAACCCTATGCGTGGACCGCATCAGCGAAGGTCAGCGCAGATGGCATCGACCCGTTCCTGGTAGTCGGGAACACAGGGCTCACCGACAGGGTGAAACTCGTTGTGGACGGCGCCATGACTGCGCACGGCGAGGGCATGGACCTAGACGCGCTATTCGGCAAGGCCGTTTTTGAGCGGCTCAGCCTTGTTGTCAGCGATTACCGGATCGAGAACGAATCCGATGCGGGTTTCAAAATCAATGCAGGCAGGCTTGACGTCACCTCCCTGGATTTTACGGGACCGGGCACCCGGGTCGCTCTGAACGGGTCCGCGACGCTCCTTTCCGATGTCGATATGACCCTGACCGGGACCGCGGACCTGTCGCTCCTGAGATTGATGTTTCGTGAAGTAGAACACGCCGCCGGGACGGCTGATATGAAATTGTCGATTCAAAACGACTGGAACAGCCCCGACGTGGCCGGAGAACTTCGTATTCAGAACGGCGAGATAAAAGTGAAAGACATTCCGCAGCGGTTTACCGCGTTGAACGGCAAAATCACCTTCACGCAGGGGAAAATCGTTACGGACTCGCTGGCCGGCGAGATGGGCGGCGGTACGCTCAGCATGTCGGGCTGGGCCCAGCTGGCCGGATTCGCGCTCCAGGAGTTTTCCGCAAAGGCCACGGCGGAGAACGTGACGGTCCGTTATCCCGAGGGGCTTACCTCGACGCTGTCCGGCAACCTCTACTACGACGGTGATGCGTCCGAACAAGCGCTCACCGGAGATATTGTGATCAAGCGCGCCCGGTACGACAAGCGGATCGAATGGAAGAGCATGCTGGTGGACATCGGGAGGGGACTGTATCATAAGAAGAAGACCGACATAGGCTGGATCGGCGATACCCAGATCAATGTCCGTTTCCACGGCGCGGACAGCATTGTATTCCAGAATAACCTGGCGAACATGCCGCTCGATGTGGACGTATTCCTGCAAGGCACGGTAAACCAGCCGCAACTGGTCGGCAGGATCGAGGCGCGAAAAGGGATGGTCTATTTCCGGAAGAACGAATTCAAGATTCTCCATGCCTCAACGGATTTTGTCGACCCCGGCCGGATGAACCCCGTGCTCGACATCCAGGCGGAAACGCAGGTCCGCGAGTACCTGATCCGGCTTTCGGTGACCGGCACGGCCGAGCGCGCGGTGGTTACGTTTGTCTCCGAACCGTCGCTGATCGACACCGATATTCTGAGCCTCCTCGCCCTGGGCAAGACGGGGATGGAGCTGAAAGGTAAAGAATCCGGAGTGGGAGTGGGCGAGGCCGCATCCTTCGCCTCGGGACAGTTCCAGGACATCTTCGAGCGGCAGTCGCGCAGCCTGACCGGGCTCGACCGTTTCCAGATCGACCCCTATATCAGCAGGAGCGATACGTCCGTGCCGCGGGTCACCGTGGGCAAGGAGCTCGTTAAAAATAAACTGTATGCCACCTATTCTTCAAATGTGGGCGCGTCCTACTCGGAGCAGATGTTCCGGATCGAGTACATCTTGAACAAGCATTTCTCGCTCATAGGCGCGCGGGATGATCTGGGGAGCAACGGGGCGGATATCAAGTACCGGTTTGAGTTTAAATAGTAGATCTCTACTTTCTACAGGTTTACCTTAGGTTCCTCCCCCTTGATGTGATGAGCGCGAACGCCGGATACTTCACCCTCCCCTTAATCCCCTCCCATCAAGGGAGGGGCGAGATTCATTCCGCATTCGGTCAGTGCGCTTCGTCCCAGTTCTTGCCCACTCCCATGTCCACCCTGATCGGCACTGCCAGCGCAAGCACGTTTTCCATTTCTTCCTTCACGAGCTTCTTCATGACTTCTATCTCGTTATCCGGCATCTCGAATACCAGCTCGTCGTGAACCTGAAGAATCATTTTTGATTTCAGGCCCTGGCGCGCGAGCCGCGTGTGGATATGGATCATGGCCAGCTTGATGAGGTCCGCGGCTGTTCCCTGGATAGGCGTGTTGACTGCGGTGCGCTCTCCGAAATTGCGGACCGGTGCGGAAGAAGATGCAAGCTCGGGAATGAAACGCCGCCTGTTAAAGAGCGTGGTCACAAAGCCGTTTGTCTTGGCGTCCTGGATCGTTCTGTCGATGAAAGCGCGCACCTGGGGATAGCGGGCAAAATAGCTGTCGATATATTTCTTTGCCTCCGAGTTCGAGACGCCGATGTCCTGGGCAAGTCCGAAGGCCGAGATGCCGTAGATGATGCCGAAGTTGACGGCCTTTGCCTTGCGCCGCATCTCCGAGGTGATTTCCGCGGGATCAAGCCCGAAAATCTCGGACGCGGTGCGGGTATGTACGTCCTCGTTTCGCTGAAACGTTTCGATCAGGGCAGGATCAGCGCTCATGTGCGCCAGAATGCGCAGTTCGATCTGGGAGTAATCAGCAGAGAGCAGGCTTGCGCCGCGCTCTGCGATAAAGGCCTTACGGATTTCGCGTCCCACGTCGGTGCGAATGGGGATGTTCTGGAGGTTCGGGTCGCTGCTCGAAAGCCTGCCCGTGGCTGCCACGGTCTGGTTCAGCGAGGTGTGGAGCCGACCGGTCTTCGGGTTGATCATGAGAGGCAGCGCGTCCACGTACGTGGATTTGAGCTTCGTGAGCGTTCGATACTTGAGGATCTCAGCGGGCAGGGGATGCAGGCTCGCAAGCTCTTCGAGCACGTCCACGTCAGTGGAGAAGCCGGTCTTGGTCTTTTTGATCGGCGTGAGGTTTAGCTTGGTAAAAAGGATCTCGGAAAGCTGTTTCGGCGAGTTGATGTTGAATTGCGTGCCCGCAAGTTCGAAAATGGTCTTTTCGGTCAATACCATGTCCGTTCCAAGCTTCACGGAAATCTTTTTCAGGAATTCAGCGTCGATTTTCACGCCTACCCGCTCCATGTCCGCCAGCACTTCCATGAGCGGCATCTCCATGTCGAGGAACAGCTTCTCGAGATTATGTTCAGCGAGTTGGGGCGCGAGCTTCTGCTTCAAGCGGAGCGTGATGTCCGCGTCCTCCCCGGAATATCGCGTCGCGGTTTGGATATCCACAGCCTCAAAGTTGATCTGCTTTTTCCCGGTGCCCGTAACCTCGGCATACGTGATGGTTTTGTAATTAAGGAACTCCAGGGCAAGAGCGTCCATGCCGTGTGAGGTCTTGCCTGGATTCAGCAAATATGAAGCGATCATGGTGTCAAAAGAGATACCATTGACCTCGATCCCATAATGATTCAATACAAGCAGATCGTACTTGATGTTTTGGCCGATCTTTTTTATGGAAGGGTTCTCCATGATCGGCTTGAGCACAGCCAGCGCATGTTTCAGATTGATCTGTTTCGGCGCGTCGAGGTAGCGGTGGCCGAGAGGAAGATAGTATGCATGGTGGGGCTTAACGGCAAATGAAATGCCGACGAGTTCTGCCTGCATGGCATCAAGAGACGTGGTCTCGGTATCAAAACAGAATTCCGGGGAAGAAGAGAGGATGTGGATCAGTTCCTGAAAATCCTTCTCTTCCAATATGGTTTTGTACGAACCCTCTTTCTGCGGTTCCTGCTGGGTCACGTATTTCAGGAGCGAGGTGAATTCGAGTTCCCGCAAGATTTTGAGCAGGGCATTGTTGTCCGGGTCTTTTGGCTTTAATGCTTCGTACGAAAGCTCTACCGGCACATCCGTATGCAGCACGGCAAGATCGCGGCTTAGCCGCGCAAGGCCGGCGGATTCCATCAGAGATTGTTTCAGCTTCGGCTTCGTGATCTCGTGCGCATGAGTAAGTAGGTTCTCTATGGTCTTGTACTGTTTGATCAGCGTCTGCGCCGTCTTTTCGCCGATGCCGGGAACGCCCGGGATATTGTCCGATGCGTCGCCCATGAGCCCCATGATCTCGACCATCTGTTCAGGCGGCACGCCCCAGCGCTCTTCGACATCTTTCGGCTCGTATACTTTTTCCTTGAGCGTGTCATAGACTTTGATGTTCTTCCCCACCAGTTGGAGAATGTCCTTATCACCAGTGACGATAATGACTTCCTTACCGTCCGCCTCTGCTTTGCGCGCAAGCGTGGCAATCACATCATCTGCTTCCTGGCCGTCCTGAACAAACACGGGAATGCGGAATGCCTCGACAAGTTTGTGGATATACGGTATCTGCGGGATGAGGTCCTTGGGCATGGGAGGCCGATGGGCCTTGTACTCTTTGTATTCGATATGCCTGCGCGTGGGGCCTTTGGGATCAAAGACCATGGCGAGCATATCTGGTGATTTTTCCTTGATGACCTTGAGCAGCATGTTCGCGAACCCGAACACCGCGTTCGTTGGCAGGCCTGAGGAATTGCTCAGGTTTCTTACGGCATAAAAAGCCCGATATATATATGAATTGCCGTCTATTATATAGAAGGTGTTTTTTGCGTGCTTGGTTGTCATAGGAGGGGAGTATAGCGGAAGTTTAGATAAAACACAATAGAAGCGCAGACGGAAAAATGACTGTATGAAATATGATCGTTATGCTATAGTTGTGTGGAATGGGTGCTTCAGAAATATATGATGTTTATGATATTCCGTGACTATTAATGTTTCATCTGATAATAAATAATGCTGAGATCAATATGCCTAATGTTCCTTCAAGGGGGCAAAAATGACGAGAAAATATTTTGCAGAGTTTAAACTGTGTAATAAGTCATTAATGTTTGCTGCGTGCCTTGTGGCCTCACTCTTTGTCATGCTTCTTATAGTAAACCCTTCTTCCGCTGAAATCATAGATGGCCCTGCAAATGTAAGAGTTAGCCCGAAGGGGATGGTTATTCTGTTCCTTAATAATGGAGTTCCCGTAAAGATTATATCGACTCAGGGTGACTGGTATCTGATCCAGATCAAGATCGTTCTCGATAAGGATCCATTTTTGGCGGAACATAAAATCCGTAAAGATGTAATTCTCTATGATGAGCGGGGACTTGAAATCGGAAAGACATTAAACAATGTTGATATTGAAAGAAGATCTCAAAATGATAATAAATACATCGCGTTTATTGAAGGCTATACATTTAAAACCAACATAATAATAGATTCTGCGAATCCTGATGCAAAATCAAAAATTCAGACTCGTTCAATTTTGAAACTCGCTGGCGGACTAAGCGGCGAGGAATACCTTCTCAAAGGAGAACCCTGTACAGATTGTGATGGACCGGGGTTTAGCCCGGTGGGCTTTTCTGCAGAAGAAATTCTCAAAAAATACCCTCACAAGGAACCAAAGAAAAATATTGTAAAAAGAGATACAGATTTCTCATCCTTTATCGGCCAGGATAGGCTTGCAGCCAAAGCAGACTGCATGTATGACGATGACGAAAATTGCAGCAAATTTATTGTTAAGCTCAACCGAAACAATACAGAAATATTTAGCATTCTTGCAGGGGACAATAGTCCAATCGACCCGATAAGAGCATTGTGGACTTATCGAAATCATTGGTTTTTGGAAGTAGCTCGTACAATAAACAGAGAAGTTATCGAGGGCAATGCCCATCATGTGTATACAGACGTAAAAGGAGAACTCATACAGGATGGAGATTCTATCAATAAACGTTATGGTTATCAAGAAACCTTTGGATCTCAACTTCTAAATGATAACCCATTTTATTTCTTTATGAAAAATGGGCGCGTTGGAATATCCTTTGATGGCCAGGAGACCATTTTGGATTATAATGATGTTTCCCATTATCGCTGTTGCTCTTATTCAGTATTTAATCCAAAAGGTTTTAGGAATATGGTCTCTTTTTACGGCAAAAAAGGTGACAAATGGTATTATGTTGCAATAGGCGTATTTTAGCTTGTCTTGGCAGTAGTGTGGTGTCCACATTTCTACCTGACGAACACTAACACGGAAAGGTAGAGCTCATGAAGATTCTCGCAATCAACGGAAGCCCGAGAAAAAAATGGAATACCGCAACTCTGTTGGAGAAGGCGCTTGAAGGCGCTGCTTCGCAAGGGGCGGAGACAGAACTTGTTCATCTGTACGATCTCAATTATCAAGGGTGCATAAGCTGCTTTTCCTGTAAAACAAAAGGCCACAAGAGTTACGGGAAATGCGCGGTGCAGGACGATCTGACGCCTATCTTTAAAAAGATCGAGGGAGTAACGGCCCTTATCCTCGGTTCCCCGATGTACTTTGGAATTGTTTCCGGAGAGATGAAATCATTCATGGAGCGCCTGTTGTTTCCCTATCTGACGTATACTGATCCGCCGCAAACGCTTTTTCCCGGGAAGATCAGCACAGGATTTATTTATACGATGAATGTTCCGGAAGAAATGATGAAAGAGTGGGGCTACATCGAAAACTTCAAACGTACGGAAATGACGATGCAGAGGATCTTCGGAGGCTCGGAAACGCTCGTGAGCTGCGATACCTACCAGTTTGAGGATTATTCAAAATATGTCGCAGACCGTTTTGATCCGCAACAGAAAGCAAAAAGACGTAAAGAGATATTTCCCGTTGACTGTCAAAAGGCCTTTGAGATAGGTGCGCGGTTTGCGAAGGGTAGGGGGTAGATGAATCGAAAATTACAGTATTGATATGAATGTCCAATATGATATAATGTGTCCGAGGAGGTGCTTTCAGTATGAATCTTGCGACTAAAAAAATATCCGTGCACCCGTACGTTACGAGGAAAAAAGGTGTCTGCGGCGGCAGAAGCATCGTGCGCGGCACCAGAATACCGGTGTGGTCTCTGATCCAATGGTATAAACAAGGCATGACCATTGAAGATGTTGTGCGGGAATTCCATCAGCTAAAGCCCGCACAGGTGCATGACGCTTTTTCCTATTACTACGACAATCGGAAAGAAATAGAAAAAGATATGACCGAGGCATTCTCCTTTCCAAACAACTGCCCGTTGGAATCGTCGTAAAACGATTGTTAAAACTTCTTTCCCGTCTCCATGTGGACGAAATAGAGAATAACATTATCTGGCTGAACGACTGACGAAACACGTCCGCTGCTAATCAGGAATAGATTAATGCCGGAATAGAGTTTCATACGGCCAAGTGTATACTATGAGACTTTGGGACCGTTCCGGAGAGCGTAATTTCTGAACACAGAAAAAGGCAAGGAGAAGATGGGCACTATTCTACTGATCGATGACGATGCGGTATTTTTGAAACTGCTTCTGGAATACGTGGAGGAACGCTTCCCCGGCCTTCATGTCCTTACCTGTAATGATCCGCTGAAGTGTCTCGCCTTTATCAAGCCTGACCTCGATCTTTTGCTGATCGATCTGGAGATGCCAGGGCTCGACGGTTCTAAAGTCCTCTCCTACGCGGTTTCCCGGGGTCTGGATAAAAATCGGATCATCATTCTCTCGGCACGCGACGCCGAGTATCTGCACGAGCGGTTTCCCATGGGAAGTTGTCTGGCGGTGCTGAACAAATACGAGGGCAAACAACGAGCTGTTCTGGATATGATCTTCAGCTCGATTCAGCAAAAAGAAGCCGACCAAAGCTGATAATGCGGCATTGAACAGGGGCTGGAAAAACCTGCAAGAAAGGGTGAGGCACAATAGCATGCAGCGAAACTGCAAGTTCAAGTATGGCAGCACCTACCTCGATTTTGAAATGCCGAACGGCGTCGTATTCGAAGAGTTGATCATGCGAAAAACCCCGGTCCTCGCGCATCCAGAGCGAGCAATTGCCCATGCCATCAACCATCCTATTGCCTCGCCTCCACTCAAGAAGATTTTAAAACCCGGACAGACTGTCGTCATCATTGTAAACGACTTGACCAGGTCGGCGAACAGCCATGTCTTCATGCCGATCCTGCTTGACGAATGCAATAACGCAGGCATTCCGGACAGTCATATCACGGTCCTCTTTGCCCTGGGCGTACACCGTGAAATGACCGAAACGGAAATGCGCGCTTCCCTCGGCGATGCAGCGGCTGACCGGGTGAAGAGGTTCAACAGTAATGCAAGAAATAAAAAAGATTTTCTCTCTGTCGGCACAACCTCTCGGGGCACGGAAGTATTTTCACCGGAGAGCAGTGCAATGCGATCATATTATTTGCACCGGAAGTATCTCGTACCATTACTTCGCGGGATTCGGCGGCGGCAGGAAGGCGCTCTTCCCGGGCGTGTCCGGCTTTAAAACGATAAACCAGAACCACGCGCTGATGCTGGAGCCCGGGTCTGGGTTGGGGATATTGGAAGGCAACCCTGTTTACGAAGACCAGATAGAAGGAGCGGAATTTTGCCGCCCTTCGTTTTTGCTGAATGTGGTGCTGAATGAAGAGATGGATTTTCTGGGGGTCTTTGCCGGAGATTATATCCAGGCGCATAAGCAGGGATGTCGTCTGGTAGAGCAGGTATACGGTGTCGGCATGCGGGAAAAGGCCGATGTGGTGATAGCGAGCTGCGGGGGGTATCCGAGAGACATTAATGTGTACCAGATGCAAAAAACCATGGGCAATGCCAGGCTCGCGGTGCGGGAAGGCGGGGCTGTTATTTTGCTGGGAGAATGCCGAGAAGGCGTGGGCTCGGACATATACGTAGAGTGGATGAAAAAATTCAAAACTCCCCAGGCGATTGAACAGGAAGTGCGGCGCAAATTCGAGATCGGAGGCCACAAGGCCTATGCGGTGACGCGCCTGATGAAGGGGGTCGAATTTATCTTGGTTTCGTCTTTGCCTCAGGAACTTGCAAAAATCTTGTTCTTTACACCGGCCCGCAGCATTGAAGAAGCCCTGTATTCAGTACGCAGGGGAAATAACGCCAAACCTCGCATTTGTCTCATGCCGCAGGGGGGGGTGACCGTCCCGATTTCCGGCCAGCAGTGTTGATGTGGGCAGGGGGTTGCTCAGAAAATTCCCCTCTCTGCCCATGTCCAAAGCGTTAACTACAGCTGCAATCGCTTTCCATATCCATGACCGCTTTTTTCAGCTCAGCCAGGTCTTCCCCGGTGATATTCTTTCCTCTTTCGGTTTTCGACCGATTGCAGAAAGCCCCTACGGCTGCATCAACGGATTTCGCATCGGATACGCAGTCGCAGAAGGACCCTACGCTATTGACATCCATGCATTTTGAAGGAATGGTTCCCATGATTGATCTCCTTTTCCCCAAACAACATCTACGCTAATCAAAGTGTATCAACCAATACTCTCACGCGTCAAGGGTTGCAAGAAATAAATCGGAAATCCATCAAAATCTGAAGGGACCCCTCGCAAAAAAAGATTCACTTGACAGAAAAAGCAGGAATAGGGTATAACTGTTTCCTGTTTAAAGGCCGGCGTAGCTCAGTGGTAGAGCAGCTGATTCGTAATCAGCAGGTCGGTGGTTCAATCCCACTCGCCGGCTCCATTCTCATTTTTCGCTTCATAATCGGTAATTCTACTCCTTCAGAGAACCATTCAGTAACAAAACCAATAGAAAACAAAAAGATAAAGGTTGACAACCCAAATAAATATGTTTAAAATTGATACTGTTAGCGTTGTGAACGAGACGGGGTGCCGATGAACCTTCCCAACTACATCACACTTGTGCGAATCGTCCTGATCCCCTTTTTCATCGGTTTGATGATTTACCATCACTACAGGGCGGCCATGGCAGTTTTCGTAGTGGCTTGCGTGACTGATGCCTTGGACGGCTTGATAGCGCGCATAACGAATCAAAAGACGGACCTGGGGGCGTTTCTCGATCCGATAGCGGATAAACTGTTGATAGTTTCCGCGTTTTTGACCCTTGTTCTTCGCGGGATTCTGCCGGTATGGCTCGTGATGGTCGTCATAAGCAGGGACGCAATCCTGGTGCTCGGCAGTATGGTGATCTATTTCACCGGGCATGAATTTGTGGCCCGGCCGTCCCTGATCGGAAAAACGACAACGGTTTTACAGTTGCTGACGGTGACGCTCTCCCTGTTGCTGAAAATCTACGGCATCAAGACGGGCTTGATGCCGATCTTGTACTGGACAACGGCTGTTTTTACCGTGGTATCCGGCATCCAGTACGTTGCTCGCGGAACAAAAATCGTCGGTTAAATCGGTGGCTACATAGCATTATTCTTCTGGAGGTTGAAAATGAAAATCAATGAAATGATCAGGCAGGCACTCGAAAAAAAGGGCTTTAAAAACCTGAAGGATGCTTCCAAGGTGCTCGGGATCAGTCCGGAGCTCTTGCGGGTTACGATCAATAAGGGCCATATCCCGAAAGACAAGACGCTTATGATGATCGCGAGCAAACTGAACCTCGACAAGTCCGTTCTCATTCTCTCTGCGCACCAGGAAAAAGTCCCTGACGAGGTCAAGGGTTACTTTCTTGCTCCTTCGCAGGCCAAACTTAAGCGGGGCAAGCGTAGATATCCGCTGTCCGAAGAACAGATCAATTATCTGGAAAAGATCCTCAGTATAGATGAAATCATGATGCTGCGAAAATTCCGTCAGGTCTCCGATGAGGCGCGGGTGCAGATTTCGGGGTATGTAGACTTTATGTTTGCATCCAAAAGGGTCGCCTGATTGGTTGAGATCGAGAACATCCTGCCGGGCAGCAGCGCGGCCGGGCTGGGGTTGAAAAGAGGGGATGTCCTTGTTTCTATCAACAACAAGGACGTTGACGATTGTATCGGATATCGATTCTTAGTCGCTGACGAGCGCATCAAGCTCGTGGTCCGCCGGCAAAACGGTACGACGAAAACCTTCACCATCGATAAAGATCCCGACGACAACCTCGGGATCGAATGTGCGCCCTTTCGCATGAAGCGATGCCGCAACCGGTGTATCTTCTGCTTCGTCGACCAGATGCCCGCCAATTGCCGGAAGAGCCTCTATATTAAAGACGACGATTATCGCGCATCGTTCCTGTACGGGAATTACATTACCCTCGGAGCTCTTTCCGAACCCGATTGGGAACGGATCTTCAACCAGCGGTTGAGCCCGCTTTATATTTCCGTGCATACGACTGATCCTGCTCTCCGGTCGTTCATGCTGGGCAACAAAAAAGTGCCCGATATCATGGAGAGCATGAAACGCCTGGCCGCGGGCGGCATCAGGATGCATGCGCAGATCGTTCTCTGCCCGGGCATCAATGACGGCCTTCACCTTCAAAAGACCCTGAATGATCTGGCAGGTCTCTTCCCGGCAATCATGTCCATCGCGGTGGTCCCGGTGGGGCTTACCGCGTTCAGAAAGAAGGCGTTTGCACTCAGGACGTTCACGAGGCAGGAGGCCCGCGTTGTCGTAACGAGTGTTACGGAGTTCGGAGCGCGGTTTAAAAAGCAGTTCGGCACCCGGCTTGCGTATCCTTCGGATGAGTTCTACATCAAGGCGGGAGTGCCGATACCTTCGCCGTCTTTTTATGAGGATTTCCCTCAGATAGAAAACGGCGTCGGCATGGTGGCGGATTTTTTACGTGAGGTCTCCCGAACAAAGTTACCGAAAAAAATCGCTCCAATAAAAGCAACGGTGATCTCCGGGGTTTCATTCAGCACAATACTCAAGAGCATTCTGGAACGCTTGCGCTCGCTCGAAGGCGTTCGCATCAGACACGTAACCGTCGTGAATAAATTTTTCGGCCCCTCGGTGACCGTCACGGGCTTATTAACGGGCAGGGACATTCTCAGCGCCCTCCAGGGCAAACGATTGGGAGACCTGGTCCTGGTTCCCGCGGTCGCGCTCAAAAATGATGAAGACGTGTTTCTTGACAACATGAGCCTTGCGGAACTGTCTTGCGCGCTCTCGGTCAAGGTCGTGAAAGTAGAGAGTTACCAACAGATGATAGCGGTGTTACGAAGCGAAGGGAGCCAGCGGTTATGATTTCCGGCAAGACGAAGATATACGGCATATTCGGGTACCCTGTCGAGCATACCTTTTCACCGGGAATGCATAATGCGGCATTCAAAAAACTCAACATGGATGCTTGTTACGTGCCCTTTGCGGTGCGGCCTGATGAGCTCGAGGCCGCGGTACGGGCCATCGCCCCACTGGGCCTCTGCGGCTTGAATGTAACGGTGCCGCACAAAGAGAAGGTCCTCGCGTATCTGGACGACCTCTCCGAGGAGGCGCGCCTCATAGGCGCGGTGAACACGATTGAAGTCAGGGACCGAAAATTGATCGGCCATAATACCGACGGCAGGGGATTTCTGCGGTCCCTCAGGGAAAACGCGGGATTTAATCCAAAAGGCAAACGGTTCTTATTCATCGGTTCAGGCGGCGCGGCCCGTGCCGTGGGATTCAGTCTGGCGCTTGCAGGCGCGAAGAAAATTCTGTTCCGCGATATCGATGAGATAAAAGCCGGCGCGCTCGCGCGGGACATTCAGGAGAAGACCGGCGTGGACGCAGGAGCGATCCCCAAAGAGGATCTCTCGGCATCCGCGGAAGGGGCCGACTGTTTGATCAATGCCACGCCGCTCGGCCTCAAGAAGACCGACCCGCTGCCGATGGCAAAAGACCTTATCTTGAAAAAGCATCTTGTCTGTGACCTTGTCTATAATCCACCCGATACCGCGCTGTTGAAGACCGTAAAAGCACGAGGGGCCAAAGGACTGCCGGGCCTCGGCATGCTTTTGTATCAAGGGGTGATCGCGTTCGAACTATGGACCAACAAAAAAGCGCCGGTCCAGGTAATGAAAAATGCGCTTTCGAAACAGATCCGGTAACGTGCATTACCGTATCGGTAAAGGTTTTAGAACTTCTTGACAGAGCGGTATTATTCAAGTAATATTAAGAAGATATGATTCTATAACAAGGAGTCCATATGGCAATGTCAGGCAGGCTCGGTTCAATGCTCGTGTCGTCGGGCCTCATTACGGATGATCAGTTGAAAAAAGCCCTCGCTACGCAGAAAAGCGAAGGCGGCAGACTCGGCTCTATTCTCGTGAAGCAGGGTTTTGTTCAAGAAGACAAGCTGATGACGTTCCTGAGCAAGCAATACGGCGTCCCGTATGTTGATCTCAGTAAATTTGAAATAAATCCCGCGGTCATTAAACACATCCCCGCCGAAGTAGCCCAAAAGTACCGCATCATGCCGATCAATCGCGCCGGCTCCACCATCACGATCGCCATGGTGGACCCATCCAACATATTCGCCATCGATGATATCAAATTTATGACGGGGTACAATGTCGAAGCGGTCGTGGCAACGGAAGGCGCCATTGTCGAGGCGATTAAAAAATATTATGGAAGCGCACGGTCCCTTGTTGCGGCCAAATCGGGAGGGACTGCAGCGGCTGTAAGAGATGAAAAAAAGCTCTCTTTAGACGCCAAAGACTATGATGTTTCTGATACCGGAGAAGATTCTTTTATTGACGACATCGACACCGGCGGGGTTGTGGACATTGATGACTTCGATAACCTTGTGCACGGCGCAGTCGACGATCTCGAAGTTGTTGAAGACGAGAAGCTGGACGCCCTGTCGGGAGAAGTCGAGGCGCCTATCATCAAGCTTGTGAACGGCATTCTGCTGAGGGCGGCAAAAATGGGCGTCTCCGATATCCACATCGAGCCGTACGAGAAAAAATTCAGAGTCCGGTACCGACTCGACGGAGTGCTGACCACCGTCATGGGACTTCCGATGAAAATCAAGAACGCCATCATATCCCGGGTGAAGATCATGTCGCAGCTCGATATCGCGGAACGCAGGCTCCCTCAGGACGGCAGGATCAAGTTGAAGATGGGGAAGACCAAGACCATGGATTATCGCGTCTCGGTGCTTCCCACCCTGTTCGGCGAGAAGATCGTTCTGCGGCTTCTGGATAAATCCAACCTTCAGCTCGATATGACGAAGCTCGGATTCGACCCGGACCAGCTCAAGGATTTCAAGGATTCCCTCGATAAACCATTCGGCATGGTTTTGGTGACCGGCCCTACGGGAAGCGGAAAAACGACGACGCTCTACTCCGCCCTCAGCGAACTGAACAAGGACTCGGAAAACCTCATGACTGCGGAAGATCCCGTAGAGTTCAACCTCATGGGCATCAACCAGGTGCAGATGAAGGATGAAATCGGGCTGAACTTTGCCGCGGCGCTCCGTTCTTTTCTCCGGCAGGACCCGGACATCATCATGGTGGGCGAGATCCGCGATTACGAGACTGCCGAGATCGGCGTTAAGGCCGCGCTCACGGGCCACCTGGTGCTTTCTACCCTGCATACGAATGACGCTCCGAGCACCATCAACCGCCTACTGAATATGGGCGTGGAGCCGTTTCTCGTTTCGTCATCGGTGATCTGTATCATGGCCCAGCGGCTTGTTCGCAAGACCTGCCAGAACTGCAAAAAAGCTGAAAAAATTCCCGCACAAACCTTTATCGACGCGGGATTTACCCCGGAGGAAGCCGGTTCAATTGTCAGTTATAAAGGCACCGGATGCGAAGTCTGCAACAAGACCGGGTATAAGGGCAGGGTAGCGCTCTATGAAGTATTGCCGGTTAAAGATGAAATCAAGGAACTGATCCTACAGGGCGCCTCGGTAATGGACATCAAGAAGCTGGCAGTGAGCCTCGGCATGAAGACGCTTCGCCGGAGCGGGCTGTTGAAGGTGAAGTCCGGGTTGACCTCACTCGAAGAAGTTGTGGAAAATACATTCCCCGATGTTTAGTAAGGCAGCACAGCACAACGTAAACCACATTCCGTATGTAAGGGGTCACTCACATGGCGAATTTACACGACCTGCTCAAGTATATGATAGAAAAAGGAGCATCCGATCTCCATATTACCACCGGAATCGCGCCTTCGATCCGCATTGACGGGAAAATGAAACCGGTACCTGGTTTGGATCCGCTTACGGCCACGCAGACCAAGGACCTCTGCTACAGTATTCTCACTGATGCTCAAAAACACAAATTCGAGGAAAACAGCGAACTCGACCTCTCCTTCGGCGTCAAGAATCTTTCACGGTTTCGGGCGAATATCTTTGTACAGCGGGGCGCAGTAGCCGCGGCCATCAGGACCATCCCGTTCAAGATCAAAACGTTCCAGGAACTGGGTCTGCCGGAAGTGGTATCGGACTTGTGCAAAAAACCACGGGGGCTGGTCCTGGTGACTGGCCCTACCGGCAGCGGTAAGTCCACCACCCTGGCCTCGATGATCGACAAGATAAACAATGAACGGCAGGAACACATCATAACGATAGAAGACCCGATCGAATATCTTCACCCGCACAAGAAATGTCTGGTCAATCAGCGGGAGGTCAATGCGGACACCAAGTCATTCAAAGATGCGCTCAAATATATTCTCCGCCAGGACCCGGATGTAGTGCTCGTTGGAGAAATGCGAGATTTGGAGACCATCGAGGCTGCTTTGACCATTGCCGAGACAGGCCACCTCACTTTTGCCACGCTCCATACCAATTCCGCGGCACAGACCATGAACCGCATCATCGATGTATTCCCCCCGCACCAGCAGTCGCAGGTGAGGGCGCAGCTGTCGTTTGTGCTCGAAGGTGTCGTTTCCCAGCAACTGATCCCGAAGATAGGCGGAGGCAGGATTCTTGCGCTCGAGGTCATGATCCCGAACGCGGCCATCCGGAATCTCATCCGGGAGGACAAAATCCAGCAGATTTATTCTCAGATGCAGACGGGACAGTCGAAGTTCGGCATGCAAACCCTCAACCAGTCGCTCTATGAGCTCTTTGTTAAAAAAGTGATTTCCTATGAAGATTGCGTGGGGCGGTCTTCGAATCCCGACGAGCTCATTCAGATGCTCGGCCGGTCAGGCCTGGCAACCGCGCAGACAGTGCAAAAGGAATACCGATAGCGTGAAGCGTTGCCGGGTGGGTATTGAATAAACTAGTGAACTTGGCGGAGGTGACGAATGGCCACAAGTGTGTTTCTCTGGGAAGGCAAGACACGGCAGGGCGCCATACAAAAAGGCGAGCTTGCAGCAAATAGTAAGGATGAGGTCATTGCGCTTCTTCGCAAACAGAATATCCTGCCGATCAATGTTGCCGCCAAACCCAAAGAGCTTAAATTAGAGCTTTTCGCCGAGAAAGTCACGAGTAAAAATATAGTCATCCTTACCCGCCAGCTGGCCACCATGATTGATGCTGGTCTGCCTCTGGTCCAGTGCCTTGATATTCTCGGCAGCCAGACTGAAAATAAGGCGCTCTCAAAGGTCGTGAACCAGGTCCGGTCCGACGTGGAGAGCGGCGCGACCTTTGCCGACGCGCTCAAGAAACACCCCAAGGTCTTCGATAATCTATATGTAAACATGGTCGCAGCTGGTGAAGCCGGCGGTATTTTGGATACCATCCTTCAGAGGCTCGCGGCCTTTATGGAGAAATTCGCTAAAATAAAATCTCAGGTAAAATCCGCCATGATCTACCCGGCGGTAATTCTCTTTGTCGCTGTTGCCGTGGTTGCTCTTCTTTTGGTTGTCGTGATCCCGATGCTGGCCGGCATGTTCGCTGACATGGGCCAGGCCTTGCCGCTGCCTACGCGCATTGTGATTGCTGCCAGCAATTTTCTGAAGGGATGGGGTGGCATTTTTTCGGTTGTTGCCATAGTCGGTTCTATCGTCGGTCTCAAGCAGTGGAGAAAGACCGAAAAAGGTTTGACAATAACCGACGGCATCGCCTTGAAACTGCCGGTCATAGGCTCGCTGATTCAGCGAGTGTCCGTGGCTAAGTTTACGCGCACCCTCGGCACCTTGATGACCAGCGGCGTGCCTATTCTTGAAGGCTTATTGATCGTTTCCCGCACAGCAGGAAACAAGATCGTGGAAAATGCCGTTCTTGCCACCAGACAGAGCGTGAGTGAGGGGAAAACACTTGCTGAACCGCTGAGTAAGGCAAAAGTGTTTCCTCCCATGGTTACGCAGATGATCGCGGTAGGCGAGGCGACAGGCGCTTTGGACAATATGCTGAACAAGATCGCAGACTTCTATGACGATGAGGTAGATTCCGCCGTGGCAGCGCTCACGTCTCTGCTGGAGCCCATGCTCATGGTCTTTCTGGGCGTGACCGTCGGTTTTGTGATCGTGGCCATGTATATGCCGATATTCCAGATGGGCGCGTTGGCGGGCAAGTAAGATCTCGTGGCACGAGAGTTTTCAAGAGAAGAATACTCTGTCCGGATAAAATGGCTCATTTGGAGCAGGGTAGTTCTTACGACCTTATTGGTCGGATCGCTTGTTTTTTTTCAAGGTCATTATAGGATATATCCGTTTCAGACGGCGTATGTCTATTATTTTTTGCTGACTGTATACGGCCTGACTGCCCTCTACTGGTACCTTCTCAGGAACATCGATAACCTATCATTTCTCGCCTACTTGCAGACATCAGGCGATATCCTTCTTGTTACGATTCTCACTCGCCTTACCGGCGGCATCGACAGCGGGTTTTCGCTGCTCTATCATTTAACAATTATTTCTTCGAGCATCATCCTCTACCGAAGGGGCGGATATTTGGCGGCGTCGCTTTCGAGCATTTTGTACGGCGCCATGCTGGACATGCAGTATTATGACATGCTCGGTTTTGTGCGAAGCCAGAACTTTACGGCTATACAGGTGCTTTACCAGGTTTTTATCAGCATCCTTTCCTTTTACATTGTGGCGTTTTTGAGCGGTTACCTTTCGGAGCGACTCAGAAAAACGCGCCAGGAACTGAGAGAAAAGAGTATTGACTTTGAGGATTTACGGGCCCTTCAGGAGCACATTCTGCGGAGCGTGGGGAGCGGGATCTTTACTATGGATTTGCAAGGCGCTATTGCCTCGTGGAACCCCGCGGCAGAACAGATCAGCGGATATACCTATGATGAGATCAAGAGCCGCTGGAAAGAAGTATTCGGCGAGAGCATCAAGGCGATCTTCGGGCATACGGACGCGCTTAAGGAACGTCCTTTCAATTTCGAGGGACAAATAGTGAAAAAGGACGGGAGCGCCGCAATCCTTGGGCTGACCGCTTCTCTCCTGAAGGATGACGTTAATATCGTACGCGGCATTATTCTTATCTTTCAGGATATAACCAAAATAGTCGAGATGGAGGAGCAGGTTAGGAGGCAGGAACGGCTGGCAACGGTCGGGAGTCTTGCCGCAGGTATTGCTCACGAGATACGCAACCCCCTCGCATCTCTCAGCGGATCGATTCAGATGCTTCGAGGAGAGGTTGACCTCACCGGAGACAGTAAGCGCCTGATGGATATTGTTGTCCGCGAGACAGACCGTCTCAACATGATCATAACGGAGTTCTTGGAATATGCGCGTCCTAAAACAGCCCAAACAGAACAGATAGGGCTGTTGCCGATGCTCGATGAGACGATAATGCTTTTGAAAAACAGCAGGGACTTTGTGGGGAGCATCCGAATCAGCCGTAATATTGATCCGCGCATCATATTAAAGGGAGATGCCCAGCGGCTCAGGCAGGTTTTTTGGAATCTTTTGATCAATGCCTGCCAGGCGATGCCGAATGGAGGCGATATAACAATCTCGGTCATGCCCTTTTCGAAACCCGATGACGACACGACCTGGTGCGAGATCATGATCTCGGATACGGGGCAGGGAATTGCCCATGAATATCTGAACAAAATATTCGACCCTTTTATTACAACAAAGACGGGAGGTACAGGCCTGGGACTGGCGGTTGCATATCGGATTATTGAAGATCACCAAGGGACCATCACGGTGGACAGTGAACCCGGGAAGGGGACGCAATTTAAGATCAGGTTGCCGATGATGGAAGAATCTGATTATGCGCCTGTAGAGAACAGTGAGCGGAATAGCCGATCCGACCCGCAGGACCCAGAATTGCTATGAGCAAAATACTCGTTATTGATGATGAGCAGAGCCTGAGGGATTTTCTCGCGATCATGCTTAAAAAAGAAGACCACGAAGTCGTGACGGCGGGAAACGGCGCTGATGCGCTGAAAGCAGTGCACGCCGAGATATTCGACCTCGTCATAACCGACGTAAAAATGCCCGGCGTAGGCGGAATCGACGTGCTCAGGACGATCAAGGAGATCTCTCCCGAGACCGTCGTCATCATGATCACGGCCTTTGCAACCGCCGAAACCGCTGTCGAGGCAATGAAACTCGGCGCCTATGATTACATCACCAAACCGTTCAAGATCGATGAGATCAAGCTGATTATTCAGAAGGCGCTCGAGAAGCGTTTTTTGAGAAATGAAAATATTCTTCTCAAACGGGAGATAAAATCCAGGGCGGGATTCGAGAATTTCATCGGGAAAAGCGAGCCGATGCAGAAGGTGTTCTTTCTGATCAGGCAGGTTGCGGACACGTCGAGCACGGTGCTGATCACGGGAGAGAGCGGGACCGGGAAGGAACTCGTTGCAAAGGCCATCCACTATAACAGCGCGAGGAAAGATGGTCCTTTCGTGACAATCAATTGCGGCGCGCTGCCTGAAACATTGCTCGAAAGCGAGCTCTTCGGACACATGAAGGGTTCGTTTACCGGCGCGGTTTCGAACAAGCAAGGACTCTTCGAAGCGGCCAACGGAGGGACCATTTTTCTTGATGAAATCAGCGCTACCACGCCTGCGCTGCAGGTCAAATTATTGCGCGTCCTGCAGGAACGCTCGTTTATGCGGGTGGGAGGGACAACGGCCATCAAGGTGGATGTTCGGGTGATCGCGGCGAGTAACAAAGAGCTGTTGGAGGAGGTAGCCAAAGGCGCTTTCCGGGAAGACCTTTATTACCGGCTGAATGTGCTCCCGATCCATCTTCCTCCGCTCCGCGAAAAGAAAGAAGACATCCCGCTGCTGATAGCATTTTTTCTTAAAAAATATTCTAAAAAAGAAAGCGACCGGTCATGGACAAAAAAGATTGAGGCCGATACCATGAAGACATTAATAAGTTATCAATGGCCGGGGAATGTACGTGAACTGGAAAATATGATCGAACGCCTCGTTATTATTGCGCCTGGAGACGCCATTCAGCTTGAGCATCTTCCGGATAACGTCAAAAACTATCAACCGTGCGCATTATTAATCCCCACTGAAATTCCCGACACGGGCATGGACTTGGAAGCACTGCTCGGGAACGCCGAAAAGACGTTGCTCCAGAAGGCGCTCGAAAAGGCGGGCGGGGTGCAGACAGAGGCGGCAAAGCTGGTCGGACTTTCATTTCGGTCCTTCAGGCATCGGCTGCAGAAATATAAGACCTCGTAACACCTGAAAGAGTTTTTGATTGCAAATCCGGCCTGATTCCGCTACAATTCAATTCCCATGGCATACGAATCGTTAAGAGATTTTACAGCCGCTCTCGATAAAAACGGAGAACTGATCAGGATCAAGGCGGAGGTTGACGCTGAGTTTGAGATCGCCGAGATCACCGACCGGGTCTCAAAGCAGCAGGGCGGACCGAACAAGGCCCTTCTGTTCGAACGCGTAAAGGGATCGTCCTTTCCCGTATTGACGAATGCCTTCGGCTCAATGAAGCGGATGTGTCTGGCCCTGGAAGTAATGCAGCTCGATGAAATCGGACAGCGAATTAAAGAGGTCATTGATCCCGTCACTCTTTTTCCGGGACCGGGCGCGGGTCTCATGGATAAGATCCAGATGCTTCCGAAGCTTGCGGAACTTGCCAATTTTTTCCCAAAGACCGTCAAGAATGCTTCCTGCCAGGAAGTCGTTCTCCTTGGCGAGCAAGTTGATCTTTCGAAAATTCCGATTCTCAAGTGCTGGCCGGGAGACGGCGGACGATTCATCACGCTTCCCATGGTTTGTACGACCGATCCGATCACGAAAATCACGAATGTCGGCATGTACCGCATGCAGGTCTATGATCGCCAAACCACGGGAATGCATTGGCACAAGCACAAGGATGGCGCGCGTCACTATCAGTATTATGAATCGATTGACAAGCGCATGGAAGTTGCCGTTGCCATTGGAGGTGATCCCTCCATTATTTATTCAGCCACGGCCCCGCTTCCTCCAGCCATCGGTGAATTTCTCTTTGCCGGATTCTTAAGAAAGAAGCCGCTTGAAGTCGTACAATGCAAGACCGTGGACGTGCGCGTGCCCGCGGAGGCCGAGTTTGTCTTCGAAGGCTTTGTCGACCCGCATGAACGCCGCAGGGAAGGCCCCTTCGGCGATCACACGGGATACTATTCCGAAGCTGATGACTATCCGGTGTTCCATATTACGGCCATCACGCACCGGAAGGACGCTGTCTATCCGGCTACGCTCGTCGGCCGTCCGCCGCAAGAAGACGCCTATTTAGGAAAAGCCACGGAACGGATCTTCCTGCCGCTCCTCCAGACGGTCGCGCCGGACATCCTCGACATGGACATGCCTGTCGAGGGAGTCTTCCACAACAACGTAATCGTCAAGATCAAAAAGCGCTACCCCGGCCACGGGAAAAAAACGATCAACACCATCTGGGGCACCGGCATGCTCATGCTCTCGAAGTTCGTCATCGTCTGCGACGAAGACGTGAACATTCACGATTACTCGGAGGTGACGTGGAAGGTGATGAACCACGTGGACCCGCAGCGCGATCTCATCATTACCGACGGTCCGCTCGATATCCTCGACCACTCTTGCCCCCAGATCGGGTTCGGCGGCAAGATGGGGATTGACGCTACGCGCAAAGGACCGGGCGAAGGATTCACCCGCGTCTGGCCGGATGAGATCAAGATGGACCCGAAGATACAGAAGAAGGTTGAAGATCGGTGGAAGGAATACGGTCTTTAAACAATAACCAATGACCAAGCACCAAACTCCAAGTAAGCACCAATAACCGAATCCCAATAATCAAACGTTTGGAACTTGATGATTGGTTATTGGAGTTTATTTGAAATTTGTGATTTGAATTTTGGAATTTCTAATCTATGTGGCTATTAGCTCTCTTTCTCATCCTCTTCCTGATCATCCTGAACGGTTTTTTTGCCGCCTCCGAGATCGCGCTCATATCACTCAGGAAAAGCAGGGTCCGGCATCTGGTAAAGAGCGGTAATCCCACGGCAAAGAGGATCCAGAAGCTTCAGGAAGAACCCGAACGGTTTCTCGCCACGGTCCAGGTCGGCGTGACCCTGATCGGTACGCTGGCCGCCACCTTGGGCGGCGTGATCGCCATCGAGCGTATAAAGCCGATCTTTGCCGAGGTCCCGATCGAGTTCGTCCGAAAAACAGCAGAACCTCTTGCCGTCGGCGTGGTGGTGGCTGTTATATCGTATATCACCCTGGTGTTCGGCGAACTGGCGCCGAAGTCCCTGGCTATCCGGTATTCAGAACGCATCGCGTTCGCGACCGCCGCATGGGTCGACGGTTTGTCACGCGTGTTTCGGGTGTTCCTTCGCGTTATCACGGTTTCGAACACCTTCGTGCTCAGACTGCTCAATGTCGGATTAGAGCAGGAACCCGCGCTCGTTTCAGAGGATGAAGTGAAGCACCTGATCCGCGAAGGACGCAAGAGCGGAGTTTTTGAGCCCTCTGAAGAGGATTTGATCCACAGCGTATTCAAGTTTACGGACACCGTGGTGAAGGAAGTGATGGTCCCCCGGACCGAGATCGCGGCCGTAGAATCGGGAACCGACATCGATACCATCCTCCGGACCATGAACGAGAAAGGGTTCTCGCGGCTGCCGGTTTATTCCGAGACCATCGATAACATAATCGGCATTGTCTATCTCAAGGACATTCTCGCGCTCCATATGGAAAACCGTCCCTTTCAGCTCGAGAGCGTGCTCCGCAAGCCTTACATCGTACCGCCGAACAAGAACGTAAGCGTGCTGCTCAGAGAAATGCGCGAAAAGCGCATCCATGTGGCGCTCGTGGGTGATGAATACGGAGGCACCGACGGCCTGGTCACGATGGAAGACCTCATCGAAGAGATCATCGGCGACATACGGGACGAACAGGAAAAGGAACTCCGCGAGATCGATGAGATTGCCGCTAACCGTTACCTAGTAGACGGCAGAACGGACATCGGGAAAGTGAACAAAGGGCTGGGGGTGAAGCTCCCCGAAGACGAATTCGAGACCATCGGCGGCTTCGTGCTGGGCCTTTTCGGGCGGCTGCCGTCGGAGGGCGACCAGGTCCGGTACAGCGACCTCATGTTTACCGTGCTTCGGCTGCGGAAGAACCGGATCTCCCGCATCCGCGTGCTCAAATATATACCTGAAAATCATGAAAGAGGTGACCATGAAGACACCGTTGGTGCTGGAGACTAATCTCGCGGGGCTCAAACCGCCGAAACGGGGCAAGGTGCGCGATATTTACGATCTCGGCGACGCGCTCCTTATCGTTGCGACGGACAGGATTTCCGCGTTTGACGTGGTGCTCCCGAACGCGGTGCCTGAAAAAGGCAGGGTGCTGACCCAGATTTCGAAATACTGGTTCTCACAAACAGCGTCGATTGTGAAGAACCACCTGATCTCCACGGATGTAAAGGACTTCCCCACGGAGTGCAAACCCTACGCGTCCGTTCTTGAAGGAAGAAGCATGCTTGTGAAAAAAACAAATCCGCTTCCTGTCGAATGTGTCGTTCGTGGGTATCTTTCAGGATCAGGCCTTAAGGAGTACCGTGCGACCGGTACCATAAGCGGAGTCAAGCTCCCCACCGGGCTGACGGAATCATCGCGCCTGCCCGAACCCATTTTTACTCCTTCGACCAAGGCGGAAGTCGGGGTGCATGACGAGAACATCGATTTCGATACGGTCGTCACGCTGGTGGGTAACAAGGTGGCCGACCGGATCAAGGCATATACGCTCGCCATATACAAAAAGGCGTGCGAGATAGCCGAACCGAAAGGCATCATTATCGCGGACACTAAATTCGAATTCGGCATATACGACGGCGAGGTGATCCTTATCGATGAAGTGCTCACCCCGGACTCTTCCCGGTTCTGGCCAAAGAATGAGTATCGTGAAGGCATATCACAAAAAAGCTTTGATAAGCAGTTTGTCCGCGACTATCTCCTTTCGCTCAAATGGAACCAGAAGCCGCCCGCGCCGACGCTGCCCGATGACGTTGTTAGGAAAACGAGCGAAAAATATCTTGAAGTGCTGAACTTGCTCACGAGCTGAGGGTTTGTTCTTGACGATATGGCAGTGAATCAGTATAATCCGCTCTAATAATACATATTGAAACCACAGATGAACACGGATAAAGTCAGGTTGAGAATGAGATGGAGGCTGAGAAATGCTCGACTTCAACTTCGATCTTGGCTGTATTCACCGGTTCGTATCACCGTGTGGATGAATTACGAAAGGGATTTTCATGGAAGATTATAACGAGCTGATCCAGCAGCGCTTCAAGAAGCTCGCTGAGATCAGTGCGATGGGAGAAAAACCGTATGCCGGCAGGTTCGAAGCCTCGATGTCGTCTCAGGCGCTGCTTGACGGCTACGGAGAAAAGACAAAAGAAGAGCTTGAAACCAAACGCATCGAGGTCATGCTGGCGGGACGAATTGTCGCCTTACGCAGCTTTGGGAAGGCGTGTTTCAGCCATATCCAGGACGGGTCAGGCAGGACACAGCTCTATGTGCAAAAGACCGCGCTCGGCGAGGAACGCTACGCGATTTTCAAAAAGCTCGACATCGGCGACTTCATCGGTGTAAAAGGGTTTCTCTTTCGAACCAAAACCAACGAACTGACGCTTGAGGTGGAGCATTTCACGCTTCTTTCGAAGTCGCTCCGCCCCTTGCCCGAAAAGTGGCACGGCCTCACGGACGTAGAACTACGCTACCGCCAGCGTTATGTGGACCTCATCGTCAATCCCGAGGTTAAAAAGGTATTCCTCCTCCGCACAAAGATCATCCAGGCGATCCGGAAATTCCTGAACGAGCGGGACTACCTTGAAGTCGAGACCCCGATGATGCAGTCCATTCCCGGCGGCGCCACGGCCCGGCCGTTCAAGACCCACCACAATGCCCTGGACATGGACCTCTATCTCCGCATCGCGCCGGAGCTGTACTTGAAAAGACTCCTGGTCGGCGGTTTCGAAAGAGTTTATGAGATCAACCGGAATTTCAGGAATGAGGGCATTTCCACGCGCCACAATCCTGAGTTCACCATGCTTGAATTTTATACGGCCTATGCCGATTATCATGACCTGCTGGACATGACCGAGCAGATGATCAGCTCGGTGGCTCAGGAAGTCCTCGGTGCCACCACCGTAGAGTCCGAAGGCCATACCATCAATCTCTCGCCTCCCTGGAAGCGGATCACGTATATGGACTCGCTCCGGCAAGCGGGAATTGCCGACGATGTTCTGATTGACGCGGACAAAGCTCGTGACGCGGCGAAAAAGCTTGGCGCGAATCTGAAGGGCGGGGAACCGCTCGGCAAACTATTAAACGAAATTTTTGAGGTCCTGGTGGAGCCGAAGCTGATTCAACCCACTTTTATAACGGATTATCCGACGGACATCTCGCCGTTGTCGAAGAAACGCGACGACAATCCCGCTTTTGTCGAACGGTTCGAGCTGTTTGTCGTGGGCAGAGAGCTCGCGAATGCGTTCTCCGAGTTGAATGATCCTGTTGATCAGAAAGAGCGGTTTCAGAATCAAGTGTCGGAGCGAGAAGCAGGGGACGACGAGGCGCACCAGATGGACGAAGACTTCATCCGCGCGCTCGAATACGGCATGCCGCCTGCCGCGGGCGAGGGCATCGGCATCGATCGTCTCGTGATGCTGCTTACCGGTTCGAACTCTATCCGCGACGTGATCCTGTTTCCGCAGTTGAAGAAGGAAAAATGACAGAAGTCAGGAGTCGGTAGCCAGGAGTCAGTGACACAGCATGAAGACCCCCTACGAAATATTTGTCAGCCTTCGTTACCTGAAGACCAAAAAACGATACGGCACCGTATCACTCAATACGTTCATATCCATTGCGGGCGTGGTGATCGGCGTGGCCACGTCCATTATCACTCTTGCCGTGATGACCGGTTTCCAGGACTATTTCCGCGATAAAATACTCTCTGCCACAGCACACATCGTTGTCATGGAGTATACCGGCACAGGCGTAAAAGACAAAGAGGCTTTACAAAAGAAGGTAGAGCAAGTCCCGCATGTCAAGGCCACGACCCCGTTTATCGTCAGTGGATCAATGCTGACGACGAAAGAGCGGATGCAAGGAGTTGTGGTGCGGGGCATTGCGCCGCAGACCGAGGCAGGCGTTACCGATCTCGCGAAGAACATGACCATCGGCACCCTCATGAACCTTGAGGACCCCGCGCGAAAGCTTCCCGGTATCATCATCGGGGAAGACCTTGCCCGAAAATTCGGTGCATCCCTTGGTGATATCGTTACCATGGTAAACCCCCTCGGTGAAGAGTCGGCCATAGGAATCGTGCCGAAGATGAAAAAGTTTGAGGTCGTGGGTCTCTTTGATGCGGGGATGTACGATTATAACACGGGCTTTGTGTATATCTCGCTCCCGGAAGCCCAGAAGTTTTTCAACATGCCGGGCCGCGTCAGCGGTGTGCAGGCTAGGGTGGACGAGGTCTATCAGGCCAATAAAATTTCTTCCGCGATCCAGTCCGCAGTCGGGTATCCCTACTATACGCGTAACTGGATGGAGCAGAACAAGAATTTTTTTTCCGCTCTGCTGCTCGAAAAGATCGGCATGGCGCTCATCCTGGTCGTAATCATCATCGTGGCCTCGTTTAATATCATCGGCACGCTGACGATGATCGTTATGGAGAAAAGCAGGGAGATTGCCATATTGAAATCCATGGGCGCGCCCTCTCCGAGCATTATGAAAATATTTATGTTTGCCGGGCTGGCCATCGGCGTCGTGGGAACGATCATCGGGTCGATCATCGGTTACGGCGCGGTGATGCTGCTCATAAAGACCGACTTAATTACGCTTCCCAAGGATGTATACCAGGTGAGCCATTTGCCGCTCGCCGTTTCAGGGTTCGATGTCCTGCTCGTTTCATTAACGGCGCTCGGGATCAGTTTTGTCGCGACGCTTTACCCATCATGGCAAGCGGCTAAACAGGACCCCGTGGAAGTGTTGAGATATGAGTAGCATATATTGCAAAATGCAAAGTTCAAAATACAAAATTTAAGGTAAGGAGGCAGTCATGGCGCAGAAAAGTGGTTTTAAACGGTTGCTATTGGTATTGATATTCCTGGTGTTGGCGGCAGTTGTGTTTGTCCTGCTGGGAGGCGGCAAGCTGCTCAAGCAGGCCGGCAACAAAGCCGAGGAGGTCAAACAGGACATTGAGCACAAGGCCACAACCCTTGAAAAGAAGGCAACGACCATTCAGAAGGCCATAAAGGACAGCGATAAGCCCGGAGAAAAGAAATAGCACAGCCGCTTATACATATTGAACAGCTTCGCAAGACCTTCATGAGCGGACCGGAAGCGTTGCATGTACTGGACGGAATCGACCTTGATATCCGGAAAGGGGAAATGCTTGCCATTGTGGGCGCGTCCGGCGTCGGTAAAAGCACGCTCCTGCATATGCTCGGAGCGCTGGACCGGCCGACCTCGGGAAAAGTCTATTTTGGGGACGTGGATGTTTTCGGTCTGGACAACGGACGGACCGCCCGTTTTCGGAATGAGCGTGTGGGGTTTGTATTCCAGTTTCATCACCTCTTGCCCGAGTTTTCAGCGCTCGAGAACGTGATGATGCCTGCGCTGATCCGCAGAATCGGACGGGAGCAAGCAGCAGAATCCGCATCAAAAATACTCTGCGATGTGGGGCTCGGTAAAAGACTTCTTCATCGCCCTGGAGAACTTTCAGGCGGTGAACAGCAGCGTGTCGCAGTGGCACGCGCGCTCATGCTGAACCCCGATGTGGTATTAGCAGATGAGCCGACCGGCAATCTCGACGCACATACGGGCGAGGCGATCCATGACCTTCTGTGCGGGATCAATAAACAGAAGGGCATTACGTTTATTATTGTGACGCATAACGACAAACTCGCCCTCCGCGCAGACCGGGTTCTCAGAATGGCCGAGGGCAAACTTACTCCGGAGCGGTGAAGGAACCGGAACTGCGCTCCCGGAGTTCGTTGCGGGTTTCAACCTGTAAAGACACACATCGCGCATCTTGCTATTCCTTGTTTTTCCCTTGACTCTGTAGGCCGCATATACGTAATATGCCCAAGCTTCTTCATCGAACGGTTGCAGGAGCATGACGTTATGAATCTCTTATTTTTTCAAGCGGCGATGGTCGTTTACCTTGTTTCCGGCGTTGGATATATTACCTTCATCATCAAACCTGAGTTCAAATGGACTGCCGCGGCATCCCTGTGGGCCGCATTTGCAGGCCTTGTTCTGCATTTTGCCTATTTTTCCTTCCGGTGGATGGAGGCCGGCCGCATCCCGATCACGAGCTTCTTCGAAGCGGCAAATTTCCTCGGTATGGGTATCATGTTTGTATTCCTGATCATGGAGCTGCGGTTTAAAATCGCGGCGCTTGGATCGTTCATACTGCCGCTGGTATTCGTCCTGATGATTCCCGCCTTCCTTTTGTCCGGCGAAATTACCGTGCTCAATCCGGTGCTCAAAAGCGGCTGGCTTGGCGTGCATACGAGTCTGGCCGTGCTCGGCGATTCTGCCTTTGCCTTCGGATTCATCGTTTCGGTCATGTACCTGATCCAAGAACGCCAGCTCAAGGCCAAACATTTAGGCGCCCTGTTTCACCGGTTGCCGTCGCTCGACATCATGGACACCCTCGGGTACCGGGCCCTTACCCTCGGCTGGCCCCTCTTTACACTCGGAATGATCACCGGCTCTATCTGGGCAAACTCCGCTTGGGGCACGTACTGGAGTTGGGACCCGAAGGAAACGTGGTCGCTCATCACCTGGGTAGTCTACCTCGTGCTGCTGCATCTTCGCACGATCGGGTGGCGCGGCAGGAAAATGGCCTTTCTTTCGATCGTGGGTTTTTTGTTCGTGCTGGTCAGTTTTTTTGTGATAGGCCGCGTCCAGATGGGGAAACACAGTTTCTGATGAAAGGTCGAGAATAAATTCCAAATTACAAGCGCCAAACAACAAATAATAACCAATCATCAAAATACAATAACCAAACGTTTGAAATTTGAAAATTGGTTATCGGTGCTTATTTGGTGTTTGGGATTTGGTAATTGGAATTTAAAAGATTATGGGTATCATCGTTGTAGGTCTCAGTCATAAAACCGCGCCGGTTGACGTAAGAGAGAAGCTTTCTTTTCCCGAGGCCGTGGTGCCGGATGCGCTCAAGAAACTCATGCGCTCCGACGTCATCAGGGAAAGCATTATCCTCTCAACCTGCAACCGGGTGGAAATTTTTGCCTACGCGCAGGACAGCGCGGAGGGCGTGGAGCAGATACAACAGTTCATTGCGGAATACCACAATCTTTCCCGGGAGTCCCTTGCGCAGGCGCTGTACGTTCACGTGGATGCGCAAGGCGCGCGCCATATCTTTCGCGTGGCATCGAGCCTGGATTCCATGATCGTGGGAGAGCCGCAGATCCTCGGTCAGCTGAAAGACGCTTTCGACCTTGCGCTGAAGTCGAAGACCACCGGCGCGGTCCTGAATAAACTGCTGAAGAAGGCGATCTCCGTTGCCAAACGCGTGCGTACGGAAACAAAAATCGCCGAGAGCGCGGTTTCGATCAGCTTTGCGGCGGTTGAACTCGCTAAAAAAATCTTCGGCGACCTCGGAGGAAAGACGGTGATGCTCCTGGGAGCCGGGGAGATGGCCGAGCTTGCGGCGCGGCATCTCATCAATAACGGGGTGAAGACCGTGCTCGTGGCCAACCGGACCTTTGAGCGGGCGGTAGAACTTGCCACGGAGTTCAACGGCAGCGCCGTCCGGTTCGAAGACTTCCCCTCGGAGATGGTGATGGCCGATATTCTCATCTGTTCGACCGGCGCGCCGGTTTGCGTGGTCGGGCATGATGCGGTGAGCAGGGCAGTGAAAGACCGGCGTAACAAGCCGATTTTCATGATAGACATTTCCGTTCCGAGAAATATCGACCCCGAGGTGAATAAGATCGACAACGTATTTCTGTATGATATCGACGACCTTCAGGGCGTCGTGAATTCAAATATCGAAGGCAGGTTCAAGGAAGCGGAAAAAGCCGAGGAGATCATCCTGCAGGAGGTCGAGACGTACCTCCAATGGGAACGTTCCCTCGACGCGGTTCCGACCATCGTTGAGCTCCGCGAGAAGGTGGACGAGATCCGGCGGCGGGAACTGGACAAAACGCTCTGCCAACTGGACAACATCACCGAAGAACAGCGACAAGCGCTGGATGCGATGTCGTCGGCAATCGTGAATAAAATTGTGCACGCGCCGATCGTGGTGCTGAAGCAGGCAGCTTCCAGCGAGGAAAGCGGCGAGCTCTTCGCATTTGCGCGCAAACTGTTCAACTTGGACAAGGAATTTAAAAGACACAGCCACACGAAGGGGTTCGGGTCGTCCGGGAAAGATGATTCGGGGAAATAAATCAGCGGCATGGGTCAAGTAGCAAGGGGCAAGGAAGCGAAAGAAAAGCAAGCTTCGATCAATAATTATAAGAGGTGTATTTCATTGCGTAAACAGATCAGGATCGGCACCCGCAGCAGCGCGCTCGCCCTCTGGCAGGCGGAGTGGGTGAAGTCGGAGCTTGAGAAACAGTATCCGGGCATGGTCGTGTCGCTCACGAAGATCAAAACCACGGGTGACAAGATTCTCGATGTCCCGCTCGCGCAGGTCGGCGGGAAGGGTCTCTTCGTGAAAGAAATAGAGGAGGCCATGCTGTCCGACGAAATCGATATCGCCGTTCACAGCATGAAAGACGTGCCGACCTTGTTTCCCGACGGGCTGCATCTCGGCGCGATCACGAAACGAGAAGATCCGAGAGACGCGTTGCTTTCAAATCGCAATCTATCGTTTAACGATTTGCCAAAGGGCGCGAAGGTGGGTACGAGCAGTCTGAGACGCCAGGCCCAGCTTCTGCATGCGCGGCCCGACTTCGTGATCCATCAACTCCGCGGTAACGTGGACACCCGGCTCCGGAAATTGAACGAAGGACTGTTCGACGCAATCATTCTTGCTGCGGCCGGCGTCAGGCGGCTTGGGCTTGCAGAGCACGTTACGGAATACCTGGATACTGAGCTCAGCTTGCCGGCCATCGGGCAGGGCGCGTTGGGTATCGAATGCCGGTCGGATGACCGGGAGTTGAACGACCTCATCTCGTTCTTCAACCATCAAGACACTCGCACCTGCGTTATTGGCGAGCGGGCTCTTCTCAGGAGGCTTGAAGGCGGATGCCAGGTCCCGATCGCGTGCCACGGCCGGATGCAATCGGGTACACTGCTTCTTATTGGCTTGGTGGGCAGCATAGACGGCAAGCGCATCATCAAAGACTCTATTGAAGGCGCTCCGGAAAAGGCTGAAAAACTCGGGAAGACATTGGCTGAAAAACTTCTGTCCCAGGGAGCAGATGTGATTTTGAGAGAAGTCTACGGGCACAACACCGATTTCAGCGGAAATAATCTGTTGGAGAATACAAACAATGAAGCATAGGGCATAGGGCGTCAACACTATATCCGCCATGCTCCAAGCTCTATGCGCCAGCACGGGTGAAAGAATAAAACGATGACGATACAGGGGAAAGTTTATCTTATAGGCGCCGGGCCGGGCGATCCCGGCTTGATTACGGTGAAGGGCCTGGAGTGTGTGAAAAAGGCAGACGTGATCATTTACGACTATCTCGCAAACGAGCGGCTGCTGGACCAGCGGCGTATTGATGCCGAACTGATCTATGTCGGAAAGCAGGGCGGCAAACATACGCTCCCGCAAGACCAGATCAACACGCTGATCGTCAAAAAAGCGCGAGAAGGAAAGCTTGTCGCCCGTTTGAAAGGCGGAGACCCGTTCATCTTCGGGAGAGGCGGCGAAGAGGCGGAAGAGCTGGCGGACCATGGCATTCCCTTTGAGATCGTGCCGGGCGTGACCGCTGCCACGGCAGTGCCGACTTACGCGGGGATCCCGCTTACTCACCGTGAACATACGGCGAGCGTGGCCTTCGTGACCGGCCATGAAGACCCGACAAAACCTGAGTCGAAAGTGCACTGGGACAAGATCGCGACCGGCATCGGAACGCTCGTGTTCTTCATGGGCATGAAAAATTTGCAGAACATCGTTGACAAGCTCATTGCGAACGGAAGAAGCCCGGAGACACCCATAGCCCTCATCCAATGGGGCACGCGCACGGACCAGCGGGTTATGACCGGCACGCTTAGCGATATTGCTGCCAAGGCGAAGGATGCAAAGCTCAAGCCGCCGGTCATTATCGTGGTAGGCGAGGTCGTTCGGCTCAGGGAGAAGCTGAACTGGTATGAATCGAAACCGTTGTTCGGCAAGCGCATCGTGGTTACGCGCTCGCGAAACCAGGCAAGTGTGTTCGCCGAGATGCTGATCGATCAAGGCGCTACCACGATAGAGTTTCCGACCATCGACGTGGTGCCGCCCACGAGCTGGGATGAACTGGATCATGCTCTTGGCGCAATCGAAACGTACCAGTGGATCATTTTCACGAGCGCGAATGCGATCAAATATTTCATGGAACGGCTCCGCAGTCTGGGCAAAGATTTGCGCATACTCAAGGGAGTTCAAATCTGCGTTGTGGGACCGAAGACCGCGGAAGCGCTCGAACAATACGGCCTCAGGCCGGATCTGATACCGCATGAATTCAAAGCCGAAGGCGTGCTGACCGCACTCGGCGGCGTCAAGGTCAAGGGCCAAAAGTTCCTGATCCCCCGAGCAAAGCTTGCGCGCGAGATCATCCCCGACAAATTAAGAGAGCTCGGCGCCGTGGTAACGGTGGCCGTCGCGTACGAGAATGTTAAACCGATCGCTGACGCGGCACGGGTAAAAAAACTATTTGAAGAAAAGAAAATAGCGGCAGTGACCTTTACCAGCTCGTCAACGGTGCACAATTTTGTTGAAATACTCGGCCGGAAAGAGTATAAAATATTAATGCAAGGCGCAATTGTGGCCTGCATCGGGCCGATAACGGCAAAGACAGCGGATGAGTACGGCATGAAAACAGAAATCATGCCGAAGGAATATACCATACCCGCATTTGTCGAGGCGATGGTGGAGTATTATAAGAAATAATGATTTTGCCACAGAGGAAGAGTAAGCGCCTCTTTGGCAAAGATTACCGTTAAAGGAGATAGTATGATTACCATTTCAGATGTTGCCGCTGAAAAAATAAAAGAGATCCTGAAGGCAGAGGGCATGCCGAACCACGCGCTCCGCGTACAGGCGAACGCAGGAGGGTGCTGCGGCCCGAGCTACGAGATCATGATAGACGACAAAACAGGTGACGGTGATACCGTGGTGGAAAAAAGCGGCGCCAAGCTTTTCGTTGACGCTGCGACCGCCAAAGGATTGTCGGACGCGGAACTTGGTTTTGTGAGCGACGAGCGTGGGGAAGGATTCGTCATCGGTTTCCCGAACGGGGCACCTGCCGGCGGAAGCTGCGGCTGCGGCACGGAAGAGTCCAAGCCGAGCCACGGCGGTTGCGGTTCCGGCGGCTGCGGGTGTAGCTGAGACCCTGAAGCTGCGAAGGTGAGAGGGTAAGGAGGTAAGGAGGGTATTGGCTTTGCCGACCTTCCCAATTTCTTAACTTCCCATATTCAACGAGGGAGATTCCATGTTCCAGCCAGTGTACCGGCCGAGAAGACTGCGGTCAAACGAGAACGTGCGGCGCATGGTACGGGAGACGAGACTTTCTCCCGACGATTTTATCTATCCGCTCTTTGTCACCCACGGCAAGGGCGTGAAAAAAGAGATCGAAGCCATGCCCGGGAATTTTCAGCAGTCCATCGACAATATCGTGAAGGACTGTGAAGAGGTCCGCGGCCTCGGGGTTCCGGCTGTGCTGCTCTTTGGTATTCCGGCTCACAAGGACGAGGTCGGCAGCGAAGCGTACTCTGACGAAGGGATCGTCCAGCACGCGATCAAGGCCATCAAGAACAGGTTGCCCGAACTCGTGGTGATCACCGACGTCTGTCTCTGCGAGTATACGAGCCACGGCCACTGCGGCGTGGTCAAGCACGGCGTGGTACAGAACGACCCCACGCTCGAACTTCTTGCCAAAGAAGCACTCTCCCATGCGAAAGCAGGCGCGGACATGGTTGCGCCGTCCGACATGATGGACGGCCGGGTCCATGCCATCCGTCACATCCTTGACAGCGAAGGTTTTCATGATGTCCCGATCATGTCCTATGCCGCAAAATACGCGTCGAGTTTCTACGGCCCGTTCCGGGAAGCAGCGGAATCCACACCCCAGTTCGGCGACCGCCGGTCATACCAGATGGACCCTCCGAACAGCCGGGAAGCGCTCCGCGAAGTTGCCCTTGATATCGACGAAGGCGCGGACATCGTGATGGTAAAACCCGCACTGGCTTATCTGGACATCATTTACCAGGTAAAGCAGCAGTTCAACCTGCCCGTTGCGGCCTATAACGTGAGCGGTGAATATTCCATAATCAAGGCCGCTGCCAAACTCGGCTGGATCGACGGCGAGCGCGCTATGATGGAATCCCTCATCTCGATCAAGCGCGCCGGCGCGGACATGATCCTCACCTATTTTGCCAAAGAAGCTGCCACGCTGTTAAATAAGTAGCGGAATCCTGTCTATTCCCTCTCTCTATCACCGAGGAGTTTGCATGAAACAAATCGATGCTGCATTATTGGACTCGCTCACCGCAAAAGCAAAGGAATCACCTCGGAAACGTGCGCATTTTAACCTCCATCCTGATTTGAACGACCCGGTCCAGCGCCTCAGCATTGCCATGGAACCGGATACCTATGTTCGGCCGCACCGGCATTCCGATCCGGAAAGCTGGGAGATTCTCATGATCCTGCGCGGTTCTCTGGCGCTCCTGATATTTGATGATCAAGGAAAAGTTCAGGAACGCATCGTGCTCACCGTTGGTGGACAAGTGACAGCCGTGGAATTTCCTCGGAGCACCTGGCATTCTCCGGTCTCGCTCGAACCCGGCACGATTGTTTTTGAAGTGAAGCAGGGACCGTATAAGCCGATTCCCGAGATGCATGTTGCTGCCTGGGCCCCGGCGGAAGGTAACGCTGATTCAGGGAAGTTCCTGGCGTGGTATCGCAAGGCGAAAAAGGGAGACGTTCCACCGAAATAAACAGCAGCGTTAGCTAAGTTTTTTCTTGCATTATCCGCTTCGGTGTGCTACAAAGTACGTAACACTCTGGGAAATTTCTCGAAGAGTGGGCATCTTTTGCCCACTCTTTTTATTTGGGGGCGTGAATGTCTGATGTCGTGGATAAAATACGCCGGATACTTGATCCGATTCTGCTATCCATGGGACTGTCTTTGTGGGAGTTGGAGTTTCAAAAACAGGGCCCGAAGTGGCTTCTCCGGGTATATATCGACCGTGAAGCGGGCGGCGTTACGCTGAACGACTGCGAAACCGTGAGCAGGGACTTGAGCGCAACGCTGGATGTGGAAGATATTATTCCCCACGCATTTACGCTGGAAGTATCGTCGCCGGGTCTCGACCGGGCGCTCACGAAACCTGCGCACTTCATCCGTTTTGTCGGGAGCACGGTCAAGATAAAGACGTATCAGCCGATCAACGGGGAGAAGGTTTTTCGCGGTACTTTGCTCGGCATGGTTGAGGACAAGGCCAAGGTTGAATATAAGTCAGGCGAGGTTTTAGAAATTCCGCTGAGCAATATCAGCAAAGCTTCGCTTGAAGTGGATTTTTAGCAAACTATTTCGGACCGTGGGGCATGTTTGCTTTTCTCCATGTCCCATAAAAAGATTTATTAGGAGGCGAGTGACCTATGAGTCAAGAGTTAATCCAAGTGATCGACCAGATCAGCAAGGAAAAGGGAATCTCAAAAGAAATGGTGGTCGAGGCCGTTGAATCCGCTCTCGTGAGCGCTGCCAAGAAGAAGTACGGCACGCAGCGGATCGCGGTGCAGATTGACCCCAAGCGGGGCGACATTATCATGTACGCGTACAAGAAGGTCGTGCCCGAGATCGTGAACCCGGATGAGGAAATCACCCTCGAAGACGCACAAGCGCTTTATCCCGACGCGCAGATGGACGGGGAGGTTCCGCTCCAGGTAGAGTTCCAGGGATTCGGCAGGATCGCGGCGCAGACCGCGCGCCAGGTAATCGTGCAAAAGGTGCGTGAGGCCGAACGTGACGTTATTTTGAAGGAGTTCAACGACAAGATCGGACAGCTGGTGAACGGCATCGTCCTGCGGCATGAAAAGGGAGCGTATTACATCGATCTCGGCAAGACCGAGGCGGTGCTGCCCGCGCGCGAACAGGTACAGCGCGAAAACTACAGGCGGGGAGACCGCGTCAGGGCCTATGTGCTCGAAGTACGTGACACATCCAAGGGCCCGCAGGTCGTACTCTCCCGGGCGCATCCGGATTTCGTTGCGAGGCTGTTTGAGATGGAAGTGCCGGAGATTTACGAAAACATCGTTGAGGTCAAAGGCGTGGTACGCGAGGCAGGCGATCGCACCAAGATCGCCGTTGCCTCCAAGGACTCCCAGGTGGACCCGGTCGGCGCCTGCGTGGGCATGAAAGGCTCGCGCGTACAGGCAGTGGTCCGTGAACTCCGTGGTGAAAAGATCGACATCATTCCCTGGTCCGAGGACCCGCGCATTTTTATCGCCAAGGCCTTGAGTCCCGCCGTGGTCGAGAAGGTGGGCGTGACCGAGGAAGACCGCTCTGCGTTGGCCGTGGTGGCCGATTCCCAGCTTTCGCTTGCTATCGGGAAAAAAGGCCAGAACGTGCGGCTCGCAGCCAAGCTTACGGGCTGGAAAATCGATATCCTGAGCGAATCTGAATATGATCAGGAACGCCAAAAGGAGCGCGAGCAGGAGATCGAGGCTGCAATCGTTGAGGAGACGCGGAAAATGGCCGTGGAGACCGAGGCCGCGGAGACCATGGAGGCGCAGGCAGCCGAGACCGAATCGGTTGAAGCTTCCGCAGGAACGGGCCTGGCCAATATCGAAGGGGTGGGGCCGAAGACCGCTGAACAGCTCATTCTGGCAGGCTATGATACGGTTGAAAAGATCGCTGCGATGTCAGATGAGGAGATCTTAGCGGTCCCCGGCATCGGTGAGAAAACCGCGCAAAAGATACTCGTGTCCGCGCGCGCTCTTTTGGGAAAGTAACGTCAAGACAGTCTAATGTCTCACGTCTCGCCGTCATCGCTGACTGATGAACGTGAGATCCGAGACTCGATACCCTCTATGAAACATCAACCGGAAAGAACCTGCATCGGCTGTAGGGGCGTCTTTCGTAAAGACGAGCTTGTTCGAATTGTAGGCGGACCAGCCGGAATTGTTATCGACTACCGAGAAAAGTTGTCGGGCCGCGCCGCGTATGTCTGTCCCCGGACAGAATGCATACAGAAAGCGCTCGGCAAGGACAGCTTGGCGAGGGCGTTGCACCTCAAGGTCAAGACGCCGCTCGTGAACGAGTTTATTGCCTGGCTTGCCGCTGGTATTACGGAAAAAATAAAGTCTCTTATTGTCATGTCGGCCAAGGCAAACAAATTGGCGGCCGGCTATTCAGCAGTGCAGGATGCCCTTGAGAAGAGGAGAGTAGAAATGCTCCTCTTTGCTCACGATATCTCCGAAGGGACCAGGGGAAAAGTGACAAGTTCGCTCACCGCGTCTCTGCGCCAGGCAACGGTCTTCACGCGCGATGAACTCGGCAGACTCCTGAACCGGGAACTGGTCGGCGTTATCGCAATCGAAGACAAGGGACTTGCCGATGCGCTCTGGAGAGAGGCCGGAAGATTAAAAGACTTGATAAATATCAATGAGTAGAGTAAAATGCTACATTCAGCATACCTTTCTGGGAGAAAATGACCGTTATGACCGTAATCAGGGTTCATGAGTTGGCCAAAAAAATGGGAGTTGAAAGCAAGGACCTTATCTCCGTGCTCGAAAAAATGGGCATCAAGGAGAAAACTCCATCGAGCGGTCTTGATGACAGAGAGGCCAAGTCCCTGATCGAGAAGCTGAAGGCGCTGCGCAAGGAAAAAGAGAAAGAGAAAATTAAAAAGGAAAAAGATCCTGCTGATCCTCTTCTTGCGAAGGAGGAGCGGTTGAGGAAGGCGGCTGCGTTGATCGGCAAGTTCTCATCAACGCTGGAGAAACCCGGAGCTAAACCGAAGCCTGCTCCTATTCCGCCGAAGCCGACGCTGCCTGCTCCGCCGGTCATCCCACCGGTATCCCACGCAAAAGCTCCGCAACCGGAGAAACCCGCGGAAGTGAAGGCCGCTCCCGTGGTCCAGGCGTCGCCGCAAACCCCGCAGGTTGAAACTGCGCGGCCTCGGAGCGTCTCGACCGGCCGTCCACAGCATGTACAGCAAGTGCCCCAACGCCCGTCCGGCGCAGCAATGCGTCCTGCGCGGCCGTTTGAAAAAAAGACCTTCGGTTCACCGGTGCTCGTGCCTTCACAGGTGCCGCCTTCAATGATTCCGACCGCCGGAAAACCCTCAAAGAAGAAGTGGCAGAAAAAGTCCGAGTACGAGCAGAAGATCGACCGCGAATTCCGCGAAAAGCCTTCTTTTAAGAAACTTCCGGATCTCAAAACGCTTCCGGCAGGCAAGCGTCCTCATAAAAAAGACGACCGGCATGTTCCTCAGACGGATGTCGCTGATATTACCAAGCCCCGGAAGAAGCTTGTCAAAATCCAGGAAGGCTGCACTATTAAGGAATTTGCCGAGGTCATGGGTCAGAAAGTCGGCGACGTAATCAAGAAGCTTATGGTTATGGGCATTATGGCCACGCAGAACCAGGCTCTTGATACGGATGCAGCCATGCTCCTGGCCGATGAGTACGGGGTCAAGGCCGAAATCGCGAGCATTGAACATGCCGAGGACGTTCTCGAGGAAAAGGCCGATGAGAGCGAGATCAAGGTCGCGCGGCCGCCGGTGGTCACGATCATGGGCCATGTGGACCACGGTAAGACCTCCCTTCTGGACGCCATCCGTGAAACGAACGTGGTGTCCCGCGAGGCGGGCGGCATAACGCAGCATATCGGCGCTTACCAGGTGAGCCTCAAGGGAAGAGATATAACGTTCCTCGACACTCCCGGTCACGCGGCTTTTACCGCCATGCGTGCGCGTGGAGCGCAGGTCACGGACATCGTGATCCTCGTGGTGGCCGCCGACGACGGGGTGATGCCACAGACGCGCGAAGCGATCAATCACGCTAAAGCGGCCAATGTGCCGATCATTGTCGCCATCAACAAAATAGACAAGCCGGACGCAAAAGCAGACAAGGTCAGGCAGGAGCTTTCCGAGTTCGAACTGATCTCCGAGGAGTGGGGCGGACAGACCATATTCTGCGAGGTTTCGGCCAAGAAGAAGATCGGCCTCGAGCATTTGCTCGAGATGGTTCTTATTCAAGCCGATGTGCTAGAGCTTAAGGCAAATCCGGATAAAATGGCGCGCGGTACGATTATCGAATCCAAACTGGACCGGGGAAGAGGTCCGGTGGCGACCGTGCTGGTCCAGTCCGGCACGCTGAAGGCGGGAGATATCTTCGTGACCGGCGTTCAGTCCGGCAGGGTGCGCGGCCTTATCAATGACAAGGGAGAGCGGGTGGACCAGGCAGGTCCGTCCGTACCGGTAGAGGTCATTGGTTTTTCCGGAGTGCCGCTCGCCGGGGAGCGTTTTGTCGTTCTCGAAGAAGAACGCAAGGCCAGGCAGATAGCCGAGCTCAGGCAGGCAAAACAACGGACAACCGAGATGGCCTCGATGAAGAAGGTCACGCTCGAAGATCTCCATACGCAAATTCAGGACGGCATGGTAAAGGAACTCAACATTGTGCTGAAAGCCGATGTGCAGGGTTCAGAGGGCGCCATCGTAGACTCGCTCGAAAAACTTTCCACGCCCGCAGTAAAGCTCAAGGTCATTCACAGCTCCGTGGGCGCTATCACCGAGACCGACGTGATGCTCGCGGCCGCATCGAATGCCATCATTATCGGCTTCAGCGTCAGGCCCGAGCCGAAGGCCACCGAGCTTGCGCAACGTGAAGGCGTCGATGTCCGGCTGTACAACATCATCTACAATGCTATCGACGACATCAAGGCCGCGATGGAGGGTCTGCTCGAACCCACGCTCAAGGAACGGGTGCTCGGCCGCGCCCAAGTGCGCGAGACCTTCCACGTGTCGAAGGTCGGCACCATTGCCGGGTCGTACGTGCTTGACGGGTCCATCACACGCCAGTCGGACGGCGTGCGGGTACTCCGGGACAACGTTCTTGTCTTCGAAGGAAAACTCAGTTCATTGAAACGGTTCAAGGATGATGCGCGAGAGGTGCAGGCAGGCTACGAGTGCGGCATCGGAGTGGAGAACTTCAACGATATCAAGGTCGGCGATGTTATCGAAGCCTTCATAATTGATAAGGTGGCGGCGAAGTTGTAAACAGATAAAACAGTTTGTTTGTGACTATGTTCATCGGCGTCTGTCATATCGAAATACATGTCCCTGACAGCGGCTCGCTCAAGGCAAAAAGGCATTCACTCCGCAGCTTAAAAGACCGCATTCGGAATAAGTTTAACGTTTCGGTGGCAGAGGTCGACGATAATGATCTCTGGCAGAAGGCAACCCTGGCTGTGGCAGTCGTGAGTAATGATAAATCCCACCTTAACCAGACACTCGACCACGTACTGAACATGGTCCGTAGTGTGCCGGAAATAAGCCTGCTGGATTATCACATAGAGATATTTTGAACAGAGGGCAGGGAGCAGAGCGTAAAACCCTGCGAACCAGGCCCCCTGTGGCGGTGTAATTATGTCAAAACCTACGTTTAAAAGAGCAGCACGTGTCGGCGATCAGATGAAACAGGAGATCGCGGATATCCTGATGCGCAAGATTAAGGACCCAAGGATAGGGTTCGTCACGATCACCGATGTCGAGATAACGGACGACCTCAAGAATGCAAAGGTTTTTGTAAGCGTCTACGGCGGCGACAAAGACGCCTCGCTCAAGGGGTTGAAAAGCGCTTCGCCGTTTATCAGATCCGAACTCGGAAGGCGGATGCGGCTCCGGGTCGTACCGGAGATCCTGTTTCGCTTCGACAGCACCGTGGAGCAGGGAGCGCATATCATGGAGCTCCTGCGGGATATCGAGCAGGGAGACAAGGAAAAGAAAGACACCGGGAATGAGTGACCTTAACGGCATCATCGCTGAAATAAAGCGGTGTAACAGCTTTCTGATCTCCGTACATGTGAGTCCGGATGGGGACGCTCTCGGTTCCCAGCTTGCGCTTATGCTTGCGCTCAAAAAGTTGAACAAAACCGTCATTGTGCACAACCTCGACCCGGTGCCTGAAATTTACCTGTTTTTACCTCATGCAGGGGCCATCAAAACCGGGCGTCCGGTTACCGGCAGGTATGACGCGCACGTTGTGCTGGATTCCGACCCTGCACGGACTGGTCTCTTTGATGGGTCGTATCCTGCGGACACGCTTATCAATATTGACCACCACGTGACCAACTCGTCCACCTGGCCGCATACCTGGCTCGACCCTGTTGCTTGCGCCACCGGTGAAATGGTCTACAAGCTTATTCAACAGCTCGGCGTTCCCATTGACCGCGATATCGCGCTCTGTTTGTACACCGCCATTTTTACCGACACCGGCTCTTTTCGATATTCCAATACCACCCCGGAGAGCATGAGAATTTCTGCAACGTTGCTCGAAGCCGGCGCCGACCCCTGGCTCGTGACCGAGAACGTGTACGAGTCATTTGCCTATCGGCGTTTGAAGCTGCTCGGCAGCGTATTGTCGGGCATGGAACGCAGCAAGGACGGAAGGATTGCGTGGGTTGTAGTGACCGATGAGCTTTACCGGTTGACCGGCACCACGGCTGAGGATACGGACAATTTTGTGAATTTCGTACGTTCAACAAAAGGCGTGGAAGTGGCGGTCCTGTTTCGGCAGACCGGGGCGGCACAGTACAAAATAAGTCTCCGCTCCAAAGGGCGCGTTGACCTCTCGGGACTGTCGCAGTCCTTCGGCGGGGGCGGGCATAAGAACGCCGCCGGAGGCATGATGAACGGGACCATTGAAGAAGTTAAGGACCGGGTGTTGAGCGAAATCAATAAGGCCATTTCAGCACAGCTTGGGGGCGGTGACGATACAATCCATGGACGGCGTCCTTAATATCAACAAACCTCCGGGCATGACCTCACATGACGTCGTCCTCCGCGTGCGCAGGATACTCAAGGAAAAACGGATCGGCCATACCGGGACGCTTGATCCGCTTGCGACGGGCGTGCTCGTTCTCTGCGTGGGCAAGGCAACAAGAATTGCCCAGTACCTTGAGGCCGGAGAAAAGGAATACCGGGCAATCATGCGGCTCGGCGTGACCACGGATACGCTTGATGCTGAGGGACGTGTTCTGGAGACGCGGCCGCATACTCCACCGGACCGAGAAAAAATATTCGAGGTGATGCGGCAATTCACCGGATCGATCATGCAGCAGCCGCCCGTGTACTCCGCGGTGAAGGTGTCGGGAGTGCCGTCATACAAGCTGGCCCGGGAGGGGAAGGCAAGACCGCTCGCATCCCGTCAGGTAACGATATTTACCATGGAGCTCACGTCGTATGAACATCCGCTCGTGAGCTTTACGGTACGATGCTCCAAAGGCGTGTATGTGCGTACGCTCTGCGCGGACATGGGTGAAACGCTTGGTATGGGCGCGCACCTAACAGGTCTCGTGAGGACGTGCTCAGGCCGATTCAACCTTGAACGGGCCTTAACGCTTGATGCACTCGCCGAGACCGCGGCGGCAGGCAGTCTGGGCCAGGCACTGATCTCGATCGACGAAGCGCTTGCCGACTTTCCGGCTATTCTGCTCAATGAGCAGGAGTCTCAACGGGTGAGGAACGGGAACCAGATATCCTGTCCTGAAGAATTGGCAAACAGCGCCAAAGACCGCGTCAGGCTGCGCGATTCCATGGCCGGGCTCATCGCTATTGCGCGGGTCGATGCAGGAGTTATCAAGCCCGAGCTGGTTTTTTCTTAACGTTCGTGAATAAAAAGCTTTACAACATGCTGTAAATATGATATTTTATGTCGCTTTAGAAATACCTTAAGAAAGGAGGGTGCGGTTATGGATAAAGAACAGAAAACGGGTCTGATCACGACCTATCGTAGGCATGCTTCAGACACGGGCTCCCCGGAAGTACAGATCGCGATCTTGAGCGGTCGGATCAGCCATCTGACGGAGCACTTGCAGGCGCACAAACATGACAACCATTCGCGGAGAGGTCTCCTGAAAATGGTCGGTCAGCGTCGTCGCCATCTGGACTATTTAAAGAAAAACGATCTGGACCGTTACCGTCAGGTCATTGACCAGCTCGGTATACGAAAATAAACATTACGAATGTTAACGTAATGGGAAGAGTGAGGCTGCATGGCAACAACAGTTGAAACAGAAATAGGCGGCAGACGTCTTATCCTGGAAACAGGCCTTATGGCCAAACAGGCAAGCGGCGCTGTCGTTGCCAGGTACGGTGATACCGTAGTCCTGTCAACGGCCGTTGCCTCGAAGCTGGAACGGCTCAACATTGATTTCTTGCCGTTAACGGTAGACTACCAGGAAAAGGCCTATGCTGCCGGAAGAATCCCCGGCGGATTTTTCAAACGCGAAGGCAGGCAGAGCGAAAAAGAGGTCCTGACATCCCGGCTCATCGACCGGCCGATCAGACCGTTGTTTCCGGATGGATATTACTACGATACGCAGATCATCGCGTCCGTGCTTTCGATCGGCGACGAAAGCTCCATGGATCTTTTGGGGATGATTACATCGTCAGCCGCAATCGCGATTTCCGATATCCCGTTCAACGGTCCTATTGGGGCCGTGCGGGTCGGGATGGTAGACGGAAAAATCATCATCAATCCCGGTCAGAAAGAACTCGCGACAACGAGCCTTAACCTGGTCGTTGCGGGAACCGCCGATGCCATCATGATGGTCGAGGGCGGAGCGAACGAACTGACCGAGGACCAGATGCTCGAAGCACTCGAGACCGCTCACCGAGAGATCAAAAAGATCGTCGCGCTCCAGAATGATCTCGTCGCAAAGGTAGGCAAGCCGAAGAGGGCCGTTAAGACCGTTGAGATAGACAAGGAACTCGCGGTTCAAGTGTCGGCCCTTGCAATGGATCGCCTGCTGACGTCAATCGTCATTCCGAACAAGATGGAGCGGCAGAAGACCCTGGACGCCCTTCTTGATGAGATCAAGCAAAAGCTCAAAAAAGAAGACGACCCCACGAGAAATGTCCAGATTTCGACGATCTTCCTCAACCTTGAGCGAGACGAGGTCAGGAAGATCATTCTGGAAAAGAACGTACGGGCCGACGGTAGGAAGCCGGACGAGATCAGGCAGATCAGTTCGTCCGTAGGACTTCTCCCGCGGACGCACGGCTCCGCGCTTTTCACCCGCGGCGAGACGCAGGCGCTGGTCGTCGTAACGCTCGGCACCTCGGATGACGAACAACGGATCGACTCGCTCGAAGGCGAATATTATAAGACCTTCATGCTCCACTATAATTTTCCGCCGTTCAGCGTAGGCGAGACAAAGCCCCTCCGGGGACCGGGCAGAAGAGAAGTCGGTCACGGCGCGCTTGCAGAACGTGCGCTTAAACCCGTGATCCCTACGAAACAGCAATTTCCGTACACCATCCGGATCGTCTCGGATATTCTCGAGTCGAATGGCTCATCTTCCATGGCTTCGGTATGTGGCGGCACGCTTGCGTTAATGGATGCAGGTGCTCCGATCAAAGCCCCGGTGGCCGGCATCGCCATGGGGCTCATCAAGGAAGGGGATAAGGTGATCGTACTTTCCGACATCCTCGGACTTGAAGACCATCTCGGGGACATGGACTTCAAGGTCACCGGCACCAGCAACGGCATCACTGCGCTCCAGATGGATATGAAGATCGAGGGAATCACGATCGATGTTATGCGAAGGGCCCTCCAGCAGGCGAAAGAGGGCAGGCTGCACATCCTCGGGAAAATGCTTGAGGCGCTTGCCGCCCCGCGGCAGAACTTGAACCCCTACGCGCCCAGGATCATCACCATGAAGATCAATCAGGACAAGATCAAGGACGTGATCGGGAGCGGCGGCAAGGTAATCCGCAGCATTGTGGAGCAGACCGGCGCCAAGATCGATATTGAAGATGACGGCACCATTAACATTGCATCGTCGGATGAGGCCGCGGCAAACAAGGCGAAAGAGATCATCCGTGGCATTGTGCAGGATGCCGAGGTCGGTAAACTCTACATGGGCAAAGTGCGCAAGATTATGGATTTCGGCGCCTTTGTCGAGATCTTCCCCGGTACTGACGGGCTTCTCCATATATCGCAAATCTCCGACCAGAGGCTCGAAAAGGTGACTGACGCGCTTAAGGAAGGCGACGAGGTTCTCGTCAAGGTACTCGAGATCGACCGCCAGGGGAAAATCCGTTTGTCCCACAAAGAAGCCATGCGTGACAAAGAGAAAGCGAAATAGTATAAACGGCAAATACCCAAATGCGAAGAGGTTGAGGAAATAGGAGATGATAAAAAATATCCTATTTCCTTTTTTTATTTATAACCTGATCCTGGCCAGCCAGAAACAACGATTCTCTACAAGGTCGCGGATTACACTGGATTGTAGTTTTTGGCAGTATATACTTTCTGCGCGATGATGAGAATTTTCTTTATAAGGAGGAAGCGTGCCGAAATATGATGTCGCCATAATCGGAGCTGGTCTCGGAGGGCTTACCGCGGCAGCACTTTTATCCAGCAGGAAGAAAAAAACGATTGTTATTGAACAGAGCGCGTCATTAAGCGACGCGTTGGGGGTCGTTGAAAAGGACGGCTTTATTTTTTCCAACGGCCCGTCCTTGTCGTATGGTTTTGAGCATTGCGGAGCACTTCAGGAGTTTTCAGCAGGTCTCGGCATCCGTCAGAATACGACGGTCCCTGCCCCCTGCTATCAGGTGGCTCTTCCGGACCGAAGGATAACCGTCTTCACGGAACACGACGAGACGCTGGAGGAACTCAGACGGGAATTTCCCGAGGAGATAAACACCGTTGCGAAGTTCTATTACGATCTCGATAAAACGGCAAAGCAGATCGCGAAAAACCGTGTCATCGCCGCTCTTACGAAGTGGAGGTCTGCCAAAGGGTTCATCGGCAAATATCGGTTCAGCCGGGCATTGGCTGCCTTTTTCGATGTCCAGTCCTTTTACTTCTTTCAGAGACCGGCTGCGGACCTCTCGCTTGCGACGCTGATCACCTTGTGTAATACTCCGCCGCGCCGCATTCACGGCGGGTTCAGAAAATTCGGCGACCAGTTATACGGCGTTGTGCTCCAGCACGGAGGAGAAGTGCGCTATAATGAACCTTCACCGGAGTTCTCCTTCCCTGGCACCGGCGTCATCAACATCAAAACCGCGCAGGGCATGGCTGAGGCCGACATGGTTCTCCTGAACGCCCTCCCGCACCGGCGGAGATCCATGCTGTTCGCCGGTCTTCGTGAGGATGTTGTCCCGGTAGGCATGTCTCACGACGTGTTATTTGTACCGGACTATTCAAGACCCCAGGATTTTGTTGCACTCTCACTCAATGCGAAAGAAGATGATGCGGTCGCGCCCAGGGGAATGAGGGCGCTTTCCGTATCGTTCGAGGAGCAACAGAATATGTACGCGGACAAACAGGTGTTGATCGAGCAGCTCAACGGACTGATGCCTTTTTTGAATGACTTTATGGTTTTTTCAGAAGAGCCAAAATCCGGCGACGGACACGCGGTTGTACCCGTTGACTTAAGCATGAAGCCTTATCGCCGGCGAGAGGGGACATCTCTACTCAATCGAACTTCGCAGAGGAACGTATTCGTGCTTCAGGATGCGCAGGAAGCCCCGCTGCGGATGATATCAGACGTGCGGCGGTTTGTGGATAAAGTGGTTTGATCTGAAAACAAGGGATCCGGCAAGGTTAGTGGCACGGGTTTCAACGATTAAAAAGAAAAGCCCGAGTATCCTCGAAATGCGGAAACTCGGGCTCTGTAATTTACTGCACAGTTAGTGTCACGACTGGCGATTGTTTGCCTGTTACCGGGTCAGTCGCCGTAATATTGGTTGTCCCGGTGGTAGTAGTCGCTGTGGCAAGACCTGGTGTCGTATTCATTGTGGCGACAGAGTTGTTTGAGGAATTCCAGGTCACAAATGTTGTCAAATCCTGCGTCGTAGTGCCGTCAGACAACAACGCAGTGGCAGTAAATTGCTGGCTTTGTCCAGGAGCAATGGTTTGAGTAGTCGTTGTTACCGTAATGGATGAGACGAGCTCGACTTTGATCTGCGCAGGGCTGGAGAGGTTATTTAACGGGTCGGTTGCCGTAATAGTGGTTGTGCCAATTGTGCCGCCTAAAGTAGGTGTCGGTGATGTGGCAAGACCATTTGATGGTGCTGTATTGCTGATTGTCGCAACCGTGGGATCTAATGAAGTCCAGTTCACTGCCTGCGTCCAGTTTATTGTAGTACCGTCTGAAAGCGTTGCTGTAGCAATAAACTGTTGCGTTGTCCCTTGTGCAATGATCGATGTGGCCGGAGTAACCGCAATAGACATCATTTTCCCGCCACTCAGGCAACTCACCAGTATCATAGCAAATAGTGTAAGCACCGCGGCAATCGAAATACCGCGTTTAAGAATCTTCATAAGTCCTGTCTCCGTATTTTTCATTAATAATTATCAGGTCTACAGGCGAGACGCACAAATTTACATCAGCATGCCTTACATTCATCAGACTTTGGCAAGCAGAGCGGCTTCCTCTTCCTGGAACTCCACAGCGCCGTCCTTGAGCGTTACGAGCACCTTGTGGACGTCTTTGAACCGTCCTCTCAAGATGTCCTCTGAAAGCGGGTCAGAAATGTATTTCTGCACCGCGCGGCGCATGGGCCTGGCGCCGTACGTTGGTTGATAGTTTTCCTGGATGAACCACTCCATAACTTCGGGAGTCACATCGAGCTGTATCCCTCGGTCCACCATCATCTGGGTATTCAGCTCCGCAATGAGCATATTTACGATTGTGATGAGATGCTCCTGAGTCAGCGGATGGAACACGACCACTTCGTCGATTCTGTTCAAAAACTCGGGATTGAAGGCTTTCTTGAGCTCCGAGATGACGTTCTCCTTCATCTTATCATACTGTGTTCCGGAGTTATCTCGCTGGAAGCCGAGGGTGGTGTCTTTTTCGATCATCCGTGCGCCGAGGTTGGACGTCATGATGATAACGGTGTTACGGAAATCCACCTTTCTGCCGAAGCTGTCGGTCATGTATCCGTCGTCGAGCACCTGGAGCAGCATGTTGAAGATGTCCGGATGGGCCTTTTCAATTTCGTCAAACAGCACGACCGAGTACGGCCTTCTCCGGATCTTCTCCGTCAACTGACCGCCGTCGTCGTATCCTACGTATCCCGGAGGGGAGCCTACGAGCCGTGACGAGCTGAATTTTTCCATGTACTCCGACATATCGACGCGGATCAGCGCATCTTCGCTGTCAAAGAGGAACGTGGCGAGCGTGCGCGCAAGTTCCGTCTTGCCGACGCCGGTCGGTCCGAGGAATATGAATGAGCCGATAGGCTGCTTGCGAGTCTTGAGACCGACCCGAGATCTGCGAATCGCCCGGGACACGGCATCAATGGCAGTGTTCTGACCCACGATCCTCTTGTGAAGCTCGTCCTCCATCCGGAGAAGGCGGGACACCTCTTTTTCCTCGAGCCGCGAGAGCGGAATGCCGGTGATATGTGACACGATCGCGGCAACATCCTCTTCATCGACCACGGGGATATTTTTATCCTGTGTGTCCTTCCAGTCTTTATGAATCCCGTCGAGCGTTTCGCGTAAACGGTCCTCTTCTTCATGAATGGACTCGACACGGACATAGTCTTTGATGCGTGAGAACAGATTTTTTTCCTGTTCGAGCTTCTTCAACTTTTTCTCGATGGACTTCATCTCTACGGGGTAGGTGTACCGGTTGAGCTTTGCCTTGGCCCCTGCCTCATCGATCACATCAATGGCCTTGTCGGGAAGGAACCGGTCCGTGATATAGCGGTCGGAAAGCCGCGAGGCCGCAACGACCGCCTCGTCGGTGATTTTGATCTTGTGATGCGACTCATACTTCGGCCGCAGTCCTTTAATGATATTGATGGTTTCATCCAGGCTCGGCGGCTGAACGTAAATCGGTTGAAACCGGCGTTTGAGCGCGCCGTCTTTCTCAATGTGCTTTCTGAACTCGTCGAGCGTAGTGGCGCCGATGCACTGTACCTCGCCCCTGGCCAGCGCGGGCTTGAGCATGCTCGAAGCATCGATTGATCCTTCGGCGGCGCCGGCGCCGACGAGCGTATGCAGCTCGTCGATAAAGAGGATGATATTATCCGCCTGGACGATCTCCTTCATGACGATCTTCAGCCGTTCTTCGAATTGGCCTCGGTACTTGGTGCCCGCGATGAGCGCCCCGAGATCAAGCGAGACCACGCGCCGGTTCAGTATGTTTTCCGGCACATCGTTATTAATAATTCTTTGGGCAAGTCCCTCGACGATGGCCGTCTTCCCGATGCCGGGTTCGCCGATGATGACGGGGTTGTTTTTCGTCCGCCGGGAGAGGATCTGCAGCACCCGGTCAATCTCCTGATCACGCCCGATGACCGGGTCAAGCTTGCCGCTCTTGGCCAACTGCGTAAGGTCTCTGCTGAATTCATCCAGCGCCGGCGTGGGGCTTTTCTTTGAACTCACCTGGGTTGCGACACGACGAAGATAATTGATGACGAGCTGGCGAGAGCCGAGTAGGTTCACGCCGAAGCTGCGGAGGATTTTGCCGCCGATGCCTTCTTCCTCGCGGATGAGACCGAGGAGAAGATGTTCGCTGCCGATGTAATTGTGGCCGAGCAGCCTGGCTTCTTCAACTGCATATTCAAGAACTTTTTTTGCGCGGGGAGTGAAGGGGATGTCGCCGAAGGTGAGGGTGTTTCCGCCCGAGGGCAGGTTCCGTTCGACTTCTACGCGGATCTGGTCGATGTCGATGCCCATTTTACGAAGCACGGCAACCGGGATGCCGTCTTCTTCGCGGAGCGTTCCCAAAAGAATGTGTTCCGTGCCCAGGTAATCGTTCTGAAGCCGCTCTGCCTCTTCCCGGGCGTAGACAATTACTTTTCTTCCTCGTTCCGTAAATTTTTCGAACATCATGATAGGTAACCGCCTTCACTGATGCGATTCGTTTGTTCTGTTTAAAATATACTCCAATCACTACGTTAAAGTCAAGAGGGCTTTTGATAATCCGTTGATCATCAACCTGATACTAAGAAGGACACGTTGATGGGCACATCCGTGTGCGGCTATCGCACAAGGCCTGCGTGCAGGGATCTCCAATTTTTTATTAGGGGAATCCTGTTACGTTTTTTGTTGACTTTATGCCTCCAACAGAGTACTTTTTTTTATGATCCGGAAGGCGAAATTAAACGATGTAAAAGCCATGCAAGCGTTGATCAACCAGTATGCGGACACGGGACAGATGCTGCCGCGTTCTCTCAATGAATTGTATGAGCACCTGCGCGACTTTCATGTGTACGAAGAGGACGGTGCGCTTTTGGGCGCGTGCGCGCTTCATGTGAGCTGGGACGGAATTGCAGAGATTCGTTCACTCGCGGTTCGGAAAGATAAAATGAAGCGCGGCATCGGCGCCGCACTGGTCCGGCAGTGTCTCGCGGAAGCCGTAGAACTTCAGATGGGCCGCGTGTTCGCCCTTACCTATCAGGACGAATTTTTCAGAAAGCTCGGTTTTAAAGATATAGACAAAAAAGAGCTGCCCCATAAGATTTGGACTGATTGCCTGAACTGCGTCAAATTCCCTAACTGCGACGAATCTGCGCTCATCATCACCATTCCTTCAACGCACTGATTGATTTCAGTAAGCAATTCTTCATTTATATGCTATCCTCGCTGGAAATTACATAACCAAACGCTGGTTTGAGGATTAGTTTTAGCTATTGGCATCCGAGTTGCATTCTCTAACCATATTAATGAACAAGTTTTGCTTTAATGATTTAATTATTCTATAACACAATATGTTATCACTCTATGTT
>Ga0209068_10000104_pt1 | contig 51147 bp, 40 predicted proteins | sample ColStrG_CSR_2012_FD_187200 | JGI IMG/M metagenome (GOLD analysis project Ga0209068, IMG submission 187200) | Freshwater sediment microbial communities in response to fracking from Pennsylvania, USA - Cold Stream Run_MetaG_CSR_2012 (SPAdes)... | ecosystem: Environmental > Aquatic > Freshwater >...
AGACCCTCAGCGATTTTCCTTGGGAGGCGCCATGACCACGTCTAAGAAAAACAATTTCCAATACGACAAGCTCGGCGAGGACCGGGCGTCTCTCAGACATTCCCTCTCCAACCGCCTCATCTACTCTCTCGGCAAGGACCCGATCACGGCCACGCACCGAGACTGGTTCCACACCACCGCCTACGCCGTGCGCGAGCGGCTGATCGAGCGCTGGATGGAAACCATGCGCAGCTATTACGAATCCGATGCCAAGCGAGTCTATTATTTTTCCATGGAGTTCCTGACCGGCCGTTTGCTTGCGAACAGCCTGCTCAACATGGGGTTTTACGATGAATGCCGCGAGGCGCTGCTCGACCTGGATCTGGACATCGGCAGGATCCGCGAGCTGGAGCAGGAGGCAGCGCTCGGCAACGGGGGCTTAGGAAGGCTTGCTGCGTGCTTTCTCGATTCCATGGCAACGCTGCGCCTGCCGGGGTACGGCTACGGCATCCGCTATGAGTACGGGATGTTCAACCAGCGGATCGAGAACGGTTACCAGGTGGAGCATCCGGAAAACTGGCTGCGCTACGGAAATCCCTGGGAATTTCCCCGACCGGAGTTCCTGTTTCCCGTGAAGTTCGGCGGCCGCGTGGTCCAGTTCAAGGACGAACAGGGCAATTCGCACTTCCATTGGGTCGACGCCGAGGAAGTGATGGCCATGGCCTACGACACGCCCGTGCCCGGGTTCGACACGAGCACGGTGAACAACATGCGCCTCTGGGCCGCCAAGGCGTCGCGCGACTTCAACCTCAAGTACTTCAACGAGGGAAACTACATCAAAGCCGTGCAGGATAAGAGCGAATCAGAGACCCTCTCGAAAGTGCTCTACCCCGACGACACCACGCAGATGGGGCGCGAACTGCGGCTCAAGCAGCAGTACTTCTTTGTCTGCGCGTCGCTCCAGGACGTCCTGCGGCGCTACGGCAAAGCCCACCAATCCTTCGATGAATTGCCCGACAAGGTCGCGATCCAGTTGAACGACACCCATCCGTCGATCGCCATTCCCGAGCTTATGCGCATTCTGTTAGACCTCCATCACCTGAAATGGGAACGGGCATGGGACATCACGCGACGCACCTTTTCATACACCAACCACACGCTCATGCCCGAAGCGCTCGAGACCTGGCCCGTTTCCCTTTTCGAGAGCGTTCTGCCTCGACACCTTCAGATCATCTACGAGATCAACCACCGCTTTCTCGAGGACGTGCGCCATTGCTATCCCGGCGACGTGGATGTTCTGCGCCGCATGTCGATCGTGGACGAGGCGGCTGGGCGGCGGCTGCGCATGGCACACCTTGCCATTATCGGCAGCCACCGGGTGAACGGCGTATCGCAAATCCACACGGACCTCATGAAGAAGACGATCTTCGCGGATTTCGAGCGGTTCTTTCCCGACAAGATCATCAATATCACGAACGGCATCACGCCGCGGCGGTGGCTACACCAGGCCAACCCCGGACTTTCCGAACTCATTATTTCACGGATCGGCAAAAAGTGGTTGTGTGAACTCTCGGAGCTCAAGCAACTCGCGCTCCTGGCCCACGACACGAAGTTCCGTGAAGCGTTTCGCGCCGTGAAACACGCGAACAAAGAACAGTTGGCCGAGATCATCAAGATGCGGCTCCAGGTGTCGGTCGATCCCGCGTCGCTGTTCGACGTGCAGATCAAGCGCTTCCACGAGTATAAGAGACAGCTCTTGAACGTGCTGCATATCGTAACCCGCTACAACCGCATCCGGGAAGGCCGCGCCGAGCAGCTCGTCCCGCGCACTTTTATCTTCGGCGGCAAGGCCGCGCCCGGCTACGCCATGGCAAAGCTCATCATCAAGCTCATTCACGGCGTCGGGGACATCGTGAACAACGACCCCGCGGTGGGCAACCTGCTCAAGGTGGTCTTCATTGCCGACTACAACGTCTCGAACGCCGGGAAGATCATACCCGCCTGCGATCTGTCCGAACAGATCTCGACAGCCGGCATGGAGGCCTCGGGCACGGGCAACATGAAGCTTGCGCTGAACGGCGCGCTCACCATCGGGACGCTGGATGGTGCCAACATCGAGATAAAAGACGAGGTTGGTGATGACAATATTTTCATCTTCGGCCTGACCGCCGATGAGGTTGCCGCGCTTCGGGCAAAGAGATATAACCCCTGGGACATTTATAATACGAATGCAGAACTCAGGCAGTCGCTCGACATGATCGCGAACGGCTATTTCTCGCCTAATGCGTCCCATCTTTTTCGCCCGATCTTCGACGCCCTCACCGGGTACGGCGACAAGTTCCTGCTGCTCGCGGACTACGCTTCCTATATCGCCTGCCAGGAGCGGGTGGACGCGCTCTACCGTAACACTGAAGAATGGACCAAGCGCGCCATCCTGAACGTGGCAAACATGGGCCGCTTCTCGAGCGACCGCACGGTCAAGGAATACGCCGAGACCATCTGGAATGTGAAACCCATTGAACATTCCGAGGGGACGTTGAGTTGAAGCGCACAATATGATGTGCCGCGCGGCCTGTTACAAGCCGTGCTGTCGAAGCACGGCGCGAAGCAGCATACGTAAAAAAAGTAATTTGACATTGCAGGATGTCCATGATATAAGACTAAATCACTTTATATAAAGCTACACATTCAAGCTAAGGGAATCCCGTGCAATTCGGGAGCGGACCCGCCGCTGTAATCCTGGCTCTGCAAACGCAGAGTAACCACCTGTCAAGAGAAGCCACTGGCCGTCGAGGCTGGGAAGGCCGACAGAGGAGGAAAGCCAGAAGACCTGCTTGAATAATTTCGCACAATCTTCGGCGTTAAGATAATGTGTGGATTAATTCATTCGTTTAATCCCCGGTCTTGAACACGAGACCGGGGATTTTTTGTTGCATTTCATCGGGGAATGAGAAAGCGGAAATGGGTGCGATTCCCATGCTGTCGCGCAACTGTGATGGAAACGAAAGCCAATCATGCCACTGCCCGTCCAGGGTGGGAAGGCCGGCGAGTAGGTTGTCCTAAGCCAGGAGACGTCTTGTTCCAATTCGCGCAGAAGGAGAACATCATGTTCAGAATACTATTCTCTGTGTTGTCATAAGACAGCTGCCTGATGCCGTCAGTTGCTGAGCAAGCCGCGCGTGCGGCTGGTGATGCCGCAATCAATACTTATAAGGAGCAGAACGATGACAACACAGATAGAAAGCGCCCGAAAAGGGCTTGTTACCGACCAGATGAAGGCAGTCTCCGCCCGGGAAAACGTCTCCGTTGACTATGTCAGAACCATGGTGGCGGAAGGGAAGATTGTTATTCCCTGGAATACCGTCCGCAAACCACAAGCAGTCGGCATCGGCAAAGGCCTCAGCACGAAAGTCAATGCGTCAATCGGCACCTCGTCGGACATTATCGACTATACGGCAGAGATCAGGAAGGCAAAAACAGCCGAGGCCGCGGGCGCGGACACGCTCATGGAACTCTCGGTCGGAGGCGATCTCGATCGCGTGCGGCGTGAAGTGATCGCAGCCGTCAATCTTCCGGTCGGGAACGTCCCCCTGTACCAGGCCTTTTGCGAAGCCGGCCGGAAGTACGGCGATCCGAACAAACTCGATGAAGAGATGCTTTTTGACCTGATTGAAAAGCAGTGCGCTGACGGGATTGCCTTTATGGCGGTCCACTGCGGCATCAACCTCTATACCATTGAGCGCCTGAGAAAGCAGGGGTACCGCTACGGCGGGCTGGTGAGCAAGGGAGGAGTCAGCATGGTGGCCTGGATGCTCGCCAACAAGCGGGAAAATCCCCTGTACGAGAAATTCGACCGTGTTGTCTCCATTCTGAAAAAATATGACGTGGTCCTCTCTCTCGGCAACGGACTCAGAGCAGGAGCAATTCATGATTCCTCCGACCGGGCGCAGATCCAGGAACTGGTAATCAATTGTGAACTCGCGGAAATCGGCAAAGAAATGGGATGCCAGATGCTGGTTGAGGGGCCCGGGCACGTGCCCTTAGACGAAATCGAGGGGAATATCCAGCTTCAAAAAAGAATGAGCAACGGAGCGCCCTACTACATGCTCGGTCCAATTTCCACTGATGTGGCGCCGGGTTTCGACCATATTACCGCGGCCATCGGCGCGGCGCAATCGAGCCGCTTTGGCGCGGACCTGATCTGTTATATCACGCCTGCAGAGCACCTGGCATTGCCGAATGAAGACGACGTCCGGCAGGGGGTGCAGGCAGCGAAGATCGCGGCGTATATCGGCGACATGAACAAGTATCCCGAAAAAGGAAGAATGCGGGACAAGGAAATGAGCAAGGCCCGCAGAGACCTTGATTGGGAGAAACAGTTCCGTCTTGCGCTATATCCCGAAGACGCACAGGCGATCCGCAAGAGCCGCATGCCGGAACAGGAAGACAGCTGTACGATGTGCGGAAGCTTTTGCGCTGCAAAAGGGGCCGCGAAGCTTTTTGCCGGTGATCTGCAACAGAGCATTAAGTTATAACCTGATGATACACGACCTCCCCAGACCCTGGCGCTGGGGTGGTCTCTACTAAAAACAACAGGGTACCTGGTATAATCTAATGCAGAGGGGTGTTATGAAACAGATCGCTTGCATCGTGATTGTCATCAGTATCTTGTTGATGCGCGGAGGCGCGTTACGCGCCGCCGACATGCCGAGCGTTGGGGCCGGCCAGACAGGGACCAGCATATCGCTCGGCTATGACGGCGGCTATTTGTATTATAAGGAAATCATGAACAACACCACCCTCGACAAGGACACGGGCTGGTTGAACGGCGGGTATTTTGAGTTGAGGGGCGACAATGAGTATATGTTCGTGCGCATTACTCTCGATTATACAAGGACTGACTCCGCTACGTATAGCGGCGCGCTCCAAAACGGAACCCCGCTGTCGATGAAAACGAAGGAGGAGTTTTCCCAGCGGGAGATAAACCTCGGGTACAAAGCGCTGAATTTCAGCGCTGCAACGCTGTCGCCCTATGCCGGAGCCGGGTACTGGTACTGGAAAAGAGGCGAGAACAACCTTCCTGATTATCAGGAAACCTATAGTTGGTGGTATGTGGCAGTAGGCGTCAACCTCGCCTGCCGATACCACAAGTGGCTTTTCGGTCTTGACGGGGCCGTAGAATTCCCCTTCGCTTCCGAAATGACCACCAACATAGCCGGGCAGGTTGACACCGCCACGTTCAATATCAAATCCCGCCCCGGCTTTCGCGCTGAGATTCCGATAAGCTACCTCGTGCGCAAGGACGAGGACATGAGCTTGTTTCTATTCGGCACGCCGTATTACCAGAGGTGGAACATAGGGGCATCGGACACGGTCATCCTGACGCAAGGAGGGACGCCCGTGGCCATCGCCATCGAGCCGAAGAGCACGACGGATATTTACGGCTTCAGGCTCGGCTTGGGCGTCAACTTCTAGCGGAGGAAATACGTCCGTGTCTTTTAATATTGTGAACACCACAAAGGAGGCTATCATGAAAATATTTTTTGTAGCAAGAACGTTTCCGCTTTTGGCACTATCCTTGTTCATGACATTCACAGTACTTGCTGCGTGCCAAAGCAGCCAGCCACAGGTCAGCATAGACAAGGCCAAGGCCGAATTATCTCCGGCTATCGTAGGCGAAGCCATGGTGACCATGAATATCAGGAACCAGGGTGGATCGGATGTTCTGACGGGTGTAAAGACCGACATCCCCGGAGCGAAAGTTTTATTCCATATTATGCAGGGCGAACGCATGCAGAGCGTGGACACGGTTGAGGTCCCGGCGAAGAGCGATCTGGAATTCAAGATGGGCGGCAGCCACATCATGATCCAGGATATGCCTAAGACAATGAAGGCAGGTTCGAAATTTAATGTGACCCTGGTCTTTCAGAAATCGGGAGAAAAGCAGCTGTCCCTTACGCTCCAGGGAGCCGGCGCAATGCCGATGGGCCATGAGCACCACATGTAGTTGGTGACGATCCGTTCTTTAGGGGCCTGACGCTTAGAGGGTTTCTGGGAATTGAATGTCTTTACATAAAAGGGACAGCGCGCAAGCGCTGTCCCTGCATAATTTTTATAATTGCCTAACTACCGCTCTTTTTCGCCGGCTTCGATCCCTTTTTTCGTCTGCTCAATGGCCAGATGTACCAGCTTAAGAGCCTTTTCACGGTGCCCGCCCTTATTGTGTTCTGCCACTTCCAATTCCAGCTGCGCTTTTTTTAAGGCCTCAAACGCGGCTATCATATGCGGCTGATTGATCGCGGCCCAACTGCCTACTGCGCTGCCAATAAGAAGTCCGATTACCAATGCAATCACAACTTTCTTTACCATATGTCCTCCTTTTGAAGAAGATTAAACTCCACAGCACACTATTCGTGCAATTACGTTTATGTATCATTATAGCATATGGCATTTTCCCGGGGCCTGACACAAATCAAAAAAGAGAGGCCTTCCCATAGGGAAGGCCTCTGCAAAAGGTTACCACAACGGCAGCATATCCATAGTTGCAGCATCGTTCCCTGTGCGTAAATCGACTATCTGCGGAATCGCTATTGCTTTGTACGTGCCGGTAGGATTTGTTGACAACCAGCCGACCGCATCGATCCCATAGAAGGCGCCGGGAAGCGGAGTAGTTGAAGAACCGCCGGGCAGATTTGTCATAGTATAAGTACCGCCTGTGGCGATCTGGCTGTTAATGCCGATCGTGTTGACGATCATGCCTCCGTGCACGGCAAAGAGGAGCCCACGGTCCATCTTATTGTTCATCTTGGAAGGATCGTTCATAACAATCGAGCCTGTAACACTATTGCCTTGATAGGGCGCCATGGCTGTAAGCGGCGTTGGAAACAAAACCGTCGTGGTTGCGCTGCTGACAGGCGTAGACGCGCTGCGGTTGAACAGAATAGCTCCGGCAACTGCGGTATAGTTGCCAGTCGCAACAGGTGCAAATGAGATCGGAGCGCCACTGCCAAAGGTCCCCACCTGGATCGTCTGATCATCGTTCAGCATAAAATTCCTGAATCCGCCCCACAAGGGGTTGAAATGTCTGAATCGGATTTCATAAGGATATTCGCCGAGTCCTTGAAGGGTCTGGTAGAATTGGACCCATGCGCCGGTAGGCGATTGGATTTTTCCGTCGACTGGGTAATCAGCAGTACTCGTCGGCGATGTACTGATAGTTCCAAGATTTGCGGCGTTGCTCAGGGGGGTTGAACCTTTCGTGATTGGTACTCCCTTGATGATCATCGTTTTGGTGTTCAGACCCCGGATCACCACATCCCAGGTGTTGGTTACCAGCGTAGAAACAGGATAGAGGATAAATGAACCGTCAGCCTTGGGCACGGTCCAGCGTCTTACCACATGGAAGGTGTTCGTACTGCCCGAGTCGAGGAGTTCCTTGCTGGTGGCGAGGCGCTCCGCCTTGATCACGAAGCGATCGGCATTGGTGAACGTGCCGCCGGTCGAAAGAGTGCCGATGATGGCCCCTGCATTATCGAGATCAAAGTAGTTGAGTCTCGGTTTCAGCACGTAATCTGATCCTTCATGGAACTCCACAATGTCATGCCCGGCATCGAAATCGATTGCGAGTTTAAGCGTTCCCCCGGCGGTAACATTGAATGTACCGATTAACGCAATGCCGTGGTCGGCATCCGGAATATAGAGAGGCGCGGTTGATGTCGGGCTTGTTGTGATGACTTCATTGAAATATGTGTGCCCCGCAGGAGCGGGATTGTTTGAAGTAGGGTTGGTAGGTTCCAGGAAAAGCCTGATCTGCTGATAGGTACCTACCGGCAACTGGATGTTGTTCCAAAGAGATGACATCTTCCCATTAGAAAGGTCCAGGAGGTCAAGTGTGACCGGTGACGACAAGGGGTACTTTAGCCATCCTGCGTCATTCGGTCCTGCAGCATTGCTGGTATGAAACCGGATGTCTTTTACCGTAATCCATACATTACTGAATTCCGCAGCAGGTGCGTCAATAAGACTCACCTGCGCCACACCTATCGGCGTCGAACTACTGCCGCTGCCTCCACCACATGCCTGTAATGCAATTACCACCAGAACTATCATAAACAACGTTAGAATCCTTGGGCACTTCATACGCTTCCTCCTTTTTTGTATTCTGCATTCGATATTAAAGCACATAAGACATCAAAGTAAAGGTACTATTCACCTATCGAGGTTGCTTTTTACAACGCAATTTCAGCCGAAGAGGTTTTGTTCGATTTATTTGACCGTCGTGTGATCAAAAGGTTGAATGGAAAAATATTTTCACTATGCCCACAGAACGTAAAGAACGGGAATCGTCTTAATGATGCTAAAGCATGATTTTCATTCGCTCGTCCCCCTATTCCCTTGCATCCCACGCTATAATTGAAGAAAATGTCAGATCGAGGTATCTATCAACTTTATTCAGGAAACGCTAAGGAGGCGCAGCCATGAAAGCTCTCTACTACGATGAACTCAAAGGGTACAAGGGCATCAAGATCGGTGAATTGCCCACGCCTGAGATCAATGAAAGCGAAGTTCTGGTCCGGGTAAAGGCGTTCTCGCTGAATCATCTGGATATCTGGGTCATGGACGGAAAATATCCAGTTATGATTCCGCTTCCGCACATCTTCGGCTCCGACGCAGCAGGCATCGTCGAAAAAGTAGGCAAAAACGTCCAGCATATCAAACTCGAAGATGAGGTGGTCGTCTTCCCAGGGCTTTCGTGCGGGCACTGCGAACGATGTATGAGCGGGCATGATAATGAATGCAACAGCTTCTCCCTCATCGGGGTCATTCATAACGGCGTGTCAGCAGAGTATGTGAAAGCTCCTGCACAGAACATATTCAAAAAGCCCGAAGGCCTTTCGTTTGAAGAAGCCGCTGGCATCGGCGTTACTTACACCACGGCATGGAACTCTCTTGTTCTGCGCGCGGGAATCAAGCAGGGCGATACAATCCTCGTCCACGCTGCAGGGAGCGGCGCAGGCACCGCGCTCATCCAGGTTGCGAAGCTGTACAATGCCAAGGTCATCACCACGGTGGGCGATGACTGGAAAATAGAAAAAGCAATGCAGCTTGGCGCGGACTTTGTTATCAATCACAAAAAAGAGGACTTCGCAGAGGCTGTAAAAAAGATCACCAGGGGAGCGCTTGCGGATATCGTTCTGGACCATGTCGGCGCAGCCACGTTCAACAAGTCCCTCTCATGCCTCAAGAGAGGCGGCAGGCTAGTGACGTTCGGCAACACGAGCGGCGATGAAGTCCCCATAAGCCTGAGATATTTGTTCGGAAAGAACATTGCCATTCACGGGGTCTACGTGGGGCCGAAGGCCACGGTTTTCCAATACCTCAACCTGTTCCCTCATAAGCTCAAGACCGTTGTCGATTCAGTATTCGAGTTCAAGGACGTGCAGAAGGCGTATGAAAAACTCCTTTCTCGCCAGTTTTTCGGGAAGATTGTGGTTACGATTTAATAAATCAACGTTACCCCATTCAAAACATCTTGAATTCCTCACGTCTTTGTGAAATAATGAACGCCGTCAGGTGGTTTGACACTGCTGTTTGTTCATATTTAAATTTAATTCTTCGAGGTGAGGAGTGATACTGTTTGAAGCAATCATCCTGGGTATTGTCCAGGGGATCACGGAGTTCCTGCCGATCAGCTCCTCGGCTCATCTGATCCTGATGCCGTGGATGTTCGGCTGGCAGGGGACGCTGGTGGACAGTCTGAATTTCGACGTGTCCCTGCACGCCGGAACTCTTGTGGCGATCCTGGCATTTTTCTGGCGGGATTGGCTGGACCTGCTCCGAAAATTTTTCACCGGCTTAAGCGACAACAGCACCTGGAAAAGCGGCGAGGGAAGGCTGGTATGGTTCATCGTTCTGGCAACGATTCCCGCAGGCGTCCTGGGCCTGAAATTCGAACATGTGGTTGAGCAAGGCTTCAGAAACCCGTTGCTGGTCGCCGGGGCGTTAATTGTCATCAGCATGGTGATGTGGGCTGCTGACCGGTTCTCCGCGAAGATTGCGGGCATCGACCGGATGACGCTTGGCCATGCGCTCTTCATCGGGTGCGCGCAGGCCCTTGCGCTGGTGCCGGGAGTTTCGCGCTCGGGCATCACCATCATTGCCGGACTTATGACCGGCTACACCCGTGAGAGCGCTGCACGGTTTTCCTTCCTATTATCCACCCCGGTCATTGCCGGTGCCGCAGTGCTGAAACTGGCCAAGCTCCATCTCGCGCCTGGCGAACTGCTTCCTTTCGCGCTCGGGACCGCGTTCTCCGCTATTGTCGGATATTTGAGCATAAAATTTTTGCTCGCTTATCTGAACAAACATTCGTTGAATCTCTTTGTAGGATACCGGCTGGCTTTGGCCGGGGCGGTCGTGGTTTTGCTGGTGCTGAGGTAAGGCTGAAAGAGAATTCGGTTTGATCCGTTTGAACTGTTCAAACGGTTTAAACGATTCAAACAAGCGATGTAATGTAAAGGACTCTATGGCGGTATCCACGGTTAAACATAAACACTGGAACGAGATGGTCGGCCTGCTCCTGTTCGCCGTGGGGCTGCTGATCATGCTCGGTCTCATCTCGTACAGTGCAAACGACCCCTGCTTCAGCGTAGCGAATACCGGCGCTGAGATAAAGAACAGTATCGGGGTCATCGGCGCGTATCTTTCCGATGCGTTGCTGCGCCTCTTCGGCCTTGCGGCTTATGAAATCCCCCTGCTCCTGTTCGGATACGCGGTGTTCCTCGCGCTCGGGCGAGAGGCCGTGCACCCGCACCTGAAGAAGATCGGCGGCATCGCCCTCTTCATTTCCTCGACCGCGTTCTTCGGGCTTGAGAGCGAGACGACCCGGTTGCTCGGAGAAGAGATCCCTTCCGGCGGCATGCTCGGCGGCCTGATCGTGCGGACGCTTGTCGGAGGATTTTCCGCCACGGGCGCGTACATCATTACGTTCACGACCATCATCATCGCGCTCATGCTGCTCACGCCGCTCTCGCTGCTCAAGGCGCTGGCATGGTGCCGCGTCGCGTATGGCCACATGATAGAGCATCTGGATGTTCTGCTGACCGTGTACCAGGGCCGCAGGGAAAAGGCCCGGGAGGCCCGGCAGCAACCTGATGTGCCGAAGGAATTGCCGAAGATCGTGGATACGCAGAAGCAACCGCAGGTTGCTGCCCCTGCCCGCGGGGCGAAATCCGAAAAGCCGGCGAAGCCCGTTCAAGCTACTTTCGAATTCATGGGCAACAAGGACGATAAGGAGGCATACCAGCTTCCTTCACCGGACCTGCTCGATCCGCTTCCGCCCGTAACAAAAAAAGTCTCGAAAGAAGACATGCTCGCGCAATCCGAACTGCTTGCGCGGAAACTGCAGGACTTCGATATCCAGGGCCGCATAACCCAGGTCTATCCCGGTCCCGTAGTCACCATGTTCGAGTTCGAGCCCGCGCCCGGCGTGAAGGTGAGCAGGATCGTGAACCTGTCCGACGACCTGGCGCTTGCCATGAAAGCGGGGAGCGTTCGCATTGTCGCGCCCTTGCCTGGCAAGGCCGCGGTCGGCATCGAGGTGCCGAACAATACGCGGGAGACGGTGTACTTCCGCCAGATCCTCGAATCACCCGAGTATTTGTGGCAGAAATCAAAATTGAAAATCCCGCTCGGCAAGGACATCTTCGGCGCATCGGTGGTGAGCGCCATCGATAAGATGCCGCATCTGCTGGTGGCCGGCGCGACCGGCTCGGGCAAAAGCGTGGCGATCAACTCCATCATCCTGGCGCTCTTGTACAACGCGCAGCCGAGCGAGGTCAAGATGGTGCTCGTTGATCCGAAGATGCTGGAGCTTTCGCTCTACAACGACATCCCGCACCTCTTGACCCCCGTGGTAACGCAGCCCAAGCGCGCAGCCGAGACGCTCCGCGCCCTGGTGGCGGAGATGGAGCGGCGCTATCGCCAGCTTGCGGACAAGGGCTCGAAGAGCATCGACTCATACAATAAAGTGGTCACCGAGGCGGAGCGCCTGCCGTACATCGTGGTGATCATAGACGAGCTTGCGGACCTCATGATGACTGTGCAGCGCGAGGTCGAAGATTCGATCATGCGTTTGGCCCAGATGGCGCGCGCAGCGGGCATCCATTTGATCGTGGCCACACAGCGGCCGAGCGTGGACGTGATCACGGGCCTCATCAAGGCCAATCTGCCGGCCCGCATCTCGTTCCAGGTCTCTTCGAAAACGGATTCGCGCACTATCCTGGACGCGAACGGCGCTGAGAATCTTCTGGGCATGGGCGACATGCTTTTCCTGCCGCCGGGGACCGCACACCTGATCCGCGTGCACGGCTGTTTTGTGTCCGAAGCGGAGATCAAACGCGTGGTGGAGTTCGTGAAGAAGCAGGCAAAGCCCAACTACGAGCTGCTTGCCCGACGCGCCAAAGAGCTGGTCGAGGCCGAGGCCGCATCCGAAGAAGACGGCGAGCGCGACGAGCTGTACAACCGGGCCGTGGAACTGGTCCAGATGAACGGCCAGGCCTCAACGTCGTTCATCCAGCGGAGGCTCCGCGTGGGCTACAACCGCGCCGCACGCATGATCGAGATGATGCAGGAAGACGGCATCGTCGGTCCCGCGGACGGCGCAAAGCCGCGGCAAGTGCTCGTCAGGAAGAACATGGACGGAACTGTGAGGGATTTGGATGATTTGTAAGTAAACAACTGCAAATCGATGGGCCGGCGCTGGATAATAACCCGATAAGCTCGCAAATGGAATATTAGCTAATTGAGAAGCTGAATGAAATACAATGCTTGCCTTGGTGGGCACGACACTCAAGAGGGCCGCGGCAAAAAAATCGCCGCGTCCTTAGCTTTCGAGTTGGGGGCGCGCAATGAATGGCTCTGCTGAAATTCTTAACTTGATAGAAAAGATACCTGCCACCTTCTGGGGCGTGGCCGTTGGTTCTTTGCTTTCACTCGGGGGTGTTGTGATAAGCAATCGTGCGAACGACCGTCGATTACGTCAGCAATTTGCTCACGATAGAGAACTAAGGAATCGTGAGCGCGAGCTTTCACTGCGGAAGGATATCTACCTCACCGCGGCAGAGGCAATCGCTACAGGGATAAATTCCCTTGGCAATTTTGCCAACCTTGACATCCCGAATGACAAATTAACGGCAGCATATGTCGATAAGTCTACATCAATCGCCAAGGTACATGTTATTGCACAGAAAGATACGGCGAAGGCCATCGCAACACTCACTGGTGAACTAGGGGCGGCTTATCTGCGCCTATTCGCCAAAAGATTTCCACTATTGGCAGAAAAGCAACGAATCGCGGTGCTCGAGGGACAAATGAATGCTTTTGGACGAGAGCGAGACCGCATGTTGGAGCTAATGAAACAGCACAATCTAAGCGGCGTGAATGATAAGCGGAAGTGGGACATAATTGAAAAGAATTTTAAGTTTGAACAACAACGAATCGCCACAACAATTAAAGAATCCGATGACCTTGCCGCAGTCTTGTATGCAAAACAGGTTGCGTTAATGACCGATTGCATCAATGAAACAACTAGGCTAAGCCGCCTCATTGTTCCAGCATTGGTAGCCGTTAGGATGGAACTCGAAATGCCGCTCGACGAAGCAGGCTATGTCACAGTAATCGAAGAGAGCATCAAGCATCAAGAGGCTGCAGTAGCAGCGTTCATTAGACAAGTGCAACCATCGGTTGTCGCCCAACAAGGTGCTCCAGGGGACGCGCCAAAAGCGGCGCGACCGTGAGATATTCATTAAACTCTCACCGAACACATTCGTAGAGGAGCAAATAAAATAGCATATGAATCCTATCTGTGTCATAGACGACGTATCTTCCATCACTTCCACAGTAGAAAGTATTCTGAAGGCCGAGGGATACCAGGTCCTCGTGTTTCCGGATGCGGAAAGCTTCTGGCAGAGGCTCGATACCATGGAGCCCTCGCTGGTGCTGCTGGATATCTGGCTCCCGGGCATAGACGGGATGCAGCTTCTGAGAAGCCTGCATACTCGATTCCCGGAGCTTCCCGTCATCATGATGAGCGGGCACGCGGGTATTGACGCGGCAGTTGCAGCCATCAAGGCCGGGGCCTACGATTTTCTGGAAAAGCCGCTTCATCTGGAGGTATTGCTCGACAAGGTGAAGTCTGCCCTGAAGCACCGGCCTTCCATGAGCGAAGCAACTCTGCCTTCAGATACGCGGCTTGAGATCGCCAGCGCCGATCTTTCGATGCCTTCCGGCGCGGTGGAAGTAGTGAACTCCCCTGAACCGCAGCGCACTCTCAAGGGGAATGTGGTCCTGAACGGGATTGGGCTCCTGAGCGGTCGGAACACCGGGGTCATCCTGAGCCCTCTCGGGATAAACAAAGGGATCGTGTTTCAAACGCTCGGCGGTCAAACCATCCGCGGGCACATCACTTCGCTCGAGGATTACTCTCAAGCCGTTTCGTCGAAGACCTTTTCCGCCAACTCCACCACCCTGGACAACGGCAGGCAACGGGTGCGCACCATCGAGCATCTGATGGCGGTTCTTTCCATGTACGGCATCACGAACGTGCTCGTAAAAGTCGACGAGGAGATACCGAACGTAGACGGGTCAGCCAAGGATTTCTGCGACCTCATAGAAGAGGCAGGGATAGAGGAACAGTCTGCGTCCACCAAGGTTGCCGTCATCCGCCAGAAGATCGGAGTGGGTAACGAGGAGAAGCATGAAAAGCATCTCTATGCGGAGCCCTTTGACGGGTTCGAGATCTCGATGCGGGTTGACTATCCTCAGCCCATAGGCGAACAGATTTTTACGTTCAATCCCGTACGCGGGTCGTTTGCAAAGGAGATAGCACCTGCCCGCTCCTTCAACACCTTTGAGAATATCGAAATGGCCCAGAAGCTCGGAAAGGTCGGAGGCGGGTATCTCCATTCCCATATCATCATGTACGACAACAAGGTCATCAACACGGAGCTCCGTTATCCCGACGAATTCGTGCGCCACAAGATCTTGGACCTGATAGGAGACCTCTGTCTCCTCGGCCTTCCCATCAGAGGACGTATTGTTGCGAACATGACCTCCCACGGCTACAATCAAGCTCTGGTGCAACGCTTGTACCAAGCCATCCAGAGCAGTTTGTAGCCAAGGTTGTATGCATGTGGTGGGAGCGGCAATCGGTGATCTCCGGGCTTGAGCTTGGTGACTAATTTGTGAAAGCTCGCCACGATGCTATTTCTCACGAAAGCGTTCAATGAACAGAAGACAATTTTTGAAAGCCTCGGTAATTGCCGCAGTTGCTGGTCTAACCGCCAGCTATCCCATCTTCATCGAACGGTACCTGGTCCAGGTAAACCGATATAGAGTCCCTGTTCCGAATCTGCCGAAGCAATTTAACGGATTCACCATTGTTCATCTGACGGATCTTCACTACGGCCTGCTGGTCCCGCTATCCTTTCTTCAGAATGTCATCGAAACAGCAAACAGCCTAACGAAAGACGTGATTGTCTGCACGGGTGACTATGTGCATAAAAACAAGACGGACCACGAGGTAAACGAGATTTGGCCGCTCCTCTCTGAATTGAAAGCGCCCTTTGGCGTTTACTCTGTCCTCGGCAATCACGATCACTGGGCGGACTCCGCACGATCACTTTACTGGCTCGAAAAAAGCGGACAAAACCTCCGGCATCGCGTTCATAGTTTTGAGCGGGAAGGTAAACGGCTATGGATAGCAGGGGGCGGCGACTTGTGGGAAGATCATAAGAGCTTTGATGATATTCTGGACAAGGTTCCTGAGGAAGATTGCAGGATTGTGCTTGCTCACAATCCGGATAGCGCGGACACCAGCTTTTCTGAACGAATAGACCTGATGATCTGCGGCCACACCCACGGAGGGCAGGTGAATATTCCATTTTATGGGACCCCAGTGCTGCCGGTAAAGAATAAAAACTATAACTTCGGCCTGAAGACAAGCAGCAAAGGCCAGCCCCTATTCATATCAAAAGGAATCGGTTGGGCCATATACCCGGTGCGGTTTAATTGTTTTCCGGAAATAGCAGTGCTTGAGTTGAGCAACTCCACGTAAAAATTGCCACAGATTCTTCGTATAAAATACACAGCCATGCTGCTTGCATTGAAGTGCCTGGTTGTATTGAAAGGGAGGGCAAATGCTGGCGAGAATACACATACATAAAACTTTTATTATTCTCGTCTTACTATCCGGACTGAGCTATGCAGCAGAGCCTTCACCAAGACCTGCGCAATGGGCAACGAAAGTTGAAATTCCCGGCGTGCAGAATCTCTATAAGATCACGGACAATCTCTACCGCAGCCAGCAGCCTTCTGAAGCCGGGTTCAAGGCATTGAAGGCACAATTGGATATTAAGACCGTTATTAATCTACGGGCGTTCCATTCGGACAAGGAAAAACTGAGCGGCCTGGGACTCTTGAATGAAGAGTTGAGCGTTAAGACATGGCACATCGAGGACGAGGATGTTGTAAAGGTGCTGCGCCTTCTGCGGAAGCAGAAAAACGGTCCGTTTCTCATCCATTGCCAGCACGGCGCGGACAGAACAGGCCTTATGTCCACCATGTACAGAATTGTCGAGCAGGGATGGACAAAAGAGGAGGCCATATCCGAAATGGTAAACGGCGGCTATGGTTTTCACGCAATGTGGTCGAATATCATTCAGTACATCAAGCAGGTGGATGTGAATAAAATTAAGGATGCGGTAAAGTAATCGCGGTTGGCGTATGAGTCTGGATGTTGCTGAAGCGCCTTGTCTCCCTTGTCGTGAAAGGCGGAGAGTATTGTTTCGTCAAAGTGTTTCATAAGGGTATGCGCCCCTACGGAAAATTTTTGGCTGTGACTTTTTGATGCAATCTGCTCGACTTTTCCTTTCTTATTTTTCCATTTATTTCCGAATAAATTTATGCTAAGCTTGGCCTGCCGTGGAACAACGGGGTTGAATAAAAATATAGGGCTTCGCTGTGCTCCAGCCGATCTGCTGACTCTTCTGCCCGAGGAGGGTGCGACGGATTCTGAGCGGCTCTCTTGCGCAGATATCTACGAAGGGCGCCACGGAGGAATATATAATCGGTCTCTACAGACTGGTGTTTATCAACAACAAGTTGTCGAATTGGGAACTGCTGCGGTATAACAGGTAGGTCTACCGGATTCGCAAACGTCTTGGTGGGCTTTGCGTTGAATACGGACTAAGGATAAAGGAGGAACTATGAAACGACTGATCGTTGTAATGCTTATGAGCCTCGTGTTTCTTGGTGGTTGTATCCTGAAGACGCATAATGGGAACACCATACCCATCTACCCCGAAATCGGCTATACCAATAGGCCTGCAATAATTGAAACGCTCACCCCTACCTTCCGGTGGGAATCCGAAGCCAAGGCTCCCTGTACTTATGACTTTGCAATTTGGGACAATGTTGATGTGAATGTGACAGGCGCCAGTCTGGGGTTGAAACGCCCCATATACTATAAAGAAGCTCTTCCTCAGCCGGAGCATAAAGTTGAGATACCCCTTGCCCCGAATACCGTGTATGCCTGGTCCGCAAGAAGCAGGTCAGAGGGCAAAGTATCCGCGTGGATGACTTATAACTACTATTTTAATGCTGTACTTGTTGTTGGGTGGGGAAAAAATTGGTCCTACCGATTTAAAACTCCGGAAATTGATATCAAAGATGCGGGTGTGGACATGAAAACGGGCCAAGCAAAATAATAATTACCCGGCAATGCCATGTTTATCCGAGTGCGAGATTTTTGCAAACTAAGTTAAGGAGGTTATCTCTATGCATCGAATCTGGAGATATCAAGTACAAGCATTCCTGCGACTGGCCATGCTGTCGGCCCTCGTAACAGTCATCGCAGGTTGCGCGAGCATTACATCCAATGATCTTATTCCGCAGTCTATTATCTCGCCCCCGAATGCTCATCGCCTAGAGGGATCAGTCAATGTCCAGGCAGTGATTTACCCTGTAACCCCGATTGTGAGCGCAGACATGTTAAAAGACGCATTACAAAAGTCGATTGTTAAGCATGGCACGTTTACACAAGTCAGTCAGGGTAGCGCGGACTATGTTCTCGATGTGTGGGTGGAGAAAATAGTACGTGAGATAAAATATGTTGGAGAAGGTTATGCGTTCGATACGGCCGCTATTTGGCGATTGACACGGGTTCGGGATGGGAAGGTGCTTGTCTGCGATCTTGTGAAGGGTCACGGCGCATCACACGCGTTTGGTGTCAGCGCGCCCAGGCTTAGTTTGGGAGCGGCAACACGGGAGATGATTCAGAACGGGCTGGCAATGCTTGCTGATCAATCGAAGCCCCATCTTGCTGCTATGTTGAGCGCCGGTCTCCGCCCAAGCATGGGACCTGTGGTACCCGAGGGCCTTGGCCCGGTTGTTGAGACTATTAAACAGAATTGGCCGAAGCTCAGCATGGGCATGAATGTTACCGAGGTCCAGAAGCTTCTCGGCCCGGTCTTGAGCAACTCAATGGCGCGGATAAACACGAAGGGCGCTACGGAAGAATACTTAACCAATATATACAGGCTGGTATTTATTAACGGCCGGTTGTCGAATTGGGAGCTGTTCCGTTAATTCATTGTCTTGATCTGAGCCGTAACCCTCTATTTTTTGTTCCGCAGAAGTGGTACTATTACACATCAGGAAGTGTACAAGGAAAAGAGGTGAGAGAGTATGATCGTCAATCTGGATAAGGCTGAACGTGACCTGCTCATTGCCGAACTGGAGAAAACCACCATCCCGGAACTCCGGGGCATGATCGCTTCAGGAATGCGGAAGAACCTTCGGGATGAACTGAAGCAGGATGAAGTCGCGCTGAAGAACGTTCTCGAAAAGCTCAAAATAGCCGCTTGATCAGGATGGCCGCTGACACGGGAGAAGGGACGCACAGGAAGTGTATGCGTCCCTTTTGCTTCATACCAACAACAATCCTTTTTCCCTCAATGTTTTCCATTCCTGAGATTTCAGAAAAGCCTCAAAGGGAGAGGAGAATCGCTCCTCATAATTTCGCTTCAGTTCAGCAAGGGACATTAATTGTGAATTCTCGATGGTGAATTTCTCAAAAATCTCATTCAACCACTCCCCGATTTCCAGAGGCGTGGACAATGTAAAATCCTCGCTTTTCGCATAAAAAATAAAGTTACCTTTTCTCACCTGTTTCCCTTTCACGGTCGAATCGTACTGCATATAATGGGGCTGGTTTTCTATCCAGAGGACTCTGGCTTCCATTCGCGCAGTATCAAGAGCAGGCTTCTCCGCAATCGCATGTGCTACGAAATTTCTCTTCACTGAAATCGTAGGTACTTTAAAGTTAAACCAATCAAAAAGCGAAAGGTCCGTCCCGATGCCATGCATAAAATTGTAAACCGCTTTATTCAGGCCCTGCGCAAAAACCTGATGGTCGATACCTGTGCTATCTTCATGCACGAGATCATTTTTTGCAAACCCGCCCATAGGACGATCGACGATCTTGTATTGATAATTCCCCGGGTTTATTCCCACATCGCTATGGACCGTAGCGGTAAACAGATGCCAAAAAGCGGATTGTATCAGTCCTTCTTGAAAGAACTGGCGTACGATCTCCAGGGCATCAATGGTTTCCTGCGCAGTCTGCGTCGGGAAACCATACATCAGATAGGCATGCACCATGATCCCCGTTTGGCTGAAATTGCGGCACGCTTGCGCGGCCTGATGAATGGTCACGCCTTTGTTCGTTAACTTCAAAAGCCTGTCAGAAGCCGCTTCCAGGCCTCCGGTCACGGCAATGCAGCCTGATACAGCCAATAGTCGACAGAGGTCCTTGGTAAATGCATTTTCAAAACGGACATTCGCCCACCAGGAAATGCTGATCTTCCTTCTGAGCAGTTCGAGGGCCAATGCTTTCAGGATTGCGGGCGGCGCTGCTTCATCGACAAAATGAAAGCCGGTCTGGCCTGTTTGGGCGATGATGCTCTCAATCCTGTCAACCAGCGTTGCTGCCGGAGCGCTGTCAAAGCGTTTTATATAATCGAGGGTGGTGTCGCAGAAGGAGCATTTATGCCAGTAACAACCATGGGCCAGCGTAAGTTTGTTCCAGCGTCCATCGGACCAAAGGCGGTGCATGGGGTTAGCGATTTCTATGAGCGAGAGATAGTTATTCAAGGTCAAATCAGAATAATCCGGGCAGCCGATCTCAGCATGCGAAAAATCTTTTTCCGCATCATCCGTAACATACCGTACTTCATCGTTCACCCGTATATATGTTCGTTTCAGTTTCTTCGCGCTTATTTCGCCTTGTAAAAAGCGTAACACATTCAAAAAAGGACGCTCGCCGTCGTCCAGAGTGATAAAATCGACATAATCAAAGACCGCGGGCTCTGCAAGCTCACGAAGTTCGGTATTCACAAATCCGCCGCCTGCCATAATCTTAATATGCGGGAAGTGCTGCTTTATGAATTGGCCGCATTTGAAACCGGCGTATATGTTTCCGGGAAAGGGGATGCTTATGCCCGCGACATCCGGCGCATACTGTTCGATATGGTTCTTCAGTAATTCAAGCAACCAGGTCTCGATAAGATTTTCCGGCTGGTGTAGGGCAGTCGCGAGAGGTGTAAAAGAATGAGCGGACATCCCCAGCTTTTCAGCATAACGACTGAAGCCGTAATAGGGCGTTACGGCATCCTTGATTAAATCGCCAATATCTTCAATATACAGGGTTGCTAAAAAACGGGCCTTATCATTCACCCCGATATTTCCAAAGGACCATTCCAGATCGGGTAATTGATCAAAGCGCGAAGCCCTGGGTAAAAAATTGTCCCCGCATATTCGTTGTGCAAGCGTATTATCCTGGTAATGCAAAAAGCTCATTACCTGGTTTACGGTCTGTAAATAGGACTGCTCATTCTGGATGATCCGGAGTGAATTCTGGGAAAGAGGCGCGCTATTTTTTTTCACGCAATCGAACAGCTCTTGAAACCGTTCCCGGGAAAAGATTGTATTGATCAATTCAATGCCGAGATCAACCTGAAGCACATCATACCCATGCAATTTCAAAAAACCTTTTAAATAAGGCGTTGCCGGATACGGAGTATTGAGCTGGGTAAAAGGCGGAGTGATAAGGAGTATGCGCTGCTTAATCATGACATCCAGTATACCGGAGAACTGAGAAGGTGGCAATCGTATAGCTGTTTTAAAAAACGTACACGAGGGCAGGTGTATAAAGCTGGACGTCAGTAAACCAGGAACGTTCTATTTTCCCTTTTTGGTATACTGAATATTCACTTCGTAGGCGATGCTGGCGTGGCCGGGAGTCCCATTCTTTCCACGGCAAAGGATCTTTCCCTTCACCGACGGCTTGCCGGATTTCGCCAGGCTTGCAACCACCGGGGCCAGGTCATAACCGCCGCCCGTGCATCCTTCCTGCATGCATTTCAAATGAAAGTTGGCGTAATCAGTGGGCAGGAAACTGAGCGTGCGCTTCATCAGGACCGGGTCCAGACCGCGCTGGTAATAGGTCATTTGAAATTCAATATGGGAAACTCCGGAATAGCGCTCCGAGACCAGACCGAGAGCGACCAGGGCGGCCCTCTCCTGTTCCTGCTTGTCTTTATAATTTTGCTTGTAGCGCATTGCTATCCTTCCCCTGGGCGCGCGTGATGTTGTCTTGCTCAGCCGCCATGGCGCAACGGACATAAAAAAACAGGCCCTGATCGCTCAGGGCCTGCATCAAAGACTTAAGCGTAAGCTTAGAGCTTTACAACGTTGGCTGCCTTGGGGCCCTTGGGCGAGTCGACAACGTCGAACTGCACTTGCTGGCCTTCGGCCAACGACTTAAAGCCGCTGTCCTGTATATCGCCGAAATGAACGAATACATCGCCGCCCTTTTCACGGGTAATGAATCCAAAACCCTTTGCATCATTGAACCACTTTACGGTACCTGTCTCCATGATGAGCTACCTCCTTCTTTGCGTATTGAAGCGACGGAAAAGGACAAAAAAAATGCCACAAAGCCGATCTGTCTTTGTGGTTACCCTACAAGTACATCCGGAACTTCTGAACGCCATCTTCCCATATTACCGCTGTAATGTCAAGAATTATTATTCCCCCTATCGCATTTTTCGATTGCTTCCACGTCCTGGTCAACTTAGGCGTTTATAGCCGTCATGCCGAAAAATGGCTTGAAAAACGCGGATTGCGGCTGTTTATGGCGTTATTTTACTTAAAACACGGATTTCCACATCGACATCCAGCGCCAGCCGATCCAGTGCTTCCACTTTGGATTTGGTGCTCAGCCCGATATTCCAGAAATAGGGGGTCATTGCGAGCAGGTCCATGATCTCCGCTTTGGTCTTCAGCTCAATCGGGTAGTTGATCCTGGTGGTCGAGGAAAGAGCAAAAAGCTTCTGCGCTTGTTCGCCCAGATCCGGTTGCGCATGCTCTCTGGCCACGGGATAGATGATCTCCCGCAAGCCGTTCAGGTGCCGCGGGCCGGGGCTTACGAGCACGAGTTTGCCGGTCGTCTTCAGAATTCTCGAGAACTCCGCAATATTGGCCGGAGAAAAAATATTCAGTACGATATTAAACGAGGCGGGCACAAAAGGGAGATCGGCAATGCTTGCAACAAACCAATTTATCGTCTTGTCGCGCTGCGTGGCCTGACGGACCGCAAATTTAGAAATGTCGACACCGTAATACTCGCCGGCAAGGAGGCCCGCGAGGCGCTCCTTGAGTCGCTTGAGATAAAATCCCTCGCCGCATCCGGCATCAATAATCGTGAAAGCGCTTCCACGCTCCGCATCCTGAAGCGCATCAACAACAGCTTGGTTGATGCCCTCGGATACTTTATCGTAGAGCCCGAGGTTGAGAAACCGTCTCCGGCTCAGGATCATCTCCGGGCTGTCTCCCGGTTCTTTGGAATGCTTCTTGTGTGACAGCAGGAAATTGACGTACCCCTGGCGGGCGGCATCAAAGGTGTGCATACGGGAGCATTGGTAGCCGTCCGCGGAGAGTAACAGGAGGTCACGGCAAACAGGGCATTGCAGGATGGCGGTCACGTACTCTTCTCCCCATAGGTCCTGATCTCTTCCAGAAACTTCCCGCCATACCGTTCCAGCTTCACGTCGCCCACGCCCGCAATCCGTCTCATCTCGGAAGCAGTTTTCGGAAAATGCCTGCACATGTCATGGAGTGTCTTGTCTGAAAAAATGACGTAGGGCGGCACGCGGTTCGTCTCAGCTAGTTTCTTCCGGATGATGCGAAGCCGCTCAAAAAGGGTTTCGTCATACAAGCCGCCTTCAGCGGTTTTTCCGCGCCGCTCTTTCGCTTTCACTTCTTCCCGCTTGAGACCAAAAACCTCTTCCTTACCCGTGAGCACTGCCGAGCCCTTCGGCGTGAGCTTCAGCACCGGGTAGCGGTCTCCGTCCTGTTTGATAAGCTCCTGGGCCAGGAGCTCGTTCACGATGAAGTGCCAGTGGTTTTTGTCCCTGTCCCTGCCGGCGCCGAAGGTCTTGAGCTCGCGATGGCCCAGTTCCCTGATGCGTTTGGTGTCCGATCCGAGCACGATGTCGATGATGTGCGTGATGCCGAAGCGTTCATTGGTCCTGGCCATTGCCGACATGAGGATCTGGGCATCAACAGAGATATCTACTTGCTTCGCCGAACCGGTGCAAATATCGCAGGCACCGCAATTATTCCCGGGATAGACCTCGTTGAAAAAGGAGAGGAGCTGCTTTCTCCGGCATACGTTATGGGACGCGAACCGTACGGTCTGGTTCAGTTTCTCCATCGCGATCGCGCGTTCCTTGCCGTCTTCCATCCGGTCGATGAAATACCTGATCTTCGGGATGTCTCCCCTGCTGAAATAAAGCAGGCAATGGGCCGGCTCTCCGTCGCGCCCCGCGCGGCCCGTTTCCTGGTAATAGGCTTCGATATGCCTCGGCAGATCCGCATGGACCACGAACCGGACGTTCGACTTGTCGATGCCCATGCCGAAGGCAATGGTCGCCACGATCACCGACGCCTCGTCCCTGTTGAAGGCTTCCTGGTTCTTCTCCCGTTCCTCCGTTGACAAACCGGCATGATACGGGAGCGCCTTCACGCCGCACGAAACGAGTGCCCTCGCGGTCGCCGCGACCGCATCGCGGGTCGTGCGGTAGATGATCCCTGATTCGCCATCGTGGTCTTTCAGAAATTCCCGAAGCTGCAATTCGATCTCCGATTTCGGCAATACTTGGTAGAACAGGTTGGGCCGGTTGAACGAGGCGCGCACGCTATGGGGCGTCCTGAGCCCGATCTTGTCGATGATGTCCTGCTGGACCTTGTGCGTCGCCGTTGCCGTGAAGGCGGCTATGGGGACCCTCGGAAACAACGACGGGATGGCGGACAGGCTGAGGTAGTCCGGTCGGAAATCGTGGCCCCACTCGGAAATGCAGTGCGCCTCGTCGATGGCGAAGAGCGAGACGGGAACGTTCTTCAGCGTCTCGATAAACTGCGGCATGGCAAACCGCTCCGGCGCTATGTACAGGAGCTTTACCTGATTGTCTCTGAGCCTTTGGTAAAGGTCCGCTATCTCCTGCTGGTCGAGCGAGCTGTTCATGAACACGGCAGCGATGCCGTTTTCCTTTGCCGCGTCCACCTGGTCTTTCATGAGCGAGATGAGGGGGCTGATGACGACGGTCGTCCCGTCCATCAAAAGCGCGGGCAGTTGGTAGCACAGGGACTTGCCTCCGCCCGTGGGCATGACCGCGAATACGTCCTTTCTGTTCAGGATGTTCCTGATGATGGTCTCCTGGTTCGGCCGGAAAGACTCAAATCCGAAGATCGTACGGAGGATATCGTGAACCACGGAATCGTCTGGTGAAGGGTGAGTGTCCATGAGGCCTCATAATAAGCTTGGAAGCGGATGTTGTCAAGGCCGCGCCAGAAATCCTATTTTCCATCTTTTCAGTGCGAATCATTTATGGTATGATGCAAACACTGGAGGACGTTATGACCGATACTCATCGTGCTTGGAAAAACCCCATGCTCATCGTTGTTGCCCTCCTCGCGCTTATCGTTGCTCCCGCTCTCCACAAAACCGCATACGCGCAGGCTGTTGACGAAGCAGTCCTGGCAGTGGAAAAACACTATCAAGAACTCAGCGACCTCTTCGCGAAGACGACTCAGAAAAATGTTCTCATGTCCATCAACAAAACGCAATCGTTCGAGGGCTCGCTCTGGATCAAAAAGCCGGGAAAGCTCCGGCTCGAATATACGAACGGACAGCTGATCCTGATCGACGGCAAGGCAGCGCTGTTTTACTCCAAAAAAAGCGAGCAGGTGATCAAGACGACGTTCTCGGACTTCCAGCACATGAACATCCCCGTTGCATTCCTGCTCGGCGCCGCGCACATTCGAAACGACTTCGACGTGCGCCAACCGGACCCGAAGACGCCCCGCGTTCTTGAGCTCCTGCCGAGGAAGCCGGGCGCGGTCATGAAAAAGCTGAACATCCGGACTGATGACACCGGCCGCATTACGGGGATGACTATTTTCGACAAATCAGGAAACAGGACGGAGATTGTTTTTACAGACGTAAAGGAAGGGACGGGGGTCGAGGATAAGATCTTCGAGTTTAAAGCACCGAAAGGAACGGAAGTGATTGAGCAGTAAAGAAGGCGAAAGTGGGAAGTTAGGAAGGTAGGAAGGTGGGAATAGTGGTTTTTCTCACCTTCGCATCTTCTCCTCCTCCCACGTTCTTGATTTCCACAAGGAGGTTCCAATGGCCGCAGAGAACTCATTTGACATCGTTTCAAAGATCGACATGGCAGAAGTCACGAACGCGGTGAGCCAGGCGCTGAAGGAGATCGGCCAACGGTTCGACTTCAAGGGGAGTAAGTCGAACATCACGCAGGAAAAGGACGACCTCGTGATCATCTCCGACAACGATTATAAGCTCAAGAGCGTGATCGATATTTTGCAGACCAAGCTTGTGAAGCGCGGGGTGCCGATCAAGAACGTGTCTTACGGCAAGGTGGAGGCGGCCCTCGCCGGGACCGTGCGCCAGAAACTGACGCTGCAGCAAGGCATCCCCACGGACAAGGCCAAGGAGGTCGTGAAGGCGATCAAGGACTCCAAGATCCGGGTGCAGGCCTCAATCCAGGCTGATCAGGTGCGCGTTACCGGCAAGAACCGGGACGATCTCCAGTCCGTTATCCAGCTTCTCAAAGGGAAAGAGTTCAACATCGAGCTGCAGTTCACGAACTACCGGAGCACCTAACCGGCGGAACTGACGCTCGGCGCATGACCTCGGACCCAATCCGTGATCAATGATGCATGAGGTTGCGCAGGGTGAACGTGAATCCTGCATCATTCCATCACGCCTTCCGCCGGCTCCTTCCGTAGTTCGTTGTAGTCTTCGTAACTGATGAATTAATCTTGCACTTTTTGCCTAAACTGCTATAATTTTGAAGTACTGTGTGTTAGGGAGAATTCATGAGCCTTGTCGGTAGACTGGAAGATCTTGCCCTGCCTGATATCTTCCAGATCATCAGCCTGAGCAAAAAGACCGGCACCCTTATCGTGCGAAGCCGAAAAGGGACGGGAATGGTTGTTTTTTTGAACGGCCAGGTGATCCAGGCCGCGAGCGACAGCATCCGCGACTCTCTCGGCAATATTCTCGTGTCCCAGGGCATGCTGGATGAGTCGGCGTTGTCGAAGGCGCTGGCGCTCCAAAAAAAAGAACAGGACAAGCCGCTCGGGATGATCCTGATGGAGCAAGGGGCCGTGCCCGGCCAAACATTGGAGAGCGTTATTCGCAAGCAGATCGAGGAGATCATTTACGATTTGCTCGCGTGGGAGGAAGGCTTCTTCAACTTCGAGCTCGGCGAGGTTGCTCCGAAGGACAAGATCGAGATCGATACCCAGGAATTCCTGCTCAAGTCCGGGATAAGCGCCGAATACCTCCTGATGGAGGGGACGCGGATCCTCGACGAAAAACGGAAGGGCATGCCCCGTCCATCACGCGCGCCGTCGGGTTCCCCGGCGCCGCCATCTCCCGCTCTTCCCCACACCAGCTACGAACCCGCGCGTGAAGAATTCAAGACCCGGATCGACAAAGAAGAGCCGCGCAGGGAGATGTCCGCGCTCAAGTCCATGTTCGACGAACTTCGGTTTCCCACGGCTACTGCCGAGGTGACGCTTCTCATCCTCCGGTATGCCAGCGAGGTGGTGAATCGCGCGATCCTGTTCATGGTCAAGAAAGACGAAGTGCGCGGCCTCGGCCAGTTCGGCATCGAGCTCCAGAGCCGGTCCGCGGACCAGGTCGTCCGCGCGATCAAGATCCCGTTGAACCAGCCGTCCCTGTTTTTAAACGTGATAGAAAGCCGCAGCAGCTACGTCGGCCCCCTTGAGGCGACCACGACGAACAATTACCTCGCCACTGAACTCGGCGGCGCGATGCCCGATCAGGTTATGGCCATCCCGCTCATTGTGGACGGGAAGGTCGCGCTGGTGGTGTACGGAGACAACCTGCCTGAGCGGAGACCGATCAGAGGCCTGGATACGCTCGAGATTTTCATGAGCCAGGCGGGCATGGCCCTGGAAAAAGCCCTGCTCGAAAAAAGATTGGCCGAACTTCAGAAGGAGAAATGATGAAGAATGTGCTGATTGTCGAGGATTCCAAAGCCATCCGGTCTATGATTCGGGTGTCACTCGAGGAGGGAGGGAGCTATTTCTTCGTGGAAGCCGGCAACGGCTTCGAAGCACTAAAAACGCTCCCGTCGCGCCGCTTCGACCTCATCATCACCGACATCAATATGCCCGACATCAACGGCCTGGAGCTTATCGGCTATGTGAAGTCCAATCCTACCTACCGCGATATTCCCCTCATCATCGTCAGCACCGAAAAAAGCGAGGAAGACAAGAAACGGGGCCTGGCCCTCGGCGCTGTCGGGTATGTGGTTAAGCCGTTTACCAAGGAAGAGCTCAGGACCATGGTGGCGAAAGCGCTGCAAAGGAAGTAAGGGCACAGGTGTGCCGGCATGCAAGGTGAAAATGTAAAATAGCGGCAAACAGTATCTTCTTTTGCCGTTTGCACTTTGAATTTTGCACGGGAGCGTAGAGACCTGAAGACCGACCAGCCCATAAAAGATTTTATCGCCGAGGCAGAGGACATCCTGGAGTCGGCGAACCAGACGCTGCTGTCGATCGAGACCGCGCAGGCCGCGGGCCGAAGCGACCCCGATCAAGTCAATGCCCTGTTCCGCGCCGTCCATTCCTTCAAGGGACTCGCGGGGATGTTCGGACTCAAAGAGCCTTCGGAGCTCTCTCACAAGCTGGAGTTTCTCCTGGACGAACTTCGCCTCGGCAGGGTGGGGCTCAGCCGGGACGCCCTCGATATCCTGTCCGAGACTGTTTCCCAGCTGGGACGCCTGGTACAGCAGGCGAGCAGGTCACAGTCCTTCGAAGACATTACCACTGCCCTGAACCGCATCGAAGAGATTCTTAAGGCAAAGCCTTCCGCCGGTTCCGGGCCCTCTCTCACCGATCAGATCACCCTCGACCGCGGCATCCTGCAGGTCCTTACCGAATATGAAGAACACCGCTTGAAAGAATGCATCCGGGAACGGAAAAACCTGTTCACGCTCAAGGCGGCATTCCAGCTTGCCGATTTTGAAACGGAAATCAAGGGGCTGAATGCGACGCTCAAGAAACACGGCGAGATCATCTGCACCCTTCCGGTGGCGGGCGGCGGGAGCGGGATCGAGTTCACCATCGTCGTTGCCACAACAGAGGATCAGGATGCGCTCGTGACGGCAATAGCGCAGCCGAACGTGACGATCAGCAAGATCGCTTATGTCGAAGAGCGCAAGGCCGAAGAGCCGCGCCCCGGCGCGGACACGACGGCGCTCAAGTCCGTGAGCAATACCGTACGCGTAGACATTTACAAACTGGACAACCTCATGAACACCGTGGGGGAAATGCACCTGGTCAAAAACATCATTGGGCGGATCGTAAAGGATCTTCGCGCTCTCCCGGGCGCCGCCGGCCTTTCCGGGGACCTGCACAAGGCGCAGCGCAGTCTTGAGCGAAAGCTGAACGACCTTCAATCAGGCATCCTCGAGGTCCGGATGGTGCCTATCGGCCAGATTTTCACGCGCCTCTCGCAGGTGGTCAGGAAGTACGCTAGGGACGAGGGTAAGGATATCGACCTCCAGCTTCAGGGAGAGGAGACAGAGCTCGACAAGCTCATGATCGAGGACCTTGCGGACCCGCTCATGCACCTCATCCGGAATGCCATCGACCACGGCATTGAGGCTCCGGAGGTCCGAAGCAAACTCGGGAAGCCGGAACAGGGAAGCGTGAAGCTGACGGCGTTTCCCAGGGGCAACCACGTGGTCGTAACGGTCGAGGACGACGGGGCGGGGATGGATCCCGCGCGAATTCTTGCCAAGGCCGTCCAAAAAGGCGTGCTGGAACCGGACCACGGGTTCGATCCCGAGCGCGACCGGAAGGAGATTTTCGACCTCATTTATCTCCCGGGCTTCACTACCCGCGAGACCGTGACGGAGATTTCGGGCCGCGGCGTGGGCATGGATGTGGTGAAGCGGAACGTGTCGAAACTTTCTGGCATGGTTGATATCCAGAGCGAGCCTGGAACAGGCACGATCTTCACCATCACCCTTCCCATAACGCTCGCCATCATCAAGGCGCTTGTTGTTGAATCCGGCGGACAGGTCTTTGCCATTCCGCTCAGCACCGTGCTCGAGATCCTCCAGGCCACCACGAGCCAGATAGAAACGATAGAGGGGCGCGAGGTGATGTCCGTTCGCGGCGACACAGTGCCGCTTCTTCGGCTTACCAGAGCATTCAACCTCCCCGAGGATCGCGACCGCGATGCCTTTTACTTGATTCTTGTCGGGCTTGCAGAACGGCGGATCGGCATCATCGTGGACCGTCTTCGGGACCAGCAGGAGATCGTGATTAAAGCGCTCGGAAAGCGGCTTTCCGAGACGCCGGGCATCGCCGGGGCCACCGAACTGGGAGACAAGCGGGGTGTGGTGCTTGTTCTGGACGTGGAATCGCTGATTGAAACGGCGCTGAAAAAGACAGCGGTCAGGGCATAGGAGAAAAAATTTCAAATAACAAATTACAAATAATGCTCAAATTCCAAGCAACAATGTCCGAAGCGTTTGGAAATTGATTATTGGTTTTTGGAATTTATTTGTTATTTGAATATTGGGACTTGGAGCTTGCCACAAAACATGTACGAAGAATTTTACGGACTGATTGAAAAGCCGTTTAACAAGACGCCTGACCCGCGGTATCTGTATCAGAGCCGACAGCATGCGGAGGCATTGGCGCGGCTCCAGCACGCGGTGGAGGAGCAGGACATTGTTCTTCTGACCGGCGACATCGGCTCAGGCAAGACCACGCTCTCCCGGGCGCTTATCGATTCCCTGAACGAGAGCTATCACCCGGTGCTGATCATCAACCCGCGGCTCTCGCCGGCGCAGCTTCTGCGCACGGTTGCCTTGCGTCTCGGTATGGATGATTCGATCCGGTACCGGCACGGCATCCTCGAGGGGATCAACGCGAAGTTGTATGAGCTGTACGAAGCGGGCAAGCGAACGGTGATCATCATCGATGAAACGCAGCTGATCCCCGGCAAGGCGACCTTTGAAGAACTGAGACTGCTCACCAACTTTCAGCTGGACGACCGCAATCTCCTGGCGCTCGTGCTGATCGGCCAGACCGAGCTCCGGGAGCGGCTGCAACGCCGTCATTATCGGGCGCTCAAGCAGCGGATCGGGATGCAGTACCACCTGGGCCCGCTCGATCGAGAGGAGACGGAGGCTTATGTGCGCCACCGGCTCAAGGTCGCGGGCAGGGACAATGTTCTTTTTAACGAGCAGGCGCTTGCGCGTTTGCATGAGCACTCAGGCGGCGTTCCCCGCCGCATCAACATCATTGCGGGAAACGCGCTTGTGGAGGGCTTCGGCCAGGAGGCTGAGATTATCGGGCCGGAGATTATTGAGAGCGTGGTCGTGGAATAAGCATAGGGCATAGAGCATAGGGCATAGAGCGTAGGGTCTAAACCCTCTGCGCCATGCTCTCTGCGGGTTTTATAACGGAGTGAAGCGACGTGGACATCCTTAAAGCTCGAAAAAAGGCGGCGGAGCGAAAACAGGCCAGGAAGAAAACGGAACCGGCGCAGCCCCTTGCTGTACCGCCGGCGCAGGAAGAACCGCAGCGTCCTGCTGGTGTGGCTCCCGTTGCGATAGCACCTGCTGCCCCGGCTCCGAGCAATGACGGTCCGGAGATCGGCGCGCCCGAGATCGAGCCCGCCCCCGGTGATCAACCGGAAGAGATGGCAACGCACGAGATCGAGCTGCTCTCGTTCCGCCTCAGTGACGAGGCGTATGCCGTGCTGGTAAAGGATGTCCAGGAGGTGCTGAAAGTCCGGGACCTGACGTTGGTGCCGAATGCGCCCTCCTACATTCTCGGCGTAACCTCGCTCCGAGGCACGATGCTGCCGGTGATCGACCTTTGCAAGCGGCTCGGTCTTCCAGCAGGAGCGAGAGATGAAAAATCGAGGATTATCGTCGTCAGTCTCAATGATGAAAATGTGGGGCTCATCGTGGACCGCGTGACTGGCGTGCTCAGGATTATGCCGGAGGCGATCAAACCGACGCCGGAGAACATTGAACAGGGGGCGGAGTTCCTTCGCGGAATTGTGCGGAAAGACGATGTTCTGTACATTGTGCTGGATTTGGAGAAGGCTGTGGGAACATAAGCGACATCCCAAGGATGTCGAATTGCAAAGTGCAAATTGCAAAGCGCAAAAGAATTGTTCACGTCGCCTTTTGCAATTTGAAATTTTCGATGAGTGAAACGACAAAGGTGATCACATGAAAATGCTTGTTGCCATGAACATGAGTCTGAAAACCCGGGCCGTGCTTATAACCGTCGGCATGCTGCTCCTCGTTCTGGTATTCAACGGCCTCGTCAGCATCCCCGCCGCCGCGAGCAAGTACCGGGAAGCGCTGATCGCACGAATCACCGCCCGCGCTGAGGGGATCACCAAAGACGTCAACAAGGTGGTCGGCTTCGGACTTCCCCTGAACGCGCTCGAGGGCATGGGGGACAAGCTGCGCGGCTTGACGGAAGGCGACCCTGACCTTTCGGGAGCCATGATCATGGACGTGGACGGCAAAGTGCTCTATGCCAGCGATCGGACCCTGGAGAATACCGCGCGGAGCGATGATGCGAGCACAAAGGCCCTTGCCGCGCTCTCGCCGGTCGTGCTGCATTTTTCCGACGACACCGGGGATCACTATGAAAAGATAATTCCTCTCGCCGGACCTGATGGGAAAAAAATCGGGGTGCTCCGCATAGCGCTCAAGGGAATGGCGGTAAACCAGCAAGTCCAGAGCCTGCTGCTGCGGTCGCTCCTGGTAGGGCTGGTCAGCTTTTTGCTCGCCACGGGTCTCGTGTATTATTTTATCGACCGGGCGATCACCAGGCCTATCGCCGAAATGGCAAAGATCGCCGGCAGGATGGCCGCGGGAGATCTCTCCAGCGAGATTGCGGTCAAGGGACGGAGCGAGATCGCAGAACTCGGCAACGCCGTCAACTCGATGGCTTCGAATCTCAAGGAAACGCTGCGCAAGATGCGGCTGATCGACGCCGGTCTGGCAGACTCCCTGACGCTCATGGGCGGGGCCGTGCGCAAGATGAGCCAGGGGGCCCGGGTCCAGCAGGAAGCCACTGACCATACGGCAGCGGTCGTGAACGAAATGGTCGCCTCGATCAAGGGGGTTGCGGAAAACGCCGGGGAAATGTCGGATACGGCTTCCAATGCGTCCTCCTCGGCGTCGGAAATGGCGTCGTCGGTCGAAGCGGTGGCCGAGAATGCGGGAGCGCTTGCGGCCGCTGTCGAAGATACGGCATCATCCATCGGGCAGATGATCGCCTCGATCAAGCAGGTGTCGGAGAATACGGACGCGGTTTCCACCGCCGCGGAGCAGTCCTCCTCGTCGATTACGCAGATGAGCGCTTCCGTGAAGGAAGTTGAACAGCGGGCAGTGGAGTCGGCCCGTTTGGCGGAAAAGGTTTCTCAAGACGCTTCGGAGCGCGGGATGGTCGCCGCCGCTGAAGCGATCAGGGGCATGCGGAACATCAAGGAAACGGTCGAGGAGACGGCAGCGGTGGTGAACCGCCTCGGGAAGCGGTCGCAGGAGATCGGACAAATCTTAAAGGTCATCGACGAGGTGACGGACCAGACCGGGCTGCTGGCCTTGAACGCTGCCATTCTTGCCGCGAAAGCCGGTGAACACGGCAGGGGTTTTGCCGTTGTTGCCGAGGAGATAAAAGACCTGGCGGAACGCACCGCTTCATCCACTCAGGAGATTGCCGGTCTCATTGCGTCGGTGCGGGACGAGACCGCGGAGAACGTTCAAGCCATGGGGCGAGGACTCAAGGCGGTGGAGGCCGGCGTCTCGCTTGTGAATGTGACCAGCGAAGTGCTCCAGCTGGTAGCGGACAGTTCGCGCCAGTCCGCGGACATGGCCCGGGCCATTGAGAAGACCACGGCGGAGCAAGCCAAGGGCGTGGCGCAAATCATGGAGACCTCCGTCGGGACGGCGCGCCAGATCGAGCAGATCGCCGGTGCCTTGCAGGAGCAGCGCAAGGGAAGCGAGCGGATAGCGCGGGCGGCGGAGCGCATGCGCGAGATCACCCGGCAGGTCAAGACGGCCACGCAGGAGCAGACCACGGGCAGCAGGCAGATCGCCAACGCCGTGGAATCCGTGACCATGCAGGCGGCCCAGGTGGCCCGCTCCACCTCGGAACAGAATCTCGGGGCGCAGCAGATCAGCGAGGCAATCAGTCGCATCCAGAATATAACCCAGGACACCGTCGACGTATCCATTGAAATGGACATGACCGCGCAGACGCTCAAAGAGAAAGCAACGGCGCTCAAAGCGGAATTGGACGGCTTCAAGTTTTAAAGACAGACCACCGGACGCAGAGAGCAGGTGGGCGGATACCTGGCGGGCGAATGATTTTGCGCCGGTCCGGCAGCCGGTCATCTCCCTCTGCCTTCAGAGGAGGCGTTGTGAATATCGGCGTGAGACAGAGACTTATTATCCTGATTTTCTCCGGGCTCTTTGTCGCCATGGGGATGATCGGAACCTACCGGTACGTCATGCAGAAGCGGGACATCATCAACACCGCCCGCGCGCAGGGGGAGCAGTCCTGCCAGCTCATAGCCGATCTTGCGGCGCCCTATCTGCTGACGTCGGACTTCAGCGGGTTGCAATACATCGTGCAGAATTTCATGCGCACGCCTGACGCCCAGGAAGTGACCATCGTCGACCGTGATGGGCGGCAACTCGTCCATACGGACAGGCCGTCCCCGGTAGCGGCGACGAAATGGATCGTGGTGGGGCCGCTGCCGGTCCTCTTAAATCAAATGAAGCTCGGAGAGGTGCGCATCGCTATCTATCCGGCGGACATGGAGAGCAGGCTCAAAGCCTACGCGTACAACGCGCTCCTTGAGCAGCTCTTCGTCTTTGCCGTCCTGGCGGGAATCCTCGCTTTTTCGGTTACCAGGACCGTCACGACGCCGGTCAAGGAACTCGGAAGCGCCGTCAAAGACATGATCGACCGCAAGGATTTTACCCATCGCGTGGAAGCGCACGGCCGCGATGAAATCGGCGACCTGGCGACCGGGGTGAACTATCTGATCGAACGGCTCGAGCAGTTCATCGTCGGGATGGGAGATATTGCTGCGCGCATCAACGAGCTCTCCCCGACGATCGCGTCGGAGGCCCGCGAAGTGAGGAAGAACGCCGAGGGCGCGGCAGAGGCCATCTCGAATGTTTCTTCCTCGGTGGCGGAGATGTCTTCGTCCATTCAGTCCTTTTCCGAGAACGCGGAAAGCCTTTCCTCGTCCGCGGAGGAAACGTCATCGGCCATTCTTCAGATGAATGCCTCGAACCAGGAGGTCGCCCGCCATACGAACGAACTCACCGCGTCGGTGGAGGACGTGACGGCCTCGGTTACGGAGATGATCGCGTCCATTCGGGAGGTCGCCGGGCATGTCGAGAACCTCTCCTCGGCGTCGGAAGAGACCTCGGCGTCGGCAATACAGATTGAGGCTACGGTGCGCGAAGTAGAGCGGGCGGCCAAGGAATCCACCGCGCTGTCGCAGCAGGTTTCTCGTGAAGCGCAGAATATCGGAGTCCGGTCCATCCACGAAACCATGAATGCGATCGATACGATCAAAGGCGCCGTCACCCGTTATTCCGATCTGGTAACCCGGCTCGGGAAACGTTCGGAGGAGATCGGCAAGATCCTTGGGGTGATCGTCGAGGTGACGGAGCGGACGAACTTGCTGGCGCTGAATGCTTCCATCCTCGCGGCGCAGGCGGGCGAGCACGGCAAAGGGTTCGCCGTCGTGGCCGAGGAAATCAAGGCGCTCGCCGATCGTACGGCAGGTTCCGCGCAGGACATTGCGAAGCTCATCGCGGCGGTGCAAAAGGAGACCCGGGATGCCGTGACCGCCATGGCCGACAGTCTCACGGCGGTCGAGGAGGGCGTGCGGCGTTCGCAGGAGGCCGGCGTTGCGCTCGATAAGATCCTGGCAAGCTCCACCCGCTCGGCCGAGATGGCCACCATGATCGAACGGGCCATGACCGAGCAGGCCCGGGGAATCAAGCAGGTGAGCGAGGCCGTCTCTAACGTGAAGCAGATGTCCGCGCAGATCGCGTCGGCGACCCACGCTCAGACCAAGGGCACGGAGCTGATCCTGAACGCCGCGGAGGGCATGCGGGATATCGCGCGGCAAGTGCGGAACGCCATGGCCGAGCAGGGCCGGGGCGGCAAACAGATCGCGGCGGCGGCGGACAACGTGACGACGCGCGCCGGGGCGATCGCGGGCGGGACGCGGGAACAGCGGCAGTCCATCAGGCAGATTCTGGAATCCATGGAGCGGATTCAGGACCTTCCGCGCCAGAGCGTCGGGCGCATAGAGAGCCTGGCCGCCGCACTCGATACGCTCGGGGAACAGGCGGAACTCCTGAACCAGGAACTCGTCACCATGACGGTCAGGCGCGGCCGACGCTATATCAGGGGCGGCACCCTGAAGTTGGGCATCATGCCGCTGGATGCGCCGGTGGAGATGCATCGCCGGTTCACTCCGCTCACCGAGTATCTTTCCCGTACCACGGGCAGACGGGTTGAGGTGGCCGTTGCCGCGGACTTCGCGGAAACACTGAAAGATCTTGAGGAAGGGAAAACGGACTTGGCGTTTCTGACGCCCACGACGTATATCGAAGCGCAGAAAAAATACGGCGCCCTGCTTCTTGTCAAGGCATTGCGGGCGGGCGTACCCTACACCCACGCGGCCATTGTTGCGCGCGCGAACGCGGGAATCACCCGCTTGGAAGATATCAGGGGCAAACGGTTCGCCTTCGGAGACAAGATGTCCACCTCGGGCTACCTGATTCCCCGCGCCTTGCTTGCCGAGGCGGGGGTCAGGCTCGACGACCTTAAGGAGTTTGCTTTCCTCGGTCACCATGATGCGGTGGCCATGGCGGTCCTTGCCGGGCACTATGACGCAGGAGCACTGCGCGAGTCCACGGCCAGAACGTTCGGAGACCGTGGACTTGCTGTGATAAAAACCTCGATCGAAATTCCGGAATACAATATTTGCGCCTCCAAACATCTGGACCGTGAAACGAGCGACCTGATCAAAAAAGCGCTCCTAGGCCTCGACCGGAAGGACCGGTCACAGGCGGAGATCCTGAGCACGATCGATCAGGATTACTCTGGATTTGTGGCGGCGGCTGATGAAGATTACGACGGGATCAGGAAAATTATAGACAAGATGCAGGGGGCGGGGGCTCCGGCGTAGATAAACCAGAAAGGGACGGACGGGATATGCCAGGCAAACTGAAAATGATGTTCCGTGAGGGCGCGCCAGGGGCGCTCATGGACCGGATCAAGGCCAGGATGGGGTTGAAATTCATGGTTGCGCTGACCGGCGTGATCTCCCTATTCCTGGTGCTGGGCACGTTTTTTATCGCGCGCATGGTGACCGAGGGGCAGTATCGAGCGCTCGAAACACGCGGCAAGGAGATGGGACAGTTCCTGAGTAAGGCCGTCACCGATCCTCTTCTCCACCAGGACATTATCACGCTCGACAGTCTTGTCGCGGAAGCGGCAAAATCCCAGGATATGCTCTATGCCTATGTGGAGGACGCCTCGAACAAGGTCCTGAACACCGCCCACGTCAGTTTCAACCAGTCGCAGGCCGAAGTGAAGGGCCTCTTCGCGCAGGAGAAAACCGATGATGTTGCCGTCCTTGCCGCAAAAGCGAAGAAGCAATTGGACGCTATTGAGGTCTCGTCCGACATCAAGATCGGGAGTACGCGGCTCGGCGTTGTCAAGATGGGACTGTCACGCGCCGGGGTCCGGAAGGATGCGCGCCAGATCATCTTAGTGCTGGCGGGAATCGGTGTGATGATCTACAGCGGGCTTGGCCTGCTGGTTTATGTCATGGTGCGAAGAATGATCGTGGCGCCCATGACGGAAGCGCTGGCCGTGGCTTCAAATATCGCCGCCGGGGACCTTTCCCAGAGCGTGCAGGTTCGTACCGTGGATGAAATCGGGATGCTCGGACGGGGGCTGAACCGCATGATTATCGGGCTCAAAGGCATGATCGACAACGTGCGTGAAGCGGCCCGGAAGACGGAATCGGTATGGACGGAGGTACAGGGCATATCCACGGAGATCACCAGCGGCAGCAAGGCGCAGGCCGAGTCCGTGGAAGAGGCCGCGTCATCGGTGAATGAAATGCACTTTTCCCTCAAGGAGATTGCGGGCAACGTTGATGACCTCTACAAGACGTCTGAGCAGACGTCCTCATCCGTGATCGAGATGGCGGCCTCGGTCGGCGAGGTCGCCCGGACCATGGCGGAGCTTTCGTCTTCCATCGAGGACACTGCGACCGCCATTACCCAGCTGTCGGCGGCGGTCCGGCAGATCGCGGACAATGTCGAGGTCTTATCAACCGCCGCCGATGAGACCGCGGCGTCGGCAACGGAGATCAGCGCATCAGTGAAAGAGGTGGAGTCCAACGCCCGGGAGTCCGCGGCGCTTGCCGAAGCGGTCTCCGCGGACGCGGAGCAGCTCGGGATGCGCTCCATCGAGAAGACCATCGAAGGGATGAACCGGATCGAAGCAACCGCGCGGCGTTCCGCGGACGTTGTGAACCGCCTGGGAGACCGCGCGGAAAACATCGGCAGCATCCTGACGGTCATCGAGGACATTACGGACCAGACCGCGCTCCTTGCCCTGAACGCGGCCATTCTTGCGGCGCAGGCAGGCGAGCACGGCAAGGGGTTCGCCGTGGTTGCTGCAGAAATACGCGAGCTTGCGAACCGCACCGCCTCGTCCACCAAGGAAATCGGAAAACTGATCACCTCGGTGCAGGAGGAATCCCGGGAAGCCGTGGGGGTCATGCGGGAAGAGGTCGGCATGGTGGGGGAAGGGGTGCGTCTTGCGCGTGACACCGGGGAGGCGCTCAGAAAGATCCTGGAGCGCGCCGACCGGTCGCGGGACATGAGCCGGAGCATCAATAAGGCCGCGACCGAGCAGGCGCGGGGCATCAAGCAGGTGAGCGAGGCCGTAGGCAAGATCACCGATATGACCCATCAGATCGCGCTCGCCGCGAACGAGCAGAAGCTCGGTAGCGAGCAGATTACGCGCGCATCGGAAAAAATGCGCGAGCTGACGCGCTTTGTCAAGACTTCCACCGACGAACAGGCAACGGGGAGCAAGGCCATAACCGCATCGGTTGAAAACATGAGCGCGAAGATCGGCATGGTCAATAGGGCAGCCGGAGAGGTCCAGACCGGGAGCGACCTGATCGTGAAGGCGATCGACCGGATCAAGGAGATTGCCAAAGCGAATGCCGACCAGGCCGCGGGGCTGAACAACGCCATGGATGTGATGTTCAAGCAATCAACAACGCTCAAGAAGGAGATCGAGAAGTTCAGAGTAGAAAATACCGGGGCAGGGGTCCAGGGGCAGGGGTCATGAAAAGCGCCGTGACAAAGGACAAAAAAACGGCGGCCGTTGAAGATACGATGCAGGTCGTCACGTTCCAGGTGGGCGGCGAGGAATACGGCCTGGACATCAAAACCATAACCGAGGTCATCCGTCCGCTCAAGATCACGCCGCTTCCGCGGATGCCGGAATTCGTTGAAGGCGTCATCAATCTTCGCGGCGTCATTATTCCGATCGTCGATCTGCGGAAGCGCTTTTCTCTTTTGAAGACCGCGGGTAATCCGAAGACCATGCGCATGGTGATAACCAGGGGGGCCTTCACCACAGACGCGGGACGCGGCAAAGAACTGCTCGGACTTCTCGTCGACCTGGTGAATGAAGTGCTCCATGTTCCCCGTAAAGATATCGAGCCGGCGCCGGCAGCGGCCACCGGGCAGCATGCCGAGTTCATTACCGGCATGGGCAAGGTGGGGGACCGGCTCATTATTTTCCTCGATATCGCCAGGATCCTGAGCCGGCAGGAGCGCTCAGCGCTCGCTGAAGCGGGCAGGGGAGAAGAGGGAAGTTGAGAAGATAGGAAGGTGGGAAGGTCGAAACACCAGGAAGGTAAGACCGTAAGAAGGGAAGAAGGCAGGAAGGCAAGGACGGGCCATGGGGAATGAGAAAACGAACATAGAACTGCTGGGGAAAAAGCTCGCGAGCAACAATGCGGAGGAGCGGCGGGAGGCGACCATTGCACTCGGCCGCGCGGGCAGTTCGGCTGTTCCTCTGCTGTTTCGCGCCATAGGGGATGTTGACTGGCGGGTGCGGAAGACGGCGGTGGAGGCCATTGTCTTGATCGGCGGCGAAAGCGTTGTCACCTTGCTGATCCAGGCCTTGAGCGCTCACGACAACGCGGGCGCGCGGAACTCCGCCATTGAAGCGCTTGTGCAGATCGGCGGACCGGCGGTCAAGGCCCTGCTGTCCGCGCTCGGCACGCCTGACCCGGATGTACGAAAGTTCGTCGTCGATATCCTCGGCGACCTCAGAGACCCGCGCGCGGTGCCGGCCCTGATCAGCAGGCTCGAGGATAGCGACGAAAATATTCGCGTGGCTTCCGCGGAAGCCCTCGGGAAGATACGGGACCCGTTGGCCGTCGATGCCCTGCTTGCCTGCCTGGTCCGCCCGGGACAAGGCTGGCTTGGCTACGCCTCGGCCGAGGCGCTGGGAGCAATCGGCGACGAGCGTGCGCTCGGGCCGCTCCTCACTGCGCTCGGTAACAGCAGCCTTCGGGAGCCGGTCCTCGAATCGCTCGGCAAGATCGGCAACGCAAATACCCTCGGGCCGCTCATCCAGAGCCTGGCCGATCCGCTCAGGATCGTGCGCGAGGTTTCGTCGGTAGCGCTCGTTGCGATATACCGGAAGAGCGCGTTGCCCGAGCAGCAGGCAATAATCTTGGCTGTGCGCGTCGGGATGAGCGACAAGGCCGTAGATTTTTTGGAAGAGCTCCTCGTCACGAGCGCCGGCGAGATCCAGAAAGCGACGATCGCCCTGCTCGGCTGGATGGGCCGGGAAAGCTCGATCCGGAAGCTGCTCTCCCTCTTGAAAGAAGAAGAGCTCGAAGAGCCCCTGGCCAAGGCGCTGATGCACATAGACAAGAGCAAGGCAACGTTCCTGCTCGGTTATCTCTCGAGCGATAATGCGCTGGTCCGGCGCACCGTGACGCGGGTCCTCGGCGATATCGGTATTCCCGAGGCGGAAGACTCGCTGATTTCGCTGCTGCGGGACGAGAACGGCCACGTGAGGAGCACGGCCGCCGTTGCGCTCGGCCGTCTGCGGAGCAGGCAGGCGATCACTCCGTTGCTTGCCCTGCTGACTGATGAATACGAGAGCGTGCAGGAATCCGCGATCCATGCGCTGGCCGCCATCGGCGACGAGTCGATGCTCGACGGCCTGATCAAGGACTTCTCCTCCCGCGATGCCTTTCTGCGCCGGAACATCGCGGTCCTCCTCGGGGAATTGAGGACCGATAAGGCCGCTGCCGCGCTTGCCTTCGCGCTGAAGGACGAAGAGCCGGAGGTCAGAAAAGCAGTGGTCCATGCCTTCGGCGACATGCCAGCCGGAAAGTCGCTCAAGCCGCTCCTGCTCGCGATCACCGACGATGATCCCGAGGTCAGGATGCTCGCTGCGGAGTCGCTCGGTAAGATGAAAACCGCCGAAGCCTTCAACGCCTTGATCCCCCTGCTTGAGGACAACGACCTTTGGGTCCGGGCCGCAGCGGCGCGCGGGCTGGGCAGGATCGGCGGCGAAGCCGCGGGCGTGATCCTCACGGACCGACTGAAAAGCGCGACGGATATTTATCTGCTGGCCCTCGTGGAGGCCTTGGGCAAACTCACGTTTGCGGGGGCGCGGGAACCGCTGGTGGGCCTGACCGGCCACCCTGACCCGGAAGTGCGCAAGACCGTGCTGAGTGCGCTTTCCGGCTACAGCGGGGAGGCTGTGCAGCGGGCCGTGGTGTCCAGGCTGTCGGACCCGCACTGGAGCGTGCGGAAAGCGGCGATTGCGTCGCTCAAGCAGAAACGGGACGCGGCAGCAGAAGCGCTCCTAGAAAAGATCGCCGCCGACGATCCGGATCCGACGGTGCGGCAGGCCGCAAAAGAGGCGTTGAGAAAATAAATGTTTGAAGAAAACATCATTCCGCTGCCGGACGATGTCTACCGGCTCCTCCGGGATTTCATCCACGGCTACTGCGGGATCTATTTTGACGACAGCTCCAAGTTTCTGCTCGAGCGCCGCCTCTCGCGCCGCCTCGAACAGCACCGGCTCAAGAGCTTCGAGGAGTACTACCACTTCCTTCGCTACGATCGGAAGCGCGAGGAAGAGCTCGTCATTCTCGTAGACAATCTCACCACGAACGAGACCTATTTTTTCCGCGAGAGTCCGCAGCTCCAGGCCTTTTCCGAGGAGATTCTGCCCGAACTGCGACAGGCCCATGCCGACCGTAAAGTCCTTCGGATCTGGAGCGCCGGTTGCTCTACGGGTGAAGAGCCTTACACCATTGCCATGCTCTTGCTTGAATCAGGAGACTGGTGGCGCGATTGGCAGGTGGATATCCTCGGCAGCGATATCAACCAGCGGGTGTTGCATACGGCGCGCAAGGGTGTGTACAAAAAGACCTCGCACCGGGTGACGAGCCCGGAGATGCTCTCAAAATATTTTATCGAAGAGAACGGCGATTACCGGATTATCGATAAAGTCAAGGAACTGGTCTCGTTCAGTTATGTGAACCTTCTTGATCCGTACAAGACCAGTCTGATCACCAATATGGACATCATCTTCTGCAGAAACGTGATTATCTATTTCGACAAAGAGGCGAAGAAGAAGGTGATCGAAAGCTTCTACCAGAAACTCCGCGAAGGAGGGTACCTCCTCTTGGGACATTCCGAATCCCTGATCAACATCTCGAATGCCTTTGAACTCCGTACTCTTAAGCACGATATGGTCTATCAAAAACCGATGCGGCCGAAGATATGAGGAGTCTTTTTGAATGAAAAAGGTGCGGGCGCTCGTTGTCGATGATTCGGCCTACAACCGGATGGCCATAACACAGATGCTCGCGAGCGACGAGGGAATCGAGGTCGTCGGGAACGCCATTGACGGCGTTGACGCCATCTCCAAGACGCTCCGTTTGCAGCCCGACGTGATTACGCTCGATCTCGAGATGCCGAACATGGACGGCTTCACGTTTCTCCGGTGGCTCATGAAAGAGCGGCCCACCCCGGTGCTTGTACTTTCGTCGCTGTCCGACAGCCGCAGCGTATTCCGCGCGCTGGAACTCGGCGCCGTGGATTTTCTTGCCAAACCCGAGGTCCGGATTTCCAAGAGTATTGTGAGTATACGCGACGATCTCGTGGCCAAGATACACACGGTCCTGAACCTCGAGATGGCCAAGGTAAAATCCACGGTCGAGCTCCTGTCCCGGGAACAAGCCGCGCCTGTTGCGCGGAAAGAGGAAGAGGCACAGCCGACATACGGGCCGGTCGAGGTTGTGGCGATCGCGTCATCCACCGGAGGTCCGCCGGCCATTCAAGCGATCTTGAGCGCGCTTCCCGCGGATCTGAGCGCCGGTATTGTGATAGCGCAACATATGCCACCTGGTTTTACGAAGAGTTTTGCCGAACGGCTGAACAAGCTCTCGTCGATCGTCGTGAGCGAGGCCGCGGCCGGCGACCGGGTGCAACCGGGCACTGCGCTCATTGCGCCCGGAGGGTATCACCTCCTCGTTGTTCGGAAAGACCACCGGGGCCTGGTGATCGAACTTGTTCCCCGAAGCTCGTCTGACAAATACGTGCCTTCCGCCGACCGGATGATGGTGTCGGTCGCCGAGGCCTGCGGGTCCGCCGTACTCGGGGTCGTGCTGACCGGAATGGGCAAGGACGGGGCCGAGGGAGTGACCGCCATCAAGCGCAAGCAAGGCCGCTGCCTGGCTGAGAGCGAGGAGAGCGCCGTCATTTTCGGGATGCCGCAGGCAGCCATCCGAACCGGGGCCGTGGACAAGGTGCTGCCGCTCAATAAGATGGCGGCGGAGATCACAGCCTGGTGTGCCCCGAGAAAAATCGCAGAGGGGAGAGCGGAAATGTAAGCCCGGAAACGCGGGTCTGAGATTTGTTGCTTGATAATTTTTGCAGACTCAACTATAATTAGGCCATTGTGTTGTCGCTGCTTGAGAGGGAGCACCTCCCTCCGCTGTCGACAGCGAGAGAGTGTTGTACCCCGCCCCGTATGGGGCAGGATTCCTGAGCCACGCCGACAGGAGGGCATGATGGAGAAGGAACCCGCAGCAATTTCGAAAAAAGTTGAAGAGTTCCTCCAGGTCTTCAAAAAAGGCGAGGAGTTTACTCAGGAGCTGCTCAAAGAAAACGAGAAGCTTCGATACAAGGTCGCCCAGCTCGATGAGGTGACCAAGTTCTCGGGCAAGGAAGGCGACTTCAAGCTCCACACCCTCGAAGAGAAGATCAGGTTTCTCGAGGAGGAGAACAAAAGTCTCGTCGAACGCTATCGCGTCGTGGAGGAAGAAAACAAGGATTTCGCGAACCGCTACGTAGAGGTGGAGGCGGAGAACAACAACCTCGCGAACCTCTATGTGGCGAGCTACCAGCTTCACTCCACGCTCGACTTCAGCGAGTCCCTCAAGATCATTCTCGAGATCGTTATGAACCTGATCGGCGCCGAGGAGTTCTCTATCATGATGCTCGATGAGCGCACGAACGAACTGACGATCGTGGCCCAGGAAGGCATGGGTCCCGAGGCGCGGGCCAGCATCAAGATGGGCGATGGGGCCATCGGTTCGGCGGCGAAATCCGGCGAGGCCTTCTACCGCGAGGGAGACCCCACGGACTTGAAGGGAGTGGATTATCTCCACCCGCTGGTCTGCATCCCGCTCAAGATCAAGGAGCATGTCATCGGTGTGATCGCGATCTACAAGCTCCTGGTGCAGAAACAGGTCTTTACGAACGTGGATTACGAGCTGTTCACCATGCTCGCGGGCCACGCCGCCACGGCGCTCTTTTCCTCAAAGCTGTATTCGCAGTCCGAGCGCAAACTGACGACGATCCAGAGCTTTCTTGATCTGCTCAAAGAGAAATAGAGGAGGTTTGAAATGCCCGAGTACAATTTTCTGGTGGTTGAAGATTCCCCGACGATGCGGCAGCTGATCTCCTTTGCTCTGAAGCGCATCCCCGGCAGCAAGATCGTTGAGGCGAACGACGGCATTGACGCGCTCAAAAAGCTCTCGACGCAGAAGTTCGATATTATCCTGACGGACATCAATATGCCGATCATGGACGGACTCAAGCTCGTCTCCATGGTGCGGAACGATCCCGCGCATAAAGCCATACCCATCGTCATCATCACCACGGAAGGCGCGGAAGAGGACCGGAAGCGCGGACTTGCCCTCGGCGCCAACGCCTACATACCGAAGCCGATCCAGACGGCGGACCTCCTGAACGTGGTCAACCAGATCTTGGGGGCCAAGGGATAACGAGATTCAAAACGAGGAATGAGAGATGAAGGACGAGCAACCATACGGTTTCTCGTCCTTTGTGTTTGTGCAACTGCGGCTCAGGATGACATTTCCTTGATGTGTTGGATCACCGCGCTTACTGCTTGTTGCGCGTTGCCGTACAGCATGCGCGTGTTCTCAGCATAGAACAGGGCGTTCTCGACTCCCGAATAGCCTGCGCCCTTGCCGCGCTTGACAACGATGACGTTCTGCGCCTGGTCTGCGTTGAGGATCGGCATGCCGTAGATCGGGCTCGACTTGTCAATGCGCGCCACGGGGTTCACGACGTCATTGGCGCCGATCACGAGCGCGATGTCGGCCTGCGGGAACTCCGCGTTGATCTCCTCGAGATCGAAGATCTTGTTGTAGGGCACGCCCGCTTCGGCCAGCAGCACGTTCATGTGGCCGGGCATGCGCCCTGCCACGGGGTGGATCGCGAACTTGACCTCGACCCCCGCCTCTTCCAGAAGCCGGGACATTTCCCACACCTTATGCTGAGCCTGGCCCACGGCCATGCCATAGCCCGGGACAATGATCACCTTGTGCGCGTATCGCATCATGGCCGCGGCATCGAGGGCGGACACTTCCCTCATCGTGCCGCTGATGCCCGCGCCGCCTTCCTGCGCCTCGCCCGTGATCGGGTTAAACAGGATGTTGATCAACGGCCGGTTCATGGCTTTGGCCATGAGTTGCGTCAGCAGCGTGCCGGCCGCGCCTACGACAATGCCGGCGATAATAAGCGCGGGATTGGCAAGCACGAAGCCCTCAAATCCGACCGCAAGGCCGGTAAACGCGTTAAAGAGCGAGATTACCACGGGCATATCAGCGCCGCCGATGGGCATGGTGATGACAATACCCAGCGTCAGTGCCAGCGCGAAGAAGGCAATGAGCATCATCAAGGCGGGTGGGTGGGCTGAGGCGACAATGCTAACGCCCACGAGCAGCGTGAGCGCCCCGAGGACTACGTTCACCGCGTTCTGGGCAGGCAGGTGAAACGTTTTTTTCATGATGCCTTGCAGCTTGGCAAAGGCAACGCAGGAGCCGGAAAAAGATACAGCGCCGATCAGCGCGCCCAGGGCAGCGAGTGTCGTGACCACGGCCCCGTGCATCTCGCCCCGGGCGAATTCGACTGCTGCGATCGCGGCGGCGGCTCCACCGCCCATGCCGTTATAGATGGCCACCATCTGCGGCATGTCGGTCATCTTGACCACCTTGCCCGACCACCACGCGGCCCCGCCGCCGATAGCAAGCGCAGCGACCATCAAGGTGTAGTTGCCCATGCCCGGCCAGCTGAACGTGACCAGGGTTGCGAGCACCATGCCGACACCGGCCCAGACGATGCCGCGCCGGGCGGTGACAGGCGACGACATGCTCTTTAAGCCCAGGATGAAGAGCGCGGCGACAACAAGGTAGCTTGCATCAATGAGGAGCTTTACGTTCATTTGCCTGCCTTTTCGCGCTTGAACAGGGAGAGCATCCGCTCCGTGACTACGTAGCCTCCCGCGGCATTGGCGGCCCCGAACAGCACGGCGATGAAACCGATCGTCTGTTCAAGCGGTGTCTGCGCCCGGCCAAGCACGACCATGGCGCCCACGAGCACCACACCGTGCACGAAGTTCGAGCCGGACATGAGCGGCGTGTGCAGGATCACCGGCACGCGCGCAATCACCTCGTAGCCGGTGAATGCGGCCAGCATGAAAATATAGAGTGCGGCGAACCCTTCCATAAGCACCTCCGATGTGCAATGCAGTTCGTAGTTGGTCGTTCGTAGTTAAAACAGGTACTACGAACTCCGAACTCCGAACTGAATTTTAGCTATAAACGATCTATCCTTCCAACGCCTTGCTCACTCCCGCGTTACAGATTTTTCCTTCCCGGGTGAAGACGCTGCCGGCGATGATCTCGTCGCTCCAATCAAGCCGAAGTTCGTTGTCCTTGATGAAGGGAGAAATAAAATTAAACAAATTTCTCGAGTACATCTCCGAAGCATGTACGGGCATGCGGGAGGCCAGGTTAATGGTGCCCACGATGCTGACGCCGCCCACGACCACGGTCTCGCCGGGGCGCGTACCGGCAACGTTGCCGCCGCCGTCCGCGGCCATATCCACGATGACTGCGCCCTGTTTCATGCCGCGCACCATGTTCTCGCTAATGATCAGGGGGCTCCTCTTGCCGGGGATCGCCGCGGTCGTGATCAGCACGTCCACTTGCGAGACGGCCTTTGCCAGTTTCTCCTGCTGGCGGTCTTTTTCCTCACTCGTAAGCTCGCGCGCATAGCCGCCCGAGCCGATGGCGGCCACCCCGGTGTCGATAAACTTCGCGCCTAGAGATTCAATCTGCTCCTTGGTCTCCGGTCGAACGTCATATGCCTCGACGATCGCTCCGAGGCGATGCGCGGTCGCGATCGCCTGTAGCCCCGCGACCCCCGCGCCGACCACCAACACCCGCGCGGGGCGCAGCGTGCCCGCGGCATAGGTTATCATGGGAAAAAATTTTGGTGCGACTACACCGGCAATAAGCGCGCACTGGTATCCGGCTACCGTGGCTTGTGATGAGAGAGCGTCCATGCTCTGGGCGCGGGAAATCCGCGGGATCAACTCGACGGCGAAGCTGGTAATGTTTTGCTCACACAGCAGCTTGGCCCGCTCGTGGTCTTGGTAGGGATGCAGAAAGCCGATGAGCACTGTGCCCGGCTGCATCGCGCGGATCTCGTCCAGGGTCGGCGGCTGCACTTTAAAAACGATCCGGGATTGAGCGAACACTTCGCTGCTGTTCGCAGCAATGCTCTTTGCGCCGAAATCGTGATCCTGAAAATGGCAGCCCGCGCCGGCGTCGTGCTCTATGCAGAAGTCGGCGCCGAGGAGGTTGAACCTCTTTACTACGTCGGGCACCACGGCTACGCGTCGCTCACCAGGGGCCGTTTCCTTGGGCACGCCGATGACAAGAGGCATAATTTCCTCCGTTGATGACTGATTTTTATTTGCCTTGAATTGAAAAACGCAATGAAGCGCAGGATGCACTTTTATTATAGCATTATTTCAGCGCTGCGGCCGAGGTCGCCTTGTACTCGTCTTCATAGGGTAAGGGGCGGTCTCGAACCCTTCCTGATCAGGGGAAATGACGAGGGCATAATTCCTGACGAAGAATCGCTGATCAATTATTTTGTAACCATTCATTCAAAATTCGGTTATAATACCGCGGGAAGAATTGAGATATGTCAAAGGCAATTAGAAAATTCATCATAGCGCTCTCTTTCGCGCTTGTTTTCGGCGTCGTCCTTCAAGGCGTCGGCCATGCGCAGGTGGCGCCGAAAAAACGCGTCCTCATCCTCAACTCCTACCACAAAGGCTTGAGCTGGACCGACAATATTGTAACAGGCATCGAATCCGTGTTCCGGAACGAAGCCGAAGCCAAGAGAGTTGAACTGTATTTTGAATACATGGACACCAAACGATTCTATGGCGAACGCTATTTTCAGAAACTGTATGAGACCTACACCGAAAAGTACCGGAAAGAACGCTTTGATGCGGTGATTGTGGCTGATAACGATGCGTTTAATTTCGTAAGCGAGCATTACCAGGAGCTGTTTCCCTCCACGCCCATTGTCTTCTGCGGAATCAATAATTACAAGGATTCGATGATTGCGGGGCATGACAACTTCACGGGGGTCGTGGAAGATACCGATGTCAAAAGCACGATAAAGATCGCCTTGAAACTGCACCCCCTTGCCTCGCAAATCGTGGTGGTGAGCGACAAGACTACCACGGGCATTGCCATGAAACATGAGGTGCTCGAAGTCATCCCCTATTTCAAGAACAAGGTAAAATTTGTCTTCCTTGAAGATTTTGATTTCGGCGAGTTACTGTCGAAAGTACAAAACTTGGCAGCGGACAGCATTATACTCCTCACCGTTGTGAACCGGGACCGGACCGGAAATTTTTTTGCCTATGAAGAGAGCCTCGACCATATTTATCAGGCGGCGAGCGTGCCCATATACAGTTTTTGGGATTTTTATCTCGGCAGGGGTATTGTGGGGGGCATGTTGACGAGCGGATTCCAACAAGGCAAAGCTGCCGCCGAAATAACCCTACGCATACTAAAGGGTGAGGACGCCGCGAAGATCCCGGTTATCAAAAAGAGCCCGAACCAGTATATGTTCGATTACCGCGAGCTGGAGCGCTTCCGCATAACCCTTTCGAACCTTCCCGCGGACAGCACCATTATCAACCTGCCGGACACGTTCTATTCCCGGTACAAGAACGTTATTCTTATAACCTCCGCCGTCATCTTCCTGCTCACCCTGACGGTTTTTACCCTGCTCGTCAATATTTCTCTGCGGAACCGGTACGAAACAGCGCTCAAACAATCCGAGGAAAAATACCGCGATCTGTACGACCATGCGCCCGATATGTATCATTCCCTGAACCGCGACGGGATCATCATCGATTGCAACGAGACGGAGGCGAGGATGCTCGGCTACAGTAAAGAAGAGATCATCGGAAGGTCCATTGCCGCCTTCCAGACGAAAGAATCCCGGAAGCGCTATGAAAAAGAATTTTCCACTCTGGCAGAGCACCGGGAACTGTTTGGCCTTGAGCGGGAGTTCGTCAGAAAGGACGGCACGACGTTTCCGGCAAGCCTGAACGTATTCGTCGAGGTTGACGAAAAAGGAGAGCTGAGCAGGACAAAGACGATTGCGAGAGACATAACCGAGCGCAAGCGGGTGGAAACGGAAATGCGTCGTTCCCGGGAAGAACTGAGAAATCTGTCGGCGCATATTCAATCGGCCCGGGAGGAGGAGCGGGGGCATATCGCGCGGGAGATCCACGACGAACTCGGCCAGACCCTTTCAAAGTTGAAGCTCGATATAGCCTGGCTGAAAAAAAGATTGTTGAAGGACCAGGTCGCTCTCGAGGAAAAGGCCGACAAGATGTCAGGGCTCGTGGACAGCACTATTCGGACCGTCCAGAGGATCTCTTCGGAATTAAGACCGGGCGTATTGGATTACCTTGGACTTTCGGCAGCGATTGAGTGGCAGGCCAAGGAATTCAGGGAACGGACCGGGCTCCGATGCACGATCGAGATCTCTCCCGATGTCGGCGTCGAGGACCAGAATATCGCCATTGCCGTCTTTCGGATTTTTCAGGAAACGCTGACGAATATCATGCGCCATGCAAAGGCGAGCCGGGTCGATGTCGTTCTGAAACAGGAAGCAAGCATGCTTCTGCTCGAGGTTCAGGACAACGGCCAGGGAATCCCCGAGGAGAGGATCTTTAGGCCCGCTTCGTTCGGGCTCATGGGCATGCGGGAACGTGCGCGTTTCCTGAACGGCAGAGTAAGAATCACGGGCATCCCCGGTAAGGGGACGACGGTCGCGGTGCGTATCCCTCTCGAGAGCAAGGAGAACCTATGACACGGATACTTATTGCAGATGACCATGCGATCTTCCGTGAGGGCTTGAAGCAGATACTCGAGGATGTTCCCGGCATGGTTGTCGTTGATGATGCGAGCCGTGGGCAAGAGGTCCTTGAGAAGATTGCAAAGAACGACTACGACCTTCTTCTGCTTGATATCGCCATGCCGGGATTGAGCGGACTTGAAACGCTCAAGCTCCTGAAGGGCCAAAAACCGAAGCTGCGGGTGCTGATTTTGAGCATGTATCCCGAAGAGCAGTATGCCGTCCGCGCGATAAAGGCGGGGGCCGCCGGCTATATAACGAAGGCGAGCGCCTCCGAGGAACTGCTGGAGGCTATCCGGAAGGTATCACAGGGAGGAAGGTACATCAGCTTGTCCATCGCCGAAAAGCTGCTCTTTGACCTTGAGCCGGAACGGTCGCCCCATGAGCGGCTCTCCGACCGGGAGTACCAAGTGCTCTGTATGATCGCCCGCGGCAAGACCGTGAGCGAGATCGCCCTTGAATTGTTCCTGAGCGTGAAAACCGTGAGCACTCACCGGGTGCATATCCTCGAGAAAATGAGGATGAAGAGCAACGCAGAGCTGACGAATTATGCTATAAAACACAATCT
>Ga0209068_10000105_pt1 | contig 50932 bp, 39 predicted proteins | sample ColStrG_CSR_2012_FD_187200 | JGI IMG/M metagenome (GOLD analysis project Ga0209068, IMG submission 187200) | Freshwater sediment microbial communities in response to fracking from Pennsylvania, USA - Cold Stream Run_MetaG_CSR_2012 (SPAdes)... | ecosystem: Environmental > Aquatic > Freshwater >...
GCACCGTGAGCTTCGGCCCTGAGATCGAAGCGGTCGTCGAAGCTGCAGCCGCGTCCCTGGGCGACTCCGACGTGGTGCGGATCCTGCGCGACTCATACCGCGCGGGTGAAAACTTCGGCAGCGCATTCGCTCGCCTGTTCTCGAAGTTGTTTGCCGATTGGGGTGTGATACTTCTGGATGCTTCCGACCCCGAACTCCACCAGATTGCGGCGCCCATCTATCGCGCCGCCATGGAACGTGCCGCTGAACTCGACGATGCCCTGCTTTCCCGCGGCCGCGAACTGGAAGCCGCCGGTTACCACCAGCAGGTGAAGGTCACGCCGTCTTCTACCCTTCTGTTTACGTTGCGGAATGGAGCGCGAATCCCGGTGCACCGCCGCTCCAACGGCAATGCGACGGAACCAGACTTTCTGGTGGGAGACGAGAAGATCCCACAGTCTGCAATGTTGCGCCAGATTGCCTCTGAGCCCCACCAGTTCAGTCCCAACGTTTTGCTGCGCCCGGTTGTGCAGGATTACCTTCTGCCGACCCTGACCTATGTCGGCGGGGCGGCTGAAGTCGCCTACTTCGGACAGGGCGCGGTGGTCTACAAGGCGTTGCTGGGACGAGCCACGCCGATCCTTCCAAGATTTTCTGCTACCATCGTGGAAACCAAGCCGCAAGCCCTGCTGGATCGCTATGGCCTGAGTGTCCCCGATGTCTTCCACGGCCCCGAGGAGTTGAAGCAAGGCCTAGCCAAACACACTCTGCCGCCCGACCTGCAAGCTGCCTTTGATCAGGCCGATTCGTCCTTGAAGACGTCCCTGGGGGCGATTCAGCAATCCCTCGAGCGTCTGGACAAAACTTTGGTGGACGCGGCGGTCAACGCCGGCTCGAAAATGCACCATCAACTTGAGCAACTGCGTTCCCGCGCCGCCCGCGCCGAACTGCGGCAAAGCGAAATCCTCAACCGTCACGCCGAGTTGCTCAGCAATGCGCTTTACCCCAACAAAGCCTTACAGGAACGAGAGATCGCCGGCGTCTACTTCGCGTCGCGTCACGGTGCTGAGCTATTGCGGAATCTCTATGAAACCATCCACACCGACTGCCTCGACCACCAGATAGTTTCGTTGTAACCTGCATCCCCTTGTCATCCTGAGCGTAGCGGGATCATTCGCTTGCGAATGATCTCGGGGAGTCGAAGGACCCCTGCATCAGGAATGGTGCCAACGCGCAAAAGGGTTGTCGATTGACAGGTACGCCGAAAGGCTCGCGCCCAGAACGAACCTCGAGGGTAGGGGTCCTTCGACTCCGTATCTGCTTCGCGAAGCGAAGCAGTTACTCCACTCAGGATGACAAGGGGTTGAACCGGAAACTGGAAACTGCTTCACGGTTCCAAAACCAGCTGATCTGTCACTTCCCTTTCCACCGCTTCGCGCGAATACACCAGCGGGAAGTACTTGCCTTCGCTCCACAGCGGCAGCAAATCTGAATAGTGCGGACTCCCCGGCTGTCCGCTCTGTCCCGGAACGTTCACCGCGACCGAGTGGTCCCAGTCCGCCAGGTCAAGAATCTCGCGATAGCTAGCGCCCTCGACCTGGTCGAACGAATCTTGGGGATACCCCGTCGCGTTCACCGTGTACTCGTCTCCGGGACGCGCCACGGGCCCAAGGTCCACGAGTGCGGCGGCATCAGGCACTTGGTCCAGAGGATGACGGAACTTCATCTTGTGCAACTGGCCCCATGACCACCTGGCTGGGTCCGGACCCTGAAGTCGCTGCATCTCGCTCCAGGCGTCGTGCAGGCTCCTGCGCAGCATCGCGACCTGCGCATCCCCTCCCTGACGGCTGGGAGCATCAAGAAAGTTCGCCAGCTGGTAGGGATTCCAGTCTTCTGCAATTGAACGCACCGCCGGCGGCACGCTCAACTCGACGGTTTCCCGGGTCACGACTCTGAGCCAAACTTCATACAGCGCGGCCGGCGCCGAATCACGGTCGAGTTCTCCATTCCACTGCAGCAGGAGTTTGGCCGCGGCATCTGTGTCCTCGTTACCCAGTTCCGTACGCAACAGCGCAATCAATCGCTGCGCCGGAAGCGAGAGCACGTCGGACTGCAGCCGCTCCATGGCTTCCACATCCAGCTTGTTCCCCGACTGAGCCTGCTGCAGCACCTGGGTGATGCGTTGAAAGCGGAACGGCGGCGCCCATTCGTAGCCAACCTTGTAGGGATAATTCTCTGGAATCATCTTGTGGTTTGCCGTCGCGACAAATCCCGCCGCCGGATTCAACTGGTGCGGCAGCTCCGCCGTGGGCACAAATCCTGACCACTCGTAACCGCCCGCACCAGAGACGGGCAAGAGTCCGGTCCAGTTCTTGCGCAGCGGAGCCAGTCCTGCCGAGTGCTCGCCGATGTTGCCTTCGCGGTCGGCGTAAACAATGTTTTCGGATGGAACTTTCCACCGGGGCATGGCCGCTTCGAAGTCCTGCCAGTTCTGCGCCCGGTCTACTGCCAGCGAACCCAGATAGCCTGCAGTTCCCGGTTCCGCACCCACCCAGTGCAGGGCCAGGGCTCGCTTCCCGTCTTCCCAGAGTACAGGGCCGTGGCGGGTGAATTTCAAATCCACCTGCACGTTCGGGCCGCCGCGAATCCCGAACGTCTCCGTACGAACCTGCATGCTTTCCCAGCCCTGCGCGGTCTTGTATTGTGTAGAATCGGACGGACTCAGGTCCTCCACATACAAATCCTGCTGATCCAGGCCAAAGATGGTGAAGCCCCAGGCGACATTTTGATTGTGTCCCAGCGCGACCCCGGGCAGCCCGGGCTCTCCCGCGCCAATCACGTCCCAACCCGGCGCAACCAGGTGCACCATGTAGCGCAGCGAGGGCTCGGCAATAACCCGGTGCGGATCATTGGCCAGCAGCGGCTTGCCGCTGCGCGTCAGCTTGCCGGAGACCGTCCAGTTGTTGCTTCCCTCGGCCGGAGCTTTAGCAAATCCGATTCGAGTATCGCTGCCCACCAGGTTGCGCAGCAGCGCAGGCGCGAATCCACTCAAGTCAGCACCAGGCGCGGGATCCAGCTTCACCGGCGGATCGAAACCAAAAAGGTGTGAAGCCGAATCCGTTCCCACGGCGTTCAGGGCCTGCGCATGCTCCAGTTCTCTGAACGCGTTGCCGGTCATGGAGAAGGCCGCCATGCGGTTCAGGCAATCGGCCGGCTTCCAGGGTTCCGGTTCGAAGCCCGCCAGTTGAAATTCCAGTGGCAGGCCCGGGCCTCCATCCGCTAGACGGCTTGCAATGTAGGCATTAATTCCCGCGGTGAAGGCTTCGAGGATGTCCCGTGTATCCGGTGAGTAGCTTTCATATTCTGCCTGCAGGGCGCCGTGATAGGCCAAGCGCCGTGCGTTGATGTCGCGCAACAACGCCGATGGACCGAGAATTTCCGCCAGCCGACCCTGCCCCGAGCGCTTCCACAACTCCATTTGGAACAGCCGGTCCTGCGCCGCGACAAAGCCCTGAGCGAAGAACAAATCGTGCTGGTTCCGGGCGTAGATGTGGGCCACGCCCCACCGGTCGCGCAAAACGTTTACGGGCTGCTGAAGACCCGCTACCCTGAGCGTCCCGTGAATCACGGAAAGGGCTGCCTCGGCCCTGGCTTTGAGGCTGGGCGGGCTGAGGGTGTCCACGTTGGCAGTTTGTGCCGTTGCGCTTGGCGCGAGGCTCACCGCCAAGCAGCAGATAAGGCCAAAGGTTATTCTCATTGCCGCGACATTTTACCTGACGGGGCCGTTTCGCCATGATGACCCGCAAATAGCTATGCGGCTGACTTCGCCAGCGGAAAAGGGTAATATCTTTATCTTTCGGCAAGCCATCATGCTGCGTTCTTCCGAAGACTAAACACCGAGCCCATGGCCTCATTTCTGACTGCGCTGCTCACCTCTCGCTCTATCCCCGCGTCGTGGATGTACTCCGTTTTCCAGCTCCAGTTCCTGATGATTGCCTTTTACGGAGATGCGGACAAAAAGGGGGACATCTTTAACATTTTGTGGGTGCTTGTCTTTGGTTTCGCTACCCTCAATATTCTCGGCCTGGTGGCTCGTCGCTTTGAACCCTCGCGCAACCGTTTGAACTTCGGAGAAACCGTCGCCATCATGGTGGTGGTGGTTTCCATCGTTCTTCTGGGCTGGGAGATGCTCAACCTTTTCAAGATCTTCCCGATCAAGCTGCAGCGTCATGACTAGCGGTTTTGGGGTATGATTCGGGCATGGCGAAGAGTGTCCCTCCCTTCGATGTCACCTGCCCATGCTGCAGTGCGGTGCTGAAGGTTGACGCTGATATCAAGGGAGTTATCGCTCACACCGCCGCGGTAAAACCCAAGATGTTCGCCGACATCGAAGAAGCCGCCCGCGCCATGAAGGAACAGGACAACCGCCGCGATTCCATCTTTCGCCAATCGGTCGAGGCCCAGAAACATGCCTCCGACCTGCTGGAGAAGAAATTCCAGGAAGCCGTCAAGAAAGCCAAAGAATCCCCCGATACGGGAAAACCCATCCGCGATTTCGATTTGGATTGATGTTTTCCACAGAAATTTTCCAGGGACTAAATCGATTCGGGCGTTAAACTTTCGCAATGGCCAATCTTCCCCTCCTCCTAGGCCATCGTGGCGCCCGTGTGTCCCCCGGCGTTTCCGAGAACACGTTCCCTTGCTTTGACCTTGCCCTCGAACATGGCTGCGACGGTTTTGAGTTTGACGTTCGCCTCACTGCCTCCGGGGATGCAGTCGTCTGTCACGATCCCAAGGTTGGCAAAATCACGGTGGCGCGTGCGAAACAGGGACAGTTGTCCAAACTCCCGTGCATGAATGATGTCATCCAGCGTTATGGCCAGCGCGCCTTTCTCGATATCGAACTGAAAGTTGGAGACCTGGAATCCAAGGTGCTGACCGCGCTGCGCGACCATCCACCCGACCGCGGCTATGTAGTTTCTTCGTTTCATCCCGACGTAGTGATGAACCTGGAAGCCCGCAGCCGCTCCGTCTCCATCGGCCTTATCTGTGAGACCCATGCTCAACTGTCGCGTTGGCACGAACTGCCGGTTGACTATGTAATCGCTCACCAGTCGCTGGTAGACAAGAAGCTGGTGCAGGAAGTTCACGGCGCCGGCCTGAGAATCCTGGTCTGGACCGTCAACGACTGCGAAGTAATGCTACGACTCGCCGACTGGGCGGTCGACGGGATCATTTCCGATGACACCGAACTTCTTGTGCGCACGCTAAGGTGAATCAAGAATTGGCGGCAGGTGCGGCTTGAGCGTCCGCTACACAGTCCCGGTCCGCGCCGCTTCGAGGGTAGCCTCTATCCCTGCGGGCTTGCTCAGGAAAGCTGCTCGCTCAGTCTCGAACCCCTGCAGTTCGGAGGCGGCCCGCGCGTCGTCCCATCCCATGGCAACAGCGATACGGGCGGCAGCTTCCCGGCTGCAGGTGGGTGACCAGCAGGCGCCTAATGCGACCGGGACGCGGCGCAGCAATACATCGCCCAGCGTGATGGCACACTCGCTGGCAAACGCATCCACTGCCTCGGCCACAATGTGCTCGGTGTGGGAGCAGAGTGGCGCCCGGAGTTCCGCACCGCGCGCGAGACGAGCGATCTCCAGCGCCCGCTTGCCGTGCCATTCCACAATGCATTGAGCCGTGCCTTCTCGAATGTCGCCCGCACTGCTGATCTCGCTCGTCCACCGGTCCAGCAGGAGCTCGGCATTCTGCGCCGAGGCGATGGCCAGCGACTGGGCCGAGGTTCGTATTCCAATCTGGGCAGCGCACTGACGCGCCAGTTCCGCCGCCGTGGTCAGTTTGCCGCCAATCACGGAAATCATGTGCTCGGCCCCATCATCCGCGTGATCGTGCAGGTAGTGTCTGCGGCTCACCGCCGCGGCTTTCTCCTTGGGCCCAAACGGAAGCGGCCGGACTCCGGCAAACGTATAACGGATATCGCCTGCCGACAGCTTGACCCGTGGAAACAGGTGCAGCAGCGAGCGCACCAGGTAGTCGATCTCCTCCTGCGAGGGATGGACCCGCGCAGGATCGTCCTGGTCGGCAACCTCGGTCGTTCCCACCAGTATCTGCTCGTTCCAGGGGATGACGAAAATCGGACGCTTGTCCACGGCTTCGGTGTATACCGCGGCATCGGGCGCACCCGGGAAGCGAGGCAGCACGATATGCGATCCCCGCACCCCGCCCACCATGGGATGCGGTGTGTCGACGTGCGAGCGCTGGCACAAACGGTCTGCCCACGGGCCGGTGGCGTTGATGATCCAGGTGCCTTCCACCCTCTCTTCTTTCCCGGTGAGCTGGTCGCGCAAGAGTACGGCCGCCGCCCGTCGATGACGGACATCGACCGTCAGCACCTGGGTATGGTTGCGCGCCACCGCGCCCGCATCCATGGCTTCAACCAGCCACTCCGCGACCAGCCGCTCCGGGAACTCGCACTGGGCGTCCTCGTAACTGAAGATCGACCACCGCCGTCCGGAGTCGAGCAGGCGCTCCAGCTTGTGCTGATCGTCCCGGCTGGAGTCGGCGCGAAGCTTGCCTCCGCCCAGGTTGCGATACAACCACAGTCCGGTGCGGACGACCAGGGCATTTCGGCCGCTCTCCCGGTCGAGTGCCAGCAGGAAGTGGACCGGATGCACCAGATGCGGCTTCTGTTGCAGCAGGCGCCGCCGTTCCAGCAGAGACTCGCGGACCAGCCCGATCTCTGCGTGCTCCAGGTAACGCAAGCCGCCGTGAATAATGCGCGTCGAACGGCTGGTGGTGCCGGCGGCGAAGTCATGTTGCTCGATCAGAAGGGTTCGCCGTCCCCCCCGCGCGCATTCCCGTGCGATGGCAACCCCGTTGATGCCGCCGCCGATGACGATCACTTGAAATCGTTCGCCGGCCAAGGGTCGCCGAATTGGGGGAGCGTAGTTCATTGCTGAATTCACGCGGTTATGCCCGGCCGAGCTTTCCGGGTCAAAACTTTAAAGATAAACCAGGAGGAGCGGCGGTGAGACGAAAACTTGCCGCAATATTCCCTGACTCATATTGGTAATTATAGTTGCAGGTGAATAGGACGGTCGAAAACCATGTTTTATAGATCTTTTACTTTGAGCCGTACGCGCGCACCATTTTTGGAATGAGGCGAACTTCGGTGCGTGCGCGCGGCCCCGTTCGTAGTCCTGCTTTATATTGCTGGCCTCAATGGAATCTAGCGTGCCTCTGAGGATTGATCCTGGCCGGATTTCGATTTTGGGTGGAGCAACGCTTAGCGCTGCAATATTAATATTAAGAATCCCAGCCACTCACTTTGCTTTGGAGAAGTCCTCCACTGCAAACAACTGCCCATTACGCTCCACAATGCCCACGCCCATCACATTCATGTCCGTATCCAGGATGTTGGCTCGATGGGCCGGCGACTTCACAAACGCGGCATGAATCACCGCAGGATTCGATCCCAGGGCCACGTTCTCGGAAAGCCAGACGAAGTGCGCCCCCGCCTTGTTTACCCGGCTGGGAAGGCTGGGCTCACCCGGAAATTGGTGCGAAAGCTCCTCTTTGTGGGCCATCTCGCTCGCATGCTTGCGGGCCGCGACCGCCAGCGTGTCATTCCACTCGAGCGCCGGCAAGCCGTGAGCCAAACGTTCCCGGTTGGTAGCGTCGAACAACTCCCGCTCCGGGCTGGCGGCTCTACTCTGCGCCATCCCCGCAGCCGACAGCAAGGCAAGACAGATTACGAGCAAAAATGTGGTCTTCGATGAGCTTCGCATGGGCCCAACTCCTACCCATGATTTAAGCCCATTTTTCGCGGTTTGCAGCGTATCCAGAAGGGCACCGACCAATCTCCGGTGCAGCATCTTCGGTAACATTTGGGCATCTAATAGAGGTAGATTGACTTCCAGCGGGTCACAACTTAGATTGGAAGTGGCTCTTTGAGCGGGGCAGCGTGGCTGCATTGCTCACAGGGCTTTGTTCTTTGCATGGCCATCCCACCAGTGGGGGCGTCACGGCTTCGACGGAGATGCTTGCGGCCAAGAGGCATGCCGGGGTGCACACACCCGTAATCGTGGGCAAAATGATAATTGCCAATCAAGAAATGGCATACGCAGCCTAATTAATTAGGCAGCCGCTCTCCACCGCTTCGCCCTTGGGCGGTGAGCGAGCGTCACACAGAGGGCTGCTCTTCTCTGCTACGTCTGGGCAGCGAGGCTAAGATCTCAGGCTAGCGACCACCGTTTCTTGTCCGTTCTGAGCGGGGGTCGCGAACGTCCCAGGGTAATGCCTGGGGCATGAACGTGAATAAGCATGTAGTCTCTTGACCAGTAACATTTTCGGACGCGGGTTCAACTCCCGCCGCCTCCACCATTACTTCTCCACTCGGGCGTCGGACTTCGGACGCCAGACCTCAGGCGGGTGGCTCGCCTTCAATGACTCTTGTCTACACCATTCCCACTGGGGGTGCCCCATCCTTGCGTTTTTTGCAAGGGTGGGCGGCGATGCTGCGTGTGCTATTTGATTTTGCTGTGGACACGTGATGAAGCCCACTTGGCGCGCGGCATTTGCGACTCCCACCCTTCGCAAAAAACGCGAAGGATGGGGCACCCACTGTGTTGGTAATGCCCACAAATCAAAAGCCTGGGCCACCGCCTTGAATGGGGCCACCTGTCCATACGACCAATTGCATTGCAGATATTTCAAATGTGGAATCGGTCATTGCACCAAGATTCCCGCCAAATTCACCCACACATTCGTCATGGCGAGTCTTGAAACTACGAGACTGACCGCGACGAGGGTGGCATAGCCTACGACAAACTCGCGTTCCAAAGTGCGCGTCATCGCCCACCGCACCAGCAGGCAAATTCCTCCCAGGGCCACAACCGGCGCGAACAGCGCCATCCACTGGTGAAACCCGAATATCGAATTAACCAGCGGGATCCGGGCAGTAGCTCCGGAGATCAAAGATAGGCTAGCCAACAGCATCATGGGACGGTGAATCCGTGGCCGCTTGCGGTTCAGCACTCCGATGGCAACAAAAATTACGTATAGCGCAATCTCGGTGAGCATGACCAACAGAAACGGACGGGCGGGCCAGTCGAAAACAGTTATGTTCTCAAGGCTGGTCGAGCGGATAGCCACAAATGGTCCAGTCACGGCGATCGTTGAAGCAATCACCAGCACGCTCCAGCCGAGCTTCATGTGCAATCGGCGGTTCTGTGTGGCGATGAGCACAGACTGCACGAAGAACAGCACGAACCAGGCGAAGACCGCCGAACTGTGCGCCACAATTGCCGCCAGCATCGCCGGATTGATGGGAGCGCCGTTAAAAAGCCTACCTCCGAAGATGTAGTTGCGGAAGCCGATGAGAGTCAAAACCAGGAAGATGGCCCCACAGCCGGTGTAGAAAAAGCGATCACGCTTCATCCGGGCCCTCCTTTGACGTTGAAAAAGTTGGCGGGTGGCCCGCCTTCAACGACTCTTGTCTACACCATTCCCACTGAGGGTGCCCCATCCTTGCGTTTTTTGCAAGGGTGGGCGGCGATGCTGGTTGTGCTATTTGATTTTGCTGTCGACACGTGATGAAACCCACTTGGCGCGCGGCATTTGCGACTCCCACCCTTCGCAAAAAACGCGAAGGATGGGGCACCCACTTTGTTGGTAATGCCCACAAATCAAAAGCCTGGGCCCCCCGCCTTTCCACTCAGTCAGGCGGGGCGTAATATTGAGCCGCCAGCAGAGCAAAACGGAAATCCAGATGAGGTTGGAAACCATGGCCAGAGTTCTTGTAATTACGGGTGATGGCGGTGAGTCGTATGAAGCGCTTTATGCGGTTCACCGATTTCGGGAGGAGGGCTGGGAGCCCGTGGTTACGGCTCCGACACGCCGGCGACTGCATCTTGTGATGCACGACTTCGAGCCGGGATGGGACACCTACATCGAAAGAGAGGGATATGGGCTCGAGGCAGATCTGGCATTCGATCAGGTAAGAGTCGAGGACTATGACGCAGTGCTCGTCCTTGGCGGCAGGGCGCCCGAGTACTTGCGGAACAATGTCGGCCTGTTGGATATTGTCCGGGCTTTCGATCGAGCAGAGAAGTGGATCTTCGGCATCTGCCATGGCATTCAAGTGCTGGCTGCTGCAGGGCTCATCAGGGGTAAACGTGTGACCTGCTACGAACATGTGCGCCTCGAAGCGGAGCAGGCCGGAGCGATCTATGTCACCGACGAAGCGGTGTGCGACGGGCGCATCGTGACGGCACAGACTTGGCAATCACATCCGCAGTTCTACCGTGAGATTTTCGCGCGCGTTTCTGGCAAATCAATTCTTGAACGTACTCAGCAGGACGGCCAGGCAATCTCCAAGTAATGATTTCCACCTCGATTGGAACCGTGCTCTGCCGCCCAGTGGCCAATCAAGCCTTCCCTTTGGCCTGAGTGGGGCAGTTATGCAACTCGCCATCGACACCACTAGCCGACCACAATCCAGGACGCTGCAAGCTCCCACTCAACCCAAAGGAAGGCTTGAATGGGCCACCCGTCCCGGTTTTCGTTATGCCCCCGGTTTTCGTTCACTCAAGCCAAAAGCGGGCTTGAGTGGGCCACCCGTCCGCTTGGCGTATTGCGGGTGGTCTTCGAGCCAGTAAATGAAGACCATGGTGTCCCAATAGACGGCTTTTAGTTTCTTCCGCCTCTACAACGCCCGCCCGGCGCACGCCCCCGACGCCCAGGCCCACTGAAAGTTGAACCCTCCCAGGTGACCGGTCACATCCACCACTTCCCCGATAAAGAACAGGCCGCGGACTTTCCGGCTCTCCATGGTTTTAGCGGATAGCTCATCGGTGTCCACGCCGCCCACCGTGACTTCGGCCTTCGCGTAGCCTCCCGTGCCAGCAGGAACGACCGCCCACTGGTGTATCTGACGCTCCACTTCTCTCAGGGCGGCATTCGTCCAGGCGCTCGGCGGATGCCTCTCCACCCACCGTGTGGCCAGGCGATTGGGGAGAAATGCCTGCAATGCCGTTCGTAACGCCCCGGCAGTCCGTGGAGAATCCGGTTGCAGGAGCGCGGCGGTAACCTCGGCTCCAGGCGCCAGATCCACGATGATGGGTTTTTCCTTTCTCCAATACGACGAAATCTGCAGGATCGCGGGGCCGCTGAGTCCCCGATGGGTGATCAGCATCTTTTCTCGGAAGCGTTGACCATCCCATCCGGCGATGACTTCGGTGGAGACGCCGGCCAAGTCGGCGTATGCGCGGCGATCGGTTTCATTGAAGGTGATGGGCACCAGCCCGGGCCGGGTTTCGCAAATCCCCACCCCGAATTGTTGCGCCAGCCTGTACCCAAGATCGGTGGCTCCGATCTTCGGAATAGACAACCCGCCAGTGGCCACAACCAGAACCGGCGCGCGAAACTCTTTTTCGCCGACTCGCACCACGAACTCATCGCCGCGGATCACTTCTCCCACGTCAATCTTCGTGATCAGCTCGACTCCGGCAGCGGCGCATTCGCTTTCAAGCATTCCCAGGATGTCCTGCGCGGAGCGATCGCAGAAAAGCTGTCCCAGCGTCTTTTCGTGATAGAGGATGTGATGCTTCTTGACCAGTGCGATGAAATCCGCCGGGGTGTAGCGAGCCAGAGCCGACTTGGCAAAATGCGGATTGGCCGAGATAAAATTTTCCGGAGCGCAATGCATATTGGTGAAATTGCAGCGCCCGCCGCCCGAGATCAGGATTTTCTTGCCCGCACGCTCTGCCCGCTCCAGCACGACGACGCGCCGTCCCCGCTTGCCCGCCTCCAATGCGCACATCAGCCCAGCGGCTCCCGCTCCCAGAATCAGGGCGTCATATCTTTTGTGGGATGAAATCATCGGCAACAGAAATATACCGTTTCCCGGACCCGCTTCGACGGAAGGCGTGGCCCCTCCAAAAAAACAAGACGCCACGCATCCCCGTCTTCGCACCTGTTATATTTTCGAACATGGCCTCTTCCCTCAAACGTTTTCTGGCCCTGGTTGCATTCGGGGCATTGTTCTTTTTCTCGATCGCATCCACTGCCAACGCAGACGCGCCAAATAAAGATAAGACGATCGTCTCGCACGACACCGAGGTGAGTGGCGTCAGGCTGCATTACATAACGGCTGGGCATGGCCCCACAGTGATCCTGCTCCACGGTTATGCGGAGACCTCGCGCATGTGGAGGCCGCTCATGCCTCTGCTGGCGGAGCGATTCACGGTGATTGCGCCCGACCTGCCTGGAATCGGTGACTCGGCAATTCCCGCGGACGGTCTCGACATGAAGACGGCCGCGATCCGCATTCACGCGCTGGCCCGGTCGCTCGGCGTGGAGAAAGCAAGAGTTGTGGGGCACGACATCGGACTGATGGTTGCCTACGCCTATGCCGCGCAGTTTCCGGCGGAAACGGAGAAACTGGTTGTGATGGACGCCTTTCTCCCCGGCGTGCCCGGATGGGAGAATGTCTACAATAACCCTGATCTCTGGCACTTCCGCTTCCACGGCCCAACGCCGGAGACCCTGGTGCAGGGACGTGAACGCACCTATTACGATTACTACTGGAATGATTTCGCCGCCGACAAGACACGGTCGATTCCGGAAGCAGACCGCAAGGCTTACGCCGCGGCCTATGCGCGGCCGGGACGCATGCGGGCTGGCTGGGGCTATTTCGCTTCGTTCCCGCAAGCCGCCAAGGATTTTGCTCAGCTCTCTCAGGCCAGGCTCAACATGCCGGTCCTGTCGATCGGCGGGGAGAAGTCGCTGGGGGTCGTGCTGGGCGAACAGATGAAGCTGGTCGCGTCCCAGGTAACCGTGGTCGTACTGAAGAACACCGGGCACTGGCTCATGGAAGAAAATCCCAAAGAAACCATGGACGCGCTGATAAAGTTTCTTTAATCAGCCCGTGTCATCCTGAGCGATCCCGATTCTTCGCTCGCGAAGAGACGGGTGAGTCGAAGGATCCCTATGGTGGTATGACGCCTGGTAGCAATGGTTCTGGTGGCTGAGTAGAATGGCGCGAACAACTGCCCGTCCTGACGGTAGGGGTCGTTCGACTTCGCGGCTGCTTCGCGATGCGAGCAGCCCCCTCGCTCAGGATGACAACTAAGGAGAGAACGATGATTGACTTCTCCGTGAACGGCAAGCCGGTCGATCTTGACGTAGATCCTTCCACTCCGCTGCTCTGGGTCATCCGCGACCACCTGGGGCTCACCGGAACCAAATATGGATGCGGCATAGCCCAGTGCGGCGCCTGCACCGTGCACATCAATGGAGAGGCGGTCCGCTCGTGTGTCGCGCCGGTATCGCGAGCCAGCGGCAAAGCCGTGACGACCATCGAAGGACTGTCGTCCGATCTAAGCCAGCCTTTGCAGCGCGCGTGGATCGAAGAGGATGTTCCGCAGTGTGGCTACTGCCAGTCCGGGCAGCTGATGAGCGCGGCCGTGCTGCTGCGGGTGAAGCCGCAGCCCACCGATGAGGACATCGACCAGGCCATGACCGGCAACATCTGCCGTTGTGGAACCTATCCCCGCATCCGAAGAGCGATCCACCGCGCGGCCGGCATGGTGGCGAAGGCAGGTGCCCGATGAGCACTCGACAGTTCAGCCCGGAACGTGTCGCTTCTGCCTCCGTCCGCCATGAGCGTGTCCGCTCTGAGGTGCAACGCCGCGACTTTCTCAAATTCTCTCTCGCCGCCAGCGGTGGCTTGCTGATCGGATTCTATTTTCCGGGCGTCAGCAGTCAGGCGTCGGCGCAGGAGTCCGTCAACGGTTTCATGCCCAACGCTTTCGTGCGCATCGGAACCGATGAACGCGTCACCGTGATCGTGAACCACTCGGAGATGGGACAAGGTGTCTACACCTCGTTGCCCATGCTGCTGGCCGAAGAGCTAGATGCCGACTGGTCCAAAGTTGGATTCGAGTCTGCTCCGGTCGATCCCAAATATAATCACCCCGCCTTCGGCATGCAGATGACCGGGGGCAGCTCCAGTGTGTGGTCCGGCCTGGAGCAATTCCGGCAAGCCGGCGCCGCCGCCCGCGCCATGCTGGTCTCGGCCGCAGCAACACGATGGAACACGGATCCAGCATCTTGCCGCACCGAGTCAGGTGCAGTGTTCGATAGTTCAAACCGCAAACTCACCTATGGCCAACTGGTCGCAGATGCAGCAAAATTAACGCCGCCTGCGCATGTCCAACTGAAAGACCCCAAGACTTTCAAGCTGATCGGCAAGCCCATCCCGCGTCTCGACACCCCGCTCAAATTGAATGGCCAGGCCGTCTTTGGACTTGATGTGAAACTCCCGGGAATGTTGACGGCGGTGATCGCTCGCCCGCCGATTTTCGGCGCAACCCTGAAAACCTTTGATGATTCCAAGGCACGCTCCATGCCCGGTGTTCGGAAGATCGTGCAGGTCCCCTCAGGAATCGCGGTGATTGCCGATACTTTCTGGCAAGCCAAGGTGGCGCGCGACGCGCTTCGCGTGGAATGGGACGAAGGCGCCATGCGCGGGTTCAGCACCACGACAATGATGCAGGATTTCCGCGAGCGGGCGAAGTTACCCGGCGTGAGCGTTCGGAAAGAAGGCGATGCTGCGGGTACGCTGGCAAGTGCCGCGAAGAAAATCGAAGCCGTCTATGAGGCTCCATATCTCTCGCACCTGATGATGGAACCGCTCAACTGCGTGGTGGACCTGCGAGAGGATTCCTGCGAAGTCTGGACCGGCTCGCAGTTTCAAACCATCGACCGTGCCAACGCGGCGAAGATCGCCGGACTGCCGGCCGAAAAAGTGCAACTGCACACCACCTTCCTGGGTGGAGGCTTCGGCCGCCGCGCCAATCCGCAGTCGGACTTTGTGGTTGAGGCAGCCTATGTAGCCAAAGCGATGGGAGCGCCTTCGAAAGTCAAAGTCGTATGGACGCGCGAGGACGACATGCAAGGAGGCTGGTATCGCCCGGCATTTCTGCATGCCATCGAAGGCGGCATCGATGCCGCGGGCAACGCCGTGACTTGGCGTTCTCGCTCCGTGGGCCAGTCGATCATGGCGGGCACGATCTTTGCAGAGATGTTCATGAAGGGAAAGGCGTACGATCCGGCTTCGGTCGAGGGCATTGACGATCTTCCCTATGCCATCCCCAACATCGCGATCGAGTCTCACCAGGCAGATATCAAGGTTCCCGTGCAGTGGCTGCGCTCCGTGGGACACTCCCACACAGCCTTCGCGGTGGAATCATTCATTGACGAACTCGCCGCGCTCGCGCAAAAAGATCCGTACCAGTTCCGGCGCGATATGCTGCTGAAGCAGCCGCGATACCTCGGTGTTCTCGATCTTGCGGCGCAGAAATCGGGATGGGGAAAACCCCTGCCAAAAGGGATGGGCCGAGGCATCGCCGTCCACTTTGCATTCGGCAGTTACCTGGCCCACGTGGCCGAAGTATCGGTTACTGACGGAAAGATCAAAGTGCACCGTATGGTGTGCGCGGTCGATTGCGGGCAATACGTCAATCCGGGCATTATTGCCGCACAAATCGAAGGCGGAGCGATCTTTGGCGCGTCCGCCGCGCTCTATCAGGAACTCACATTTGAAGACGGTCGGTTGCAGCAAACCAACTTCAACACCTTCCCGGTCATGCGCATGAATGAGTGTCCTGAGATCGAAACCTATATCGTGGAGAGCAATGAGAAGTCCGGTGGAATCGGCGAACCGGGCGTCCCTTGCGCCGCACCGGCAATCGCCAACGCCCTGTTCGCGGCCACGGGAAAACGGGTGCGGCGGATGCCCTTCCGTCTGACGGAGGCTGTATGAAGCGCTTCCCTTCGTTTGTAGAGTTTTTCACGATCGCCGCGATCACCATGCTTGCGGTCTGCGTCCCGGTGTGGTTCTCGCATCCCGTCGCTGCAGCTGGACCACCGGTCGCCAACGCTCCCTCCCCGTCCCCGAAGGGCGATGGAACGCTCTTCACTGCGTTTGTTCCCGTGCTCAGGCACCCTCGATGTATCAACTGCCATTCCCACGGAGACTTTCCCCGTCAGGGTGATGACGGACATCCGCATACCATGAATGTCCGCCGCGGTGCCGGAGGCCACGGAGTGACTGCGGAAAAATGTAGCACCTGCCATCAGGACCACAATCTCGCCGGCGCACATTTGCCTCCCGGCGCGCCCAACTGGAGCCTGCCTACACCAACCACCCCGATGATCTGGGAGGGCCTGACCGATGCGCAGATTTGCCAGTCAATCAAAGACCCAAAGCAGAACAGGAATCGAAATCTCGATCAGCTGGTCGAGCACCTCACTGAAGACAAATTGGTGATGTGGGGCTGGAACCCAGGCGAAGGCCGGGCCCCCATTCCCATGCCGCACGAAGAATTTGCGTCGAAGGTCAAGCAATGGCGGGACGCAGGCGCACCCTGCCCGTAGGTGGAGAGACGGGCGTCCTCGCCCGTCCGGAATAAGCTCGCCGTGGACGGCGAGGACGCCCGCCGCTCCATTGCTCATAATGGCGGCCACAGTTGTGTCGCTGACCACCACACAGGTTGCGGTGCAGATGCTCGTCCGAGCCATGGCCGGCGGAACGCCGCCACCCCTGCGCACTTTGATCGACCTGGCTTCCTATCCCGCGCTGGAAAAACTGTCTGTTAAGCGAAAACACGCCGCAGCGGGAGCATAGATATAGACATCGATTATGTGGCGCGGGCGCCCCCGCCCGCGGTTTTTGACTTTGGACGCAGCGGCCTGTGCCTGTAACTTACCGTCTCGCGGGCGAGAGCGCCCGCGCCACACAACCTGCGCTTGTAACTTATTCTCGCGATTGCACATCGACAGGTAAAGCCGCAAAAGCCTTGCCCATGGCCCGGTTCATGGCGAGTTTCGGCCACGAATGTGCAAACAATTGCGCCCCAGCCTCCCCAAACTCCGCAAAACCAAGATACCGCCATGCAAGGTTTGGTACGGGGCTTGCACATAGCCATTATGCCTTCCCAAGCGGATTTAGCTGGGGACGGCGGGCAACCGGTTACTGAGGCAACTCTTTTGGACGGGGCCGCAACTTTGAAGTGGGAGACCAATTCGATGAAAACGACTTTGTTTGCGTTGTGCTTTCTTTGCGCCACAGGGGCCTTTGCACAGGGTATCGCCGGCGCCAGTCTGTTGACCAACGAACCCCAGGTCATTGAGTTCGCCAGCCATGCCGGACGCGCGACCCAGACGGACATGCGGACAGAGCAGAACTTGCTGGGAGCAGCCAATCCGACTCGCGCGCACGGGGAACGGCCGCTGTGGGAAGTAATGACCCCGGCGTACGTCACACCGCTCGGCGATTCCGCGCGCATGCTGAAGGAAGAGCACAAGTCTGCCAAAAAAGCCGACATCGTTTGGAATAGCAACTAGACTTTTACCGGCCGAAGGGTGCCCCATGTTTCGCGCAGTTTGCGAAACGTGGGGCTTTCTTTTTTGAAAGGAACATCTGGCCGCGGCTGACTCGCCTGCGCGGATTGCTCTGTACTCCTTTTGTTAAAGTAACTCCATGCCCAAGCAGACCCTGAACATCGCAATGATCGGTACCGGTTTCATTGCCAAGGCCCACTCCAACGCCTTTCGTCAGGTGACCCATTTCTTTAATGTTCCCTACGAACTCAACCTGAAGGTCCTGTGCGGACGCAATCAGAACAAACTCGAGTCGGGGGCCGCCCAGTGGGGATGGCAGGAAATCGCCACTGACTGGCAGAGCGTGGTCAGGCGGCCGGACATTGACGTCATCGACATCGCCGTCCCCAACGCATTGCACGCACCTATCGCGATCGCCGCTGCGCAAGCCGGAAAAATCGTGTTCTGCGAGAAGCCATTGGCCACGTCTCTGGCCGAAGCCGAGACCATGGCGCAGGCGATGCACAAAGTTCCCACTCTGGTCTGGTTCAACTATCGCCGCATTCCGGCCGTGGCCTTTGCCAAGCGGCTGATCGCGGAAGGCCGCATCGGGCAGACCTATCATTACCGTGCTCTCTATCTGAATCAGTCAGGAAGCGATCCCAGCAAAGCCACCACCTGGCGCTACCGTCGATCCGAGGCCGGTATGGGCGCGGCCGGGGATTTGCTTTCGCACTCGATCGACTCCGCCCTTTACCTCAACGGGCCAATTGTGGAACTTACTGCTCTCATGCACAACTTCGCAGCGGGTCGCGACGTCGACGATGCCACGCTGCTGTTAGCCCGCTTCGCGAACGGGAGCATCGGTACGTTTGAAGCCACACGCTACGGCGTCGGCTGTCGTAACCGCAAGACTTTTGAGATTAACGGCTCGAAAGGAATGTTGCGCTTCGATATGGACGAACTGAACCAGCTTGAATTTCTGGACGCTACCGAACCGCCCAACCTGCAAGCGCCGCGCAATCTGACGGTCACCGGTCCCGACCACCCGTACTCGGAAAACTTCTGGAAGCCGGCGCACATCATCGGCTACGAGCATACCTTCATCGCCACCCTGGGAGACTTCCTCGGCGCCATGGCCCGTAAAGAGCCGCTGCATGCTGATCTGGAGGCCGCGGTTGAAGTGCAAAAAGTGCTGGATGCGGTCGAACGCTCAGCAAAATCGGGTACCTGGGTGAAGTTATGAACTTCGCCGGAGGGTGGCCCACTCAAGCCCGGTTTTGGCTTGAGTGGGGATGTTCAGATCTTCTCAACTCTGTCATCCCGACCGGAGCAGATCATCGCGAAGCGATGACCTGTGCAGTGGGACGATCCGACTGCCGTTGTCAGCACGAAACCTATGACGAACGGTTCAGACGGAGCGTGTTCATCGGTCGCCGCGCCTAACCGTGCTTTGACTCGGTCCAATCAAACCGAGTCGGAATAGACGGCCGAAAACGCGAACGAGCGACGGGAACACTTTGTCCAGCTGTAGAACTGCCCCACTCAAAGGCAAAATCGGGCTTGAGTGGGCCACCGCCCTATCGCGCCCCCAGCGCTACCTTCCCGGTCAAATCAATCTGCGCAGACGAGCGGCCTACATACACATCAAAGTCTCCCGGATCCACCGTCCAGTCATGCTTCTTGACGTCGTAGTAAGCAAACGCCCGGCGATCGAGGCTCACCGAAACCTGCTTCGTTTCCCCGGCTTCGAGGCTGACTTTGGAGAATCCTTCTAATTCCTTTGCAGGCCGCGGGACGCGGGAATGCCGGTCGCCAACGTACACTTCCGCCACCTCCGCTCCCACGCGATTGCCCGTGTTGGTGACGTCGAAGTGCACTTCCACGTTCCCGGAACCCGACGCCGGAGAGACAGAAAGATTCTTGTAAGCGAAGGTGGTATAGGAAAGCCCGTAGCCAAAGGGAAACAGCGGCTTCACTCCCGATTTTTCATAGCCACGGTATCCGACAAAAACGCCCTCAGTGTAAGCGACCTTCCGGCCTCCATCCTTAGGGTAGTAGGTGTCATGCGCGGGGTTGTCTTCCCATCGCCGCTCGAAGGTCACCGGCAATTTCCCCGACGGGCTGAAGTCTCCGAAAAGCAGCTGTGCCAGCGCCGTTCCTCCCTCCTGTCCCGGAAACCAGCTCTCAAACAATACCGGAACGTGATCCAGCCAGGCACTCATATCCACGCCGCCGCCAGAGGTCACGACTACCACTGTATTCTTGTTGATAGCCGCGATCTGATTGATCAGTTCATCCTGTCCGGGAGGCAGGGCAAACATCCGGTCTGCGCTCTCGCCTTCGATGCCCTGGTCGAAACCGACGGCCAGCACCACCGCGTCCGCCTGCGAGGCTATCGCCTTGGCTTCAGCGCTTACCAAATCCTCGGAACGAACAATGCCGAAGTTCACCCTCGTCTTGCCCCAGCCTCGCTTCACAAAGTAATCCAGCTCAACCTGGTGTGGGCCCGATGGCAGAGGAATCTTGACCTGGCTCAGAAAGGCATACGCCTGCTTCCAGTCGTCGATAACCAGTTTCTTGTCGATATAAACGCGATAGCCGCCGTTTTCTCCCGGCCCTTGTGCGAACACCAGATGGTCCCCGGGAGTGGTGGGCGTGAAATATCCCGTCCAGCGGATCGACAAATCATTGGCAGACTCGCCATCGCTCGCGCCCGGATCGTACGTGATTTTCTTGACAATGCGTTCTGTGCCCGGCGTACCCGAGAGAGTGGCGTTATCGAAAAATTCAGCTTTCAAACCCTCCTGCCCGCCAGTCGCCTGGGTGGTGAAGTGAGTCTGGCCGGCAATCTTTTCCAGCGCCGGCACTCCCGCCGCGTAGTACACCGTGGTGCCCGCGCTGCCCAGGTAACTTGCGATGCCGTCGAGAACGCTCACCGCCGCAAATGGTTGGACCTCAGCGCTCCCGCCACCCACCGGCCGCGCCGGATACGCATCCGGTCCGATCACCGCGATGGATTTAATACTTCCCTTGTCCAGCGGCAACAGGTTGCCTTCGTTCTTCAACAGAACCATGCCCGATCGCGCCACCTCGAGAGCGACGTGACGGCCTTCCGGGTTCAGCCGCGGAATGGATGAATCGGTCTGGCCGCGATCCATCCAGCCAAATTGGATCGCAGTCCGAAGAATGCGGCGCACCTTGTCGTCGATCGTGGCTTCGCTGACTTTTCCGGAGCGAACCGCCGGCAACAGGTTGGCCCGATTCATGAATTTGCCCGAGGGCATTTCCAGATCCAGCCCGCCATTGGCCGCGGCCACGCCGTCGTAGGTCGCGTCCCAGTCCGACATCATGATCCCCTGGAATCCCCACTCCTTCTTGGCCACGTCGCTATTGAGATATCCATTCTGGGTGAGATGAATTCCATTGGTCAGGTTGTAGGAATCCATGATGGCCCCCACGTGCGCCTCCTTCACCGCTGCCTCAAAGGTGGGCAGATAGATTTCCCGCATGGTGCGTTCGTCGATGAGTGAGTCCACATTGTGCCGGTCGAACTCCGAGTTGTTGCCCATGAAGTGCTTGATCGTGGCGCTGACGCCCTGGCTCTGCAGGCCTTTTACGTAGCCCACCGCAGTGCGCGCGGCCAGAAACGGATCTTCGCCGAAATATTCGAAACTCCTTCCGTTGCGCGGCGCGCGATAAATGTTCACGCCCGGCCCCAGCAGAAAATGGACGCCCCTGGCTCGCGCGTCTTCACCGAAAACTGTCCCCACTCGTTGCGCGAGTTCGGGATCCCACGTCGCCGCCAGTGCGACGCCGCCCACCGCCGTGGAAGGCCCGTAGTTGCGTACCCCGACCGGCCCGTCGGCCATCTTCAGCCGCGGCAAATGAATGTGCTGGATATCGCGAATGTAGAAATCATCGACCCCACCGATCAGATCGACCTTCTCTTCCAGGGAAAGCTGCTTGAGCAGCGAGTCGACACGGGCTTCGACCTCGGCTGGTGCTGGCGCCGCAGTCTGGCACACCACCGGCAACACCGACAGCAGCAACACAGCCGCGACAAACCGGAATCTGCGAATCATTTGTAACCTCCCCTGAAAGATTTTGCTGCTTGCCCGCCGGTTCTTATGTTCGTTTTTGATCATCTCTGCACTCGTCCTGACCCTCCACCCTCGAGCAGTGCCTTTACTTCGTCCGCGGTGGAGCGGCTGAAGTCGCCCGCGATGGAATGCTTCAGACAGCTGGTCGCTACTGCGAACTCGAGCGCATCCTGATGTGTGGGGAGGGTCTGAAAGCCATAGATCAGGCCGGCAGCAAAGGAATCGCCGGAGCCGACGCGATCCACGATATGCGTGATCTCATAAGACCGGCTCACCATGAATGCCTGCCGGTCATTCAGGCATGCCGACCAGCCATTGTGCGACGCGCTCTTGGATTCCCGCAAAGTGATGGCGATCGCTTTCAGATTCGGGTATTCGCCCAGAACCCTGGCAGTCAGCTTCTCGTATTGCGTGCGATCAAGCGTGCCGGAGTGTACGTCCACATCCGCCTGGATGCCGAGCGCCATCTGCACGTCTTCTTCGTTGGCGATGGCGATGTCGATATTCTTCACCACCTCGCGCATCACTTCAACCGCCGGTTTCCCCCACTTCCAAAGGTTCTTGCGGTAGTTAAGGTCGCAGGAGACTGTGATTCCCTTCTCCCGCGCCTTCTTGACCGACTCCAGTGCGAGATCTGCCGCCGAACTGCTGATGGCCGGAGTTATGCCGGTGATGTGAAACCAGCCGGCATCCATCAAAACCTGGTCCCAGTTGAGGTTACCCGGTTTGGCCAGAGCGATGGCACTGTAGTCGCGGTCGTAGACCACCTTCGAGGGCCGCTGGTTGGCGCCACCCTCGACGTAGTACAGGCCCATCCGCCCCTTGCCGCGCACGATCCGGGACACATCCACCCCAAACCGGCGTAGTTCACCGACCACAGCGTCAGCGATAGGGTTCTTGTCCGGTAAAACGGTCACGAAAGCCGCGGGCAGCCCCAATTGCGCCAGCGCCACCGCGACGTTGGCCTCCCCGCCTCCAAACGTCGCGACGAACCGCCCGGTCTGCAATATCCGCTCGAAGCCCGGAGGCGCCAGCCGCAGCATGATTTCGCCGAAAGTCACGTTCGTCTTTGCCATATCCTCGATACCGACGCTTCAAGTTTGTTTCCAGGGCGGAGCAACACCGATATCGTTTGTTATTAGCGTGGAGCAACACTGATCTGGATGGGCGTGGGGGCAGGGCACGACTTCAGTCGTGCCATAAGTTGCTGAGAGCAATTCGGCTTCAGCCGCTGGGGTTCGCTCTTCTTCCGTGGCCGGATTAGACAACTCCGTGCCCTCCGCCACTCTTGCCCCCGACCAGCTCGACGCCCACGGTCGCGAGCACAATATCTTCGCTCGAGGTCAAACCGCTGACCGCCACCGCACCGACCACCTGGCCGTCTTTCCACACCGGGAGGCCGCCACCCCACCCGACAAATCTCGGATCGCCGTAATAGGCGATATCGTGGCCTTTTTGCGGGTCCCTCACCTTATCTCCAATCTCCTTGGTGGGCTTGCGTTCTCGTGCCGCAGTCCAGGCTTTGTTGGCAGCGATACGGATTGACGACAAAGGAGCTCCATCCATCCGCGCAAACGCAATCAGTTCGCCGTGCGAGTCCGCGACGGCAATCACCGCCGCCTTTTGCATCTGCAGCGCCTTATCCACGATCAGGTCGATGATTTTCCTGGCTTCGGAGTAGTCGAGCGTTGGGGCGACTTTCATCAGCAGCTTCTTTGTAGGCGGTTTTTCAGCGAGCACACAAGCGAAGGGATTGTAAATCAATCACCCGAATGCTGCACCATTGGTTGCGCTAACCTGTGGAGATGGTCACCATAGCAATTTTGGCAAAAAAAAACGGACCGGGCCAAAAGCCCGGTCCGGAGTCCTTCCTCGCCTAGAATTCGAACTTCAAGGCGAACTGGATCAAGCGTGGGTTATTGATGGTATTGGTCACCTGTCCAAAGTTTCCGTTCGGAGGCGCCAGGCAGCAGGTCCCGTTCGGCGGTCCAAACTGCGGATGGTTGAAGAGGTTAAAGAACTCTGTACGGAATTCGATCGCGGCGCTCTCGAAGATAGTGGTCTTCTTGAAGATCGCGAAATCGAAGTTCTTGGCTCCATCCTGACGCAGCGTGGGATCCACTCGCGACTCGTTGCCGAAGGCATAGTCCCCGGGCGGCGTGAAGCAGGCGGTGTTGAACCACTCACCGAGTCTGGAGGCTGAGCTTCCGGACGTGTTCTTGTCGCACCCCGAAACCACGTTCGGCCTCAACCCGCCGATGCCCAATCCGAGAGAGGACAGCGGTGTTCCCTGACCGTAATTGATCTTGACCGGGAAACCGCGCTGGAAGACGGTAACGCCATCCAGGCCCCAACCCGAAACCAGCTTATCGCTGATTCCGCTCACGCTACCCATGTACTTCTTGCCCCGACCGAAGGGCAGGTCGAGTACGTAGCTGATAACCAGGCGTTGCGAAACGTCCTGGGACGACAGTGACCGCTCGCCCTTCAGGTTGTTCCAGTCCTGGATGCCGCCGACGCCGCCCGAAACGCCGCCTTCCAGCCATGACGTCAGGGTGTCCGTGTTGGAGAGCAGCTTGGAGTTGGTATAAGCCACCAGCAGAGTTCCGCCACCGGCGAATCGTTTGTTGACGGTCGCCTGCAACGAGTTGTAGGTACTGCCGCAGCATCCCTGGCCGTTCAGGTTCAGACCAGCGTATTGCGGATAGGGGCGGTCAAACTGCCCTTGCACGACGTTAAGCCCGAGTGCGCCGGGAAGCTGGTTCGGCACGGTGCACAGGGGGCAGGCAAACGGATAGCTGCCCACCGGTACCTTCTGCGCGATCGCAACCGGTTGTCCTGCAGCCTCCTGTTGTGCGGCCTGTGCGATGAAGCTGTCGGGGATCTGGTTGATGTTGGTGTTGAATTGGGGCAGGTGCACTCCGTGCGACCCGGCGTAAGCTACGTCAGCGAAAAAGCCCCAGGGCAGTTCGCGCTGGATACCAAGGTTCCACTGCTGCACGTACCCGTATTTCTGAACCGTGTAGCCCGTGGCCGAGTAGTTGCTCTGATTCACCGCATATTGCGACACATTCGGTTGCGGGTTGCGTCCGGCTACCGGAGTCAAAGTCGCACCCGGGAAGAACGGACCAGTGGTGGTGTCGCACTGGAGGTTATCCACACCCAGCAAGTGACAGCCGCTGTTGGTCAGCGTGCTCGACGGCGTAAACCCGCTATCGGAGCTGGCGATGAAGTTTGAAGTGGCGCTGCTAACCGGATCGATGTAAGGGTTGGTTCCGAACGAAACGTAGTTCGGAATGAAGAACATGCCGTACCCGCCGCGGATCACAGTCTTCTGGTCCCAGCTATAGGCGAATCCGAGCCGCGGCATGAACTGCGTCTTCGAGAGCGGCAGGTTATTCCGGGTATCGTTCCTGCCCGTCTTCACCAGGAACAGGTCTCCGGTACATGCGCTGCCTGCGGTCCCACTGCAACCCGTCACCGAAGTGTTCGTGGCTTTAGGATCGAAGTAGGTCATGCGGTCGAACCGTTCCGACCACGGTCCCTGAAGCTCGTAACGCAGCCCCAGGTTCAGAGTGAGCTTGCTGGTGACGTGCCAGTTGTCTCCGAGATAGAAGGCACGGTAGGTCTGTTTTCCGGACACTGGACCGGAAATTACCAGCGAGCCGGTGGTCTGGTTGCCGAACGCCGAACCCTGCCCCTGACCGAATCCCAAGAGGAAGTCCGCGAAATCTTTGCCGTTCTGCAGGTTGCTTCCAACTTTATCGGTGGTCCACGATCCCACGAACGAGATCAGGCCGCCGCCGGTGTTGGTTTGCAGGTAATTGTCGTAGCCTTCCTCGAGCTGGCCGCCCCAGGTGAAGGTGTGCCGTCCCCGGATCATGGTGATCTGCGGGGAGAAGTTGAATTGCGTATTGAAGTCGTTGATCGAGCTTTGCCCCTGGCTGCAGGTGACCGTCGAGTCGCTGTTGCCGAAGCAAGGCGTAAGCGGCGTGCGCTCCGTATTAGGAATAAAGCTGTTGTACGAAGCCGGCCAGCCTTCCTGAGTCATATCGAAGTTTGAATTGATCGGCAGACGCAAATAGTGGAAGCGGCTAGCGCTGATATTGAAATTCGCAATGGTCGTCGGACTGATCACCCAGTTGTAACCCACCGCAACGCTCTTGCTGCGGGTGTTTTCCTGACAGCGATCCTTGCACAATCCGGTGCCGAACGGGTCCTGCGCCAGGCTCAACAGCTTCCAGTAACTGAACCGCCCAAACACCCGCTGGTTGTTGGTGATGGTCTGGTCCACCCGGCCCACATATTCGTCCACGTCTCCGCCGGTGCTGGTCGCCTTGATGAAATTGTTGCTGATTCCGCTGCTCAGAGGCTGCGGGATGTACTTGCCGAGCAGGAACAGCGCGGTCGGGTTCATCGCGTACGGAAGAGTGGTGAGATTGTTGTTGGCGATCGGCGTCCGCAATCCGGTGACCGGATTCGCGCTGAGCGGATCGTAAAGCTGGTGTATGGGGTTTCCTTTTGAGTCCTTATCGCCGCAAATCCCGCCCGGCCCGGTGAAGCCTGACAGGCACTGGTCGGCAAAATTGCCACCGCGTTCTGCCACGGTCGGCACTGTCGTGTTGAACACCGTGCCCGTCCGCAGACGGAAGCCTTCATAACTCCCGAAAACGAAAGTCCGGTTCTTGACGATCGCTCCGCCAATGGTCGCTCCGAACTGGTTCTGGGTAAACGGCGGCGGTTCATTCTTCTTGCCGGTCGCAATTTCGGTTCCCTTGTTGAAGTACTCGTTCGAGTTGAAAACTTTGTTGCGCAGAAAGTCATACGCCGAGCCGTGCCAGGTGTTGGTCCCCGACTTGGTGCTCAGGTTGATGACGCCACCGGAAAACTTGCCCCACTCCGGTCCCAGGTTGTTGTATTGCACCTTGAATTCGCCGATCGAGTCCGCGGTCGGTACCAGCGCCGGAAGGTTGATGTAGCCGATGTTCAGCGGCTGTCCGTCCAGGTACTCCGCGCTCTCGTTGGCGAACGATCCGCCGATCTGATAGTTGGCGAAATCGAATGGATTTTTTCCTACCGGCGACCCTTGGGTATTTCCTTGCGGAACCACGGAGGGGGCGACAGCGGCCAGGTTATAGATGTTGCGTCCGTTCAGCGGCAATTCGGTTGCCTTGCGTGAATCGATAACCTGCCCGAGCGATGAAGTCTCCGACTGCAGGAGGGGTGTTTCTGAAGTGACTTCGACCGTTTCAGTAGCTTGCCCGATCGGTAACGACAGGTCGATCTTGGACGTCTGCTGCACCTGCACCACTACGGGTTCCTGTGTGACTCGCTTGAACCCCGGCTTCTCAGCCTCAACCCGGTAATTTCCCGGAATCAGGTTCACAAAAGAATACAGGCCGTCAGTTCCGGTCGGCTGGGTACGCTTCTCGGCGGTGCCCAGGTTGGTCAAAGTGACCCGGGCATCGGTGACTGCAGCCCCCGAAGGGTCAGTAACCAATCCCGTGATCGAGCCGTAAGTGGATTGACCTTGAACGAAGACGCAGGCTGAAAAAATCACGCCCAGCGAGAGAACTACCGAAAGGAATCTGCGAGTACTCATTACCCACCCCCACGCGAAGTGCACAGTAACAGCTCTGTGGTGAACCGACCTTCATGGGCCGGATGCTGGAATGACTGAATGCCAGGGCACTTTTTGTCACACCCTGTAGAACGTTGTCAAGAAGAAACCTGAGCGCGAAGGTCTCGGTAAACGATTACTTTCTGGCATCTGGAGCGCGTGCTGCATCACAGAAACTTACAAGGTCAGTCTCATCGAACTGTCCCGCACACGATTCCTCCTCGACAACTTTTATTAAAACCATTTACCTACTGGCAAATTCTTCTCCATAGTATTTTGGCCCAGATCGCGATGCCTGCGATCTCGTGTGCAATCATCGCGCCCTCGCGATATGCTAACTACCAGGGTTCCCCAAGTTGCAAATCTCCATTCCGCGGTTCATCTACATTCCGGTTTTGGTCTCCCGCATTGCCCGGTTCTGTCCTGCCCGATTTCGCCAAACCTCATCCCGCCTGGCCTGGTCCGGTCTAGCCTGCTTCTGCATAGCCTCGTTCTGCATAGTCTCGTTCTGCATAATCTCGTTCTGCTTTGCCTCGTCCCTCGCAGCCGTACCGCTCGCGCAGTTCGACGTCAGATCTCCTCGCGGATTGGATTTCGTCCTGCAGAATTCTCCCACGCCGCAAAAATATCTGATCGAAACCATGCCCGGCGGCGTCGCCCTGCTCGACTACAACAACGACGGACTACTCGACATCTTTCTGGTGAACGGCGGCCACGTGACCAGCCCAATGTCCGTCCCGGAAAAATTCGATCGCAAAAATCCGCGCTACTGGAACCGCCTGTACCGGCAAAATAAAGACGGCAGCTTTACCGACGTGACTCAAGCAGCCGGCCTGGCCGATGCCGGAGACGGCAACTACGGCATGGGTGTAGCCGTCGGCGACTATGACAATGATGGGTTCCCCGATCTGTATGTCACCAGCTACGGAAAAAATGTCCTCTACCACAACAACGGCGATGGCACGTTCACCGACGTAACGGCAAAGGCGGGCGTAGCTGCCGGAGGCTGGTCCGTATCAGCGGGTTTTTTCGATTACGATAACGACGGCAAGCTGGATTTGTTCGTCACCCGCTACATGGAATGGGACACGAAAAACAGCAAGACCTGCGGCGGAGACTGGCACACTTATTGTCCGCCCGAAGAATTTCCCGCTACCACCAGCATTCTCTATCACAATAACGGCGACGGCACTTTTACCGACGTGAGTCAAAAGTCCGGAATTGCCGCCAAGAAAGGCCGGGCCCTGGGCGTCGCCTTCGCCGACTACGATGGCGACGGATACACTGATATATTCGTCGCCAACGACGGCATGCAACAGTATCTCTACCATAACAACGGCAACGGCACTTTTACCGAGCGCGCGCTCGAAGCCGGAGCTGCGCTGTCCGAGGACGGTCGCCGCCTTTCGGGCATGGGCGTGGTCTTTCAGGACTATGACAACGACGGCCGGCCCGACGTGATTGTCACTGAGCTGCCCCGGGAGATTTACGGCGTCTACCACAATGAAGGCAACGGCACCTTTGGTTATGGCAGTCTCGAAACCGGGCTGGGCGTACTCTCCAGCGGAAGCTCAGGCTGGGGAGTTGGCCTCGAGGATTTTGACAACGATGGCTGGAAGGATCTTTTTGTCGCGCAAGGCCACGTTCTCGACAATGTCGAAAAAATTGACCCTTCGCTTCACTACTGGGAACTGCCTCTGCTGGCGATGAATCACAACGGCCGTTTCGAACGCACCGACTCGGGCAGCGCTTCTCCCGCCGCCGGGCGCGGAGCCGCCTTCGGCGACTTGAACAACGACGGCTGGCAGGATGTGGTCATGACTACCCTCGGCGACCATCCCCAGGTTTTTTTCAACCGCGGTGGCAAACAGCACTGGCTGGTGATTTCGCTGCGTGGCACCCGCAGCAATCGCGACGGCTTCGGAGCCCGGGTCCGGGTCAACGGGCAAACCCGATTTGCCACCGCAGCCGGAAGTTATCTTTCCTCCAGCGACAAGCGCCTGCACTTCGGACTGGGCACGTCCGACACCGCCAAGGTGGAGATCGAGTGGCCTTCCGGCGCTCACCAGACCCTGAACGACGTTCACGCCGACCAGTTTCTAGAAATTCGCGAACCGGAGAAACCGTGATACGCATCCTGTTGGCGGTTTGGCTGGCATGGCAGACGGTATCCCCGGAAGCGCTGCAGCACCTGCAGGCGGGTGCGGAAGCCGAGAAACAACGGCACTTCGACATTGCCATCGCAGAGTTCAAAAAAGTAACTGAACTCGCGCCTACGCTGCCTGACGGCTTCGTAAACCTCGGCCAGGCGTACATGGAAAACCAGGATTACGGCGCCGCCATCCCTCCCCTCAAACATGCCGTGCAACTTGCGCCGGACCTGGCCGCTGCTCACCAGTTGCTGGGATACGCGCTGCTGGCGCAGGGTTACAACGCCGAGGCGATTCCCCATCTGGAGAAGATCCAGGAGCAGACGGCCCTCGGTATCGCGCAGATTGGAAATGGGCAATTACAGCAGGCAGTGGAAAATCTGCAGGCCGCGCTGGCCAAGCACCCCAACGATCCCGATTTGCTTTATTATCTTGGCCGCGCCAGTGGGCTGTTGTCGAAGCAGTCAATCGACACATTACTGGCGGCGTATCCCGATTCGGCCCGCGCCCATCAGGCTCTGGCCGAAAATTATTTTGTCTTGCGACAAATGCCCCAGGCCGAAAAAGAATTCCGCGAAGCGCTCCGGCTCCGCCCCGACACTCCCGAGCTGCACCTCGAACTTGGCCTGGTCTATGCCGGCTCGTCGCAGTGGGCAAAGGCCGAAGAAGAGTTTCGTGCTCAGAGCAAGCTGCAGCCGGGAAACGCCGAGGCCGCATATCGCCTCGGTGCAGCGCTGTTGCAGCAGGGAAAAGCGCGCGAGGCCCGCGCCGAACTGGAACGCTCCAATCGCCTGCTGCCGGATATGCCCGAGACACTTTATTCATTGGGCAAAGCCGCCGCTCTGGGGGCGGATCTGGCAGCTGCTGAGAAAGCGTGGACCAGGCTGCTCTCGATTGAAAAATCCAGCAGCCTGGCAGCTCAAACTCATTTCGCCCTGGCCGGCCTTTACCGCAAACAGGGAAAAACGGCAGAAGCCGAGCGCGAAACTCAGGAGTTCCAGAAATTGAATGCCGCTGCTCCTCCGGAAAACGTGCAGAAATAGAATTCACACGACGCCTATGCACAAACTGAAGGTTCTCGGAAAAATCATCGAATCGGGACTGGTCGCCATCGTGCGTACCCATAGCCCGGATCTGGCCGTGCGTATCGCTGAGGCCTGCGCTCTGGGTGGAGCGGCCGCCATCGAAATCACCTTCACCGTCCCCGGCGCGGCCGCGGTCATTGAAAAGCTCGCCAGGGAATATACGTCCGGTCAGATTCTCATCGGCGCAGGAACCGTTCTCGACCCGGAGACCGCGCGCATCGCGATTCTGTCCGGCGCGCAATACATCGTCAGCCCGTCGGTGAGCCCGGAAACTGCCCGCCTGTGCAACCGTTACCAAATTCCCTACATGCCGGGCGCCGGAACCATGCGTGAGATTGTGGACGCGATGGAATGCGGCGCCGATATCGTTAAGCTTTTTCCCGGCGAAACTCTGGGCCCGGCGTTTGTGAAGGCAGTGAAAGGCCCGCTGCCGCAGGCTTCCCTGATGCCGACCGGCGGCGTAACTGTTGAAAACGTCGCCGACTGGATCAAGGCCGGCGCCGTCGCCGTGGGCATCGGCGGCAGCCTCACCGCCGGCGCGGAAAAGGGGAACCTGCAGCTCGTCACCGACACCGCCAAACAGCTTGTCGAGAGGATTCAACGCGCGCGCGGAAAGTAATTCGGCCAACGCCATGAAGCTCTGGAAAACTGACGACGAACTCTTCGCGATCATCAGGCGCGAATTGTTCACCTGCGTCGTAGGTGACGTGATGGACAAACTGGATCTTCAGCACCAGTTTCTGCCTCCGCAAATTCGCCCGCTGCAGGCGGACATGGTGGTCGTGGGTCGCGCTATGCCCGTGCTGGCCGTGGATGTGTTCGCGGAGAAAGTTGCCGGCACCGCCAACAAGCTGATGGCTAAACCGTTCGGGCTGATGCTCGAAGCGCTCGACGACCTTCGCCCTGACGAAGTCTACGTCAACACCGGAGCGTCCCCGCGCAACGCGCTCTGGGGAGAACTGATGAGCATCCGCGCCCGCAAGTTGGGTAGTAGTGGCGCCGTCTTGAACGGCTACACTCGCGATACTAGAGCCATCCTTGATCTGAACTTTCCGACTTTCTCCTGGGGCTCTTACGGTCAGGATTCCTCACCCCGCTACAAAGTGATGGATTTTCGCGTTCCGCTCGAAATCGGAGCCGTTCGCCTGCGCCCGGGCGACATTCTGTTCGGTGACATCGACGGAGTCTGTCTGATTCCCACTGAAGCCGCAGACGAAGTCTTCGCCAAAGCTTTGGAAAAAGCTCGCGGCGAGAAATTAGTCCGTAAAGCCCTGGAAAAAGGAAGTACTGCGGTAGCCGCCTTCGAAAAACACGGCATCATGTAAGAAAACTAGAAACTGAGAACCGAGAACTGGTTTGTAATAAAAACGCATCGCGGAACAATAGACACCCGATGGGCGTCCGATTGATCAACGAAAAAAAACGATGATAAACATCGATCTCTCCGGCAAATCGATCCTGCTCACAGGCGCGATGGGCGCCATCGCCGAACCGATGGTCCGGAAGCTAGTCGCCGCCGGCGCAACCTTAGCCCTGGTCGACATCAAGCCCGAAGATACAGCTAGAAAAACTTTGCAGGACTGGCAAATCCCGCCGTCGTCATACGTTTACTTCTCCACCGACATCACAGATTCCGCCGCCCTGGGCCGGGTCGTTACCGAATCCTTCGACCGCTTCCCTGCCCTGGATACGGTTCTCGGGCATGCCGGCGGCTGCGGGCTGCATCCTTTCGCCACCACTTCTGAAGCTGACTACGACAAAATTTTCCGCTTCAACTATTTCGCCCAGGTCAATCTGGCGCGCGCCGTCTTCGCCCAATGGATCAAGCGCAAGATTGCCGGCCACATCATCTTCACTTCTTCCTACGTCGCCCGCATGCCTCACACCCAGATTCCTTCTTACGCTTCCGCAAAGGCTGCGTTGGAAAACTTCGCCCGCTGCATGGCTCTGGAGTATGCACACACTGGCATTCGCGTGAACGTGGTGTCACCGGGCAACGTCGCGGCTGGCAGCTCGTTGAAAGTCTTCGATGAGGACCTAGCCTACCGCGAATTTGTGCTGCGCGTTTCTTTGGGAAGACGAAACAGCCCGGAATCCATCGCCGACGCCTTCGTTTTCCTCTGCTCGCCCTTGGCCAACGAAATCAACGGCCAGATCTTAAGCCCTGACTACGGAGCCGGCATCGGCAACCGCCTATGAAACTTGGCCTGGGCCTCTATCGCCACATGCTCACGCGCGACTACTATGACTTCGCGCGCCAGGCCGGCTGCACTCACGTCGTCGTCCATCTTGTCGACTATTTCAACAACGGCGCGTCCAACCCGCGCAACAATCAGCCGACCGGCGCGAAGTACGAGCCCTGGGGAGTGGCTGGCGATCCTGAGAAACTTTGGTCGGTCGAGGAGCTGAAAAAACTCCGCCATGAAGTTGAAGGCGCGGGCCTGGTTCTCGCCGCCATCGAAAATCTCGATCCCGCTCACTGGCACGACATCCTTCTGGACGGCCCGCAGCGCCCGCAGCAGATCGAAAAGGTAAAAACAATTATTCGCCGCATGGGCGAAGCGGGAATCCCGGTGCTGGGCTACAACTTCAGCCTGGCTGGAGTCTGCGGCCGCGTAACCGCTCCGCTGGGACGCGGCCACGCGGTCACTCTCGGCATGGACGGCCCCGCCGAGGACGTCCCCATTCCGAATGGAATGGTCTGGAACATGATTTACGATCCGGCTGCTCCTCCGGGGACGCTACCTTCTATCTCGCACGACGAGTTATGGCGCCGGCTGGAAAGATTTTTAGGCGATGTAATCCCTGTCGCCGAGCAATCCGGTGTGTGCCTGGCCGCCCATCCCGACGATCCTCCCATGCCCACCATGCGCCGCCAGCCTCGGCTGGTCTACCAGCCTCACATGTATCAACGACTGATCGATGCCGCCCCCAGCCCGAACAATGCCCTCGAGCTTTGCGTCGGCACACTCGCAGAAATGACGGAAGGCGACATTTACGATGCGGTGGACAGCTACAGCCGGCAGGGAAAAATTGCCTACATCCATTTGCGCAACGTCGTAGGCAAAGTACCCAGTTACCGCGAGACATTCATCGACGAAGGCGATGTGGATATGATCCGCATCCTTTCCATCCTCGCGAAAAACCATTTTGACGGCGTGATCATTCCCGACCACACGCCACAGATGACCTGCCCGGCTCCGTGGCACGCCGGGATGGCCCACACCATTGGCTTCATTTTGGCCGCACGGGCAATGCTCGACACGTCTTCGAAAAAATCCGGTGCAAAGTCTTGACCTCCGCGCCGGGCGATTCTCCTCAGCCGCATAGGCGCCCTCTTATTATCGCCGCGTCTGTTTCAGCGCTCGGTGGGCTGCTGTTCGGCTACGACAACATCGTGATCAGCGGCGCCATCCATTACTTGAGTCTGTGTTTCAACCTCGATGCCGCCGGCGTGGGTTGGGCAGCGGGATGCGCGCTGATCGGATGCACCGTCGGGGCTGCGGGCGCCGGTGCAGTGGTCGATCGCATCGGGCTGAAAAAAGGCCTCGCGATTTGTGCGGCATGCTTCGCCCTGTCCTCGCTGGGCATGTGGTTCGCCGCCAGTCTCAACCAGTTCGTTATCTGGAGATTGATCGGCGGGCTGGGCATTGGCGCCGCTTCGATCATCGCTCCGATGTACATCGCCGAGATCGCACCCGCCCGCCTTCGCGGCCGCCTGGTCACTCTTTATCAACTCGGCATCGTCCTCGGTATTCTTGCCGCAGTATTCATCAACATGCTCATCCAGCGCCTGGGGGACGAAGCCTGGAACACTTCAACCGGATGGCGTTGGATGTTCTTTGCCGGCATCGTGCCCGCCCTGCTGTTCGGAATGACGATCATTCCTGCGGTCGAGAGTCCACGCTGGCTCATGAAAATGGGCCGGCACGCTGAAGCGCTTTCCGTTCTTTCGAAAATAGACGACAAGGCTTCTGCGGTAAGCGAAGCCTCCCGGATCCAGGATTCCCTGGCCCTGGAAGAAGGTCACATCTCTGAGTTGTTCACCACGTTCCGCCGTCCTTTGCTCATTGGCATCATGCTGGCAGGGTTTTCGCAGTTGAGCGGCATCACCCCACTGTTCTCGTTTCTGCCCGAAATCTTTCGATCTGCCGGGACCGCCACCAGCGACGCATTTTTTCAGTCGGTACTGGTCAGCCTGGTCAATTTGGTTTTCACCCTATTCGCGTTATGGCTGGTGGATCTGTCGGGACGCAAGAAGTTGATCCTCGCCGGCACGCTGCTGCAATCCATTTCCGTCGCCCTGGTGGGCTGGTTTTATCATGTCCACGGAAGCGGCCTGGCGGTTCTGATTTTTGTCATGACATTTGTGGCCGGCCACGCCTTCGGAAACGGCGTGGCCTGCTGGGTCATCATTTCCGAGATCTATCCCACCAAGGTTCGCGGACGCGCCATGTCCATCGCCACAACCGCACTTTGGGTAGTCGGATACCTCGGCAATCAAAGCTTCCCGCTCATGCAGAAACACCTGGGCAGCGACGGCACGTTCTGGTGCTTCAGTACCGCAGCATTGCTGAATCTGGTATGCGTGCTGTGGCTGGTTCCGGAAACCAAGGGCCGCACGCTGGAAGACATCACCAGATTCTGGACAGGTCAGATGGATGTCACGCTTTCCCGCGACTGAACTTCGTAGCGCCGGCGTCTCGCCGGCTGTCTCGGGGGCGTCCCGCCCCCGGGTCTCTGCGCTGCGCGAGACGGCCTTCCTATTGGTACGCCGCGAAAATCAACTCTGAGGGCGGGACGCCCTCAGGACAGCCGGCAAGATGCCGGCGCTACGGCTTAGCTCCCCGCTCCCACCGGAGATTCCGTATCCGCCGGCAGAATCGTGAAATCCAACTTTGCCAGATCATCCCTGAACTTGCTGACCGAACTGAACTGAATTGCATGCAGGCCGACCGCTCGCGCGCCTTCGACATTCAACTGCTTGTCATCCACAAACAAAGCCTCCGCAGCCGCCACACCCACACCCGCAAGACTGTGCTGGTAGATGCCAGCTTCGGGCTTGACCAGTCCCACTTCTGCAGAAAATGTCAAATGGTCAAAATGCTTTAGCCAGGGATAGCTCTGTCTCGAATACCGAATCATTTCGTGAGGCATATTCGAAAGCAGGCCGGCCTTTATTCCGGATAGACGAATCTGCTGCACCCAGTCCACCATTGCCGGGTTGATGTGTGCCCACATGTCCAGGTCCCACTGTCCAACTTTCTTGAGATCCTCCGGCGCCAGCCTCACGCCGGCATCCGCCGCCAGCTTCGACCAGTACCCGTCGTAGGACATATCCGCGCGGTCGTAAGCCAGGCGGTTCCGTCCCCAAAGATCGCGGAATTTTCCGGGATCGAGTTTGAACACAGTCGCCATACGGCTCCACTCGCCAGGTGTCGGCGTAAAGGAGATAACTTCGCCATAGTCGAGAATCACAGCTTTTATCTTCACTGTTTTGTTTGGGGAGTCCGCGCCGCCCATTTGACCTCCGTTTTCATATTCTCCTGCCCTGCCGCGATTCAGTCCAATGAATTGATGTTTGCTCTGTGATAACTTGTGGGCTGCTTTTCGCAGGTCGCGGACAATTACCGTTCCAAGTCTGAACGGCTGGAGCCGGCATGAAGCTGAATGGAACTTTGGTGAAGAGCACGATCGTGGCCGCTCTCGGCGGTCTCCTGTTTGGATTCGATACCGCTGTCATTTCAGGCACCACCAGTGCCCTGACCCAGACCTACCAACTCACTCCTTTTCTGCTCGGAGTCACCGTCTTCAGTGCACTTTTCGGAACCGTTCTGGGCGCTATGCTGGCTGGGTTCCCGGGCGAACGTTACGGCCGCCGGGACAGTCTGCGAGTGATGGCGGTCTTGTATCTCATCTCCGGCCTGGGCTGCGCTTTCGCCTGGAACTGGCACGCCCTGGTGGCATTTCGATTTATCGGCGGACTCGGCGTAGGCGGATCTTCCGTCCTCGGCCCCATGTACATCGCGGAAATTGCGCCGGCCAAGCTGCGCGGGCGTCTGGTTGGCGTGTTTCAGTTCAACGTGGTCTTCGGCATCCTTCTGGCCTACTTCTCGAATTACCTCATCGGCCTGCAACACTTTGGAGCAACCGAATGGCGTTGGGAGTTGGGCGTGACCGCGATTCCTGCAGCCCTGTTCTTCGTCATGTTATTTACCATCCCCCGCAGCCCGCGCTGGCTGGTCAAGAAAGGGCGTGTGGAAGAAGCCAGAACCGTGCTGCAGACCACGGGGGACGAAGACTACGAGCATGACCTGCAGGAAATCGTCGCCTCGATCAGCGAGGAGCAGAGTCAGGCCACAGAAAAACTTTTCACCCGCAAGTACGCGTTCCCGATTTTCCTCGCGGTCAGTATCGGAATATTCAACCAGCTCTCGGGCATCAATGCGATCCTCTATTATTTGAATGACATTTTTGCCCACGCCGGCTTCAGCAAAGTGTCCGGCAACCTCCAAGCGGTCGCGATTGGAGGCACCAACCTGCTCTTCACCATGATCGCCATGTCGGTGATCGACCGCCTTGGCCGCAAGACTCTGCTTTTGGTGGGATCCGTCGGCACCGCGCTATCCCTCGCGGGAGTTTCGATCATCTTTTTCACCGGCCAACATCAAGGCCTTCTGGTCTGGCTCCTGGTCGGCTACATCGCGTTCTTCGCCTTCTCCCAGGGTGCGGTCATCTGGGTTTATCTTTCGGAAGTTTTCCCTAACTCGGTAAGAGCGAAAGGCCAGAGCCTGGGCAGCTTCTCACACTGGTTCATGAACGCCTCCATCTCTCTGATTTTCCCGCTGATGGCCGCCAGCTCCGGCGCCTATCCCTTCGTATTTTTCTCGGTGATGATGGTGGTGCAGTTCTTTGTAGTTTTGTTTGTCTACCCAGAAACAAAGGGCCTGTCATTAGAAGAGATGCAGAAAAAGCTGGCGATCAGCTAGCCTCGCGAAGCCCTTAGTTAGCTCTGCGAAGACCTCAGTCAGCTTTGGCAAGTCCCGAGCCGCAGAGCGGCGGGTCCGGTGCCGACCAATGATACGGACATCGTGCTAATGAAAATCCGACCACCAACTGCTTGATCGAAATTGTGTCACGGTTAACAAAAGCCCCTACGCCGGCTCCGAGCACAACGCCGCGCCGCCCGCTATCCCCGCATCCGCGCCATAGCGCGCTCTTAACAACGGGATCTCCTGGCATCGCGAGTTGACACAATATTTCGGCAACCGGCTGCGAATTTCCTCGAACAGCGGACACAGCATCGCTGCCACGCCTCCCCCGACGATCAGCACATCCGGATCCAGCAGGTCCACGACATTGCCCAGCCACAGCGACAACACTTCGACCGTCTCCAGCAAAACTTCCTTGGCGAGATTGTCGCCCCCAGCATTGGCTTCACCCACCATCTCGCTGGTCACGTCCGCGATGTTCCCGTTGGCCAAATCCAGAATTATCGAATGACGTCCCGGCGTTTCCGATAACTTGGCCTGCGCTCGTTTGGCGATCGCCGGCCCCGCCGCCAGAATCTCGATGCATCCCGGCTTGCCGCATCCACAGCGCGGGCCACGATAATCGATGCTCATGTGCCCGCCTTCGCCAGCGGCCCCGGTGCGTCCGTGATAGATGCGCCCTCCAAAAACAATTCCGGTACCGATGCCGGTGCCGATCGTGGCATAGAAAACCGTGCCGTGCCCACGGCCCGCCCCCCAGCGCACTTCCGCCAGTGCCGCTCCATTGGCGTCGTTGTCAATCTGGACCGGCACGCCATAGACCTTGGCGACCTCGGCAGCCAGCGGAAAATTCCGCCAGCAAGGCAAATTGGGAGGATTTACCACGACACCGGTTTTAGGATCAAGCGGCCCCGGAGAGCAAATCCCGATACCATGCACCCGGCTTCGTTTCTGCGGGTCGCTTGCGGATATAGCATCGATGGCGGAGATTACTGCCGCCAGCCCCGCTCCGGCTCCATCATCGGACACCATCGGTGTGCGGGTTTGGCACTTGATTTCCCCCTTGGAATCCACCATGCCAGCGGCAATTTTCGTCCCGCCAATATCCACGCCAATGATCAATCGTTCTTCTGTGGGACCCTGCGTCATTACCTTCCAAAATTCGCCGTGCGACGATTTGCGACGCTACATTCAGGAGAATTAACCGTCAACCCCCCGGAAAACAAAGAACGCTTACCCTATCACACAACCTGACATTCCCGCCCTGCCGGAGCGCCCAGGACGCCAATCGGCCGCGTCGTCTGTCCTCCGCCTCTGTACGCCGTCAAAGCTAGTGAAGTTCCACGGATTCTCGGGTAGGATTCTCACCTATGTTCACTCGGCGCTCTTTCCTGGCTCTATCCGCGATGCTTCCCTGGTCTCTTCGCGCCTTCGCCGCAAGCTCGATTCCGGTAGGCCTTGAGCTCTATTCCGTCCGTAACGCGTTAAAGGACGACCCCATCGGCACGGTGCGCACGGTCGCGCAAATGGGATACCAGGTCGTCGAATTTTACGCTCCTTATTTCGACTGGACCGAGCCTCAAACCAAGGACATGAAGAAACTTCTGGATGACCTCGGCATCCGTTGCCTTTCCACCCACAACAGCAGTTCGTACTTCACCGCGGAGAACCTTAAGCGGGCGCGCGATATGAACCTGATCCTCGGAACCAGGTACATCGTCATGTCGAGTTCGCAGCCCAAGCCCGGTCTAGACGGATGGAAGGAAGTCGCCGACACGCTGAACTCGACCGCCGACCAACTCGAACCCGTGGGATTGAAGGCGGGCTATCACAACCACGAGCTGGAGTTCACGCCCGTCGAGGGCATGCGTCCCATCGAAGTCCTGGCGAAAAATACGAAGTCATCCATCATGCTGCAACTCGACATCGGTACCTGTTTGAAGGCGGGATCGGACCCGGTGGCCTGGATTCGCGCCAACCCGGGCCGAATCCGATCCATCCACTGCAAAGACTGGTCGCCCGATCCAGGCAAAGGCTACACCGTCCTGTTCGGTGAAGGCGCAGCCGATTGGAAAAATATTTTCGCGGCAGCGGAGAGTGTCGGCGGCGTGGAGTATTACCTCGTCGAACAGGAAGGCAGCAGATTCTCCGAGTTCGACACAGCCAAAAAATGCCTGCAGACATTCCGTACGTTGCATCCCGCCTAGTCGAGGCCGGGTTGCTCCGCGTCCTCCGCAGTTCCTTTGCGCCCTCTGCGGTTAAAAGCTCTTCACCGCCCGGCTCACGGAAGCTGCAAATCAAGCGCGCAGATTTCCTGGCTGCCGGCTTCCCGCTGGTTTGACCGATCACTCAAGCTGAACCTCGTATGAGCGAGCATGTTAGGAGGTGGCCGAGAGCAAGTCAACGCAGGCTGGAATTGGTCTTCGTGGCAGGTGGACGCTGCAAGCATCGAAACGCGGTCTACGGATCGAAGGCGAAAATCCGGTTCCAGTCGTTCTTCATGCTCACTACGATCCATCCGCGTTGCTTCGCCTCATCCATGAGCGCGTCACTGAAAGTGCCCACCTTGGATTCCGCTCCATAAGCGTATTCGCGGACAGCGTCATCGTGATGCACCAGCAGCATCAAACGGGCTCCCTCACCGCCCTGGGTGTACTCCAGCATCTGCTGGTCCCCGCCAGAGTTGCCAAATGCCACGGTCGGGCGCCGCCCGATCATCAGGTTGATCCCCTCGGCCTTCCCCGCACCGTTGTCGACCAGCATCACCTTAGGCAGTTTCTTGAGGATCGCCTTGCCGTTGGGCGCATAGCCGTACTTCGTCTCGCCCGCCGAGCCGACCACCTGCTCCACGGGAACGCCGTAGACCTGTTCGGAGTATGCCCGCACGAAGTCCTGTTCGCCCCCGGTGACGAAGTAGGTCTTGTATCCGTTGGCACGCAGCAGACTCATGACTTCGAGCATCGGCTGATAAACCAGGTCGGTGTAGGGACGGTTGAAGCGCGGATGCTTTGCGGTTGCGATCCAATCCTTCACAATTGCCTGGAATTGTTCGACCGTCACTCCAGTGTGGGCCGCAACCAGGATTCTCTCCAGATCGTTCGAGGTGAGCGCGGCAATTGCCGCCCAGTTGCCCGACGCCACCGCCTTGAAAGACTTGGCCGCTGCCAGCTTTGGATTCTTTGCCGCCAGCTTCTTCACCTGGTCGACCGCGAACACCCACTGCGGGTAAATCGGCTGCTCCACCCAGGTGGTGCCGTCCTGATCGAAGGCGGCGATGCGTTGTCCGGGAGGAACGAATCTGGGGCTGGACGAGTCCGTCGTGTCGCGAACGAACTGCAGAATCGCCTGCTTTGCCAATCCATCATTCCAGGAAGGTAGCGGATCGCTCTGGGCAAAGGCGCAGGTGACGAACAGCAGCGCCACGATCAACGAGCGGGCAGCGATTCGGCCATCCTCGGGCACTCGTCTCATGGTCGCTCGGTTTTGGGCCCAAACCGTTTTAAACCGGCCTGTTTCAGCCAATCCGTTCTTACGGCATGCAGCGGAAACGGTTCTCCGGCTGCCCACGAACTTCGCATTGAATCGCGAATAGTCCGCCTGCCAAACGTTCGTCCGGCGCAGCCTGTGCCGACGCTGTGGTCACGTACAGAGTTTTCAGATCCGAGCCTCCGAAGGTGCAGGTCGTAATATTTTTCACTGGCATTTCGACCACGCGATCAACCGTTCCCTTCGGCGCCACGCGAACAATACATCCGCCATAGTACCGGCAGTTCCACAGATAGCCTTCGGCGTCGACGGTCGAGCCGTCCGGCAGGCCGCGATCGAAATCCTGAAGAAACGAAATTTCGTTAGTTATCTCCCCGCTGCCGGAATCGTAGTCATATGCCCAAATCACATTTGCCAGCGAGTCGCCAGAATAGAAACGTTTCTTATCAGGACTCCACCCCAGCGTGTTCGAGATGCCAATATTCCGCCGGTGTATGCTCACGCGACCGTCCGGATTAATCCGCTGGAGAATCCCGTGCTGCCCGCCCGCTTCACCTGACGATCCGTCGGGGTTCACATTGTTTCGCATCGAGCCCACCCACATCGAGCCGCGAGGATCGGCCCGCCCGTCGTTGAGGCGAACCGTGGGCCATCCTTCGAGCCGGTAAAAAGGTTTGTGGCGGCGATCTGAAGCCGGCTCCCACAGAATCACCCCCGAGCCCAGCACGACCACCAGCACTTCATCGCGATCAGTCAGTGCGAGCGCAGTCACCGGCTCGTCGAAGAACCATGTCCGGACACACTGGTCCGCCAGGAGGTAGCGGTGGATCAGGAACCGGTTGATATCGGTCCAGTAAACCGCTGAGTGCGCCGCGTGCCAGACCGCGCCTTCGCCGCAAACATCACCGGTGGGCGCGACACATACCGGTTCCGAGGTCATTGCACACCAATTCCGGCTAGCAGCCCGCCATCCACCAGGTAGTCGCCGCCCGTACAAAAAGCTGATTTGTCCGACGCCAGGAACGCCGCCAGCTCCGCCACTTCTTCCGGCGTCCCAATCCGCCGCAACGGATGTGCCTCTCCCCAACGCTGGAATACCTCCTCGATCGGCACTCCCGGTGCAAAGTTACCTGCCGAGCGTTCCAGCATAGGCGTTCGTATCGATCCCGGGCTGATCGAATTTACCCGTATCTTGTCGCAGGCGTGATCGAGGGCCATGGCGCGTGTAAGACTGTGCACCGCTCCCTTCGACGTGGCATACGCCGCGACCCCGCGCTGGCATGCATGCCCCTGCACCGACGCCAGGTTAATGATCGAACCTCCACCCCGCTTCTTCATCTCCGGGATGCCGAAATGTCCGAGAAGATAAATGCTGCCCACATTTACCATCAGGCACCGGTTCCAGTTTTCCAGATCGGTTTGAACCACGGTGCCGAAGGGATGAAAGGCAGCAGCGTTGATGATGACATCCAGCCCGCCGAATTCGCGCACCGCCTTCGCTACCACTTCCCGAACCGCATCAGCCTGGGTTACATCGCATTGTTCCACTCGCAAGCTCAGCCGGTTGGTCTGAGCGTCGAGCGCCAACTCCTTATTAGCCGCCACTTCGATGCCACACACCAGAACGTTGGCTCCGTCCCCCGCAAAGCGCTTTGCGATCGCGCGGCCAATCCCCGTCGTCCCGGTCACAATCGCGACTTTACCGTCGAACTCTTTCATGGAAGCTCCCTCAGTTTCTGACAACTGGCTACTGGGAAGTGGGAACCGGGAACTGGCAACTGGGTTTGATAGATGAGTAGCGAGAAGCCAGTAGCGAGTAGCTAGAAGCCAGTAGCGAACTGCTAGCAGCTAGCAGCCGAATTCCGCAACTCCGGCACCGCATACTCCAATCCCCGCATCACGCCCCGCAGCTCCGCCAACCCTTTCAGCCTGCCCACCAGCGAATATCCCGGATTCACTTTCTTGAAAATATCATCCGCCAGCAAATGTCCGTGATCGGGACGCATGGGAATTTCATTGTCTTCCCGCCCTTCGCGCCGCCGCCTCGCCTCTTCCCCCATCAGCGCATGAATCACGCTCACCATATCCGAACTGCCATCCAGATGCTGGGCTTCGTGAAACGATCGATCGCCTTCCCGCATCACTTGACGCAAATGCGCAAAGTGGATGCGAACCGCAAACTCCCGGACCATGGCCAGCAAGTCGTTATCTGCCCGGGCTCCGTAGGATCCAACACAGAACGTCAGGCCATTGGCGGGCACGTCGGCGCCGGCAAGAATATTGCGGACATCATCGGCCGTCGACACCACCCGCGGCAAACCAAACAGTGACCACGGCGGATCGTCGGGATGAATCGCCAGGCGGACTCCCGCTTCCACCGCAACCGGAACCACCTCCCGCAGGAATGCCAGCAGGTTCGCACCCAGATCCGATGCCGTCATTCCCTGGTATTCGGCCAGCAATCCGCGGATCGTTTCCCGCGTGTACCACCCTTCCGCACCCGGCAGGCCGGTAATAATCGTGCGTTCCAATTCATTCCGGCGCTCTTCCGACATGGCATCGAAGCGCGCCCGCGCGGCTGCAATTTGATCTGGCTGAAAGTCCGCTTCAGCGTCCTGCCGCCGGAGAATAAAAAGATCATAGGCGGCAAAGTCGGTTGCATCGAAGCGCAACGCATATCCCCCGCTCGCCAGTGGCCACTTCAAATCGGTTCGCGTCCAGTCCACTACCGGCATGAAGTTGTAGCAGACCACCTGCACCCCAGCCTTCGCGACGTTTACCAGCGAATCTTTCCAGGCGCCGATAAACTGCCGGTAGGGTCCCGAGCGCAACTTGATTGAATTGTGAACCGGAATGCTCTCAACCACTGACCAGACAAGCCCCGCTGCCTCGATTTCGGCTTTCCGCGCGAGCACGTCTTCCAGTGGCCACGCCTCCCCACGATAGAGATGGTGCAAAGCAGTGACAATACCGGTCGCCGCGGCTTGTCTGACCTGCTCCAGCGAGACTGGATCCTGCGGCCCGAACCACCGCCAGGTTTCTTTCATCGTTGCACTCGGAGTCCCTAGTTCGTGTAGCGACGGGCGCCCTCGCCCGTCCAGTCGAGCGCAGCTCGACAGTCGATTACCCCAAAGAAATCTAATGACTCTCCCGAGGCACTTCGGCGCCTCGGCAGCCCAATAGAAAATCGAGGTCGGCGCCCTGGTCGGCCTGAAGAACATGTTCGATGTACAGGCGCTGGTACCCGCCACTGGCCAAGGGCGGTGGAGGCATCCATGCCTTACGCCTCCGGCTCAGTTCGTCATCAGACACGCAAAGCTCCAGTTTGCGCGACTCCACGTTCAATTCAATTTCATCGCCGTCCTGCACCAACGCCAACGCTCCACCTATCGCGGACTCCGGAGTCACATGCAGCACTACTGTTCCATAAGCAGTTCCACTCATGCGCGCATCGGAAACCCGCACCAGATCCGTGATGCCGCGTTGCAGGAGTTTCTTCGGCAAGGGCATGTTCCCCACTTCAGGCATCCCTGGATACCCTCTGGGGCCTGCGCCCTTCAGCACCATCACCGAATTTTCGTCAACCGGAAGCGCAGGATCATCCACCCGCTTCTTGAAGTCTTCGATGTCGGCAAAAACCACGGCGCGGCCGCGGTGCTTGAGCAGACGCGGCGTGGCCGCAGACGGTTTCACCAAAGCGCCACCCGGCGCCAGGTTGCCGCGCAGCACTGCGATTCCGGCCCGCTCCCGGATTGGATTTTCCCGGCTATGAATCACATCCGCATTCCAGCATGGGGCGTCGACGGTGTTCTCGCCCATGGTCTTGCCGTTCACCGTCAGCGCATCCTTGTGGATCAGGTCGCCGAGTGCGCGAACTACCGCAGGAACTCCTCCCGCGTAGTAAAAATCCTCCATCAGATATTTCCCGGAAGGCATGAGGTCGACCAGGAGGGGAAGGTCGTGGCCCAGGCGATCAAAGTCGTCGAGTTCCAGCTTCACGCCTACCCGCCCGGCAAACGCCAGCAGATGCAAGACCGCATTCGTGGAACCGCCAATCGCCGCATTCACCCGGATGGCGTTCTCGAAGGCCTCCCGTTTAAGAATTTTCGAGATCTTCAAATCTTCGCGAACCATCTCGACGATGCGCCTGCCCCCCTGCTGCGCCAGCACGTAGCGGCGCGAATCCACCGCCGGAATGGCCGCATTCTGAGGCAAGCCCATGCCCAGCGCCTCTACCATGCACGCCATCGTTGAAGCCGTACCCATCGTCATGCAGTGACCTGCCGAGCGCGACATGCAGGACTCGGCATCCATAAAATCCGCGGCGCTCATTTTTCCCGCGCGCACGTCTTCACTCATCGTCCACACATTCGTGCCCGACCCGATCGGCTGCCCGCGAAAGTTGCCATTGAGCATGGCGCCGCCGGAGACCACAAGTGCCGGCAGATCGCAACTCGCCGCCCCCATGACGAGCGAGGGCGTGGTCTTGTCGCATCCACACAACAGCACCACCCCGTCCATTGGATTGCCCCGGATCGATTCCTCCACGTCCATGCTCACCAGGTTGCGAAACAGCATGGCGGTCGGCCGCAGATTGGTCTCGCCCAGCGACATCACCGGAAACTCCAGCGGGAAGCCTCCGGCCTCGTACACCCCGCGCTTCACCCGGTCCGCGATCATCCGGAAATGAGCATTGCAGGGAACCAGCTCCGACCACGTATTACAAATGCCGATCACCGGCCTCCCGTCGAACAGATCAGCGGGAAATCCCTGGTTCTTCATCCACGATCGATGGATGAAGCCATCCTTATCCTGCAAACCAAACCACCGGGTTGAGCGCAGCGGAACACCGTTATTCTTTGTCATATTTTTGTTCTTAGGATTGCTATTCGTAGGACCGGCAAGGCAGAACCGGCCTTCGCATTCTACAACTGTTGCCGCCAAGAGGGTGCCCCGCCCTCGTCTCTCCGTCTTTTGGAGAGACAGGGCGGGCATTTCCAGGTCTGGCTGGATTCACCGTAAAGCGTCCAGTCCTCCACAGTGGATCGAGCGGGACGCAGTCATTTTCCCCCAAACCCCCGCCCATCAAAGCAACCGCCTGATATCCCCTACCCTTTAAACCCGATTGACCCATCATGCCGGTTCGGCCACGATGATCCATGACCGGGCCGCCTTTCATGGCCAAGGGCATTCTCATTGTCGATGACAATGCAATCATTCGTCGCAGTCTTCGACGAATCCTCGAATCGGTGGACGATTGGCAGGTGTGCGGTGAGGCAGTGGATGGCTTCGATGGCATCGAGAAAGCGAAAGAACTGCATCCCGACTTGATCATTCTGGATCTCTCCATGCCTCGATTAAACGGGCTTGAGGCCGCCCGCGTGCTCAGCAAAACCATGCCTGACGTGCCCCTCCTCATGTACTCGGTCCATATGGACAGTATCGTCGAAAAGGAGGCTGCCGCAGCCGGCTGCCGGGCGGTCTTGTCCAAAGCGACCGACGTGGGCGCTCTGATTGACCAGGCTCACGCCCTGCTCGAAAGCGATTGAACCAGGCAAGCCTCCGCCAATGCAGGGACGGGCGTCCCCGCCCGTCCAGGCCGAGCAACGCTCGGCAGGACTTTCGATTCCGTTTTCATTGTCATAGCCACACGGCCCCGCTCTGCTATCCTTCCGCAGGAAAAAACCTTCCGCACCGACCACCCATTTTCTGCTGTCAGTCCAAAACACCGAGCCATTCAGAAAGGCGGGCCACATGGCAACACCCAGCAAGGCAAAAACGGCGGTGATCGCAGCTCTCTCCATTATTTCAATTGTGGCAGGCCTTCACCTGAGGACGGTGTCCGCGGCGCCGTCTCCGCAGCAGCCGAACCCATGGAATGCTTCCGCGTTCCAGGGCGCCTGGTGCGCTCAGGGCGACCGTACCAAGCAGTGCTCCATCAGCGTCAACGGACCGTTCCTGACTTTCACCAACGAGACCGGCAGCACCTCGTCAGGCCACTTCGGAGCTATGGGACAAAACGTTGTGACCGCTGACCAGTGGAATTTTGTGCAGGGAACGTTGAGCCCGGACGGCAACCGCATCAACTGGTCGAACGGCACCTATTGGGCCAGATGCCAGAGCGGAGGCGGTGGCCATCGCCCTCCCAACCTGGACGGCACCTGGTACCGCGACGGCAATCGATCGCTCGCCTGTTCCATCCGGCAACGTAAGAAGAACGTTCGCCTCACCAATGAAACCGGCCAAACCGCCACCGGGAAGATTGACGGCCGCCGTCACGTGACCACCAACTGGTCCGGCACCCGAATCGGCGGCAACATCAGCCCCGACGGCAACACCATCAATTGGGACAACGGCACCTCCTGGAGCCGTTAATGCCAAGTAGGGACGGGCGTCCCATCCAACCACCGCCCATGTAGAGACGGGCGCCCCCGCCCGTCCAGGCTCTTAGCTCTCGCAGTCGAAAACCACACCCCGCCGGAATCCCCGCAAAGAACTGCGACCGTCGCCCCGGATGACGAATCCTAGATAGGGGCAGTCACCAGGAGGCCACCCATGAAGCTCAACCACTTGAATCTCACCGTCTCCGATGTTCCGGAAACCCATCACTTCCTGGAAAAATACTTTGGCCTCAAGAGTTACGCCGGCACGAAGCCGCGCGAAGCCATGAGCTTCCTCTCCGACGACAATGGCCTCGTGCTGGCGCTGTTCCGCGTGGCAAAAGGCGCTGAACTGAAATATCCGGCAGGCTTTCACATTGGCTTCGTGCAGGAGAGCGAGGAGGAGGTCAACGAGATCAACCAGCGTCTACGCGAGGACGGCTACCAGGTCCCAAAGCCGGCCCGCATGCACGGTTCCTGGACCTTCTACTTCAACGCCCCCGGCGGTTTCATGATCGAAGTTCTGCGCTAGCATTGATTGGGTAGTCCCACCGACTATGTAGGGACGGGCGCCCCCGCCCGTCCAAGCCGAGCAACGCTCGGCAGGGTTCTTAGGCCCTCGCCAATCTCGCGAGAGTTGAGATGACTGGGTATCGCTTTCAAGAAGTGACATGCCAGAGTGTGCTACACACCGGTTGTTACACTAGGGCCTTAGCACACGCTGAAAACACATCATTCAGAAAGGACGTACAAGACCTGAAGTTGAACCAAGTGTCAGTGAGTGGGCGTATGAAGCCGTGCTTACCGTCCATTTCAATCAAAACGACATCCTCCATAAGAGTTTCCCGCTCATACCGCGCGGCGCGAGCGTTTGAACGTAACATTTCTCGAAATGCATCACGGAGCTGACCGGGCGGATGGCGAAGCAATAGGTAATCGAGTCCGGCGTCACGGATGTCTTGATCTAGGTCATCGTTCGTAGGTGGGGGATCGAGATCTCGAACCACCTTGGTCGGTGTCAGCACACCCCGGTGTGCCGCTATGTGCCTCAGTGCCGCAACTCGCCGCATGAATTCAACATACGAGGGTTTTTCGAACAACGCTTGAATACCCACTAACTTCCCGCTCAAAGCTTTGAGAAACTCTCGGTTCCGAGCGCCAACTTGGCGCTCGTTGACTCCGAGGTTGAACAAAGCGTTAACCAACGCCGCGGCATGGTCGAACGCGCCGTAAAGGAGCAGGTATGAGAAGTTCAAGTAGTACGCGACCTCTGTAGAGAATCTCTGCCGTTTCCATTGTGCTCGCTTGGCCACCGCCTGCTGCAGTTCATAAAAGCACAGGCGGTCGCGCGTAAAACACATGTCGCCAAGACGGTTATACACAAGTGAGCGGCAAAGCTCGACGGCATCCCGATTGGCACCCTTCGATTTGCAAAGATCGAGAAATTCTAGCCCGCGCCTAAACGTCCAGCCCTCAGCAAGCTGATAAAAGCTCGTCCAGGGTTCGAACCACACCTTGTTGGCGAACGCCCATGGCACATCGTGACCACGAGCGAACGTTTCTGCATATCGCAGAAGAAAGTCCGCAGATGTAAGTAGTACACCCGCTTCTTCAAGTTCCTCGACATACGGTAGCAAGTCAGGTTTGTTGCTCACTATGCAATCAGCGTCATGCTCCAGCGCAGTACTTAGGAGGCGCTTCAGTGAATCGTCGATGCGGTCGGCGACATGTTGCGGTATTCCTTTGACATCCGAGGATTCGGGTATCAGAGCACATTCGATGCCAATTTTGTTAAGCGCGTCCCTTGTCTCGCGATGGTTCTCTAGACACAGGAGGTCAATGGAGATGAAAGCTCCCGACGAGGCCAGATAAATGCGCAGCTGCTCAAGTTCATCCAAAAGAGTCAGTGTCGAGATGTTGACCCTTTCAACACTGAGCAGTACATCTAAAGTTCGTTTCGCACGCCCCGTGCTTTCAACTTCAGGAAGGATCTTGCCGCGAACGAATGGCAACGCACGCGCCCTTTCTTTAACGAACTAGGGATAAACCTAACCGCATCCACCCAGATGCTATCATTAGCAGTTCGTCGCAAGCGCTCTGACCCTCTATCCCCGGCCCGCGTACAGAAAGGTGAACAGAGTTTTCGTCCCCTGATGACTCGATGAAAAGCAGATTCCACATCCTCATTCTGCTCGCGCTATCTCTTGGAGTTTACGTTGCCACCGCCGCCACGCCGGCATTGCTCGATGATGCCGACGCGTCGCATGCGCTGGTCTCGCGCGAGATGCTGCAGCGGGGCGATTGGGTAGTGATGTATCAGGACGGGATTCGCTATCTCGAAAAAGCGCCCCTGCATTATTGGATGGTCGCGGTCAGCTACAGGCTTTTCGGACAGGGCGCGTTCCAGACCCGGCTGCCGCTGGTGCTGTCCGTCGTCGGACTGGTGCTGATGGTTTATTTTTTCGCCCGCCGCTGGTTCGGCGAGACGGCAGCGTTTTACTCCGGGCTGGTCATCTGTACCAGCGTCGGAACCTGGCTCTTTACCCGCGTGATGGTTCCCGAGGCGATTTTCGCCTTTGAACTCACCGCCCTGTTTTATCTTTTCCTCCGCGCATGGACCGGCACCCTGAGCCCTCGCGTCGGTTACTGGGGCGCCTCTGTGGTGATGGCCCTGGCCGCGCTCACCCTCGGCCTCATCGGCGTTGTATTTCCCCTGGGTGTGGTCTTTTTCTTTATCCTCTTTACCCGCAGTTGGGGACGCTGGCGCGAGCTGCGGATTTTCTCCAGCTCGCTGATCTTTCTGATCATCGCCGTGCCCTGGCACCTGATCGCGGAACAGCGCTCGCCCGGATTTCTCTGGTCTTACTTCATCAACGAACATTTCAAGCGCGCCCTCGGCACCCGCTACCCGCCCGATTATGAAGCTGTCCCGCTGCTGCTATGGTGGGCGCTGCACCTGGTCTGGTTTTTTCCCTGGAGCTTTTTCATAGGCTACGCGATTCGCGAATTTCCGCGTCCCAAAACCTGGGGAAAGACGATGGAACCGGCGCAGCAGGCGCGGCTGTTGCTCTTTATCTGGGCCGGGCTGATTCTCTTCTTCTTTTCGCTCACCAGCGGCTCGCGCATGGAGTACTACAGCTTCGGCGCGTGGCCTGCGATCGCGATTCTTCTGGCCGTGGGTCTGGCCGATGCTGAAGAGAGCCGCGACCGCTGGTTGCCGCGGCTGCAAGCCGGGCTGGCTGTGGTCGGACTGCTGGCCACGATGGCGCTCGGCTACCTGGTGCTGGACTCGCTGGATGTTTCGTCGAAGGGTGGCATCTCGCACCTGCTCAAGTATCACGACCTCGATACCTATCGCCTCTCGATGGCGCACATTTTCGATCTCACGCCTCAAACTTTCGCTGCCCTGCGCGGTCCCGCGATTTTCGCCATGCTGCTGTTCATCGTCGGCTTCGGACGAGCCTGGCTGCTGCGCCGCCGCTGGAAGAATTCGGCCGCCACTCTCACTTTGGCTTTAGGCATGGGACTGTTTTTCTTTGCCGCGAACTGGGCCTTCAAGCGGTTCGAGCCCCGGATGTCCTCGCGGGCCCTGGCCGACGCCATCCTGCCTTATTTGCGTCCCCAGGACCAGATCGTGCAGTACGGCGATTTCAATTCCGGATCCAGCATTCCGTTCTACACCCACCGCCATGTGTGGATTTATAACGGACGATTCGGCACCAATCTGGAAATTGGATCGAACTACC
>Ga0209068_10000106_pt1 | contig 50845 bp, 46 predicted proteins | sample ColStrG_CSR_2012_FD_187200 | JGI IMG/M metagenome (GOLD analysis project Ga0209068, IMG submission 187200) | Freshwater sediment microbial communities in response to fracking from Pennsylvania, USA - Cold Stream Run_MetaG_CSR_2012 (SPAdes)... | ecosystem: Environmental > Aquatic > Freshwater >...
CCTACGCGACGCCTGCCCGATCGCCCACACCGAGCGGTGGGGCGGCTCGTGGCTGCCGACCCGCTACACCGATGTCTCGGCCATCGCCCACGACGTGGAGCACTTCAGTTCCCGGGAGATCACCGTCGTTCCCCAGCCGGAGGACGACACCAGCGCCGTGGGTTTCGCCATCCCCGTCCCTCCCATCGATTCCGACCCACCGATGCACACGTGGGCCCGCCGCCTGCTGCTGCCGTGGTTCTCCCATCGCCGGGTCGACGAGTACGAGCCGGTGACCCGGGACCTGTGCAACCGCCTCATGGACGGGTTCGTAGACGAGGGCCACGCCGATGCCGCGGCCGACTACGCCCAACAGATCCCCGCCCGGGTCATCGCCTTGACCCTTGGCGTTCCGGGCGACATGGCCGACACGTTCACGGGTTGGGTGCGCGATGTGCTGGAGTTCGCCCACGACGAGAAGCGGCGCACCGCCGGTCGAGATGCCATTGCGCTCTACCTCATGGAGAAGATGGAGGAGCGGCGCCACGACCCTGGCGATGACCTGATCAGCGTGCTCCTGCACACCGAGGTCGAGGGGGAGCCGGTAGCCGATATGCACGTGCTGGGGACCGCCGCCCTGACCCTCATCGCCGGGGTGGACACGACCTGGTCGGGCATCGGCTCGGCCATGTGGCATCTCGCGACTCATGAGGACGACCGGCGTCGGCTGGTGGCCGAGCCCGAGCTGATGCCAACCGCGGTGGAGGAGCTCCTGCGGGCGTACTCCCCGGTCACCATGGCCCGTATCGTCGCCGACGATGTCGAGGTCGAGGGCTGCCCAATGAAGGCCGGCGACCGGGTGCTCATGAACTTCCCGGCGGCCAACCGCGACCCCGAGGTCTTCGAGGACCCGGACCGCGTCGTGCTCGATCGTGCCGTGAATCGCCATCTCGCCTTTGGCGTCGGCATCCACCGCTGTGCGGGGTCGAACCTGGCCCGCATGGAGATGCGGGTTGCCATCGAGGAGTGGCTCAAGCGGATCCCCGAGTTCCGCCTCGCCGACGGTGGGGAAGTGACGTGGGCTGGCGGGCAGGTCCGAGGACCCCGAACCATTCCGGTGGTCTTCCCATGAAGGTCTTCGTCGATCCCGACAAATGCCAAGGGCACAGCCGCTGCTACGCCCTCGTCCCCGAGCTCTTCGATGTCGATGACTACGGGTACGCCACCGCCCTCGGTGACGGCACGGTGCCCCCCGAGCTGGCCGACAAAGCCCGACTAGCGGCAGCCAACTGCCCTGAGCTCGCCATCACCATCACCGAGGACTGACTACAAACACCCACTCGCCCCTTCACCCCCGTTTCACCCCCGTTTAACCCCCGTTTCGGCGCCGATAACTCGCGCTGAGCGCGAGTTGTTGACGCAAGAAGGGGGAGAGCGACGTTCAGCGTTCGATGCGGAGGCTGCGGTGGATCGCCCGCGACGACGAGCCGATATGGAGGTCGAACCCGCCCGGTTCGACCAACCAACCGTGGCTGGCCTCGTCCCAGAAGGCGAACGACCGCTCGTCCAGCTCAAGCGACACCGCCCTCGTTTCACCGGGCCCGAGTTCGACCTTGGCGAACGCCTTCAGCTCCTGGACTGGCCGGCTGACGCTCGCCTCGACATCACCCACGTAGAGCTGGACGACCTCGCTCCCCTGACGGCTCCCGGTATTGGTCACCGGAACACGCACCGTGACCCGATCCCCGTGCGTCTCGAAGGTCGCTTCGCCGTAGTCGAACGTGGTGTACGAGAGCCCATGGCCGAAGCAGAACGCCGGCTCGACGTCATGGGCGTCGAAATGGCGGTAGCCGACAAAGACGCCCTCGCCATAGACGACCTTGCCGTCCGCTCCCGGGTACCAACCATGCGTGGCCCCGTCGTCGAGGTGACGGGGGAAGGTGATCGGTAGCCGACCGGAGGGCTCCGTCACACCGGTCACGATGTCGGCCAATGCCGGTGCGCCTTCCTCTCCCGGGTACCAGGCCATGAGCACCGCCGCGGCCGAGTCGGCCCACGGGGTCTCGACCGGCGCGCCGGCGTTGATGATCACGGCAGTGCGCGGATTGACCTCGAGCACCCGTCGGATGAGCTCGTCCTGGTCACCGACGAGACGGAGGTCGGAGCGATCGGCGCCCTCGGTCTCCCACTGACTGTTGGAGCCGACGACCACGATGGCCACATCAGCGTGCGCGGCGGCGGCCACCGCCCGATCCATGGAGTCAGGCACCGCCGGACGGGCCGCGCTCACCTGGAACCCGGCGATGGGGAGGCCCTCGCAGCGCATCTCGACGACCAGCTCATGGGTCTCGCCGGCGACCAGATCAACGGGGGCCGACGCCGTGTCGCTCCCCATGCCGTAGAAGAACTGACCAGGGGTGGGCTCGGTGTTGTCGACGAGCACCTCGCCGTCGAGTAAAAGGCAGGCCTTGCCGGCGTTGGCCACGCCGAGCCGCCACGTCCCGGTGAGGTCGGGCCGGAAGGTGCCCGTGGCCCGCACGCTGCACTCGCCCACCGATACGCCAGGCACCGGGTCGCCGAGGGCGATGAACTGTCCGCGGCCGAGGATGTCGACGGCGGCGGGCTCGCCGTCCCACGAGGTGTTGGCGAAGTACTCGAGCCGCAGTCCGTCGACCAGGAGCCGAGGGTCGATCATGGGGATGCCCCGATCGAGGCTGCAGCCAGGCTCGTAGACGACCTCGGCCCCGCCGAGGCGCTCGCGAAGTTCCCCGACGAACGAGAGCGCCCGGTGTGGCACCACAATGGAGCTGCCCCCGCCGCCGGTCTCGACGAGATCGCCGTTGGGCCCAATCACGGCCACCCGCTTGACATCCGCCGTCAGCGGGAGGAGTCCGTCGTTGCGCAACAAGACGGTGCCGGCCACGGCGACCTCGCGGGCCATCCGCCGTCGGTTGGGGTCCTCGGGATCTTGCGGCTCACCGTCGGGAGGCATGGCGTCGAGCAGGCCGGTCCGCCCGGCCAGGCGGAGGATGCGGCGGGCGTGGTCGTCGAGGACTGACTCGTCCAGCTCACCGGCCTCAGCCGCCACGGCCAGCTTGTGCCCCAGGTGATGGGGCGGGCCCGGCATCTCCACGTCCAGCCCGGCGACTGCCGCCGCCACCGAGCTGTGGGTGCCGAACCAATCGGAGATCACCACCCCGTCGAATCCCCATTCGCCCTTCAAGATCGCGCCCAACAACTCAGGGTGCTCGCCGCAGAAGGTGCCGTTGACCTTGTTGTAGGCCGACATGATCGACCAGGTACTGGCGTCGCGCACGGCGCCCTCGAACGACGGCAGATGGATCTCCCGCAGGGTGCGCTCGTCGACTTCGGCGCTGATGGTCATCCGCTCGTGCTCCTGGTCGTTGCAAGCGAAATGCTTCACGCAGCAGCCGACGCCGGCGGCTTGGACCCCGGCGATGTAGGCAACGGCCAGGCGGGCGCTGAGCAACGGGTCCTCGGCGAAGGACTCGAAGGTGCGCCCGGCCAGCGGGGTACGGGGAATGCACACCGTCGGCCCCAACAGAACATGAACGCCCTTGGCCTTCGCCTCCTCGGCCAGCATCGCGCCGTAGCGCCGGAGCAGGTCGACATCCCAGGTGGCGCCGGCCGCCATGCCGCACGGGAACGACATCGAGCGGCGGGTACCGATCCGTTCGCCTCGCACGCCGGAGGGACCGTCGGACACCTTGAGGCGCCCAAGGCCGAGCCGCTCGACGGCCGGCAGGTGCCACACGTCGTCACCCCCGGTGAGCAACGCCTTCTCCTCGAGCGTCAGCGAGGCCAGGAGGTCCTCGACTCGATCTTCTGTGGTCATTCGTGCTCCTCGGACGGCAATGGGCGTGGTCGGTTGGACCGGGAGATCGGGGTCTCGACGAGTTCAGCTGGTGAGGCTGAGGGTCACCTGGGTGGCGCCATCACTGGCCCGCAGGGTCGCCGTGTTCCCGGTGATCGTGTAGCGAGTCACCCGGCCCAGGGCCGCGACATATTCGGCTTCGAGCGCGTCGACAGCGGCCCCGCACGTCTTCTTGGTGGTGGCCAGGTCGGTGATGGTGAGCCCGTCGGGACCACTCGTCTGATAGGTCCCCGTCATGTTGTTGCAGCCGCCCTGGCCGCTGAAAACGCCTCCGGGACCGAAGCCGGCAATCAGGTTGGCGGTGAGTGCGGTGGTCTCGACTCCCCCGCGGCCGTTATTCACGCCCGTCACGTTCCACGCCGTGTTCTCGAGGCCGCTCAACCCGGCGGTGTAGGTCAACAGCGTCTGGTCACCCGGGTCGACCAGGAGCAACTGGTCCGCGGTGCTGCTGAACCTGCTCACCTGGGGGAACAGCCGGATGAGCGCCACCTCCTGTGCCTGCTGGAGCGGGTCAGCGCAGGCTCGTTGGGTGATCGGACCCAGCGTGAGGGTGAGCTGTTGTCCATCGACTGAATAGGTGCCACCGAACTGGTTGCACCCCGTCGAGCCGGTGAGCGATCCGTCGACGCCGAAGGCCAGCGTGGCGGCGGCAGCAGCCGGCATGGTGGTGGCCATGCCCTTGTAGCTGACGAGGTTCCAGGAGGACCCGGCCAGTGCGCCACCAGGTGTCGTCGTCGCCGCCGACTTCGCTCCATCGTCAGCCGACGGCGAGGTGCCGCTGCTGCCACAGGCCACCATGCCGGCGAGGCCCACCGTGACGAGTAGCGCCCAGGACAACCGGCGATGAAGGCGCGGGGAGTTCATTGCTGCACTTTGTCATACGGGCACGACGCTCGCGGGGTCGCTCTTTGCCCCGCTCCCACCGTCGAGTCGGCAGGCACCCACCCTGGAGGTGGGCCACTGCCGACTCGACGTTCAGCGAAGGGGGTTCCGCTCAGCTGCAGCCGCTGGTGGTGCCGCAGCTGGGGCAGGCGTGGCAGGAGCCCGCCCGCTGCATCTGGACACCGCACTGCATACACATCGGGGCATCGCTGTGACGCACCGCGGCCTTCGTAGCCACCGCCGTCTGTTGGATCTGGGTGACCAGCTCTGATGCGGACTCGACCGAGGGCGGATCCGAGGGCATATCGCCGATGCTGTTTTGCACCATCGACTCATCGACGCCGGGCAGCGTGGGCTGCATGCGCTCGGACGTGCTCAAGATGTTGAGCTCGTTGCGCTCGTCGATGGACAGGTACATCACCGCCAACTTGCGGAAGAGGTAGTCCATCAGCGAGTTGGCGATGCGGATGTCGGGGTCGTCGGTCATGCCGGCCGGCTCGAAGCGCATGCCCGTGAACGCCTCCACGAAGCTGCGCAGGGGCACGCCGTACTGCAGGCCGTGGCTGACCGAGATGGCGAAGGCATCCATGATGCCGGCCAGGGTCGAGCCCTGCTTCGACACTCGCACGAAGATCTCGCCGGGGCGACCGTCCTCGTACTCGCCCACGGTCACGAAACCCTTGCAGTCGGCGACCCGGAACTCGAAGGTCTGCGACGAGCGGGTACGGGGCAGCTTGGTGCGAGCCGGCTGGTAGACGATCTTTTCGACGATGCGCTCGACGCTGGCCGCGGCGGCCGCCGCCGCGTCCTCCTCGGCCAGGGCGCTGTCCTTCTTGGCCATCGCCAGGGGCTGGGCCACCTTGCAGTTGTCCCGGTAGATGGCGACGGCCTTGATGCCCAGCTTCCACGAATCTATGTGGAGCTGCTCGACCTCTTCGACCGTCACGTCCTCAGGCATGTTGACCGTCTTGGAGATGGCCCCCGAGATGAAGGGCTGGACCGCACCCATCATCTTGACGTGGCCGCTGTAGTGGATGGTGTTGTCGCCCATGGAACAGGCGAACACCTCGATGTGGTCGCCGGTGATGTGGGGAGCTCCCAGGATCGTCTTGTTCTCATCGATGTAGGCGACGATCTCGGCTACCTGGCCGTCGTCGTAGCCCAATCGGCGCAAGGCCCGGGGCACGGTCTGGTTGACGATCGTCATGGTGCCGCCGCCGACCAGCTTCTTCATCTTGCACAAACCTAGGTCGGGCTCGATGCCGGTCGTGTCGCAATCCATCATCAGGCCGATGGTGCCGGTCGGCGCCAGCACGGAGGCCTGGGAGTTGCGGACACCGAAGTCCTCGGCGATCTCGCAGGCGGAATCCCACGACTGCTGGGCGGCGCTGAGCAGCTCGTGGGGCAGCAACTCCTCATCGATGTTGGCGGCCTCCTGGCGGTGCATGTCGAGCACCCGGAGCATGTGCTCGGCGTTGTCGGCATAGCCGGCGAAGGGCCCCATACGGGCCGCGGTACGAGCGGATGTGGCGTAGGCATGACCGGTCATGAGGGCGGTGATACCCGCGGCCCAGGCCCGACCGGCCTCGGAGTCGTAGGGCAGACCCAGCGCCATCAACATGGCGCCGAGGTTGGCGTAGCCGATACCCAGCTGGCGGAACCGGCGTGACGTCTCACCGATCGGCTCGGTCGGGTAGTCGGCGTTGCCCACCAGGATCTCCTGGGCGGTGAAGACGCAGGCCACCGCCGAACGGAAGCCCTCCACGTCGAACGTGTCATCGGGGCCGAGGAACTTCAACAGGTTGAGGCTGGCCAGGTTGCACGCCGAGTTGTCCAGGTGCATGTATTCGGAGCACGGGTTGGAGCCGTTGATGCGACCGGTATTGGCCGCCGTGTGCCATTTGTTTATGGTGGTGTCGAACTGCATGCCGGGGTCGGCGCATTCGAACGTGGCCTGGGAGATCTGCCGCATCAGGTCACGGGCCCGCACCGTCTTGACGATGGAGCCGTCGATAACCGCACGCAGGTGCCAGTCAGCATCGTCGAGCACCGCCTGCATGAACTCGTCGGTCACTCGGACGGAGTTGTTGGCGTTCTGGTACTGGATGGAGGTGATGTCCTTGCCGTCGAGGCTCATGTCGAAGCCCGCCGCCTCGAGGGCCCGGGCCTTCTTCTCCTCAGTGGCTTTGCACCAGATGAACTCCTCGATGTCGGGGTGGTCGACGTTGAGGATCACCATCTTGGCGGCGCGACGGGTCTTGCCGCCGGACTTGATGGTGCCGGCCGAGGCGTCGGCGCCCCGCATGAAGCTGACTGGTCCGGAGGCGGTACCCCCGCCCTTGAGCAACTCGACGCTCGAGCGGATCTTGCTCAGGTTGATACCGGAGCCGGAGCCGCCTTTGAAGATGGTGCCTTCCTCGACGTACCAGTTGAGGATCGAGTCCATCTGGTCGTCCACGGCCAGGATGAAACACGCCGATGCCTGCTGAGGAACGCCCTGGACGCCGATGTTGAACCACACCGGGGAGTTGAACGCGGCCCGCTGGGTAACCACCAGGTGCTTGAGCTCATCCCGGAACGCCGCGGCCTCGCGCTCGTCGACGAAATAGCCGTCTTTGGTGCCCCACTCGGTGACGGTGTTGACCACCCGGTCGATGACCTGACGCAGGGAGGTCTCGCGCTCGGCTGTGCCTGGCGTACCCCGGAAGTACTTCTGGGCGACGATGTTGGTGGCGTTCAGTGACCAGTCGACGGGGAATTCCACGTCGAGCTGTTCGAAGGCGACAGAGCCGTCCCGGTAGTTGCTGATGCGAGCATCACGTCGTTCCCACGCCACCTCGTCGTAGGGGTGGACCCCCTCGGTGGTGAACGTGCGATGAATACCGATCCCTGCCTGCTCCGGCGCCATAGCCATGAACGGGTCTCCTCCTGATTGGAACGCTCGATTGCGGGTGCGTGTCGTCTGTTCGGTGCGCTTGCGTTGCTCGCCTGCGTGGTGCCGACCGGTCATTTGCCCGGCCTGTGCAGGTGGGGAGTGGGGTCCCCAGGATAGTCGTCCCCACCTTGAGGCCCTCGGCCCCGAACACAAGATGTTGTGGCGGGACAAGCCCCCCGCTCCCCCTGGCCACAAGATGTGCGAGGGATTACATCACCGTAATTACACGCTGTCAACGGATGATTTCCGAATCTTCGAGAAAAAACTGTCGGAGTTGCCCACGACCAACGGGTGCTGTGACGCGAACGAGCAGGTCAGAGGGCATCGCCGGTCGGCCAACCTCAAGCCCCAACCGGTGAGAGGCACTCACAGCCCCCAAGGAGTCGTCCTGCCAGCCAAGAACCAGAGACGCCAGCCACCATTCCGATCGCTCGCGCCACAGCCCGTTGTTGACTGCACCCTACGAAGGCAGGCCTGTGGGGAGAAAGGGGAACAACCCTGTGTCTTTCCGGTGGATATGTCGGGCCAGGCTGGGGACACCACCCTCCGCGCGCGCCGCCGACCACTCGACGCCGGTATTGGGCGCCGTTCGCTAGGGTCCGGCGATGCGCCAAGTGCTTCCCGTCCCCGCCGACCGCGTGGAGGTAAGCGACTGCTACGCCGGCGACGACCGCCCATCACCCGCCGGTCGACCCTGGGTCGTACTCAATATGGTCGCCAGCATCGACGGGGCCACTGCGGTGGCGGGACGCTCCGGTGGACTCGGCACCCCCGCGGACCGGGCGGTCTTCACGGCGCTGCGAGCGCTCGCCGACGTGATCGTGGTCGGTGCCGCGACTGTCAGAGCGGAGGGCTACGGACCCGTCCGAACCCCCGAGGTCGAACAGCAGCGACGCCTGGTCCGGGGCCAGACCAGGTTCCCTCGTATCGCCGTCGTGACCGGGCGATTGGACCTTGATCTCTCGACCCCGTTGTTCACCGAGTCCGTCGAGCCCCCGATCATCTTGACCGGTACCGGTCCGAGCGCCGAGGCGATCGCCCAGGCGGCCACCGTGGCGGAGGTGCATGTCGTGGGGGGCGCTCACGTGGACCTGGGCGCCGGGTTGGCCGCGCTGGCCCAACTGGGAGCCGGGGTAGTGCTGTGCGAGGGCGGCCCGAACCTGAATGGGCAGCTCCTTGCGCTGGGCTTGGTCGACGAGATCTGCCTCAGTGTGGCGCCCGTGCTGGCCGGAGGCGATTCGGCCCGCATCATCCACGGCGCCGCACCGGTCTCCCCCGAGCCGATGCGCCTGGACCGCGCCCTCGAGGACGACGGGATGCTGCTCCTGCGCTACGTGCGGGCCTGAACCATCCGCGGCACGGTTCGTCGAACAGGTCTCAATGACGCTTGGGTTCGGTGCCCTTGGTCAACAGACGGATCTCCCGTTGGAAATCGGCGGCGTCCTCAAAACCCTTGTAGACGCTGGCAAAGCGCAACGATGCCACCTGGTCGAGATCGCGGAGTTGGTCCAACACGGCCAACCCGACCTGCTCGCTGGTGGCCTCCCCGCCCGAGAGGCGAAGGCGGTCCTCGACCTCGCGTGCCAGATCGGCGATCTGCTCGTCATCGACGGGCCGGCCCTTCACCGCCGCTCGGACGCCGGCCACGATCTTGAACCGGTCGAAGGGCACCCGGTCACCTGAGCGCTTGACGACGACGAGAGGAATCTCCTCTGAGCGCTCAAACGTCGTGAACCGGTTGCCACAGGCGAGGCATTCCCGCCGGCGTCGTATCGCGGACCCGTCATCGCTGGCGCGGGAGTCGACCACTTTGTCGTCGTCTTCGGTACACGCAGGACACCGCACCGCCAGGACGCTATCGCCCACGGCCACGAGCGGCCTACCGGCGACCTCGACCCTGCCCGTCCCTGGTGCGGGCGGGGGCGGGATGCCGACGCGGTGAGCCGAGGGATGGCGATCAGTCGACGAGCCCATCAAGGGACAGCCTCTGCCCAGATTGGAGCGACCCGGACCCGGCACGAGCCGACAGCTCGTCGACGAGGGAGCGGATGTCACCGGAAGGATGGAGGTGGCGGGCGATCGACCAGAGGGTGTCGCCCGGCTGCACGACGTAGGCCGTCGACGGGGCCGGGGCGCTGGCGACAGCCACAGCGCTAGCCCCGGCCGACGGACGAGCGTCGGCCTGGGCGGCGCCGTCGCCGAACACCACCCCGAGACCCATCAGGGCCAGATAGCCAACGAGCGCGATCGAGACCAACGCCAGCGCCACCCCAAACCGTCGGCGACGGTAGACGGCGGGATGGACCAAGCCCACGGGGCCGATAGGACGCGCCTGGCGGGCGTAGGCACGCGCCGCCTGGCGACCACCCGGGATGACCCGTAGGGGTGGGCCCGAAGGTGCTGAGGACGGACGATGTACCGGTGTGGACCGGGGATACGGAGCGATTACTGCAGCCATGGGAACAGTCTCCTCAGGGGGTGTGACAGAAACTCGAGCCGACCCGGTACAGGCCGCCCTCCGCACCTCGGTAGGCCTGCCCGAGCCAGCCGAACCGGTCTCCCCGCTGACGGCCACCGGGGGGGTAACCACCACTGGAGAGATGGGTTCTGCTAGAACAGTCGTTCGTCGAACGACCGTTCGGCTCTGCGCCCAGCCAATCACGAACACCTGTTCGGTGTCAAACGGATTCTCGAACAGTCGTTTGGTCGAACAACTGTTTGCTTTGCCCGCCTGACCCGTGGTACCGTACAGACGTTCGTTCACCATCCCACCAGTCACCGAGCGGCGGCCCGGCGTACGTTCTGCCGCCGCCTCGTGCCCGAAGGAGCCCGCCATGTCCGTCAGCCAGCCGCTCACCGAGCGTCAGCAGGCCATCCTCGATTTCATCGAGCAACAGATGAGCGACCGCGGCTACCCGCCGTCAGTCCGCGAAATCGGGGAAGCGGTGGGATTGACGTCGCCGTCGTCGGTGCACGCCCATCTCGGCACGCTCCAGCGACTCGGGTACCTCCGCCGTGACCCCACCAAGCCTCGGGCCATCGAGGTTCGCTACGACCCGACCTCGGGTGCGTCCGATCTCGACCGTCGGCCCGTTCGCCACGTGCCGCTCGTCGGCGATGTCGCCGCCGGCACCGATGTCCTGGCCCAAGAGAACGTCGAGGAGGTCCTTCCTCTGCCTGCCGACTTCACCGGTGACGGTGACCTTTTCATGCTCCGGGTCCGGGGTGACTCCATGGTCGACGTCGGCATCCTCGATGGCGATTTCGTCGTCGCTCGTTCCCAGTCGACGGCAGACAAGGGTGACATCGTGGTCGCCGGCATCCCCGGCGACGAGGCCACCGTGAAGACCTACTCGGTCGAGGGTGACCAGATCGTGTTGCTCCCCGCCAACTCACGCCTGTCACCAATGGTGTTCGACCCCGCCGACGTCTCGGTGTTCGGCAAGGTCGTCACCGTGATGCGCAAGCTCTGAGCCCAAGGCTCCACCGCTCTGTCCTGCCAGCCAAGTCAGGCCGGAAAACATCCACGAGGGGCCACTGCCTATAGGCGGCGGCCCCTCGCTTGGTTTTGCCCCTCGACCGCTTCGGTGAGGTACATCGCTCGCGGCCCTAGAGCTTCTCGAGGGCCTCGGTGTAGCGGCTCTTCTCGCGAGCGGTGCCGAGGTCTGGCGTGGCAAACGTGTCGACCACGACCCCATCGACGTTGATCAGAAACGTGGCGCGATTGGCGCACCCGAGGGCACCGTTGAAGACCCCGTAGGACGTCGCCACAGCACCATGGGGCCAGAAGTCGGACAGCACCGGGAACTGATAACCCTGCTTCTGCGCCCACTGGGCTTGGGCGAAGCGGGTGTCACAGGAGCACGCCAGTACCTGCACCCCGGCCGCCTCGAACTCGGCGTAGTCATCCCGGATGGCACACAGTTCACCCTCACAGACACCGGTGAAGGTGAACGGGTAGAAGACCAGGGCTACCGCCTTCTCTCCTCGAAACGCCTCGAGGCTCACCACCTCGCCCGATTGATCCTTCAAGGAAAAGTTGGGCGCCTGCTGCCCTATTTCGATGGCCATCGCTACTCCTGAACTGGTCGGGAGCCACGGTCGGCTCCGGCGGTGCGTCAGGGGAGTCTAAGGAGCGGAGCCGCTATCGACGCCCTGGCGGACGAGATCATTCAGGGCGCTAAAGGCGGCGTCGAGCTCATGGCGGGTGACGAACTCTCCCGCGGTGTGGGCAATGGTGGGATCGCCCGGACCGAAATTGACCGCCGGCACCCCGAGTTCGGCGAAGCGGGCGACATCGGTCCATCCCAGCTTGGCGTTCACGGCCAGGTCATGACGATGGTGCAGGGCCGCCAGCAGGGGATGGTGCAATCCGGGGGCGGCGGCTGGGGCAACATCCACGACCTCGAACGTGTCACCGTCGGCCAAACAGGGCTCGACAACCGAGCGGACGAAGGCCTCGGCGTCCGCCGGCGTGCGGTCGGGGGCGAATCGGTGGTTCAACACCATCTCGACCCGGTCGGGGACAACGTTGGCGGCGACCCCACCCTCGACCTGCACCACTTGAAGCGCTTCGCGGTAGGTGCAGCCTTCGATCGTGGGCTGGCGCGCCTCTGTGTCGGCGATGGCGCTCAGCAGCGGACCGGCCCGATGGATGGCATTGCGACCCATCCAGGGCCGCGCGGTGTGCGCTCGCTCACCGGTGAGCACGACGGAGATGCGCATGGTGCCCTGACAACCCGCCTCGATCACCGAGGAGGTGGGCTCACCCAGGATGGCGGCATCGGCCACCATGAGGTCAGGGCGCTCGCGCAGCAGGTCGAGGAGCCCGTTCTCGGCGGCCGCCACCTCCTCGCGGGCGTAGAAGATGTAGGTGATATCCACGGCGGGTTCAGCCACGGTCCGGGCCAACTCGACCATGACGGCGATGCCACCCTTCATGTCGGTCGAGCCCAGCCCCGAGAGCCGATCGCCGGCGACCACGGGGTCGGTATTGCCGTTGGGGGGAACCGTGTCGGTATGGCCGGCCAGGATCAGCCGCATCGGGCGACCCAGGGCGGTTCGGGCCACCAGGTTGTCGCCGACCCTGGTGAGCTCCAGCCAGGGCACCGCCTCGAGCCGAGCGGTCAACCAGTCGACGATCGGGCCCTCCTGACGGCTGACCGAGGCAATGGCGACCAACTCAGCGGTGAGACCGAGAAGGTCGGTCGATCCGCTCACTGGCTGACGCCGTGATCCCGCAGGATCGAATTGAGCTGGGCCTTGTCGTGGCGCTCGCCCTCGGTGAGGCGCTTGATGACGAGCACGCAGGGCAGCCCGAACTCGCCCCCGGGGAACGCACGGGGCCGCGTGGCGGGAACCGCCACCGACCACGGCGGCACGTGGCCACGACTGAGCTCCGCCCCCGTCTCGGCATCGATCACCGGGATCGTGCTGGAAAGAACGCACCCGGCACCGAGGACCGTCCCGGCCCCGACCCGCGCCCCGTCGACCACGATGCAGCGACTGAAGATCATGCAATCGTCCTCGATGATAACCGGAGCGGCCTGCGGTGGTTCGAGGACGCCGCCGATGCCCACACCACCCCCCAGGTGCACGTTCTCACCGATCTGGGCGCAGGAGCCGACCGTGGCCCAGGTGTCCACCATCGAGTTGGCGCCCACCCGGGCACCGATGTTCACGTAGCTCGGCATCATGACCACCCCGCGGTCCAGAAAGGACCCGAAACGGGCCGACGCCCCCGGCACCACGCGGACACCGGCGGCGGCGAAGTCGTGTTTGAGCGGAATCTTGTCGGCATATTCGAACGGTCCGACCTCGATGGTGGCCATCTCGCTCTGGCGGAAGTACAGCAGGATGGCCAGCTTCAGCCACTCGTGCACGACCACACCGCCATCGCTCGAGATCTCCGCCACCCGGGCTTCGCCCCGATCGAGCAGCGTGACGGCCTCGAGAATCGCCCGATTGGCATCGACGTCGTCGACGGCCAGCTCGGTGCGGTGTTCCCAGAGCGCTTCGATGGTGGACTGGAGGTCGGCCATGGCCGACAACGCTACCGGACGGTGCGCCGCCGCCAGCCAACGCTGATGAGCCCCACTCCCGCCACCAACGGAACACCGGCCACTGCGGCGAGACCCAACCATCCGGCCAGCCACGTCCGACTGATTCCTCTCCCGATGGCCAGGGTGCCACCCGACACCACGCGCTGTTGGCGGGGATCGACCTCGGCCGCGGGGAGCGGTTTGATGTGCAGGGCGAACGTTCCCGCCCGGTCCACCTTGATGACGGCCACTCCCCTCCCTTCGTAGTGCCACACCGAGTACGCCGCCGGGGCGGCGACCACTCCCGGCGTGCCCAGCGGCTGGATCTCGACTCGCTGACCGGCGAGGGTGGCAGCCTCCACCGCCACGGCCGGAGGCAGGCTCGGCTCGGCCTCCCCGGGGCCCTCGAGGTAGAGCACGTAGGTCCCCGCCTCGTGCACCGTGAAAGTCCGGTCCTGGTCGGCCAGCGGGTAGCGCTTGAACCCGAACGGCGACACGAAAATGGTCCACGCCACCGCGGCGATGACCCCGATGGCCACCAGGGCCACCCCAGCGGGAAGCAGCAGGCGTGCCGGCGACCGCCGAACCGTGGGCAGACCGGGCGGGCCGTTCGGCGACGAGAAATCGGCTAGCAGCGGACCAGGAATCACCCGCTCGACACGGTCATGGAGCGCCCGGCGCGCCCCATGGTGGGGGCGCGGGTTCGTCGGGAGGAGCCGGCGGTGATGACGGTGGCCCCGGAGCGGGCGGCGTCCTTGCCGGCGGCGGCGTCGCACCCGGCGCCGACCCCCAGCCCGGTGGGTGTGCCGGTGGCGTCGGACCCGGATCGGGAGGAGTGCCCCACCCCGGCTGCTGCGGCTGGAGCGGCTGCGGCGAGCCAGAGCCGGGCTGGCCGTAGCCGGGCGCGCCGTACCCGGGCGCGCTCCCATAGGGAGCTGGATAGGCCGGTGTTGGCCCGTACCCGGAGAACGGAGGCGGACCCGACTGCTTCTTCCATCGGCTGCGCCTTACCGCCGTCACAATGATGAGGACCAGACCGAGCACGACACCGACCGCGGCCACCCCGATGGCCCCCAGAATCTGACCGGCGACCGACGAGTCGATGCCCTTTCCAACCGTCACGCGGGCATAGCGGGGCGATCCGGTGGATGACTGCTCCACGCTGACCAGATAGGAACCCGACGTGGGGGCCACGAACTCCCCGATCGCCCTACCCTCCCGTCCGTTCCAGCTGTAGGTCTCGCGGAAGTTCGAGGCGTTGATAGAGATCCGCTGCCCCTGGGGACCGGTCACCGTGACCGCTCCCACGCCCACGGGTACGCCGAAGTCGACCCCCGCGCCCGGGTACTCCACAAAGATCTTGTAGGTTCCGGCCGCGAGCGACATCGAGGATTCGCCGGGCACCGAGACCGTCGGGTAGTTCTCGACGGCGCCAAACACGCCCACGATGGCGGTGGCCATCCAAATCATCCCGCCTATGGCGCCCGCCGCCATGATGAGCGCTCCGATCCAGTAACCAAGGGCCGAGGGTCGCTTCCCGGTCGGAACGGCGATCGGACCGGCCCCGGGTCCACCACCGCCCACTCCCCCGCCGGGGGCACCGAAAGGCGCTTCAACCGTTGGTTCGCCCGGCAAGGTCATGGCGTCATTGTGGCCCACTGGGGCACCGCTCGACGCGATCAGCCGACCCCGAGTCGCGCGGCCACCAACTCGAGCTGATCATCGGGACGAACCATGGCCAACCGGACGTGGCCTCGCCCGGCCTCGCCGTAGAACTCCCCGGGGCTGGCCAGCACCCCCGCCTCAGTCGCCAGCCAACGGGTAAAGGCCCAGGCGTCGTCGCCCGGAGCCGGAACCCACAGATAAAACGCCCCGTGGGGAAGGGGTACCTCGGTCCCGCTCAGGGCGAGAATCTCCTGCATGCGAGCCAGCCGAGCCTGGTAACGCCCGCGCTGGACGTCCACGTGCTCGTCGTCCCCCCACGCGGCTATCGCCGCGGCCTGCACCGGTCCGGGGACCATGAAGCCGGCGTGTTTGCGGATTTCGGAGAGGTAGGTGACCAGCTCGGCGTCCCCGGCGTAGCAGCCGACACGAGCGCCGGCCAGGTTCGACCGCTTGGACAGCGAATGCACCGCGACCACGCCCTCAGTGCCATGTTCCAGGATCGTTCTCGGGGGACCGTCCCAGGTGAACTCGACGTAGCACTCGTCACTGAATATCGGAACGCCATGGGACCGCCCCCAGGCGGCGGCGACGCCCAAGTCATCGAGTCCACCGGCGGGATTGCCTGGGGTGTTGACCCACAGGCACAGGGCGCGCTCGGCGTCGCGGGGGTCAATGGCGGACCAATCCAAGCGGAAGGTGGCGTCGACGGGTACGGCCACGGCCCGACACCCCGCCAGCGTGGCCCCCATGGCGTACGTCGGATAGCTCACCTCCGGATACAAGACGGTGTCTCGATCCGGACTGCGGAGCCGTAGCCATTGAGGAACCCCGGCTACCAGCTCCTTGGACCCAATACAGGCCGCGACCTGCACGGCGTCGATGTCCACGCCGAGGCGGCGTGACATCCACGCCGCCGCCGCCGCTCGAAATGGGGGTGAGCCGATGGAGAGGGGATAGCCCCGTTCGGTCCCGGAATGGGCCAAGGCCTCGACCACCGCCGGCGGTGGGGGATCAGTCGGAGTTCCCACCGACAGATCCACGCAGCCACCGCGATGCTGACTGGCGATGGCCTCGAGCTCCCGCAGGCGATCGTAGGGGTACGGGGGAGGCACGAACCCGCCGGGCGTCGCGCTCACGGGCTCGCCGACTCCACGACGAACGCCCGCAGCCGGGTCGTGGCCGCCTCGTCGAGGCGGGCCCGCAGACGCATACCGTCGGGCTCGGCCTGCTCGACCAGCACTTCGCCCTCTCGGTGGACCGACGCCAAGACATCCCCGCGGTCAAACGGCACGTGCAGTTCCACCACAGTGGTCAGGGCCCGAAGGCGATCCCCCACCGCTCGCAGCAGGTCGTCGACGCCGGCTCCGGTGCGGGCCGAGAAGGCCACCGAGCCGGGGTGAGTGGTGAGATACCGGGCGGCCGGCTCGGCGGCGAGATCGATCTTGTTGAAGGCCACCAGCTCGGGGACATCGGCGGCACCGATCTCGGCGAGCACCAGCCGTACGGCCTCGATGTGCTCGTCGGGTTCTGGAGTGGACGCGTCCACCACGTGCACGAGCAGGTCGGCATCGACCACCACCTCGAGCGTGGACTTGAACGCCTCGACCAACTGATGAGGGAGCTTCTTCACGAATCCCACGGTGTCGGTGACCAGCACGGGCTCACCGCCGGGGAGATCCAGTCGGCGGGTCGTGGCATCGAGGGTGGCGAAGAGCCGATCCTCGACGAGCACCCCGGCGTCGGTGAGCTGGTTGAGCAGCGTCGACTTGCCCGCGTTGGTGTAGCCGACGATGGCGACCGTGCGCAGGCGGGATCGGCGCTGGGCCTTGCGTTGGGTATGGCGGTGCTTGGCGATGTCGCGCAGGTCGCCTTCGAGCTTGTGGATACGGCGGACGAGTCGCCGCCGGTCCACCTCGAGCTGGGTCTCGCCAGGACCACGAGTGCCGATGCCACCGCCCTGTTGGCTGAGGGTGCCGCCCTTGCCCCGCAGGCGGGGCAACCGGTACCGAAGCTGGGCCAACTCGACTTGGGCCTTGCCCTCCTGGCTATGGGCGTTCTGAGCGAAGATGTCGAGGATGACCGCGGTACGGTCGATTGCCGTCCGCCCGAGCATCTTCTCCAGGTTGAACTGCTGGGCGGGCGTGAGCTCGTTGTCAAAGACCACGGTGTCGGCGTCCACCTCGTCGGCCAGCTCCCGCAGCTCCTCGGCCTTGCCCTTGCCGATGAAGGTGGCGGGAACGATGGCGGTCCGCCGCTGGATGACGCGGGCGGCCTCGTCGGCACCCGCGGTGTCGACCAACTGTGATAACTCGTCCAGCGAACGCTCGGTGTCTTCCTCGTGGGCGGGAGGCACCGTCACCCCCACCAACACGATGCGCTCCCGGAAGGTGCGCTCGATGAGCCCACCCGACGCGCCGCCCAACTCTCCGAACCCGCCGCGGTGGGTCTCGTCAGGGGGCGGGGTGTCGCGCCGCTTACTCCCGCGCTCAGACATCGGCGAACTCGATGGCGGCCACCTTCACGGCTGGCCCGATCAGCGTGATAGACGGGCCCAACTGCACCTCAGCGGTGCCCCCCGGCATCTGCACCCGGATCCGCTCACCCACGAGACCCCAGTCGTGGGCCACTTGGGCGGCGGCGCACGCCCCCGTGCCACAGGCCTGCGTGATGCCCGCGCCACGCTCCCACACCCGCAGCGCCAGCGTGTCCTCACCGGTAACGGCGATGAACTCGACGTTCACCCCGTCGGAAAACTGACCCTCGAACCAGGAGCCCTCGGTGGCGACATCGATCTCGCCCGGATCGTCCACCAGCACCACGAGATGAGGATTGCCCATGTCTCCGGTCATGGCCCGGCGCCCGCCCAAGCGCTCGGCCACCGGCGTCGGAATAGCCGGGCCTGGCGCGAACGGCCCCATGTCCACACTCACCAGCGAGGTCCCCTCAGCCCCGCCCGGCTCGACCTGGAGGCGCCGGCGACCGGCATCGGTCGACACCACGAACACTCCCTCGCGTAGCTCCCGAGCGTCGGACAACGCCTGGCCGAGACACCGAATTCCGTTGCCACTCATCTTGGCCCTGCTGCCGTCGGCGTTGAAAAGATGCATGACCACGTCGACCTCGGAACCCGCCGGTGGTGCCTCACCGTGAATCAGGCCGTCAGCCCCTACCCCACGCCGCCGATCGCAGAGTTGCCGGGCCAACGCACCGTCGACGGTCGAGACGCGACCATTCACCTCGTCGAGCACGACGAGGAAGTCGTTGGCCAGGCCGTGGTGCTTGGTGAGCTGCACTGGGTCAGTCTCTCAGGAGGTCGTCGATGGAGGCCAAGGCATTGTGCCCGGCATCCACCCAGACCAGGCGTGGGTCGCGTCGGAACCACCGCTGTTGACGGCGGGCGAAACGACGGGTACGAGCCACCGCGATGTCGATCGCCTCATCAAGGGTGCCCTCGCCATCGAGATACGCGAGCAGCTCCCGGTAGCCGAGCGCCTGGCCCGCGGTGCGCGACAAGCCACGGGGGCGATCTCGGAGGGCCTGCACCTCGGCCAGAAACCCCTGGTCGAGCTGCGTCTGATAGCGGGCCACGATGCGGGCATCCAGGTCCTCGCGGTCGCGGTCCAGCCCAACCAAGGGAAACGCCAGCGGCGGGTAGGTCCCCATGCCGGGGCCATACGACGAGAACGGGCGGCCACTGCCGATGGTGACCTCCAGGGCGCGGAGGACCCGGCGACGGTTGGTGGGCTCCATCCGACCGGCCGCCACCGGATCGAGCTCGACCAGGCGTTGGTGGAGCGTGGCGGTGTCCAGCTCGCGCTCGAGTTCGACCCGAACCTCGAGATACTGAGCCGGAATCTCCAACCCGTCGATGGCGGCGCGCAGGTAGAGGCCGGTTCCTCCCACCAGCACCGCCCGATGCTGGCGTGAGGCGATGTCGGCCAATGCTTCAGCCATATCGGTTTGGAAGCGCGACACCGTGTAGTCCTCGTCGGGCTCGACCAGGTCGATGAGGTGGTGAGGAACCTCCGCTTGCTCGCCCGCCGTGGGCTTGGCCGTGCCCACATCCATGCCCCGGTACACCTGCATCGAATCGACCGACACCAGCTCGAGATCGGGGTACCGGCGGGCCAGGTCGAGGGCGACCGCCGACTTACCGGTGGCGGTCGGACCCACCAACGACAACACGATTACCCCGGACGCCATCATCGGAGCAACTGATCGACGAGGACGTGCCAGTCGAGGCGCACCAGATCGGGGTGATCGAGGCCGTAGGCGTCGAGAAAGGGGCCGAGCGCCTCGGGACTGATGACCGAGGCCAGATCGACGGCCATGGTGGCGAGGTCCCGATAGGCATCTCCGAGGCCACAGGCGGTGACATCCGCCCACCGGAGCTCATCGCCTTCGACCCGCAGCGCCGACAACCGAGCCGACCCGTGGACGACCACTGGCGGGACCGACGGCGAGGGAATGGATCCGACCACCAAGTCCAGCAGTTCGACCGGCGCGTATCGGCGGTAGGGCGGATCGAAACGATCAACGGCCACCTGGCCGGAGGCGACCCGGCTCGACGCCTCGGCCACGATCTCGGAAACACCACAAACCCACGGACAGTTCGTGGGGTCCGTGTCGTGGACCCCCCGCAGGCTCCGCCCGAGTGCACCCAAGACCGCACCGATATCGCCTCCGGCCAGTCCGGCCAGCACATCGGTGGATCCGTCGGTGCCGTCGGAGCCCTGGTCATGGGCGATCGGCACCCCACGGGCGGCCAACCAGACCGCCCGGGCGTTCGACGCGCTCAGACGGCGACCACCGGGATACGGGTGCGATGACGGGGCCCGGCGGTCACTTCGACGAGCTCACCGCGAAGGTAGTGGGCCCCGGCCTCGACGATACGGGCCAGCGCGAAGGCTCCCGGGCGCAACACGGTGCCGTCCGTCGTGACGTGGACCAGCTTGTTCTGGCCCGTGCGACACGACATCACCGCCGCGTCCTTCTTGCTGGGGACTTCGACGAGCACTTCCTCGATACGCCCTACCCGCGCCTGATGCTTGGCCAGCGCGGAGCGTTCGACCACGATGCGTAGCCGCTCATAGCGCTCAACGGCGACATCGTGGGGCACGAAGCTCTCGACCATCCCGGCCGCCTCGGTTCCGCTGCGAGGCGAATAGATGAACGTGTAGGCACTGTCGTAACCGGCCGCGGCCGCCACCTCGAGGGTGCGCTCGAAGTCGCTCTCGGTCTCACCCGGGAATCCCACGATGATGTCGGTGCTCACCGCCAAGTCATCGATGGCACTACGAGCTAGGGCAAGCCGCTCGAGATAGCGCTCGGCGGTGTATCCCCGATGCATGGCGGCGAGGATCCGGTCGCTCCCCGACTGCAGGGGGAGATGGAGATGGCGGCAGATCTCCGGGTGGGCCGCCATGGCTTCGATCGTCTCGGGACGCAGATCCTTGGGATGCGGGCTGGTGTAGCGCACCCGACGGATCCCCTCGACGCCGGCCACCGCCGTGAGCAGGTCGGCGAACAGCGGTCTCGCCCGGCGCCGGCCATCGCTCGCCCAGGTCACACCGGCTTCATGAACATCGAACGCCGCCGGCTGCTCGGTCCGCAACCGAGTGGTGACATCACGACCATAGGAGTTCACGTTCTGACCGAGCAGCGTTACCTCGACCACGCCATCGGCGGCGAGGCGCTCGACTTCCGCCACCAGGTCGCCGAACGGGCGGCTGATCTCGCGGCCTCGAACCGCAGGGACGATACAAAATGCACAGGTGTTGTCGCAGCCGATCTGGATCGTCACCCACGCGGCGAAGTCGACCTCGCGCCGGACAGGCAATGCCGACGGGAAGGCGTTCCACTCCTCGAGAATCGTCTCCTCCCAGATCTCCGTTACGGGACCATCAGTCCGCGCCTGATGCAGCAGGTCCACAGCCCGATGCACGTTGTGTGTGCCCAGGACGACGTCGACGTGCCCGGCTCGGGATTGGATCAGATCACGATCCTTTTGGGCCAGGCAGCCCGCGACCACGATCTCCAGATCGGGCCGCACATCCTTGACCGCTTTGAGGTGGCCGAGGGTGCCGTACAGCTTGTTATCGGCGTTCTCACGGATGCAGCAGGTGTTGAGGACGACGACATCGGCTTCGTCGAGCGAGGTCGTTGGTTGCATCCCGTCGGCCTCGAAGAGCCCCGCGATGCGCTCAGAGTCGTGCTCGTTCATCTGACACCCGAAGGTGCGGATCAGATATTTCCTGCTCACGGGCACCAGCGTAGGGAACCTCAGCCGAGACCGGAGAATCGGTCTCGGCTGGGAACCCAACCCGGGATCAGTCGAGGCTGATGGGCAGGTCGTCATCCTCGGTCATGACGTCGTCGTCGTCGGTGAGGTCGACCGGCTCGTCATCAGTCAGGCCGATCCCGACCTCGGTACGGATCCGCTCGGAGATCTCCACCATGACCTCGGCGCTATCGATCAGGAACTGCTTGGCGTTCTCGCGGCCCTGACCGAGTTGCTCGCCTTCGTAGGTGTACCAGGCACCCGACTTCTTGACGATGCCCATGTCGACACCGATGTCGAGCAGCGAGCCCTCACGACTGATGCCCTTGCCGTACATGATGTCGAACTCCGCCTGGCGGAACGGCGGGGCCACCTTGTTCTTGACCACCTTCACCCGGGTGCGGTTGCCGACGACCTCGACACCGTCCTTGATGGATTCGATGCGGCGGATGTCGAGCCGCACCGAGGAATAGAACTTGAGCGCCCGACCGCCAGGTGTCGTCTCGGGCGAACCGAACATCACGCCGATCTTCTCGCGCAACTGGTTGATGAACAGGCAGATGGTGTCGGTCTTGTTGAGGTTGGCGGTGAGCTTGCGCAGCGCCTGAGACATGAGGCGGGCTTGAGCACCGACATGGTGGTCGCCCATCTCGCCTTCGATCTCAGCCCGAGGGGTGAGGGCGGCAACGGAGTCGATGACGACCACGTCGAGGGCGCCTGATCGGACCAACATGTCGCAGATCTCGAGCGCCTGCTCGCCCGTATCGGGCTGGCTGATGAGCAACTCATCGACGTCGACCCCGATGGCCCGGGCGTACACCGGATCCATCGCGTGCTCGGCGTCGATGTAGGCACAGATACCTCCGTTGCGCTGCGCCTCGGCCACGACGTGCATGGCCAGCGTGGACTTGCCCGACGACTCGGGGCCGAACACCTCGACCACCCGTCCTCGGGGGAGGCCACCAACCCCGAGGGCCAGGTCGAGGGCCAATGCTCCAGTCGGGATGGTCTCGATCTTCATCGAGGCTTTGTCACCCATCTTCATGACCGAGCCCTTGCCGAACTGCTTTTCGATCTGGCCGAGGGCCATCTCCAGTGCCTTATCTCGCTCCACCGGTGCGTTCTCCTTGGTTCGTGTTCGTTTGTCTGAACGGCTGGTTTGGTGGCTGCGATCGGCGCCGCAGCGATTGGCTCTCACCCTAGAGAGGGGGTGTGACAGGAATCCCTCTGGGAATGACACCAGTGTAAGTGCGAACGCCTGTTCGGAGCAAGGACCCTCGACCACATCTCGCGAGAATCTTCCACCGGTACTCCCCAGGTCGCGTAACGCCGCGCCGGCCCGACAGACTGAGGGGGAGGCCACCAAAGCGGCCACCATCACGATCAGGAGTTTCCCCATGAGCGACCGGACCGTCCCCACCGCCGAGGAGCTGCGCCAGCGGCTCACCGCCGAGCAGTATGAGGTCACCCAGAACGCCGGCACCGAGCGGGCGTTCACCGGCGAGTACTGGGACTGCCACGACGAGGGCGTCTACCGCTGCGTCGTATGCGATGCCCCCCTGTTCACCTCCGAGACGAAGTACGAATCAGGCAGCGGATGGCCGAGCTTCTACCAACCGATCTCCGCAGACGAAGTGTCGACCGCCACCGACGTGAGCCACGGGATGGCCCGGACCGAGGCGCTGTGCGCCACCTGTGGCGCCCATCTCGGCCACGTGTTCCCCGACGGCCCCCAGCCGACGGGCGATCGCTACTGCATGAATTCGGCCTCGCTGCGTCTCGATCGCGACGGCGCACCTGACGAGGCCTGAACCTGTCGACTCAGCCCTTGGGCCTCGCCGCCAAGGCGTGGGTGGCGATCAGGGTCACCCACTGGTCCCAGTAAGCCGGCGGGTAGTCGTGACCCATCCCCTCGATCAGCACGAATCGGGCGCCGGCGATGAGTTCGGCGGTCCGCCGGCCCCCGCTGGGGTTGATCAGGGTGTCGCAGTCACCGTGGAGCACGAGCGTCGGGACCTGAACCAACCGCAATCCGTCGGCCCGGCTGGGCGAGGCGGCCACGGCGAGGAACTGGCGGGTCTGGCCGGCCGGGTCGAAGGCCCGATCGAACGCCGCACCGGCCCGCCCGGCGGCACGCTCCTCGTCGAGGTGGTCAGGGCTACCCCACGTCCGGAGACCTTGCCAGTGCCGGGCGATCGCCTCGTCTCGATTCCTGGGGGATGGCGCGGTAAGCGTGGCGAGCGCCTCGGGGCTGGCCTGGCCCACGCCGGGCTCGCCCGTCGTCGACATGATCGACGTCAGGGTCGCCACCCGATCGGCATGGTCGATGGCCAGTTGCTGGGCGATCATCCCGCCCATGGACAAGCCCACCACATGGGCCTGTTCGATCCCCAGGGCGTCGAGTACGGCGACGACGTCATCGGCCATGTCGGCCAGGGAGTAGAGCGCCTCAGGGGGACCGGCTACCGAACGGTCGGCTCCGGGGTCGAGGTGGGTGGACAACCCGACATCGCGATTGTCGAAGCGGATGACGAAGAACCCCGCGGCGGCAAAGCGTTGGCACCACGCTGACTCGTAGTTGATGCACTGGCTGCCCAGACCGTTGATCAGCACCAGCGCCGGGTTCGACGCCTCGCCGAACACCTCGTAGTACAGCGAGACCGGCCCATTCACGGCGATCGGCACAGTTCGTCCTCCTCCTTCGACGCACTACCAGGCCTTGGGGGCCGACTCCGCCAGGAGCCGCCGCCGAAGCCAGTCCAGCACCGAGATGGTAGAGAACTGCCGCACCCGCATGCGGTCCCCAGGGAGTCGGATCATCATGGATTCGGTCTCACCATCGAGGCACAAACCGAGATACACGGTTCCGGCGGGGACGCCCTCTTGGGTGTCGGGCCCGGCCACGCCGGTCACCGCCACCGCCACGTCGCACCCGAGCACCCGACAGGCGCCCTCGGCCATGGCTATGACCGCATCGTCGGACACGACCGGGCCCCGCGGCACACCCAGCACGTCGAACTTCACTTCGCTGGCATACGACACGATCGATCCCCGAAACACGTCGCTGGCCCCCGCCACGTCGGTGAGACGCGACGCGATGAGCCCACCGGTGACCGACTCCGCCGTGCCCAACGTCAGACCTCGGTCGCGCAACAGACGAAGCACCACCACCTCGATGGGTTCGTCATCGACGCTGAACACCACCTCACCGAGAATCTCCGCCAGCAACGCGACCTCATCGGCCAGGACCTGATCGGCGGCCTCGGCCGTCTCGGCCTTGGCCGTGACCCGGACCTTCAACCCCTCCATGCCGCTGGCCAGGAAGGCGATGGTGGCATAACCGAGGCGGTCCAGCTCGTCGATGCGGTCGGCCAGGATCTCGGCCAACCCGGATTCGCTCTGGCCCCAGGTGCGAAGCGTCCGGCTGCGGATCACGGCTTGGACCCCGGCGCGGCGTTGCAGATCGGGGATCACCGTCCCCTCGACCATCTCCTTCATCTCGTAGGGCACACCGGGCACGGCGTAGATCACCTGCTCACCGTCGGCGATCGGACAGACCAGACCGGGGGCCGTCCCCGGCTGTTGGGCCATCGTCTCCGCGCCGAGCGGCACCATGGCCTGGCGCAGGTTGTTCTCGGGCATATCCCGACCCCGGGACCCGAACATGGCCCGGATGCGCTCCTCGATGACGGGATCGATGACCAGCTCGACGCCCATGACCTCGGCGATCACGTCGCGGGTGATGTCGTCATGGGTGGGTCCGAGGCCCCCGCACACGATGACCGCATCGCTGCGGTCGAGGGCAACGCGCAGGACATCAGCGATGCGGCCCCAGTTGTCGCCGACCTTGGTCTGGTAGAGCGAATCGATGCCGGCCAACGCCAACTGCTCACCGATCCACGAGGAGTTGGTGTCGACGATCTGACCGAGTAGCAGTTCGGTGCCGACCGCGACGACTTCACAGCGCATGTCCTTGGTCCCCCTGGTGGATACAGCGGTGCGCCGGCGTGGTCAGCCGGGCTGGATGTCCGATGGCCGTTGCATCGTCGTGGCCGCTGAGCGCCCGGCCCACAGGTAGTGCCCGGCGCTCGTCAGGGCCACGACCACCGAAGCCCACAACAGGGCGTTGCCCACCCAGACGTGGGCCGTGGCCAGCGGCGGCATCACGGCCGCGCCAACGGCGAGTCCCTGCAACAGGGTCTTGAGCTTGCCGCCGCGCGAGGCGGGCAGGGCGAGGCCACGGCGCCCCCAGTACACCCGGTAAAGGCTGATGCCGATCTCACGCACGGCGATGATCGACACCGGAAGCCAGGCGAATCGGCCGATGGAGGCAAGAGAGAACATCGCCCCGAGGACCAGCACCTTGTCAGCCAGCGGGTCGAGGAAGGCACCCGAGCGGGTGGTGCCGTGACGTCGGGCGATCCACCCGTCGATGCCATCGGTGCTGGCCAGCACAGTCCACAGCACGAACACGGACCACGACGCATGCTGCGTGCTGATCATGGTGAACAGCAGCGGGGAGATGAGGAGACGCAGGACGGTGACGAAGTTGGCCGGAGTGGCCAGGGCGGACGGCCCGTAGGTCTGGTCGTCGTTGCTCACGGGCGGGCGACCGATGATGACGCGGCGATGACCTCGACGGGCTCAGCCACCAAGTCCGGCCCGAGCGCGGCCACCACCGTCACGTCGACGAACTGGCCGGGCACCAGGGACGGTGGCACGGTGACGATGCCGTCGATCTCGGGCGCTTCCCGGTAGGAACGGGCGATCCCAGGGGCATCCACGAGGACTCTGACCTGAGATCCGATGAGATCGTCACGTCGTGACGCGGTGATGCCGTCCTGCAACTCCCGCAACTCGCCCAGTCGCTCCCCCATCAGGGAGGTCGGTACCTGTCCGTCGAGGTCGGCGGCATAGGTACCCTCCTCCCGCGAGAATGAGAAGAAGCCACACCAGTCGAGCTGCGCGGCCTGGACGAACGCCAACAACTCGTCGTGGTCGGCCTCGGACTCACCGGGATAGCCGACGATGAAATTGGACCGGAAGGCCGCCCCGGGCTCGATGGCGCGGATGGCGTCGATGCGCTCGAGGAATCGCTCGCCGTTGCCCCAACGGCGCATGCGGCGCACCAAGGGCGCGGAGACGTGCTGCAGCGACAGGTCGAAATAGGGAACCCCCGTGCCGATGATGGTGTCGATCAACTCGTCGGTGAGGTCACTGGGATAGAGGTAGAGCAGGCGCACCCAATCCACGCGCTCGGCCACGGCCCGCACCAGCGGCACGATGTTGCGTTCCCCCACCCCTTGGTCGCGTCCGTAGGCGGCGAGGTCCTGGGCGACCAGGACGATCTCCGTCGCCTCGAGTTGGTCGACCTCGGCTAGCAAATCGTCGACCGTCCGACTGCGCTGCTTGCCTCGGAACGAAGGAATGGCACAGAAGCCGCAGGCCCGATCGCAGCCCTCGGCCACCTTGAGATACGCCCAAGGGGCCGTGGCCCGCGGTCGGGGCAGGTTGAGCAGATCGAAGGCGGGCACGACGAGGCCCGGCTTGACGCCGATGGAGACGGAGACCGCGGTGGCCGCCGGAGGGGCGACCGACATGCCGAAGCCGGAGACCGCATCGACCTCGGGCAGGGCTTCGGCCAATTCGTTGCCGTAGCGCTCGGCCATGCATCCGGTGACGACGACGCGAGCACCGTCAGCCCGAGCATCGCTCAGGGCCAAGACCGTGTCGATCGACTCCTGCCGGGCCTCCTCGATGAAGGCGCAGGTGTTCACCACCACCAAGTCCGCCTCATCGGGCGCGCCCGCGGGGGCAAACCCGTCGGCCAGAAGGGTGCCGGTGAGCTTGTCAGAATCCACTTGGTTCTTGGGGCAGCCGAGTGTCTCGACCCAAAACGTCCGTGCCATCGCCCCCGATCCTACCGGAGGGGTCAGATGCGGCCGAAGGCAAGGGCCCACAGGACACCGGTCAGCGATAGACCCTCGTTCACCCGCCCCGCCGCCACCTCGCCTCGTAGGCGCTCCACGCTGACCCACTCCACCCGCTCCGACTCGCCCGGATCAGTGGGTTCGCCGACGTAGGTGGCGCCGTCGGCCAAGAACAGGTGGAACTGCTGTTCACATACCCCACTCATCGGCGCGTAGGTGGCCAAGTGCTCGAGCGGCCCGGGGCGCCAGCCGCTCTCCTCGACGCACTCCCGCTCGGCCGCCTGCGCCGGCGTCTCGCCCTCGTCGATCCGCCCCGCGGGCAACTCCCACCCCCAGGTGTCCGTGATGAAACGGTGGCGCCACAGCAACAAGACCCCTCGCTCCGGGTCGTGGGCCACCACTCCCGACGCTTCGTGGGGCATGCGGACCACGTGGTGATCGAAGCGTTCGCCGCCGGGGATCTCCACATCCACCAACCGCAGCGACACCCACTCGCTCTCATAGATCGACTGTTCGCCATGCACGGTCCATCGCATGGCGGCGACCATAGCCAGCTACGCGGAGCCGCCCGTCGGCACCTAGTCGTCGCCCGGCGCCACCAGCTTGGCCAGCGACTCCAGACTGGGGGCGAAGAAGTAGGACCCACTCACCGGGTGCGAGTAGTCGGTGAGCCGATCGCGGATGCCGTCGCCGGAGGTGGCGAACATGTTGGCCAGCATGTCGTCGAACCGCGACAGGTCCGCGCTGAACGCCAGGAAGTAGAGCCCCGCCTCGATGAGCGTGCCGTAGGGCGTGCTGCGCCGGAAGATAGCTCGCTCCTCCCCCGCTTCGTCGTGGATCTCCACCCGGCTGATGTGGGCGTTGGCCCCCTTGGCCTCGCCCTGCAGCTCGCGACTGTCCGGTTTCGTGCGACCGAACACGGCTTCCTGTTCGGCCTGGCTGAGATGGGCGAACCCGTCGAGGTCATGCACCCATTTCTGGGCCAGGACGAATGATCCGCCCGCCCCGGCCCCGTCAGCCACCACGGCCACGGCCGGCGCCTCATCCACGTGAGGATTGGCAGTGCCGTCGATGAAGCCGGTGAGATCGCGACTGTCCTTGTAGACGAAACAGGCCTGCTCCAGTTCCAGGGAGGCCACCGAGCCGAGGCTGGCGCGCACCGCCCGAGCCACATCGAGGGCGACGTCCTCACCGGTGCCGTGGACCCAGACCCAGATGTCGTGTTGGGTGCTCGGGGCGCGGTGACCGTCGAGGCCGTCGATCGAGGCGAACGGGGCGAGGGCGTCGGGCGCTTCGTCGGGCGCGAGCCGTCGCCATAGAGTCGGTCCGAACCCCACCACGATGTTGGTGCCCCCCGCCGTCACCGAAGGTTCACGCAGGCGACCCAGCGCTTCGATCACCACCGAGGTTTCGGCGTCGGGATGCACGTCGAATTCGAGGTGGTAGTGGCTCCGGGTGCCGAGCGCGAAGATCCCGGGTTGGGGCGTGGGCATGTCGTCCTCTCAGGGAAAGGCGAGGGCGAGGCCGGGTCGGGGCCACCGCATGGAGAGCAACTCGCCCCGGCCGGACGACGTGATGAACGCGGTGCGCAGGTCATCGCCCCCGAAGCAGATGTTCGTAACGATCGGATCGGCGATGGGCAGGTGCTCGGAGGCGGAACCGTCGGGTGCCACGCACGTGATCCCGCCTTGACCGAGGGTGGCCACACACACCCAGCCGTCGCCGTCGACGGCCAGCGAGTCGAAGAGGTGCCCCTCCGGCGCGTCGAACAGGAGCGTGCCCCCGTGGGCCACGTCCGACGCAGGGTCGCTGCCCACCTGACCGAGCCCGATGACGTCCCACGCCCAGACCCGACCGGTGTGGGTCTCGGCCACGTACAGCCGGTCGCCCGCCGGTGACAGGCCGATGCCGTTGGTGGACTCGGTGTGGAACACGACCGGGGTCACCTCGCCGTCGGCCGATCGGTAGGCAACCCCCGCGTGGGTCTGGCCGAGCTCGTCTTTCACGCCATGGTCGGTGAACCACAAGCCCCCGGCCGCGTCGAAGACGACGTCGTTGGGGGCCTGCAGGGGCTGGCCCCCACACTCGGTGACCAGGGTCTCGACGGCACCCGAATTGGGATCGACGCGCTGAATGCTGCCGCCCGTCCAGGTGGCCGGCGTCTCACCGGGGATGGTCAGCTCGCTGATCTCCATCCACGTGAAGAAGCCGCCGTTATTGGCCACGTAGATGGCTCCGTCGGGTCCCATCGCCGCGCCATTCGGACCTCCACCGCAGTTCGCGAGGACCGCGGTCGAGCCGTCGGGCCGCACCCGCGTCAGGGTTTCTCGGGCGATCTCGACCAACACGACGGACCCATCGGCCATGGCGATCGGGCCCTCGGGGAACCGGAGTCCCGTGGCAATAACCGTTACGTCTGGAGTCGAGCTCATGACGGCATCTTGCCATGACCCCACCGCCGAAGCGGGGGCCAGGCCGCCGGTCCTGAACTCAGAAGGCGGCGAACTCGTCGCCCGTGTCAGCCTCACCGGCGTCAGCGCCGCCGTCGAGCTCGTCGGGCGTCATGAGCACAGCCCGAGCCTTCGAGCCTTCGCCCGGTCCGACCACGCCGCGCTGTTCGAGCAGGTCCATGAGCCGACCGGCGCGGGCGAAGCCGACCCGCAGCTTGCGTTGCAGCATCGAGGTGGAGCCCAACTGCGAACGGACGACCAGTTCCATGGCCTGTTGCAGGAGATCGTCATCGTCGTCATTTCCGCCGGCCATCCCGAAACCGGCGGACCCGGCGTGGGCATCGTCGCTGCCCTCGACCCCTTCGACGTACTGGGTATCCGGGGATTGGCGGATCCACGAACCGACGATGGCGCGCACTTCGGATTCGTCGACCCAGCAGCCCTGGATGCGCTGAGGCACGCTCGAGGCCGGTCCCAGCAACAACATGTCGCCCTTTCCCACCAGGCGCTCGGCGCCGGGTTGGTCGAGGATGACCCGGCTGTCAGCCAGGCTCGACACGGAGAAGGCCCACCGGGCCGGCACGTTGGCCTTGATCACGCCGGTGATGACATTGACCGACGGTCGCTGCGTGGCGATCACCAGGTGGATCCCCACGGCGCGAGCCATCTGGGCGATGCGACAGATCGAGTCCTCCACGTCTCGGGCCGCGACCATCATCAGATCGTTGAGCTCGTCCACCACGATCAGGATGAACGGCAGGCGCTGGTACTCGATGCCCTCGCCCGGCGCGGCCTGCAGCTCGCCGCGATCGAAGGCGGCGTTGTAGCCGGTGATGTCGCGCACCCCGACCTCGCTGAGAAGGTCATAGCGCCGCTCCATCTCGCGTACCGCCCAGCTGAGGGCGTTGGCCGCCTTCTTGGGGTTGGTCACGACCTGGGTAAGTAGATGGGGCAGCTTGTTGTACTGGCCCAGCTCGACGCGCTTGGGATCGACCAGGATCATGCGCACCTGGTCGGGGGTGGACCGCATCAGCACCGACGTGATGAGCGAGTTGATGCACGAGGACTTGCCGGCCCCGGTGGCCCCGGCGATGAGCACGTGGGGCATGGTGGCGAGGTTGGCCAGGATGGCCCGTCCGTTGATGTCGCGGCCGACGGCCACCTCGAGGGGGTGCTTCGCCCGTCGGGCTTCCTCCGAGCCGAGGATGTCGCCGAGGGCTACCACCTGACGGCTGGAGTTGGGTACCTCGACCCCGATGGCCTGGCGTCCAGGGATCGGCGCCAGAATGCGCACGTCGGGCGAGGCCATGGCGTAGGCGATGTCCTTGTGGAGGCTGGTCACTCGGGCGACCTTGACCCCGGCGGCCAGCTCCAGCTCGTAACGAGTCACGGTCGGCCCTACCACCATGCCCACCAGTCGGGTCTCGACGCCGTGTTCGGCCAGGGCCGCTTCGAGAGCCCGGCCACGTTCCTCCACCGCCATCCGGTCGACTTCCTGCGCTTCGGAGCGGCCGAGCAACTTGGCGGGAGGAAGCTTCCAGGGTGACCGTTCAGCCGCGGGCCCGAGATCGATGGCCAGTTGCTCGATCTCCTCGGGCTCGGCGGCGGTGGCGGAGTCGGGCTGAGGCGTGACGTCGTCGTCGCCCTCGCCCGCCACCATCACCGCGGGAGCGTTGGGTTCGGCCGCGATCTTCGGCGTCCGCTTGCGCTTGGGCGTGGCCGCCTCGTCCCGCAGGTCAATCTCGGCCTGTTCGGTGGCGGCATCGATCTGGAAGAGCGGGGCGAACACCTTGCCGAGGGCGCCGCGTACCGGCTTGACCCCCGACGCCGTGGCCCCGGCCGCGGCGCGAACTGAGGTATGGGTCAACACCAACAAACCGAGTGTGGCAATGGCGGCGAGGATGAGCCCGGCCCCCCACACCCCGACCAGGCGCGACAGCGTGCCTCCCACCAGCGCGCCGAGCGCCCCACCGGCGTGCACGAACTCGTCGAGCGGATCACCCCATTGGGGACGGCCCCGGGTCAGCTGGAGCAACCCACACAGGGCGATGAGGATGAGGCCGCCACCTACGGCGGGACGCACGAACGAGGGGGGCTCGTCCTCGGTCCGAGGGCCCCGGACCGCCAGGATGGCCAGGGCTAACAGCGCGGGTGGCACCAGCCAACCGACGACGCCGACAACCGCACCGATGCCCAGTGTTAGTCCGTGCCCGACGGGCCCGGCCAGGTTGGAGTAGATGCCGAGCCCGGCGACCACGGCGGTGACGATGGCCACCAGACCCCAGGCATCGTGGCCGTGGCCGTCGAACGCCTGGCGGACACCCGCGCCGAACGGCGTGGTCGTCCCCCGTGGTGTCGCCTTGGCGCGGGTACCCCGGGCCGGGCCCTTGCTCTTGGATCGCGACGACGCCCCCGCACGGGAGCGCTTGGAGGACCTGGTCTGCTGCTTGGTAGCCACTTGCTCACCTGGCGGGGACGCGGATGACCGGACGGGCCACCCCTCGGCCCCAATGCCCGCGCCGAGGTGACGACAACTGGTGTAGCACAGCAGACCAGACGCTCCGAGTGGTGGACCGTCAGCTCTCGCGCCCAGAAAGCGTCATCGATGCTCAGCTAGGGGTGCGTTGGGCGTACGACACCCCGTAGGCCGCGCTGCGGGCGTGAAGGATCGGATCATCTGAGCACTCGACGCCGTCGGTTATCCGGGTGGGGTCGAAGATCAGCGCCTCGCCATCGGCCAACTCGTGCAGTTCCAGCCGACCGGCCACGATCGAGCGCCGGTCCTCCGGCCACACCGAGGTGGCGTCGTCGGTGGGATCGCCCGCCTGGCCGACCACCATCTCCAGATCGAAACCAACCGAACCCGTGCTCAGCGAGGTGGCCAGCCCCGACTGGAGGTAGTCACCAGGCCGTGTGGCCGCCTCCTCACCCGACAGACCCTGGACCCCGGCCGCTGGCTGCCAGCGGTACCGCACCGGTGTGCGATGGCCATCGGTATCGATCAACCAGAAGACGTGCACGCTGTGATAGCGCACGGTGTCGTAGCCGACCGGAGGGGGTGCGGCGATGGAGAGCTCGGCCGCGGCCTGCGCCTCCGGGTGGGCACCCAGAAAGGCCAGCACCTTGTCGAGGTCCATCTCGCCGGTGCCCGGGTCGGGACGGCGGGCGCGAACGAACTCGACGAAATCGTCGACGGTGCGCACGAAGAACATGGGCAGCGAGAGGGCGACGATGTCGGTCGAGGAGCCGTCGGCGAGTCGGAACTTGGTGGCCATCCCCCGACCGTCGGGGCTGGAATCGGAAGCATCAGGGTCAGCCGAGCCGTTGGAGAAGCGCACCACCACGGGCGTGGCCACACCGACCTGCAGGTGGGCGGCACGGGTGAGCTCTGCCGCTACGCCACTGGAGACGAACTGTCCCGCCACCCCGACACCGCGGGCGTGGAGCACACGGTGGCCAGGCTGACTGGCTCCTGATGCCTGGATCTCGGCGATGAGTCGCGCCCCGAGCTCCTCGGTCGTCTCGGAGGGGCTGGTGGCGTCATCGCTCATGGGCGCACTGTAGAGGGCCGGGCGCGCCGCGACCCCTGGCGGGTCGAGCCCAACAGGAGTCGCGGGGTTCCCGCGAGCGCAGTCTCGTCGGGATCCGGGGGTAGGTGATCTCGACGAGACGCGTGCGAAGACCGCCCTACAGAGTGCGGTCGTTCAGGATGGATACCAAGAATCGCCGGAGGTCGCCCCCGTCACATCAGGGGGCCCATGGTCGCGACAACTGGCTCGCCAGCCGGTGGGTGTCACTTGGACCCGCATGCGTCGCCCACAGGTGGGGCAGAAATGCGGGGGGTCCAGCGCGCGCCGACACGCCCCAGACCCGCACGTCGCCACGGGGGCCCCACACCACGCGCAGTAGGCCGCGGCCCCGGCCGTGGCGGGCGTGGCCGACATCGTGAGACTCAGATCACCTTCGACAAGGCGCCGATGGGCATTCGCAGGTCGTCGAGCATCTGGAGATCCGCTTCGGGCGAGCGCCCCAGCGTGGTGAGGTAGTTCCCGACGATCAAGGCGTTGATCCCCGAGGTCATCCCCATGGCCTGCAACTCCCGCAAGGTGACCTCCCGGCCGCCGGCGTAGCGGAGGATGACCGAGGGCAGCCCTAGGCGGAACAGGGCGATCCAACGCAGCGCCTCCAGGGGCTTCACCACGAGGCGGTCGGCCAACGGGGTACCCGGGCGCGGGTTGAGGAAGTTCAGGGGCACTTCGGCCGGATCGACGTCACGGAGTTGACCGATCAACTCGATGCGCTGGTCGACGGACTCCCCCATGCCCAACAGCACGCCGCAGCACAGTTCCATGCCATGACGACGCACCCGCTCGCACGTCTCGAACCGTTCCGCCCACGAGTGCGTCGTCACGATCGACGGGAAGTACGACATCGACGTTTCAAGATTGTGGTTATAACGGTGGACACCGCCGGCGGCCAGTCGCTCGGCCTGCTCCTCGGAGAGGATCCCGGCGCTCACCGCCACGTTGAGGCCCGTACGGTCCTTGACGAGCGGAACGAGCTCGAGCAGACGCAGCATGGTCCGTTCGTCAGGCCCCCGGACGGCCAACACGATGCAGAACTCCGAGGCGCCCAGCTTGGCCGTTTCGGCCGCCGCGGCCAGGACCTCGTCAGTATCGAGGAACGGCGTCGCTTGGATCTGGGTCTCGAACTGCGCCGATTGGCTGCAGAAATGGCAGTCCTCGGGACAGCCCCCGGTCTTCGCCGACAAGATGCCCTCGACCTCGACCTCGGGTCCACACCAACTGAGTCGCACCTCATGGGCCAGGGCTGCCAGCGATGGGACGGCCTCGTCGGGGATGGCCGCCAGGGCCGCCAGCTCGTCGAGGGTGAGCTGACGGCGCTCATCGAGGAGCGCGTTGGCGGCAGCGGCGATCAGGGTCCGGGACATGGTGGGGAGGGTAGTGGGGAGGCCTCCGACGCCACCAACGGGCGGCTGGGTGAACCGATCGGCACGCCACGGACGTATTGCTTCGGGACACCAATCGGGAGGTCCGTCATGATCCTGCGCCGCCTTGTCGCGCTCGTCGGCACCATCACCATCGTGGCGGCGGCTGGCGCCAGTTGGCCTGCACCCTCCGGCGCGGCCACCACGGCCGTTGACATCCAAGACAGCCAGTTCGTGGCGTCAGCGATCACCGTCACGGCCGGGGACACCGTCACGTGGACCGAGAGCGGACGGGGCGGCCATTCAGTCACCGCCGACGATGCCTCGTTCGATTCCAGCCCCTTGTGCCCCGGCAGCTGCCTGGGCAACGGCTCCGTGTTCTCCCACACCTTCACCGCCCCCGGCGTGTACCGCTACTACTGCCGGGTCCATGGCGCGCCGAACGGTCAGGGCATGTCCGGCACCGTCACCGTGGTCGCCGCCCAGACCACCACAACGGCCGCGCCGACCACCACGACCGCGGACCCGGGAACGACTACCACCGCGGTCCCAATGACGACGGCTGGCCCCACCGCGGCGGTGGCCGCCACCGCCATCGTCACCGGTTGACGCGCCCTTCGGACCGTTACCGTTCGCCCGGGACCGAACCACGGGGGAGATGGTCCGGGGCCGCCGGCAATCCCTGAGATGATTGTCGGGTGAGCCGCCCGCTGGAGCCTGACCTGGGATCACCTCGAGACGAGCGGCCTGAGCCGTTGGTGCGAGTGGCGCGTCGGCCATGGCGCAGGACCATGCTGACGATGATCGCCTTGCTCAGCGCCGCACCCACCCTGGTCTGGGCGGCCAGCGGCGCGCGGCTCATGCACGACGATTGGGGACTCGCCAACAGCTTCGCCCAGGGAGACGTGTCCTATCGCTGGAGCCAGTTGTGGCTCCGGGCCACCGAGGCTCCGGCCCGGCCCGGCGGCGCGGTCTACTACGCCCTCTCGTACGCCGCGTTCGGCACCAGGCCCGTCCTCCACGCCCTGCTGCTGGCCGCAGTGAACGGCGCGCTCGGCGTTCTGGTCTTCCTCGTCGCCGAGCGCCTCTGGGGGACGAACATCGGGTTCTGGATCGCCATCGTCTACGCCGCGCTCCCGAACCGGGGATCGACCCGCCTGTGGTTCGCGGTCGGGAACTACCCCCTCGCCGTCGTGCTCCTGCTCATCGGCGTGCTGCTTCTGCTCCGGGGCCGGCCGTTGGCGGCCGCCGTCGTCCTCGCCGCCGCGGTGCTCACCTACGAGGCCGTCTTCGCGTTGGCCCTTCTGGCCGTGATGGTGTGGATACTCGCCGACCTCTCCAAACGGTGGCGGGTGGGTCTGGCGGCGGTGGTGCCGATCCTGGCCGCCGGCGCCACGCTGTTTCTGATCTCACCGAAGCGGAAAGGGCTGAGCGGCGTGGGCGGGTTCGACCGGCTGGTCAGCTCCCAGTTCGGCGTCGGCGCTTTCGAATGGTCGAGCGTGGCGCGCTTCGCCCCCGTCGTGGCGCTGGTGGGCCTGGCCATCATCGTCGCCCTCCCCCATCAGCACCGAGACCGCTACCGACGAGTGGTGACGGCCGGCTTCCTCATCCTTCTGGGCGGCTGGTTCCCTTTCTTCATGACGAATTGGCCGATCGCCACCGATGGATTCTTTGATCGGGCCAACGGGGTGGTGGGACTGGGAGCGGCAGTGCTGATGGGAGCCTTGCTGGCCTGGGTGAGCGAGGTCATCCCCAGCCCCGCAGGCCTACTCGCCGGGTTGGTCGTGGTGGGGGTGCTGTTCGGGCTCAACATCGTCGACGTGCGTGCCTTCCGTCTGGCGGCGCAGCGGGGAGACGCGCTGCTGCAAGCGGTCACCGTGGACGTCCCCGCCGGGTCGAAGCCACTGCGCCTCGTGCCCCCACCCGAACCAGCGCGGGGGGTGGCGCAGTTCCCGGCCGGGTCCAATCTCTCCGACGCTCTCCGCTTCCGGCGCGGTGACCGGGTGACGTTCTGGATCGATCCCACGGTGGAGGAGACTCCGGTACCCCCTGGCGCCGCTTGCTACGACCCCATCACACGCATCATCGAAGCGTGCCGGTAGCCACGCTGAGCACATGAGCGCCGACGATGCCGGGAGTCACACGACCCGGGCCACGGCCACCAATGAAGACCCGATCGGGAGGCGATGACCACGCACGATCTTGGCCTCGAGCGAGAAGCACCACGTCAGCAAGTCGTTGATCGGCTTGGGTCCGAGCCGGAAGTCCGAATGCGGCTCGGGGTGTGGCTCGGCGAAGAACCGGCGGCTCAGCCGTACGGCAACCACCACCGGGAAGAGCAACGTGCTGAAGTACGAAATGAATTCGGTTTCGTAGCCGGCCAGGCGGAGGTGGCGAATGAGCTGCGCGCGTGAGTAGCGGCGAAAGTGGCCGTTGACGTCGTCGTGCGCTCCCCACAGCATCTCGAGAGCGGGAACAGTCACCACCAACCGCCCTCCCTCGGCGATCAGCGGGCGCAGTCGCCGGAGTGCATCGACATCGTCTTGGATGTGCTCGATGACGTCGAACGCCGCCACGAGATCGAACGGTGCTCTGGTGACGGCCGGCAATGTCTCGAGGCTTTCAATGTCGCCCTGGAACACTTCGGCCGAGGGGGCGGCCGACCGGCAGGCCTCTAGGGCGCCGCTGTGGGGCTCCACCGCGGTGACCGTCCCGAACTCGCTGAGGATCGTGGTGACAGATCCCGTGCCGGCACCGACCTCCAGGACCCGCCTGTCCGGGTTGGGGGGGAGATACGTGGCCAACACGACCCGGACGATCAGGCGGCGAGCCCGATACCACCAATGGCGCTGGCCCATTGTGGCAAGTTCTTCGTGCAGGGCATCTCTCATGGTCGTCAGGACGTCTGTTCGCGCACGACGTAAGAGGGACGCTCCTTGGACTCCGAATATACCCGGGCCAGGTACTCGCCGACGATGCCGATCATGATCAGCTGGACACCCCCGAGCACCAACATGATGGCCACGATCGAGGTCCAGCCCTCGGGAACGCTTCCGCTGAAAATGCGCGCCACCAGGGCGAAGGCGACGTAGATCACTCCGGCGATGGCCACCAAGAACCCCAGCAACGACGACAATCGCAGCGGCGTCACCGAGAATGACAACAACCCATCGAGGGCGAGTCGCACGAGGCCGCTGAATCGGTATTTCGGCTCGCCGGCAAAACGTTCAGGACGGTCATACGCCACCCCTACCTGCTCGAAGCCGACCCAACTGCGCAGGCCACGCAGGAACCGCTGACGTTCAGGCAGGGCGCGGATGGCGTCGGCCACCTGACGGTCGAGCAGGCAGAAATCTCCGGCGTCGAGGGGCACGTCAATATCTGCCAGCGCGCGGTACAAACGGTAGAACGTCCGGTAGGCGATGCGCTTGAGCACATTACCCTCTCGGTGCTCACGCACGCCGTAGACAACCTCGGCGCCATCGCGCCAGCGATCCAGAAATCGATCGAGCAACTCCGGAGGATCCTGGAGATCGGCGTCCATGAGGATGACCGCATCGCCGGTCGCGTGATCGAGCCCGGCATTCAGTGCGGCCTGATGGCCAAAGTTGCGGGACAAGCGAACGAGGCGCACCCGGGGATCGTGGTCGTGGAAGGCGTGGACCAGAGCCACGCTCGCGTCCTTGCTGCCATCGTCGACGTACACGATCTCGTACGTGACGGCCGCAGCCTCGAGCGCGGCCGTCAAGCGCCCCTGGAGTTCTTCGAGGTTCTCCTCCTCGTTGAACACGGGGATGACGACGGAAACCTGCGGAGACGGGTTCTCGCCCTCGCCTTGCGGGAGCGGCATCCTCCGAATATAGGCGCTGGTCCTGACCTGGTCGGGCATGACCCAGCCCCGGCTAGGCCTCCATCACCACCGGCACGATCATGGGCTTGCGCTTGGTCTGATCGCTGACGAACTTGCCGGCGGCGCGACGCACCTGACGCTGGAGGCTCTCGATATCGCCGGCGCCGCGATCGAAGGCCTGCTTGACCGCATCGCGAACGACTGCCTGGCACTGCTCGAGGAGATCCTCAGCCTCCTCCTCGTAGATCCAACCTCGGGTGATGACCTCCGGCCCGGTGAGAATCGCCCCCGACTTCACGTCGACCCCCACGATCACCACCACCACGCCCTCCTCAGCCAACACCCGACGGTCACGGAGGACGCCGTGGCCGACATCACCGACGATGCCATCGACGAACAGGTAGCCGGCGGGCACACGGGCGTGTGGCTTGAGGCCCTTCTTGGTGAGGCGGACCTGGTCGCCGTCCTCGCAGATCATGATGCGGTCGGGGGCCATGCCCATGGCCGAGGCGATCCGGGCATGCGACACCAGGTGGCGGTACTCACCGTGCACCGGGATGAACCACTCGGGGCGAGCGATCGAGTGGAACGTCTTGAGCTCGTCGGCCTTGGCGTGACCGGTGGCGTGCACATCCTCGATGCCCGAGTGCACGACCTCGGCGCCGAGCCGGAACAGCCCGTCGATCACCTTCGATACGTTCGACTCGTTACCGGGGATGGGGTGCGAGCTCATGATGACCGTGTCGCCCGACCCGAGCTTGATCCACTTGTTCTCGTTGGCCGCCATACGGGCCAGCGCCGACATCGGCTCGCCCTGCGAGCCGGTGGAGATGATGCACACCGACGCCGGGTCGAGGTCGCGGATGTCCTCGATGTCGTACAGCTTGTTCTCGGGGATGCGCAGCAGCCCCATCTCGCGAGCGAGGCGCATGTTCTTCTTCATCGACATGCCCATGGTGGCAATGACCCGACCGTGGGCCAGCGCGGCGTCGGCAATTTGTTGCACGCGGTGGACGTGACTGGCGAAGCACGCGGTGATGATGCGCTTGCCCTCGTGCTCGTGGAACAGGTCGTAGAGGACCTTGCCCACCGAACTCTCCGAACGCGACGAGCCCTTCTGGTCGGCGTTGGTGGAGTCGGCCAGGAGGAGGCGGATACCGAACTGGTCGGCCAGCGAGCCCACCCGGGCCAGGTCGGTAAGACGACCGTCGACCGGGGTCATGTCGAGCTTGAAGTCGCCGGTATGGAGGATCACGCCCTGAGGGGTGTGGAAGGCGGTGGCGAAGCCGTGGGGAACCGAATGGGTGACCGGGATGAACTCCACATCGAACGGACCGATCATGCGACGCTCGCCGTCAGCGACCGGGATGAGTTCGGTGCGGCCGAGCAGCCCCGCCTCCTCGATGCGATTGCGGGCCAGACCGAGACTCAAGGCCGAGCCGTAGATGGGGAACGACAGGTCGCGCAAGAGATACGACAGCGCACCGTGATGGTCCTCGTGCCCATGGGTGACGATGCATCCCTCCACTCGGTCCGCGTTCTCACGCAGGTACGTGAAATCGGGCAAGACGAGGTCGATCCCCAGCATGTCGACATCGGGGAACATGAGGCCGCAGTCGAGGATCATGATGCGTCCGCCGAGTTCGATGCAGGCACAGTTGCGACCGATCTCGCCTAGGCCACCAAGGAACGTGATCTTGACGTCGTCAGCCACGAAGGGCCCCCAACACGGCGAGCGCACGGGCTTCGAGGCCCTCAGGCGCAGCGCCCAGAGGTAACCGGCACTGTCCACTAGGCCGACCCAACGCTCGCATCATGGCCTTGGCTGGGATCGGGTTCGGTGTGAGGTCACCCGACTCGAAGTCATACGACTCGAGCAACGACGCGTTGATCTCGGCGGCCTTGGGATGATCACCGCGCTCGAATGCCTCGATCATGGCGCTCATCTCGGGGGCAGCCCAGTGGGCGGCCACGCTGATGATGCCGACCGCCCCCACCGCCATCATGGGCAGGGTCATCGCGTCGTCTCCGGCATACACGTAAAAGTCCTCAGGGGTGTCGGCCACCGTGCGGGCCGTTTCGGCGGGGTTTCCCGCGGCGTCTTTCAATCCAACAATGTTGGGTACCTCGGTCGCCAGTCGGACGAGCATCTCGTGTCCGATCTTGCGACTGGAGCGTATGGGGATGTCATAGAGAAGCACCGGGAGCTCGGTGGCCGCGGCCACCGCCCGAAAGTGGGCCTCGAGGCCCGCCTGCGGGGGGCGGTTGTAATAGGGCGTGACCACCAGCACACCGTCGAGGCCGACCTTGGCCGCCTGCGCGGTCAGTCCAGCGGCGTGGGCCGTGTCGTTCGTGCCGCTCCCCGCGATCAACGGCACCGCGACCGCGGCACGGACGGCGCGCCACACGGCCACCTGTTCGTCATCGGTGAGCACCGAGGCCTCGCCCGTCGAACCGGTTACCACCAATGCGTCGTTGCCTTGGCCGACCAGCCAGTCGGCCAGTTCGGCCGCGCCCTCGAGGTCGATGCCGCCGTCCGCGTCGAAGGGGGTCACCATGGCCGTGATCACCGAGCCAAAGCGGGTCATGAGGTTGCCTCCTTGGCTGGCGCGGAGTGCTCCAGGCTCCGCTCGATGCCGAGTGACGCCAGCAGATTTTCGTGGAGCTCGAACCAGACCGTGTGGTACGAGTCGATAGTGGGCTTGGTGAACCAGTCGCTGTCGCCGCCCTGCACCTTGGCCAACGCCGTCGACAGGCGGGGCCCGTAGCCCGCCAGACGATCGAGCAACGCGGCCAGGTCGGCCAGCACCGGTTGGATGACGGAGTCGATGGTGGCCAACGAGTCGATGACGACCTCGTCGTAGAGCGGATCGGCGTGGTCATTGACAACGAGTGGCCCATCGCCGTCGCCGTCGCGCAGTTGCCACTCGGTGCAGATGTCCAACATGCGTTGGTTCACGGCCAGAAAGCGCTGATAGGCGGCCAGGACGGCCTGGCGCGTGGCGGAGGCAGACAACTCGATGGCCAACAACCGCTCCCCCTCGGCCCGCCCTTCGGGAGTCAGCATCCATCCGGTCATGCGGCCGTCGCGGAATCGGGTCAGGCCCCGCTCACCACAGGCCTCGACCACGTCGGCGACCTCGGTCTCGGGGAGTCCCACCGTCTCGGCTACGACGCCAGCCGAGGCGAATGACCGCAGGCGCAGGCCGAGCAGCACCAACAGGGTGGGCTCCGAGGGGTAGGCCATGGTGGGCAATCCTACTTCCCTCTTCTCCGGCCTCGACTGCGAGATCGGCGAAGCGTTCACCCCAATCGGGCCAGAACCGCATCGACCACCTGATCGACGACTCCCACCGGGGCCACCGCCAAGAACAGGTAGGGCTCGATGAGCTCCAGCTCCATGAGCTGGGGCGCCGCTCCCGCCGGGGTGACCATGTCGACCCGGGCGTAGAGCAGCTCGACGCCAGCGGCGTTGACCGCACACGCGGCCAGGGCCAATTCGGCCGACGTCGGCTCGTGAGCCACCTCCGTCCCCCCGAGATGGAACTGAACGCGGAAGTCCCCCGCCGCCGGGATCTTGCGGACGGCGTGCGTAGGCCTCCCGTCGATGACCATGACCGATGTCTCCCCTTCGGCCACCTCCGCCACGAATGGCTGGATCAACACATCTCCGTGCGCCCGGGCCTCGGCCACGGCCTCGTCGTTGTGAGGCGAGCCTATGGTCAACCGGACGGTGCCCTTGGCTCCGGCGGATACCGCGGGCTTGGCCACGGCCTCCTCCCAGCCGCGCTCGGCCAGCACGTCTTCGATGGACCGCGACGACGTGGCCCGGATCAGCTCACTGGGAACCACCGACACCCCGCGCTCGGCGAAATCCAGCAGGTAGGCCTTGTGGCTGTTCCAGCGCACGACGGACGCCTGATTCCACAGCTGACTGAGCGAGTCCACCCGATCGGCCCAATCAAGGAACTCGCCGGGGCGATCGGTGTAGTCCCAGGTGCTGCGGATCCAGGCCGCCCGATAGGAGGACCAATCCACCCCGGCGTCGTCCCAGGCCACCCACTCGGCCTCGACGCCCGCACGCCGGAGGGCGGCCTCGAGCACCGGCCGGTCGGGATCGGTCAACTCGCCGGTGGTCAGGCCGGGACCCACCAGGGCCAGGCGTGGCGGGGTCACCATCGGAGCGGAAGCGCACACGCGTTCACGGCCCCACCGATGCCGGTGCCTCGGCCGTGCCGGTACTGTCGGGCTGGGGCTCGAGTCCATCAGCGACCTCGCGCTCGGCCCGCTCGACCCCTTTGTCCCGGGCCCGGCGGCGCAGCAGGAGCGGGTAGACGATGACGGTGAGGGTGGCGAAGATCAACCACTGACCGGCGTAGTTGAGGTGAGGGCCGTCTCCCATTTCGGGCGCGGGCACCGGCTCCGGGAGCGGTCCCGATTGAGGCGGCGTCGACGACTGCAGGGTCACGTACACGGGATAGAGCTGATAGGGAAGCTGGTGCTGATATCGGGTCAGGTCCACCCGCGACAACGTGTGCACCACCCCATCGGAGGGGTCGTACGGACCCGACACGCGGTTCTGGGTGCTCATGAGCAGGCCGGTCACCGTCACGGACCCCGAGGGCGGCGCGAACTCAGCGAGGGTGGAGTTCTCGTCGATGGCATAGGGCACCCACCCCCGGTTGACGGCCACCGCTGTCTTCCCGTCGGCTCCCACCAGCGGGGTGATCAGCCACCAGCCCGGATCGCTGTTGTTGCGAGTGCGGTTGCGGATCAGCACCTGATTGGCGGTGTCGTAGTGACCCGTCACGGTGACGACGCGGAAGGTGTTGGCGTTGGCCACGTCCGCCGACTGCGTGGGATCGACCAGGCTTTCGATGGGGACGGGTGCCTCAGTCTCGCGACCCTGGATCATGCGGTTCACCTCACGTCGGCCGCTGAGGCGGTCGAGTTGCCAGAAGGCCAGGAGGATGAAGGCGACGACGCAGCCGAGCACGAACAGATGCGACAGGATCCATCCAGGCCGGCGGACGAAACTCCAGTCCGTCGGCGGCCGGCCGGCAGCGGCGGGCGACGCCACGATGTCGCGATGGTCGGTCACCTCCGCAGGCTAACCGTGGCCCCGGTTCGGCCCGAATCAGGGCGACGGACGATCGTGGGAGACTTTCCCTCTTGACGGCCAGCACCCCGCTCCCACCTCCCGATCGACCGAGTCGCCGCCGGGCGGCGCTGGTGGTGACGCCCATCATCGTGTTGGTGGTGTGTAGCAACCTGGGCAACGCCTTCTTCCCCACGTTGGTCACCGAGCATCCCCTGCTGCTCATCGCGCTGGCCCCGACCAACCGCAACTTCGTGCTCGTCGCCAACCGGGTCGACCCCGTCAGCTTCTACGTGGTCGGATTCCTGCGATTGTTGGCCCCGGACCCGTTCTTCTTCATCCTCGGCCGGTGGTACGGCGAGTCCGCCATCGCGTGGATGGAGCGGCGCACGCCCACCTTCGGCCAACTCATGCGTACCCTCGAGCGCTGGTTCGAGAAAGGCTCGATTCCGCTCGTCACCGCGGTGCCCAACAACCCGGTGTGCCTGCTGGCCGGTGCCGCCGGCATGTCCGTCGCCCTGTTCGTCGTGCTCGATCTCGTCGGCACGGCGGGACGGCTCGTCTTGCTCCGCGTCGTCGGCGACATCTTCGCCAAGCCCATTGCCTGGTTCGTCGACCTCGTGGCCCAGTACCGACTGCCCCTGCTGGCCATCACCATCGCCTTGGTGGCCTTCACCTCGATCCGCGAGTGGCGGGCAGGCACCAGCGAGATCGAACAACTTCTCGACCTCGAAGACGAGATCGGCCAGCGCGAGATCGACCCCACCGACGAGCCGCGGCCCTAACCCAGTCGACCGCCGCTCATGGGGCCGCGGGTCGGCGGGCCTCGATCCGCTCGATGAGCAGGAGATACCAGGCCCGGGCCTGTTGGGGCCGCAAAGCCAGGCTCTTGGCATCGGGATGGGGGAACGAAACCAGCTCGCCATCGACACGCGCCGCGATCCGATCGCGGCGCCCGGTACGGGGGGCCATGACCTCAAAACCGTCGATGTCGGCCCAGGCGAGGGCGCGCTCACCCCAGCCTCGGATCACCAATCCCTCCGGGGTCGTTCGGGTCGATCGACGGTAGGCCCACATCGATGCACCGGCCACCGCCAGCGCCACGACCAGCGCCACCACACCGACGAACCCCCGACCGTTGGCCAAGGCGTCGAAAGCAATGATCACCACGACGAGGGCCGCCGCCAGTTCGACGCCGACCGTGCTCAGCGGATGCCCACGCATCACGAAGTCCGCACTGGCGTCGGGCAACTTCGGTGCCCGTACCCGCCGCAATCTCCGGCCCTGGTCGGGCGGAGTCATGGGTGCTGGTGCACTCCGACGTCCCCGGGGAGCACCGGATTCGTGGGGGGAACGAGCCACCGTCGGCCTCAGAGATCGAGCAGACTGTCGAGCCCGAGGGTGAGTCCGGGATGGTCAGCCACGTGCTTCACGGCGAGGAGCACTCCGGGCATGAATGACGAACGGTCATAGGTGTCATGGCGGAGGCTGAGCGTCTGGCCGGTCGTGCCCAGCAGCACCTCCTGGTGAGCCACCATCCCCTTCATGCGCACGGAATGAATGGGGATCTGGGCCGGACCCTTGCCGCCCCGCGCCCCGGGCACGACCAGGTCAGACGTCGGGTCAGGTGCCCAATCGGAGGAGGCGTCGGCCATCCGCTGGGCCGTCACCATGGCCGTCCCCGAGGGGGCGTCGATCTTGTGCTCGTGGTGCAACTCGATGATCTCCGCCGTCTCGAAATAGGGGGCTGCCAGCTCGGCGAAGCGCATCAAGAGAATGGCGCCGATGGCGAAGTTGGGGGCGATGACGCAATTGCTCGCCGTGAACGCTCCCCGAAAGTGATCGAGATCGGCGTCCGTGAATCCGGTGGTGCCGACCACGGCATGGATCCCCTTGTCGGCCAACCAGTCCACGTTGGCCCGGGCCGCCTCCACCTGCGTGAAGTCGACGGCCACATCGACATTGGCGGCCAACAAGGCCTCCGGGCCGGCCGCCAGCTGGAGATGCTCGGCGATGCCGTTGACCTGACGGAGATCCAAACCCGCGTGGAACGGGTCCACGGCGGCGGCCAGCACGAGGTCAGGATCGTCGACCACGGCCTGGCACACCGTGGTGCCCATGCGGCCGCCGGCCCCGAAAACCCCAACCCGGATCATGGGCAGACCCTAGTGCCGGGCCGGGTGGAGGGTCCCCGGCCAATCCCTCTGGCGGGTGCTGCCACTACCCCTCGGCAACCCGGGATCGAGCTCGATCGGTGGCCGCCACCAGGATGTCGTCGTCGGCGTGGAAGGGGCCAACCACCGACAAGACGCTCGGCGCGGCCAGAACCCGGCGCAGCACCCGAGCCACGTCGTCGCGTGAGACGGCGCGTATCCGCGACAGGTGGTCATCGATCGAGATCAACTCGTCGCGGACCGTCAGGTTGGCACCCAAGCGGGCCATGCGGCTGCCGCTGTCTTCCAGACCGAGCAGGGTGGCCCCCTGCAAGTAGCCGAGCGCCACCTCATGTTCGGCCACCGTGATGCCGTCGGCCAGCATCCCGTCGATCACGGCGTCGATGACTTCGAGCAGTTCGGCCAGGCGGGCCGGGGCCGTACCGGCATAGACGGTGTACGCACCGGTGTCGGCGTAGCTCGACGGCGACGAATACACGGTGTAGGCCAGACCCCGCTCCTCGCGCACCTGTTGGAAGAGCCGGCTCGACATGCCCTCGCCCATCACCTGGTTAGCCACCATCAGGGCGTACCGGTCGAGGTCATGGGCATCGAGTCCTCGCCAGGCCATGGCGACATGCACCTGCTCGGTGGTCCGATGCACCACCGACAAGGGATCGAGGTCAGCCCGGGGCGCCGAACGCACGGGCTTGGCGCCCGCCGCTTGGTCAGCGAGACAATCCTCGACCCGGTCGAGAACTCGGCCGTGGTCGAGGTTGCCGGCCGCGGCCACCACGATGTTGGCCGGTCGGTACCAATGGTGATGAAACTCGGCGATGGCGTCGCGATCCATGGCCGTGATGGATTCCTCGCTGCCCAACGTCTCCGCCCCCAGCCCATGGCCGGGGAAGAGGGCTTGCAGCAAGCGGGTATGGACGACGTCGTCGGGGGTGTCCTCGTTCATGAGGATCTCCTCGAGGATCACCTCGCGCTCGGCGTCCACCTCATGGGGTCGGAACGCCGGCGAGCTGATGACGTCGGCCAGCAGTTCCAGCCCGAAGTCGAGCTCACTGGCCGGCAGTCGCGTGTAATACGAGGTGTGCTCGCGGGTGGTGTACGCGTTCATCTCGCCACCAACGGCGTCGACGGCAACGGCAATCTGGCGGGCGCTGCGCGCGGCCGTCCCCTTGAACAGCAGGTGCTCCAGGAAATGAGAGGCACCGGCCTGGTCGCCCGATTCGTCGCGCGAGCCCACGCCGACCCAGAACCCGATCGTGACCGACCGGGCATCGGGCATGTGTTCGGTCACGACCCTCAGACCCGAGTCAAGGGTGGTGAGCTCGATGCCGGGCTCGGGCCCGGGCGAAGACGCCGGCCTCGGGGACCGGACGACATCGTCGGGACCCCCAGACGGCGAAAGCCCGCCCCTGGCCGAAGCCGGGGACGGGCTCTTGCTCACTGCTGCATCACTCAACGACGACGACCGCGGTCGCCGCCACGGCCACGGCCGCCACCGGCGCCGCCCCGCCCGCCGCCACCGCTGGTGGTCGATTCCGGGCCGAGCTCACCGAACTCGGTGCGGACCTCGTCGTCGAAGGCATCCTCGAAGGAGACGTATTCCCTGTCCCCGTCGGCGGCCGGAGCCGATTCGGCGGGGCGCTCGTCACGGCGGCCGCGATCGCCGCGATCGCCGCGATCGCCGCGGTCACCTCGGTCACTGCGAGGGGCGCGGTCGGAGCGTTCGCCCCCACCGGACCCGGCGCCTTCTTTGACTTCGACGTCACCGGCCGGTCGAAGGGAGACCTTGCCGTTCGGATCGACGTCTTCGACGACGACCTCGATGCTGTCACCCAGTTCGAGCACGTCTTCGACTCGGTCGATGCGCTTGCCGCCACCCAACTTGGAGATGTGCAGCAGGCCGTCACGGCCGGGGAGGATGTTGACGAAGGCTCCGAACTTGGTGATGTTCACCACCTTGCCGGTGTAGGTCTGGCCCACGTCCGCCGTCGGCGGGTTGAGGATGAGCCGGATCTGGCGCTCGGCCTCGGCCACCGCTCCGGAATCGGTCGAGCCGATGCTGACCCGACCGACCGAACCGTCATCGTCGACGGAGATGTCGGCGCCCGTCTCCTGCTGGATGGCGTTGATGACCTTGCCCTTGGGCCCGATGACCTCGCCGATCTTGTCCATCGGGATCTCGAAGCTGATGATCTTCGGGGCGGTGGCACCCACTTCGTCACGAGGCTCGGCGATGGCCTCATTCATGACGGCGAGGATGCTCAGACGGGCCTCCTTGGCCTGCTGCAGCGCCTTGGCCAGAACGTCGGCAGGGATGCCGTCGATCTTGGTGTCGAGCTGCAGCGCGGTCACGAACTCGGACGTGCCGGCCACCTTGAAATCCATGTCGCCGAACGCATCCTCGGCGCCGAGGATGTCGGTGAGGGTGGTGTACTTACCCTCGGCGTAGACGAGGCCCATGGCGATGCCGGCCACGGCGGCCCGCAGGGGCACACCGGCGTCCATCATCGACAGGCTCGAACCGCAGACCGAGCCCATGGAGGTGGAGCCGTTGGACGACAACACGTCGGACACGGTGCGGATCGTGTAAGCGAACTCCTCCTTGGTGGGGAGCACGGGCACCAGGGCCCGCTCGGCCAGCATGCCGTGACCGATCTCGCGGCGCTTGGGGCCACGCATGAAGCCGGTCTCACCGGTCGAGTACGGCGGGAAGTTGTAGTGGTGCATGTAGCGCTTGCGATCGACGACACCGAGCGTGTCGAGCATCTGCTCGAGGCGGGGCATACCCAGGGTGGTCACGTTGAGCACCTGGGTCTCGCCCCGCTGGAACAAGCCGGAGCCGTGCACCGAAGGCAGGACGGCGACCTCGGCCGACACCGCCCGGATGTCAGCCGTGCCGCGCCCATCAATGCGCACACCCTCGTTGACGATGCGCGAGCGCACCACGGCTTTGGTCAGCGAGCGGAAGGCGGCCTTGATCTGCTTCTCGGCGTCGGGCAGGGCCTCGAACCGACCAGCCAACTCGGCCACGATCTCGCTGCGGGCCTCGGCTTCGGCGGCCAGGCGCTCGGTCTTGTCAGACATCGACTCGGCGGCCACGACCCGGTCGGTGCCAACCTCGGCCACCGCGTCGTACACCTCGGTGCTGTAGTCGGCCACCACGGAATACTCCATGGGCGGCTTCACTCCGGCCAGCTCAGCCAGCTCACGCTGCATGAGGACGGAGTCGCGGATCCAGGTCTTGGAGGCCTCGAGCCCCTCGGCAATGACCTCTTCGGTCACCTTGGGAGCGCCAGCCTCGAACGCCGGCCACGAGTTCTCGGTGCCACCGGCTTCGACCATCACGATGGCGACGTCGCCGTCATCGAGCAGGCGACCGGCCACGACGAGCTCGAACGTGGAGGCCTCGCCCTCTTCGTAGGTGGGGTACGGGATCCATTCACCGTCGGTGCTGTACGACACGCGCACGGCGCCGATGGGCCCGTCGAACGGGATACCCGACATCATGAGCGCAGCCGAAGCGCCGTTGATGACCGAAACGTCGTGCGGGTTCTTGAGGTCGGCGCCGAGGACGGTGCCCACCACGTGGACCTCGTTGCGGAACCCGTCGGGGAAGCACGGGCGCAGCGGGCGATCAGTCAGGCGACAGGTGAGGATGGCCTGGTCGCTGGCCTTGCCCTCACGGCGAAAGAACGAGCCGGGGATCTTGCCGGCGGCGTACATCCGCTCTTCGATGTCAACGGTCAGGGGGAAGAAGTCGGCACCTTCGCGGGCCGTCTTGGCGGCCGTGGCGGTGACGAGTACGACCGTGTCGCCGAGGCGAACCGTCACCGCCCCGTCAGCCTGGCCGGCGAGCTTGCCGGCTTCGAAGGTGAGGGTCTTGTCGGGGGCGTCGATGACGCCACGGGAAACAATGTGAGCTTCCGTCATGGAAGGCACTCCTTTGGGGCCTGTAGCCCCTTCGTGTGGAGGCCGGGCGGCGCCAGTTCCCAGTGGTGAAGGGCGGACGGGGACCGTAGGTCGATCCCGCCCCTCGCCACTGGCAGCTGACGTGCACGCCCGGCGGGGTTGTGCCGGCGGCACCCTCTCGGGTGACGTCCGGATAGGGCGACGGCGACCCGATGGTCGCCGTCAGGGTGAATCGTTGGTTAGCGGCGCAAGCCCAGCTTGGCGATGATCGCCCGGTAGCGTTCGACGTCATTTTTCTTGACGTAGTCGAGCAACCGACGACGGCGACCCACCAGCATCAGGAGCCCTCTCCGGCTGTGATGATCCTTCTTGTGGACCTTCAGGTGCTCGGTGAGGTGATTGATGCGATCGGAGAGCAGCGCAATCTGCACCTCGGGTGAACCCGTGTCGGTGCCGTGGAGGCGGTGCTCAGCGATGGTGCCGGCCTTGGGGGCCAGGTTCTGGGGATTGGACGCCATGAGATGAGAATTCCTTGGTCTTGGGTATCGGACCCGGCTTCGGGGACCCGCTGCCTTGCCTGAGCAGGCTGGCGCAGTCAGAAGCGGTACAGACGCTCCTCGCCATTCAGGTTCATCGTGATGACCCTGGAGCGCGATGGTGCGTGGCTTGGAGGATAGCAGCCCGCCCGCCCTCTCCGGTAGTCAACGCCGGGGGCGTCGCCTCAGGTGATCGTCCAGGCGTAGGACGGATGACTGAGGGGCTCGACCGCCTCACTCTCAAGAGCGGGGTCGGGGCTCAGTTCTAAGATGGGG
>Ga0209068_10000107_pt1 | contig 50696 bp, 51 predicted proteins | sample ColStrG_CSR_2012_FD_187200 | JGI IMG/M metagenome (GOLD analysis project Ga0209068, IMG submission 187200) | Freshwater sediment microbial communities in response to fracking from Pennsylvania, USA - Cold Stream Run_MetaG_CSR_2012 (SPAdes)... | ecosystem: Environmental > Aquatic > Freshwater >...
CCGGCAGGTCCACGACGAAGGCCATCTCCGCCACGACACCGCCGAGCTTTTCGATGAGCGCCGCCGCGGCCAGCGCTGTTCCGCCTGTCGCGAGAAGGTCGTCCACCAGGAGCACCCGCTCTCCTTTGTTGAGCGCGTCCTTATGGATCTCGATCTGGTCCGTGCCGTATTCGAGCGCATATTCCTGCGACACAACCTCGGCCAGAAGCTTCCCCTTTTTACGGATCGGGATGAAACCCTTCCCGAGCGTGTATGCCAATGCTGCTCCGATGGTCCAGACCAGGGAATCATGATCTCGGACGATCTCGTGGCCATTGAGCAGGCATCGTTTGATATGCTCCGCACCGCCTTCCCCTTGCCCCAGTCCGCGGCGGAGGAAGCAGGAGTCAGGCCAGGAGATGATGTTATGTTCAAGATCAATCCCCGGCCCATACAGCTGCAGATCGACGAGGCGAAGCGGCTCGGGCTGGGAACGAAGCAGTACGAGTTGGTGAAAATAGAACCGTGAAAAACAGAGGAGAGAGCACAGATGACAGATACCGGACTAAAGCAAAATTTAAGAATCTTTAGTCCGTTGTCTTTGCTCTGTCTTCTGACATCTGCTATAATCTAACCATGCTCAAACGCACTAAGATCATCGCCACCATCGGTCCGGCATCGAATTCACCCGCGATCATCGCCAAACTCATTCACGCGGGCATGAACGCGGCCAGGCTGAACTTCTCTCATGGCGAGCGGAAAGACCACAAACGCCGCATCCGGATCATTCGGCAAGAAGCAAGAAAGGCCGGCAAGCAGATCGCTCTCATTCAGGATTTGCAAGGCCCCAAGCTGCGTGTCGGCGATATGAAGGACGATGCGGTTTTGCTCAAACGCGGGAACGAAATAACGCTCACGACTCGGAAAATGCTCGGCACCAGCGAGATGATCTCGGTTACGTATCCCCGCCTTAAAAAGGACCTGAAAATAGGCAACACGATACTCCTGGACGACGGCAGGCTTGAGCTCAGGGTCGTAAAAAGCGAGGCCGCGGGTCTTACATGTCGAGTCGTACGCGGCGGCGTGCTCAAGAGCCACAAAGGCATGAACTTTCCGGACGCGCGCCTCACGCTCCCGTCTCTTTCGCGTAAGGACAGAGACGACCTGCTCTTCGGCATAGAACAGGGCGTTGACTATATCGCGCTTTCCTTCGTGCGCTCGGCGGAGGATATTCTTCGAGCCCGGCATTTCATTCAATCCTTGGGCGCGGACATCCCGATCATTGCAAAAATTGAAAAGCCCGAGGCCATTCGGAACCTCGATGAAATCATCATTGCCTCGGACGGGATCATGGTTGCGCGGGGCGACCTGGGCGTGGAAATGTCCGCGGAACAGGTCCCCCTGCTCCAGAAAAGAATCATCAAGGCATGCACTGAGGCTGAAAAGCCGGTGATCACCGCCACCCAGATGCTGGAGAGTATGATAGAAAATCCTTTGCCCACCCGCGCGGAGGCATCGGACGTGGCCAATGCCATCCTGGACGGGTCTGACTGCGTTATGCTCTCGGGTGAGACTGCGGTGGGGAAATATCCGGTACAGGCCGTGGAATTCATGACAAAGATTGCCCTGTCGGCCGAATCGTCTCTTCCGCCCCGCCCACCGGAACTCGAGATACACCGCACCGAAGAGAGCATCGCCCATGCCGCGTGCAGGGCGGTAGAAGAGCTGCCTGCCCGGGCCATCGTCACGTTTACCCAAACCGGGGCCATGGCCCTTCTCGTATCAAAGCACAAGCCCGTGGTGCCCATCATTGCCGCAACACCTGATGAGCGGGTGGCCAGAAAGATGTCCCTGTACTGGGGGGTGACGCCGGTCATTATGAAAGCCAGACGGACTACCGATGACATGATCGCAGCCGTGGAGAACGCCATGCTGAAGCAGAGGTTGATCAAAGCGGGCGACATGATTGTGCTCACTGCCGGCGTTCCCGTAGGCGTTGCAGGCACAACCAACACGATGAAGATCCACTGCGCGGGAGAGGAACAGGGTTTGGAAAAGAAGTAGAGAAACCACATCGGACGGTAAAAAAACCGCTCTGTTTTAGAAAGCAGGGGGGAATTTACGGCAAGGATTGTTTTGCTGGTTCCTACTTATCGTCGTCGGAAAAGGGATTAGACGGTTTGCCGTTCTCTTGGAGATACTGAGCACTGAACGCGGGAATAACTCCCGTGGCCCCGGAGTCCGGCTGAATCATGAAACGGTACGAAGTCAACTGCCCGTAGTTCTCCATCATGTGTTTCCAACCCTTCGTGAAGAACGCGCACCCGTCATTATAGCAGACCCAAAGGAACGGAAGATCCCAGTCCAGATAGCGCGCATCCAGCTTTTCCATTTCCGTCTTGCAATGCGGGCAGGTCGGCGCCGTGGAGACTTTCCAGTTTTCCATATCCATCAATACAACCTCCCTTACCAACGAAACATTATACGTCTCCCTCCCGGGCATTGCAACAGGAAAACCGGCTCAATAGTTCTCCGCCAAGACCTCGAAATAGCTCCTGGGGTGCAGGCAGGCAGGACAAACGTCGGGCGCTTCCATGCCCTCATGATGATACCCGCAGTTGCGGCATTTCCATGCCGTGGGGCCGTCCTTTTTGAAGATCGCGCCCTTTTCAAGATTGTCGAGAAGCTTCCGGTATCGCTTTTCGTGTTTTACTTCCACCTGGGATATGGAGCGGAATGCCGCGGCGACTCCCGGAAAACCTTCGCTATCCGCCACCCCGGCAAAACCGGGATAGAGCTTTGTCCATTCCTCGTTCTCGCCTTCCGCCGCCGACTTCAGGTTCTCCGCGGTCGTCCCGATCCGGCCTGCCGGAAACACGGCAGTGAACTCGGCCATGCCGCCTTCGAGAAATTTAAAAAACCGTTTCGCGTGTTCTTTTTCGTTTTCCGCTGTTTCTAGGAATAGGGCCGAGATCTGTTCATACCCTTCCTTTTTCGCGGCGCTCGCAAAATACGTGTAACGGTTCCTTGCCTGGGACTCCCCGGCAAAGGCCGCGAGCAGATTTTTTTCCGTTTTGGTTCCTTTGAGTTTCATCAACGTTCTCCTTTTGAATTCGCGGTGAGCGGGCGCGCATGCTTGCCAACATTTCCCCTACCGCATTTTTCTGGCCATCTCCATCCTGGCAATGAACACGTCCGTCCGTGCGAGCAGGAAGTAGCTGAACCGCTCCTTCATTTTCTGAATGAACGGCCGCCTCTTCCACTCCTCGAACCGGATAGGCTGGGATTGTTTGAGATCGTCTTCAAAATCAACGCGTACGTGGGCGGCAAGCGCCGGGTCCGTAACGATTGCCACAAGTTCATAATTAAGTCTCCCGCTCCGGATATCGAGGTTCGCGGACCCGGCAATCACCGTATCATCCGCGATTGCGAGCTTAGAGTGCATCATGGAAGGCATGTACTCCCAAACCTCGACGCCTGCACGGAGCAGCCTGCCGTAAAGACCCCGCGCGGCCCAGCGAGTGATAGGAATATCCGTATGCAGCGGCACCATGAGCCGAACGCGTACGCCGCGCCTGACCGCGCGTTTGAGCGCATGAATCATTCTGCCGTGAGGATAGAAATAGCCCATGGCAAGGTCGATGTTTTTTTTCGCGTTCTGGATTACCTGCCGGTAGGCCCTGCGGACCGGGCGCATGGGGTTCTCCGGACCGCTTTCAAGAAACCGCACCGCGTCGCCCGAAATGGTCCGCATCCTGCGGTCGCGTCTCAGCCTGCGAAACAACCTGCGAAACGGCTTTCCGTCCCTGGTCCACATGCGCGAAAAAGACCGCCGGAGCCGCGCCGCATCCGGACCCGCAATCTCGAGCACATTGTCGCGCCAGGGCCGTTCCCCGTTGGAACCGCGATAGTATTCATCGGCGATATTTATTCCGCCGATATAGGCGATACCATCATCGATAAGCAAGAGCTTTCGGTGATTACGGAATGGAAACAGCCCCTTCAAGAGCGGATGAAACCAGCGAATCGTGCCGCCGGCATTGCGGAGCTTGTCCCAGAAATCATTAGGCAGGTTCCAGGACCCCCATGAGTCGACCAGGACCATCACCGTGACATTCCGCTTTGCCGCGCTGATAAGATGTTCGCGGAACTCCCTGCCGGTCTCATCGTCCTTGACAATATACATCTCGAGGGCAACGGATGAGACGGCACGGTCGATCGCGCTGAACATCGTTGGAAAAGCTTCCATGCCGTTTTTAAGGAGACGGATTGTGGTCATGGGTCACACGTGCACATTACAAAATGCGAATCGTAACATATCAGGACACGTTCTCGAAGGTATAATCAACCTTAACCTTCATGTCTTTCCTGAGGGAGTGATAGACTGAACAGTACTTGTCATGCGACAACGATACCGCGCGTTCCATCTTCTTGGCCGTCAGTCCCGAGCCCGTTACCGAAATAATCATCTCCATGGAGGTATAGTATTGGGGAGGGGTGGGGTTCCGTTCTCCCATAATGTCCATTTTGTACGACTTGATATCGCACTTCATCTTTTTGAGGAACGAGACCATGTCGATTCCCATGCATCCTGCCACGCTCAGGAGGAGCGATTCGGTCGGAGCGCAGCCCCACTGCTGCTGCGCGTCGAACTCCAACTCGTATCCGCGGTTCGTGCGGCCGATGAAGATCAGGTCCTTGTCCCACGTAAGGGTCGCCTTGTTTACCTGCGACACCTTGGTTTTGTACTCCTCAAGCGAATCATGAAGCTCCTTGATTTCCTTTTCGTCGGTCATGGATTTCTCCTTGCTTATACTACAGGGGATAGGGGCCGGGGTCAAGGGTCCCGCTTTCTCAGAATCTTTTGAACTTTGAATTTTGAACGTTAAATTTCTCTTTTAGGTGTTCCCGCGCTTCTTCCTCTTTTCCGGCTTCCACCTTGAGAACATAGATTTGTATCTGTTCGAGGGGATATGAATCATATTTTGCCCGTATCCCGATTGATCCCAGGTAGAAAATGAAGTCCTGCATGGTGGTATCGTTATACCCCCTGCCGGTTTCTCCACGAAGTATCGCGACATAATCAATATCGTCTTCAGCAACCGGTTCATCCGGGGAGCCCTGTTTCCAGACATCGCCATATTCCCATTCCTCGCTGTCCGCCTCATCGCTCCTTTTTTTCGGAGCAGCCCGTTGCTCGGGATCGCCGAAAAATACCAGAGCAGCTGCCAACCCTATTAGCAGTAGGACAACAAGAGAAGCCATAGAACCCCTTCATATCGCCGGACGTCGCGCCCTTGCCTGGTATGAATAGTAATTGAGCTCGCGCGAAGTGTCAATAAAAAATCTGAGAGGATCTTCCAACGCGGGAGTTCTGCAAGAACCAACCCGCTCACCGGTAATGTCTTCCCTTAGCGGATAATGTCCGCAAGCGCATCATGCGCAATCTCGCGGACCCCCGGGTTGCTGTCAACAAGACATGTCCGCAGAGCGTCGATTGCCTTTGGGTCTTTAATGATCCCGAGAACGAAGGCGGCATCTCCCCGGATGGTCGCGTTCGTGTGCCGCAGGAGTTCGATGATCCCCGGCAAAGCAACCCTCACGTCTTCCTGATGTTCTCTCGCAAGTTCTTCGACCAGCGCCGCAACGCCCAGCCGTATCCGCATATTTTCCTGGCCGAGCATGGCCGGAAGGAATCGGTAGAGCGAACGGTCCTGCCGGAACAGGGCAATGATGTTTTCAAGAAACCCCTGGCCCATATACTCGATGAGCATGTTTTGCATTTCAAGGTCTTCCATGGGATAGAAACTCTCAGGTGATTGTTCGATGAATGCGATCCGCTATGCCCCTTTTTCCAACAAATCATAAATCGCGTTGAACAAACGCCAATTCCCCAGCACAGAGCGTCTATACCAGTCTCCTGCCGAGGATTCGCCTGGTTCCTTGTGCATGAATTGCGGCAAAAGCGCAAGGTGTGCGCGCCGGGGATCTCCCACTGCATCAACAAGTCTCATGCTCTCCGTGTACGGAACGCAATAATCATCCGTGCTATGTATGATGATGAAATACGCGGGGATAAATTTTATCGCGCGCGAAGGGGACAGTTGATATGCGGACTCCCTCACCAAGAGGGAGAGACCCTCATAGAGTGGAGGGAAACGTTCCGGGTCTTTATTCAGGAGGAATGCATAGAGCGCTTTCCCCTCCTTGCTAAGCGACTTTGCGAGCGCGTCTGCGTCCGCAATCTCATATCGGTTCCTTTTTTCGATGATCTTCTTGAGCGTTACCTGGTCAGCAGACGAGCGCAGGAGGTCCGCATTCCTATACGCGAGCAGCCATCGCAAAGACGTTTCCGGCCTGATGAAACCATGGTGTCCTCCGTATTCAAAGGACCCGGTCATGGCAAAGAGCATGACGTTGCGGAGATCATAATACGCTCCGAACGTTGCGACCACCTTGACCTTGTCTCGTATCCGGGCATCCGCGGCCGCGAGCAGCATGGGCCCGGCACCGTAACTGACGCCCAGCATCCCCCCGCCGCGGTGCTCGGCCAGTTCATGACTGCTCAGATACAGAAAACTTTGGAGCACATCTTCCGCATCGGTAATCCTGATGCGGAGCGTCTTCATGCCTTGCAAGTCCGGCACCAGAACGAGGAACCCCGCGCGCGCGAGGTCCTTTGCCAGGACCGTGAGTTGAGCATCATCCTTGTTGCCGGAATTTACACCAGGCACAAGCAGGAGCGGGAAAAAACTACCCTTGGCTTTCGGACTGTAAAGGTCCGCGGAAATGACCCTGCCCTTATGCGTAATCGTCACCTTTTTCACGATCGGGCCGCTGATGAGCCTGCCCATCAACGCATGGTCAGGCGAGCGTACGCTGTCAGCGAGGATAAGAAGGCTCAAGAAACCCCGTTTGATCTGGACGGAGAACAGGATGCTGACGATAATGAGAAGGGAAAGGAAAATTATTTTTTTCATTAATGTAGGGTAAAGGGCGTATTATTTTAATATCTCCCCGGTCTTGCGCGACCATAGCAGCAGGTCCAGATGGTCCATGTCGATGCCGAGCTCTTCGGAGAATTGCTCAAGCCTCTTCTCGATGGCAAGGTAACCTGTCCTGGTGGTCGGGCGCATCCGCTTGCTGATCACGCCCATCTCGCGAAGGCTGTTCAGGATGTGCTTGTCCAAGATTGCATAGCCCGGGAAACCGATGTTCCGGAGAAAGTGGCTCGCCTCTTTATATCCCAGGCCTTTGATCTCTTTGTTCTTGGCAAAAAAATCACGCCGCTCATGAATACCGCCAAGAGAATTGATCAGCGCCCGCAGTTGTAATCCGCAGGTCTCTCTCAAAAATTCTCTCGTCCGGACGATATAAGCGGGCCGCACGCGCCAAAATCGCACATGGTTTTTCTTTGCGCGAAGCTGAAGCTCCCGGAGCGTGCCGGTGAGCAGGATATCGCGCAGCGCCTCCACCGTGCGCATGCCCATCTTGGCGCTGCTGCCCGCGGTCAGGATGCAGTAACAGAGCTCTTCGAAGATAGCCCGGTCGCCCTGTTCATACACGATCCGAAACTCAGCAAGCCGCTTGACGATCAGCGGCTTTTTCGTGCGGTAGTCCCGGCGCAGTGCATCAATGTATTCTCTTCCAGGCACTGTAGCCGCCCTTCAGGTTGGAAAGGTTCTTGTAGCCCATGCCCATCAGCCGTTTGATGGCCCAGATGCTTCGGTTGCCGTTCTGGCAGTAGACCACAAGCTCCTTGTCTTTTTTAAGCTTCTTGATCCGGTCGCCGATTTCAGCAAGCGGAACATGGGCCGCGCCGGGGATGTGCCCCCGCTCAAACTCCTTGTCCGTGCGGACATCGATGAGCATCATGCCTTTTTTCTGATCGAGTTCTCGCGGGGAAATCTGCTTGATCCCCCAACGCCCGAGCACACCGAACAGCTTGAAAAGCAGGTAAACGGCAAGAACAGAAAGCAGTATTGTTGATGCTGTATCCAACGTAATAGACCCCCCTTAATTAATTTCGGATTGCGGATTGTAGATTTCGGAATATGAAATTTCTTGATCGTTTTTGTTTTCTCAATCCGCAATCTGCAATCCAAAATCCGCATTCACAATCATTCCTTCTTCACCGGCAGTTCTATGATGAACCGCGCGCCCCGGGGGCTGTTCTTTTCAACCCGGATGGCGCCGCTATGGTCCTTGATGATCCTCTGGACGATGGCAAGTCCCAGGCCGCTCTTCTTCTTCTTGCGCGAAAAGTCCGGCTGGAACAGTTTGGGCTCGTCTTCAGCCGATATTCCCGGGCCCTCATCGGCCACCGCGATCTGCGCCATGCCGGCAGCCGTCATCCTCGCGGAAATCGTGATCCGGCCCTTGCCGCTCATTGCTTCAACGGCGTTTTCAAAGAGATTGATAAATACCCGCTTGATCTGCTCGCGGTCGAGAAACACGTCCGGCAGATCAAGAGGAAACGCTTTTTCAAAGACGATGTCCTTGTGCGCGCCTGCATAGAGCTGGATAACGCTCTCCAGCACCGGCGCGAGCGGCTGGACCACGGGGTTCGAACTCGGCATCCGCGCAAAGTTAGCGAACTCGTCCACGAGTTTCCTCAGGCCGTCGGCCTCCTGTACGATCGTCCGGCTGCATTCGTCAAAGACCGTATGAAAGTCAGATGCGCCCTCGGCATATTTCTTTCGCAGTCGCTCTGCCGACAACATAATAGGCGTGAGAGGGTTTTTGAACTCATGCGCGATCCGCTGTGCAACGTCCTGCCAGGTCTCGGCCTTCTTGGCCCGGAGCAGCTCCGTGAGGTCGTCGAACGTGATGAGCATGCCGATGGGCGTGCCGTTGCCGTCCCGAAGCGTGGAAACGCGCATCCTGACCGTCAACATCCGGCCGCGCACGTTGAGCGACAGCTCCTCCTCGGTCCGCCCCTCGCCCTGTTCGAGCCTGCGGAACAGATCCCGGATCGGGTCAAGCTCGATGAATTCAAAGGCCTCGTCGTATCGCTTGCCGAGTACGTCCTGCTCCCGGATGCCGAGGATCTCGGACGCCGCCTGATTGACCGTCGTAATCCTGCCGCCGCGATCGATAGACACGACACCGGTATCGATGTTCGACAAGATTGTCTTCTTGTAGTTGACCTCTTGTTCGATCTGCTCCCGTGAAGTCTTCAGTTCGTGGGTCATCCGGTTGAATGAACTGATGAGCACCCCTACTTCGTCGCCGGATGTTTCGTCGATCTGGTAATCGAGCTGGCCGGCGGCCACTGCCGCTGTCCCTTCCGCCAGTTTCCTGATCGGCACGGTGATGCCTGCGGCCACACGAAGCGCCACCCATATCGCCGCCAGCAGAAGCGCAAGCGTTACGGCAAGGAATCCAAGGCGGTAGGCCAGCTTGATCGGCTCCTTGACCTTAAACGCCTGCCGATACTGCGTATATCCCTCGCGGATGTCCTGGGCTTTTGCAGCAAGGCTCTGCGGGATGTAATAACTGACCGAGATCACCGCGGCGACCTGTTTTATCTCCGCGGATTCATAGAGCGGAACAACAGCGCGCATGATGGCGCCCTTCTTGCCGGACGTTCTCACGTCTGCCGCGTCCTGTCCGGAGAATGCCTTATTCACAAGTTCACTCGGTGTCTGAATAAAGGTCCTTGGCGGGAATTGATCGGTAACGACGGATACGGCCCTTTCATGCGGAGCGGAAAAGAGTTCTACCGAACCAAGTCCGTACTCTTCAGCTTTTTTGCGCAAATAGTCCTTACGCACCTGGCTTTCAAACCTGTTCAGAAGCCTGGTCTCGGTCATCTGATTGCTGATCTGCTTTCCAAAAACCAGCGCGTCTTGCTGAAGCCGATTGTAATACTCCTCCGCGACAGCGACCGAGTCTTTGAGTGAGTTTTCTATCCTGAGCGTGAAAAGACGCTCGATGCTGCTCGTAAACATACCGGTCCCGATGATGAACAAGAGAACGGGCGGGATAAACGACAGGCTGACAAAGGCGGTTACCAGTTTCGTTCTGAAGCGGGCGCCCAGCACACCCTGCTTTTGTTCTATCCAAAGCTTCCAGAGACTTCTGGCGGTCAGAAAGATGATGGTGGTCAGAAGCAGGAAGTCCGCAATGATAAGAATAATGATGAGAATATAATCGGAAAGCGGCCCCTGAAAGCCCCGGTACTGGAGCTGGAGAGCGGTCATGACCCCTGTCACGGCAAGAACAATGAAGAAGCCAAGCACGCCCCCCCATCCGGTCTGGCTCTTTTTACGGTCACGTGTCATCGTACAGGCACAATACCAAAATCCCGCCGCAAATGCAAGGTCCGTAATGATTTATTCACTTGACAAACAAGAGGTTTCTCGTATATCTTAAGAAAAATTGGTCTTGTAGCTACCACATGGTTAAGCAGGAAAAATCAGGAGGCAGAATGTCCATACGACCGAAAGTGCTCATGCAAGCAGCAGGCATTTTTCTTTCCCTCATACTCGCCCCCGGTACTGCCCATCTGCAGGAGCAGAAACAAACCTTGGCGCCGCAGCAAGAGCAGGCCGCCGAAGTGCCGGCTCAACAGCAACAGGGAGATGTGGCAGCGCCTGTAAGCAAGACATCGACGGAATCTGCGAACCAGGAACCAGGCCAGAGCGTCGCACCAGCCGAAGATAAAAATGTCACAGAAGCGGAGGAATCCGGTGAATCCGCTGCCGTTCCCGCAAAAGACAACGCTGCTCAATACGTCATCAAACGGGGCGACACGCTCTGGGATATTTCCAACACTTTTCTCAAGGACCCCTTCCTGTGGCCGTTTATCTGGAAGGCGAACCCCCTGATCACCAATCCTGATTTGATATACCCCGGCAACAAGCTTGCAATACCTAGTCTCGCCCCTATCGAACGGGCATTAAATGCGCCTGCGGAGACCGCCCCAAAAGAACAGGTCGTTGAAAAAAAGGCCCCCGAAGAAGAGGCGCCCCCTGTTGAGGAGCCGAGGCCGACGCAAGGCATTGCGGCAGGTGTCATTAAACCGAAGCCAATAGAACCCGCCCCCGGTGAAGAGGCGTCCGCAACAGGGAGCGGGCTCATCCTGCCCGAGGACCAGCCCAAGCCTATCATTGATAAGTACTCCATGCTCAGGGCAGGTTATGTGAATGACGAAGAGACGGGAGACAAGATCCTCGGTTCACCTGAGGAATCGAAAACCGCTTTCGGCTATGATGATGCCGTCTATGTCAAGATTCAAGAACAGGAAAATGTCAATGTCGGAGACAAATTTCTGATCTACGCACCGCTGAACACGGTCAAGCATCCGGAGACCGGGAAACGTTTCGGCAAGCTCATCAAAGTCCTCGGCATCCTCCGGATCACGGCCAAGGATTCCTCCAAGACGCTTACGGCAAAAATCACGCTCTCATTTGATATAATAGAAAAAAACAGCATGCTGACGCCCTATCAGGAACCGGCGCTCATCTTCGATTCACCGCAGAAGAAAGCCAAGGACATTGCAGGATATATTCTCGAAGTAACCGACAAACGCACCATCAATGCGCAACTGGATTTCGTGTACCTCGACAAGGGGAATGCTGACGGGGTCGAGCCCGGTGATCGCTTTATTGTTTATACTGAACCGGAGAAGAGCTCCTTCCCGAGAAAGGTGATCGGCGAAGTACAGGTGTTTCTCGTAAAAGAGAGATCATCCACCGCAGTGGTGCGCAAGAGCACCGACTCCCTGGCCAGAGGCGACGGGATGGAATACAAAAAATAAACCGCTAGAAGCATAATGCAGAACACAAAAAAGGCTGCCCGGAAAACCGGGCAGCCTTTTTTTCGATAACGGATATATTACTTTACCGCAACCGATGCATTCGGATCAAAGGGGTTCGTCCGCACGGCAAGCGAGAAGAGATACGGGTATTCGTTCTTGAGGTGTCTCATATAAGCAAGCCATTCAGCAATGAGAATAACATACGCGCGCTTGATGTCCCCGGCGAGGTGGGTCCCGTCCGCGATCTCCATCTGCGTGAAGTCCTGCCGCATCATCAACTCCTCGGTCAGATGAAAGACCGCCCACAGCAGTTCGGTAAAGGTCTCGTGTTCAAGCAGATTTGAGTTTTCGAGTAACCTGAGCAGGAAGGCACGTTTGCCGGCCAGCAAATCCCTCAGTGCGTTCAAATCATTCTTCGCGTAGTCGATGCGAAAGTCGAATGAACTCAGGCTCTTTATGACGGCGGAAAATTTTCCGTCCGTCCACTCGTCGGTAATGACGAGATCCTTCCTGATTTTATCGGAGTGGTGGTCAAAACCCGCAAAGGATTTTAGGAGGTCCGTCCCCACTTCGCTGAAGAACGCTCCGATCACCATATTCAGCTTATTCAGCATCGCAAGTTTTTCGCGCACGCTCAGAAGCTGGTTCAGAATCAACGTGACCAGCAGGACTTCGACCGGGATGAAGGCAAGGTCCTGGAATAAATAAAAAAACGTGTCGCGAGGAGCGTGGAATATTGCGATCTGCAGGAGGTAAAGCGCGAGTGATGCTGCGCACAACGATACGCCGAGCAGAATCTGCCACTTGAATTTATTCATGTAAGTGCTCCTTATGCGGTAAGCAAATCGCAATCAATGGCATTATAGCAGAAAACAAAAGGAAGGGCACGGGAAAGCGGACAACGAAAACCGGATGGACTATTGGAAACAGGGCGGCGCAGAACGCCGCCCTGTCCCGACCTGTTCTACCGAAGGAATAGGAAAAACCCGTTGAAGAAATACACAAGGCCAAAGGCCCCCGACGCCACGCCGAGATACCAGAAATACTTTCGCTTCATCAGGGCCGCGATGGACGAGAGCAGGATCGCTATCTGGAGAAACATCGCTGCCAAACCGAAAGCGCCGGAATGTTTCTGAGCATTGTCACGGGTGGCTTCGAGTTCTTCCGCCTTTTTCTTGATCTCTGTTTTATCATCATCGTACTTCTTTACCTTCTGGCCGTACGCATCGATCTTTTGCTTGTACTGCGCGGCCAATGAACGGGACATGCCCGCCTGCATGGCCTTGAGCTCCATGTTCAGTTTCTCGCCTTGTAGTTCATAGAGGTACCCCTTAATGCTCTTGGCCTGATAAAACGACCACTGGTCCGATGCTTGTGACTGGAACATGACCGACTTTGTCGAGTAGCCACCCCCCTTGAGCGTCGAAAGCGTTGCGCAGACGGCGAATATCACCGTGGTAAGCGCGAGATAGTTAAGCCATGTCTCTTTCTTTTCCTCAGCCATAGAAAACTCTCCTTCATAATGCCGTTATTTTGATTTTAGACCGCACATATTACCGAATATTTTTTTTACTGTCAAGAGGCTACTCTTATCCAAGAACAGCGATAGGAAAAGAATGGTCCCGCCTGATGCGATGCAAGCAATTTTTTAGCAGGCCGTTGAAAAAACCCCCGGTTTGCAGAAAAACCCGCGTCCCTTGGCATGCTGCAAGGGTTTGAGTTCGGAAAGTCGAGGTACTGTTCGTTTGTTATCGATCTTTGTCATCATCATGGTGCCTTACTTGCCCCTTTTCTCGCTCTTATGCGGAAAAAGAGCGTACCCCAACTATGTCATATTGCTGCAATCCCCAGATCCTCATTCTGACGAAGTGGGTTTCGTTCTTGAGCTTGGTTCCCCGGAAGTCCACGTCGTCGTTGCGGGTTTCCTTTGACGGAGGAATAGTTTCAGCCTTCGGACAGCCGCTCTTGATAGAGGTCCAGGCTTCGATCAGAGTACCGTCCACAGAAAAGTGCTCCTTCGATATCAGTTCTGCTTTCTCGGCCTGTGCCTGAATGCGTTCGATGAACTTCTGGGCGATATCGGTGTCGATGAGCCAATCCTGATTTTGGGAAAAGGTCGAGTGGTCCCAGACTTTGTCGTCAACGGCGAGACCCGGAAACCATTTGAACAAAATGTTATATCCGACGTGCTCCCTTCATATCGCCCATCAGCGATACTACTATGCCCGCTGCTGACTTCTGAGCCACGGTCAGGAAACCTCACGGTTTCCTCAGTCCCGATTCCGGGACATGGCGCAGACTCCCGAGGCAAGCTCGACCATTTTCCACGCACAACCGCCGGATTTACGCTTTGTACCTTTGATGGATGTGGACTTCGTGGTCATTGGCCCGCTCGTCCGGAGCTCACGCCTCGTATCCGGTTCTTGTTCATCGGCTCGCGCATTTGCTCCACGCTTCCTTAGGGCATCGCCTTACGGCGGCGCCCTTGCGCTTCGCTAACCCTTCGCCTCCATCAGGCTGGGTAGAGGACTTACACCTCCAAGCTGTCGAACATGCTCGGCACACCAAAAAGGCGCTGTCTTTTAAAGACAGCGCCTTGATCAAATCACAGGATTTAAATTTTCCGACCCTACTCCCCCTCGAATTCCGTGAGCGCGAATACCTTATACTTCTTATCCATCAGCTTCTTTTTTCCGCCCACATCCGGCAGGTCCACGACGAAGGCCATCTCCGCCACGACACCGCCGAGCTTTTCGATGAGCGCCGCCGCGGCCAGCGCTGTTCCGCCTGTCGCGAGAAGGTCGTCCACCAGGAGCACCCGCTCTCCTTTTTTGAGCGCGTCCTTATGGATCTCGATCTGGTCCGTGCCGTATTCGAGCGCGTATTCCTGCGACACAACCTCGGCCGGAAGCTTCCCCTTTTTACGGATCGGGATGAAACCCTTCCCGAGCGTGTATGCCAGCGCTGCTCCGATGATGAAGCCCCGCGACTCAATGCCCACAATCGTATCGAAATCAAAGTCCGCATGCACGTACCGCTGGGTCATGGTATCGATGACCAGCCGGAAGCCCACAGGGTCCTTGATAAGCGTGGTTATGTCGCGGAACATGATCCCTTTTTTTGGGTAATTCGGTATGGTCCTGATCTTTGACTTAATCGACATTCTTCTTATCTCCTTGCAAAAATATTTGAGCACGCAGAGAGCAGAGCGCATAGCGTTGTTCTATGCCCTATGCTCTCTACTCCATGCCCCCTGTCGCACTTTAGCAGGCCCCGTCCTCAACGTCCTCCATCTCTTTATACTGCTGTAATCCGATCCGGTAAAGGTCCTCGCCATGCGCGTCGTTCACCACGATCGCCGGGAAATTCTCAACCTCAAGCCGCATCATCGCCTCGTCCCCGAGTTCCGGGTAGGCGATCACCTCGGCTTTCTTAATCGCCTTGGAGATGAGCGCACCCGCGCCGCCGATGGCCGCGAAATAGACAGCTTTGTGTTTGTTGATCGCATCCTTCACTTCCTGTCCGCGCGGTCCTTTGCCGATCATGCCCTTGAGGCCGTGTGCAAGCAAGTATGGCGTATACTTGTCCATGCGGTAGCTCGTGGTCGGCCCGGCTGAACCGATCGGTCTTCCCGGCGCGGCCGGAGTCGGGCCGGTGTAGTAAATGACTTGGCCTTTGAGATCGACGGGAAGATTTTCGCCTTTTTTGTGCCTCTCAACCATGTACTGGTGGGCCCGGTCCCTGGCCGAGTAGATCGTGCCGGTGATGAGCACGCGGTCACCGGCCTTCAGCTTTTCGATAACATCGTCCGTCAGCGGGGGTTGTAGTCTAATCGGCTCAGTCATGTTGTACCTCTACCTGCATGGGGCAAAGTGCATAGCGTCTCGACTCTATGCACTTTGCCCCATGCCCTCTGCGCTACAGAACAATCGTCTTATGTCTTGCCGCATGACAGTTGATGTTCACCGCAACGGGCAGGCTCGCGACGTGGCAGGGGAAACTCTCGACATGGACCGCCATTGCCGTCACCTTGCCGCCGAGCCCTTCGGGACCGATGCCGGTCTTGTTCACCGTTTTAAGCAGCGTCTCTTCGAGCGACGCGAGTTCCAGCTTTGCATTAGGGCTGCCGACGGGCCGGAGAAGCGCTTTTTTTGCTAGGAGCGCGGCCTTCTCAAAATCTCCGCCGATTCCCACGCCGATCACGACCGGTGGGCAAGGGTTCGCGCCCGCAGTTTCCACGCATTCGAGCACAAAGTTTCTGATGCCTTCCATGCCATCGGTGGGACGAAGCATCCGGATCGCGCTCATGTTCTCGCTCCCCGCCCCCTTGGGCATAAAGGATATTTTGAGCTTGTCGCCGGGCACGAGCTCGGTATAGACGATGGCCGGCGTGTTGTCGCCGGTGTTCTTTCGCGTGAGCGGATCGACGACGGACTTTCTCAGATACCCCTCGCGGTACCCCTTGCGCACGCCGTCGTTAATCGCGTCCACGATAAAACCGTTCTTGATCCGGAGGTCCTGGCCGATCTCCACGAAGAAGACGGCGATGCCCGTATCCTGGCAGATCGGAATGCGTTCTTCCCGCGCAATGCGCGCGTTCTCCTTGAGCAGCTCGATGATCTCCCTGGCCGCGGGCGAGGTCTCGGTCTCGATCACCCGGTCAAAGGCCGTAAGCACGTCATCGCTCAGGGTGTACGCCGCGTCAACGCACATCTGCGCGACATTGTCCCTGACCTCGTCTACATGAATTTCGCGCATTCATACCTCAGCATGGAGCAAGTGGCATAGCGCATGGCGCATAGGGTTAACCCCTCTGCCCTTTGCACTCTGCGCCTACAGCTTCGTTATCTTGATCTTGGCGATCTTTCTTCCCTCCAGCTCGAGGACTTCGAGCTTGAGGTTCTTGTACCTGAGCTGCTCTCCGACCTTCGGCATCCGTCCGAAGAGACCGAACACAAAACCGCCGAGGGTGTTGAAATCGGTTGACTGAAGGTTCGCGCCAAGCAGCTCGTTCACCTCATCGAGCGCCGACTGGCCCGAGACCACGAAGTTCTTTTCGTCCACGATCTGGACGTCTTTCTCCTCGGCTTCCAGTTCGTCGTGAATGCTGCCGACGATCTCCTCGATCAGGTCCTCGAGCGTCACCAACCCCGACGTGCCGCCGTATTCGTCGATGACAATGGCGATCTGAAAGCGGTCGCGCTGCATCTCGGACAGGAGTTCGCTGACCCGTTTGTTCTCGGGTATGAAGTACGCCGGACGGATGAACCGCCTGATGCCGTCTTCGCGTTTTACCTCGCCCGTTGCCATGGCCACGAGAATGTCCTTGATGTAGAGGCTGCCGATCACCGTATCCACCGTCTCTTCAATAACGGGGTAACGAGAATACCCGAACTCCGATACGAGGGCAAAGACTTCCTGGAGCGTCGCGTTCGCGGGCGCGCTGACGATCTCGGTCCGCGGCCGCATCGCCTCCGAGGCCAGCGTATCGCCGAACTCGAACACCTTATGGAGAAGTTCTTTTTCCTCCTCTTTAAGCGAACCCCGCTCTTCGCCCAGGTTGATCATGGCCTTGATATCTTCTTCCGTGATCACCGCGGCGCAAGACATGCCCTGCGGTCCCGGTCCGACCAGCAGGTCCGCGGCGCCGGCCAGCAGGCGGGACGCCGGTCCCAGAAATTTTACGACCAGCCGCAGCACAGGGGCGACTGCGAGCGCAAAGCGGTCGGGATTTCTGCAGGCAATGCCCTTGGGGGCAAGTTTGGCGAAGAATACGACGATCACGGTCGTGAACAGCGTTGCGACCGCCGCCGCGTACGTCCGCGCCAGCAGGTCCATGGCGATTACAGCGCCGAGAACGGCGGAAAGGACGATGCAAAAATTTTCAGCCAGCAGCAGCGTTGTGTGAAGGCGATCTCGCTCCTGTACCAGGGCAAGAACGGTTGTTGCCCGCGCGTTCCCGGTTTCGGAAAGCGTGCGCAGCCGCTCTTTGTTCGAAAAAACAATGGCGGTCTCCGCTGCGGCAAAAAAGGCCGCGAGCAGCGCGCTTGCGCCCGCGATGACCAGCGGGAGCCAGAAGTGTGATAGAAAGGTGTCCATAGATCGAATGCGGAATGCAGATTGCGGAATCAAATCCGAAATTAAATTTTCTCCCCCGTCACCCGTATGACCTCATCGAAGGTCGTTTCGCCTTTCAGCATTTTCTGCACCGCAGCCTCGCGGAGGCCGACCATCCCGTCCGCCATGGCCGCTTTCCTGATCAGGTCGGCATCCGATTTATCCCGGATAAGGTCCCTGATCTTGTCGTTCACTTCCATGACCTCGAAGATGCCGCTGCGGCCCATATATCCCGTGCCCCGGCACTGGGGACATCCCTCGCCGTATTTTACCGTAACTTTTTTATGCTTATCCGAGGAGAGCCCCACGGCCTGCGCTTCCTCCGGCAGCAGTTCGTAGGTCTTTTCGCAATGCCGGCATATTTGCCTGACCAGCCGCTGCGCCATGATGCCGATGATCGTCGAGGAGATGAGGTACGACGGCACCCCGAGATCGAGAAGCCGGGTAACGGCGCTCGGCGCATCATTCGTATGGAGCGTGGAAAAGACGAGATGGCCGGTGAGCGCGGCCTGGACCGCGTTCTCGACGGTCTCCAGATCGCGGATCTCTCCCACCATGATGATATCCGGGTCCTGGCGCAGGATCGTGCGAAGCATGCTTCCGAAGGTCACCCCGATCTGCGGCTGGATGCTCACCTGATTGAATTTATCGTACACCATTTCAATGGGATCTTCAATGGTCACGACATTCACCTCGGGCGCGGCGACCGTCTTGAGCGCGGAGTAGAGCGTCGTCGTCTTGCCGCTTCCCGTCGGTCCGGTAACGAGGAGGACGCCGTGCGGCCGGGCGATGAACGAGCGGAACAGTTCGTACTCCCGCGGCGCAAAGCCGAGTTCCTCAAGGTCCTGCAGCAGGATGTCGGGGTCGAAGATCCTGATCACGATCTTTTCACCGAACGCGGTCGGCATGGTGGACACGCGGAGTTCCACCTCCCGCGATTTATATTCGGTCTTGATCCTCCCGTCCTGCGGTCGTCGCTTTTCGGCGATATCCATGCGCGAGAGCATCTTGACGCGGGAGACAAAGGCCGGGTGCACGGCCTTGGGAATCGTATGGATGGTAGTGAGCATCCCGTCGATCCTGAGCCTCACCGCGCTCGCCTCGCGCTTGGGTTCGATGTGAATGTCGCTCGCTCGCTGGTCGAACGCGTAGCGGAAGAGAAACTCGACTGCGTTTACAACGTGTTTGTCCGTGGCCTCGATCTCGGACACGGACTTCATCTTGACGAACTGCTCGAGATTGCCGAGATCGACCTCGGTCGACAGCTCCTTTGCCGCGGCGGTCACCGAAGAGCGGAATCCGTAAAATTCGGTGATGATCTTCAGGATATCGGTCTTCGGAGAAACGACCCGATTGACCTTGTACCCCATGCGTTCGATGTTCTCAATAACTTCTATATTATAGGGGTCGGCTACGGCGAGGGTAAGGGTGTCGTCATTCCGTTCGATCGGGACCGAGATGCTCCGCCGCGCGAACGCTCGGGAAAGAATCTGCGTGGTAATCTCAGGGTTGAGCTTGAGGGGATCGATTTTCTTAAAAGGCAGGCCGACATGTTTCGCCACGAGCTCGGTGATGGCGTCTTCGGTCAGGACCAAGCCGGGCGCGCCGGGCGCCTCCAGGCCCAGGGACGCGGCCACCTCGATGGCGGACACCTCATCCTCAAGGTGCACCCTGCCGCGGTGAAGGGTCTCGCCCCTGGCCTTGAGCAGCTTCATCCGCTGCACGTCCTGTTTCACCTTGATCTCTCTGGCCTGCTCGGGGTTCAGTTTTCCCGCCTGGATCAGGATAGTACAGAGAAGATCGGTCGTGAGTTTTGTCATAGACGTTTCTTGCCGCGCTCTCGCGTAATACGGATAAATATAAAAGGCCCCCGCAAACGGGGGGGCCGTGCTTATAAAAGCTGATTTTGTTAGCGCAAGGGAAACTATTTTTTCGCCGGTTTTGCAGGCGTCGCCGGGGCCGCCGGGGCTGGTGCAGGCGCCGGGGTCGGCGCGGGCGGCGGCGTCATAGCAGGCTGAGCTGCCGGTTTCGGGGCCTCTGCCTTTTTTTCACAGCCGACCAACGCAATACCGGCTGAAAATGCCAGGACCAATATAAAAACAAAAATTCTTTTCACGAATATTCACCTCCTTCCTCTGTTCCGAGATAAGCAAAATCCCTTAAGGAGAAAAAACATCGTCTGCGCAACAGCCTTATGGTCCCGTCACAGAATTCTCGTAGCAACCGAACGCGTGACGGTCAGCTCTTTCACTTTCTGACCGAGTTGCTCTTCCAGAATCTGCTGCTGCTCCTCGCTGAGGCGAAGCCGGAAGACCCGGAGTTTATTCAAGGAACGTTTCGTAAGGTATATCTCACGAAGTTCAAAACCGATCTGTTTCTTAATGTCCGCGCTTTGCTGCTGAGTCAGTTCAACCTTGACGACATCTTCCATTGAACGCACCCCCGATCAAGTTCGATTATAGGCACATTGCTGGGGAAATTCAAGCTCTTTTTACGGCAATCTTTTGTAACGCTTTCAACAGGTCGGCCGGAGAACGCGCGCGGGGCCATACACGAACACCGGCTTAACCATACCGACGCTATCCTTCCATCACCAGTTTCTTCACGAGCTTTTCCACGGCTTCTTCGACGGTTACCTTCTCTATTCGTCCGCTCTTACGCTCCTTCAACTCCACCAAACCTTCCTTCAGGTTCTTCTCTCCGATGATTACGCGGTAGGGGACCCCGATGAGATCCGCGTCCTTGAATTTTACTCCGGCGCGCTCGTCGCGGTCGTCCATCAAGACCTCGAATCCTTTTTCCTCCAAAGCCGTATGCATTTCCTCCGCGACATCCATGGACTTCACGTCTTTGACATTCACCGGCACGATGTGGACATGGAACGGCGCAATCGCGAGCGGCCACACAATGCCGTTCTCGTCGTTGCCCTGCTCTATGGCCGCGGCCGCCACGCGGGCGGGACCGATGCCGTAGCTGCCCATTACGATCGGCTTTTCCGCGCCGCTCTCATCGAGATAATTCGCCTTGAGCGGGACCGAATACCGCGTTCCGAGCTGAAAGATGTTTCCTATCTCAATCACGGATTCAATGCGCAGAGGCTTACCGCACTGAACACAGGCGTCTCCCGCAGCGGCGGTATGGATATCAAAAAATTCCGCGTCAACAAAGTGCTTGTCCGCAGAAATGCCTTTTACATGATACCCTTCTTTATTCGCGCCTGCCACATATACACCTTGCCTCAACGATGGGTCGGCGATCTTCCTTACCGTGTGTCCCATAGGCCCGATAAATCCGGCATTTACGTCGAGGGCCGCCTTCACCTCGTCCTTTTGCGCGGATCGGTGCGGGCCGATGAGCTTCGAAAGCTTTTTTTCGTGCAGGGTTTGGTCGCCGCGCACCAGGGCAAGCACCGGCCCTTTCTCGCTCATCACGAGGATGGACTTGATGAAGAGGTCCGGCGTGAGTTTCAGAAAACCGGTAACCTCCTGAATGGTGCGTTTCTCAGGCGTCGCCACTTCTTCATAGGTCCAGTCCGGAAACTTCGGCGCCGGAGGAACTGATTCCGCGAGTTCCACGTTTGCCGCATATCCGCAGAAGTCGCAGAGCGCCACTTTGTCCTCGCCCGCCGAAGAAGGCGCCATGAACTCATGCGCGCCTGTGCCGCCCATCATGCCCATGTCGCTCTGCACCACGTAGAATTTTATCCCGCAGCGGTTGAAAATTTTATTGTACGCATCGAGGTGGAGCAGGTAGGACCTATCAAGCCCATCCTCATCACGGTCAAAACTGTAGGAGTCCTTCATGACGAACTCGCGGGTCCGGAGTACGCCGCTTTTCGGGCGTGCTTCGTCCCGCAGCTTGGTCTGTATCTGGTACCAGATCTGCGGCAGATCGCGATACGACCGCAAATCGTGGGCAGCGAGCCACGTCATGACCTCCTCGTGCGTCATGGCCAAGCACATGTCCCGGCCGCCCCGGTCCTTCAACCGGAACATCTCGCCACCGATCGAGTCCCAGCGGCCGGTCTGCTGCCACACCTCGGCCGGGTGCAGCACCGGCATGGTAACTTCTTGGCCGCCGATGGCGTTCATTTCTTCCCGCATGATGCGGTTGATCTTGTCCATCACCCGCTCGCCGAGCGGGAGATACATATAAAGACCGGCCGCAAGCTGGCGCACGAATCCCGCGCGCACCATGAGCTTGTGCGAGATCGCTTCGGCCTCGGCTGGCGCTTCTTTCAAGGTTGGAATGAAAAGTCGTGAATACCGCATGAAACCCCCTTGGAAATAAATCAAAGTTCAAAATCCAAATATCAAATAAAAAGACAAACTCCAAAAAACAATGTTCAAGAAAAATGAAACGCCAAACTTCTACTTTGAACTTTGACCTCTGACCTTTGAACTTGTTTTTACGAGCGTCTCCACTTCCTTAACCAGCGCATCCGCAAGCTCGGCTTCGGAAAATTTCTTGATGATCTCGCCGTGCTTGAACAAGAGACCGATGCCCTTCCCGCCCGCGATGCCCACGTCCGCTTCACGCGCCTCGCCCGGCCCGTTCACCACGCAGCCCATGACCGCGACGGAGATCGGTTCTTTGATATGGGCAAGCCTTTTCTCCACTTCCTCGGCAAGGCTGATGATGTTGATCTCCGTCCTGCCGCAGGTCGGGCAGGAGATAAGGTCCACGCCGCGTCTGCGGATCTTGAGCGATTTCAGAATCTCGTATGCAACGCGCACCTCCTCTACCGGATCAGCGGTAAGTGAAACGCGCATGGTGTCGCCGATGCCCTCCGCGAGCAGAATGCCGAGCCCCACGCTCGACTTGATCGTGCCGGAGAAAAGCGTGCCTGCCTCTGAAATTCCGATATGGAGCGGGTAGTCGGACTTTTCGGAAAACAAGCGATACGCAGCGACCGTGGTCATAACATCCGACGCCTTGAGCGAAACTTTGAGGTCCGTGAAGTTCAGGTCTTCGAGAATGCGGATATGGCCGAAAGCGCTTTCGACGATTGCCTCGGGCGTGGGATGTCCGTACTTTTCAAGAAGATGTTTTTCGAGTGATCCCGCGTTCACCCCGATGCGGATCGGGATGCCCTTGTCCGTGCAGGCCCGCACGACCTCAGAGACCTTTTCTTTTCCGCCGATGTTTCCCGGATTGATGCGAAGCCCGTCCACCCCCTGTTTCACCGCCTCAAGCGCGAGACGGTAATCGAAATGGATGTCCGCGATGAGCGGCAGGGACGTGCCTTTTCTGATCTTGTCTAAAGCTTTTGCGGCTTCTTCATCAGGAACAGCGAGCCGCGCGATTTCGCACCCCGCTTGTTCAAGACGCTTGATCTGCGCGAGCGTGGCCTTGGCGTCCCGCGTGTCCGTGTTGCACATGGACTGCACCGCAACAGGCGCATTGTTGCCGATCTTCAGGCCACCGAGGGTGATCTGTTTGGTTTTTTTGCGAATAATGCTCATGTGGTTTTTTATAGTCATTGCGAGCGACCGGAGGGAGCGCGGCAATCTCGCAGTGAAAAACCGTGATTGCTTCGTCGCTTTCGCTCCTCGCAATGACCCTAACTATGTTCAAAATTTATTTACTGAAAAACATCCTCATAATATCGTTATACGACACGACCGCAATCAGGGTGATCAACACAGAGGCGCCTATACTCTGGGCAATTTCCATGGTCCTGCGCTGAAGCGGTTTTTTCCTCACCGCTTCGATAAGCATAAACAGAATCAACCCGCCATCCAGAACAGGAATCGGCAGCAGGTTCAGAATGCCGAGCGATATGCTGACCACGGCGAGGAGCGACAGAAAAGCAGACAACCCGGCCGCGGCCGCCTGGCCCGACATCTGCGCAATCATCACCGGGCCGCCGAGCGTTTTAATCGAGAGATGAAATGACAACAGATTCTTGAGGGTGATGAAGGTAAGATCTATGTAATCGAGCGTCTTATCGAACCCAAGGCGTACGGCCTCAAAGAACCCATATTTTTTGAACGTCAACTTCATGATCGGCTCCACGCCGATCAAATACCTGCCGTTGTCCATGGTCGGCGTAACGCTCTTCTCCATGCGCTTCCCATTGCGTTCGATCAGGAGAGTGAGCTTCTTTCCCTTGCTTTCGCGAACAAAGCCGGAGAACTGGTTCCAGTGATACACAGTCTTTCTATCCACCATCAGGATCTTGTCATTCACCATGAACCCTGCCTCCTCAGCAGGAGACCCCGGCCGCAGTCTGCCGATTTCTGCAGGCATGTCGGGAATAAGCCCGGAGGTCCCGATCTTAAGTTCAGCCGCCGTCTCCGGCCGGAGCGTCAAAGTCTTTTTCTCACCCTGACGGTCTATAGTGACGGTTACATCCGTATCTGGGTTCACGGCAATAAGAGTCAGCGCCTTGGTCCAGTCACTGATGCCCCTGTTATTGATCGTCTCAATCACGTCACCGGCCGCAAAACCCGCGCGCGCCGCCGGAGAGTTTGCCTCCACATATCCTACCTTTGCAGGTCCCTCAGCATACGTCCCCACCATAAAGACGATCGGCATCACGATAAACGCAAGCGCGATATTCGTAAGCGGCCCGGTGGCCGCGATCTTCATCCGCTGCCACACGGTCTTGGACTGAAACTCACCGGCGTCGCCGGTAGGCTCTTCATCCGGGTTCTCACCCGCCATCTTCACATACCCGCCGAGCGGGAGCGCGGAGATGATGTATTCCGTATCGCCCTTCTTGAATCCAAAGAGCTTGGGCCCCATGCCGAGCGAGAACTTTTCCACCCGCACACCGGCCCGCTTTGCCATGATGAAGTGACCGAACTCGTGCACGAACACGAGAATCCCGATCACGATCAAAAAATAAATAAGCGTCATGCCATCTCCTTATCGTTTAACACAAATAATCTCTGTTGCCATCATCTTCTTACCGTCCTACCCTCTTACCTTCCCGCTTTCAATGACCTTCTCCGCTTCCTGACGGGCCCAGAGGTCCGCTTTAAGCGCATCCTCTATGCTCTTCACGCGAGACGGCGTGTGCGCATCCATCGTTGTCTTGATCACGCGGGCAATATCGTGGTATCCGATCTTTTCTTCAAGAAAGTATTTGACCGCAATCTCGTTCGCCGCCGAAAGCACGGCAGGCATGGTACCCCCCGCCTTGAGCGCAGCATACGCATACTCCAGGCACGGAAATCGCGACCGATCCGGTTCCTCGAACGTAAGCGTCCCCACAGATGCCAGGTCCAGCGCGGGCGATACATCCGGCAGCCGTTCGGGGTACGAGAGTGCGTATGCGATCGGCCCTTTCATGTCGGGCATACCGAGTTGGGCCACCACCGCACCGTCATGATATTCCACCATGGAATGAATAATGCTTTGGGGGTGGACAAGCACGCTGATTTTATCCGGCGCGATATCGAAAAGCCACCGGGCCTCTATCACCTCAAGGCCTTTGTTCATAAGCGTGGCGGAATCGATCGTGATCTTCTTGCCCATGCTCCAGTTCGGGTGGTTGAGCGCTTGCGCCAGGGTCGCCTTTGCAAGGTCCTTTTTTGAAAATCCGCGAAACGGACCGCCCGAAGCAGTCAAAATCAATCTTCGTATGTCCTTGTTCGCGCCTGCCTGCAAGCACTGGAAAATAGCGCTGTGCTCGCTGTCCACGGGGAACAGGCTGACACCCTTCGCTCTGGCCTCGGCCATCACCAGTTCGCCCGCGGTCACGAGCGCTTCTTTATTCGCAAGCGCTATGTCCTTGCCGGCGCGGATCGCCGCCCACGTAGGCACGAGCCCGGCGGTCCCTACAATGGCGGAGATCATGAGGTCAGCTTCCTCTGCCGTTGCAACCTCGATCATGCCTTCAACGCCGGACACAATGCGGACCTTCAGGTCAATGCATCGGTTCTTCAGGCGTGCGGCGGATTCTTCGGCAACAACGGCCACGACCGCGGGTTTGAATTGGCGCGTCTGCTTTTCCAGGAGCTCAATGTTGTTCCCCGCGGCAAGGGCAACGACTCTGAAACGCTCGGGGAATTGTTCAACGACAGCGAGCGTCGACTGTCCGATCGAGCCCGTGGACCCGAGTATGGAAATATTCTTCATCATTCTCCTGAAATCAGGATTCCGGCCTCTCTACTCGGGATCAAGGATCGGCCTCTTCCTCATTTCACCTACTAGGTGCTTTCCAAGAATCAACGGCATTACATTCCTACATCAAACTTCGAGTAATTCAAACCCGGTTTGAGGATCAATCTTCCTCTGCGCCGAATTATTGATCAATTCAAGAATCACGACCTCGCCGATATGCCAGATATCCACGCCTTCACGGGTGCATCCGGTAACCGTAGTATCCGCCCGTCCGAACGCCGCGTGCAGGTGAAGCTTCGGCATGTCGGCCTCGTTCATAAAAATAGTCCCGACACCTACCGCCTCACTGACGTCCGGCAAAGACGTTACCACGGGGATGGGCTTGGCAGCCTTGCCCTCTTTCGGGCCCACAACAACCTTGCTTCCCCTGTCTGCTCCGCCCAGAAAAAATACCGTGGCTGCGGCTATGTTCTTATGCCGAGCGAACTCTTCAATCACGTGCGGTATTCGATCACCATGTTCAAGACGTAAAATAAATATTCTGCCGATATTGGCTTCCGAATATCTCATGTCCCGATCACCCTCAAATCCGAAAGTTACAGGTATCTTATGACGAGGTAGTAGTACAGGATCGGCGCTGCAAATAACATACTGTCCATGCGGTCGAGGATCCCGCCGTGTCCGGGGATGATTTCTCCCGAATCCTTGACGCCTGCGGCGCGTTTGAACAATGATTCCGCCAGGTCGCCGATCGTGCCGACCGTTGCCAGCACCAACGCAATCCCGGCGGCCTCCGACATGCCCACCCACGGCATGAACCAGATCCGGCACAGAAGCGCCATTCCCGCGGACGCGGCGAGCGCCCCGACGAATCCTTCAATGCTCTTCTTCGGACTTATTTTTTCGTAGAGCCGGTGCCTGCCGAAGGGGAGACCGACGGCGTATGCGCCGATGTCCGACGCCCAAATGATCAAGTACAGAAATACGAGCCATTGTTTTCCGTCAGCGCCCGTGCGGATCATGACCTGGAACGAGAACAGCATCGCCACATAGAACACTCCGGTGAATGTGGCCGCAATATCTTCGAGCGCGCCGTTGACAGGGCGCTTCGAAAAGAGCCGCGCGACCATGATCGCGAGCAGGGACGCAGTGATCAGGAGCTGTCCCGAACCGCAGTAATGGGGATGATAGGCTTCAAGGACCACCAGCGCCCCGATCACGATACCCGGAACGACAGCGGGGTTGATCCCCCGCACCCGCGCCATGCGATAGAACTCGTATTGCCCCACCACGACGGCGGCCAGCAGAAGGGCCGTGAAATACATTGGCGGCAATTTCCACGTGATGAGGTAGAAAATGGGAAGAAACAGAAGCCCTGAGATCACTCTCTTATACAACATGCGTTGTCTCCGTGGATAGTATGCCGATAACGACATGTCGTGTTTCCGCAGTCGTCACTTCCGTACGAGCTGTTCCTGGGTCAAACCGAATCTACGTTGGCGTCCCTGGTAGTCGAGGATCGCGGTCAAGAGGTCGCTCTCTTTGAAATCAGGCCAGAGGGTATCGGTAAAATAAAGCTCTGCGTATGCTGCCTGCCACAGGAGGAAGTTGCTGATGCGCTTCTCGCCGCTCGTGCGGATGAGCAGGTCGGGGTCGGGCAGGCCCGAGGTGTCGAGATAAGAGGAAAACGTTTCTTCGGTTATATCGCACGTTGTCCCGATTGCCCTCTGTATCCGACTAACGGCCTCCACGATCTCGCTCCTGCCGCCATACGAGAGCGCAAGGTTCAAGATCATGCCCGCGTTCCCCTCGGTTTCCGACACAGCCTTATCGATCCACGTCCTCACTCGCTCCGGAAGCCGCTCGATTTTACCGATGGTGCGGAACCGGATATTGTTCGTTTTCATGGTCGCGATCTCAGCCTTCAAAAAGCTCCCGAGCATGTCCATGAGAAAACCCACTTCCTCCCGGGGACGGCCCCAGTTCTCATCGGAAAACGCATAAAGGGTGAGTACCGGGATCCCGAGCTGCCGGCACTGCTCCGTCACCCGGCGCACCGTGTCCACGCCCTTCTTGTGTCCGGCCACGCGCGGCAGGCCCCTCCTGAGCGCCCACCTGCCGTTGCCGTCCATGATGATGGCGATATGTTTCGGCAGGCTGTTCATATCCAGACCGGCGCGAAGCTGTTCAAGTGTCTGTGGTTTGCTCTTCATTTTTTTCTTTGGAATTTTCTATTCCTCATTCCGCATGGAGCCTGCCCCCGAATGTATCTATCGGGGGAATTCCGTATTTGGGCGGCCACGCGGGGACGCCCCTACTTCACGGTATACGACAGCACCTGAATCTTGTCGCTCTTGAACAATCCTCCGGGAATGTTCACCAACGCATAAACCCGTGCGCTTTCCCCCTGCTGCCGAAGTATCTGCACGTCCCGTACTATGCCGGGGATATCTTTTATATTCCACCGCTGATCAAGCCTGGCGCCGGTCCAGCGCAAACCTACGATCGCGGCCTCTTTGGGCCCGCTCAGGATTCCGCCGCTGTTTTTCTGCAGAACAACCTCTTCCCTGCCGTTCCCGGTCACGTCCAGCGCGAGAATGCGCCCCTTAATCCTTACTTTTTCCCGATCGATTCCGGTCAGCTCTCTCTTATCTCCCAGTTCGGCCGCTCCTCGTAGCGTGACGGCATCGATCCCGGTCAGAGGTTTCACGACAGAGACGCCGGCTGTCGGATACTTCTCCTCGCTTTTCCAGATTGCGTCCCCATGGGCATAGACACCCAGCTGGTCATTATCATACTGCGCCACCAAAAAGGGCTGGTCCTCTCCCATGTCGGCCATCACAAATCCGTAGAGGCTGACTCCCTTGGGAAGTGGATATTCCGAACCGGGAACGTACTTTCCATCGGACCAGGCATACTGTCTCGGTGTTCCCGTAAAAAATTTGCCGGGGTCGTAGCTCTGGCCTATCAGAATGTTTCCTTTGCGCGGGTCTTTCAGCACCCGCAGAAAACCCGGCACTTCCGCAATGCGCTTGTATGCGCCGTCCTGAAACTCGAGGACGTACGAAATCACCTTCTCGCTCCGCATGGCCGTCGCAATGATCTCCGGCCGCCCGTTGCCGTTTATGTCCGCAACGTCGAGGTTTATGATCTGACTCTCGTTCGCGCCAAATGATCCGGGCTCCGTCCATTCCACGCTCCATCCCGATCCTTCCTGCCGGTAAACAGAAAGCTTCACGCCGTCGGAAAACACATACTTGAGCGCGCCGGTCCCGTCAAGATCGGCAACAGCGAACAATTGGGCGTCGAACGGCAGTTTCCCGGAAACGTTTTTGTCTTCCACGACCGGGGCTTTTGCTTCCTTGAACGGGGCAAAAAAAGGTTTAACCTCTCCAAGCGATTCCCGTTTCGACGTCAGGTCGAGAAGCGCCGTAATCGTATCGAGCGGCCTCGCATCATCGGCATAGAACATCTTGACCGTTGCCAGGAGCTTGCCTTTTTCCGACGGATAGATCTCGATCGCCGCGACCACATCAAGCCCGAAGGCGCTGCCCATCTCTTTGATCAGCGAACTATCGCGCTGCTTCCGGTCCTTCAGAAATACCGCGACCTTTTCGTTTTCGAGGACGGAGAACCGGTTGAGGTCATTTAACCGCTCCGCGAGTCCCTGGATGATATCCATTTGCTCGGCCCGCAAAGGGAGGAGCGCGAGGTTTATCTTTTTCGGCGTTATTCTCGCCTTGTCTCCCGGTTTTGGGTCCTTCAGTTTTTTCAGGACCACTACGGTGGATGTCTTCTCCCCCACGCCGAGCACCTCGGCCTCGCCTACCTCTTCTTCCACGCGGCCGATCACCGCTCCGGTCACGGGATGCAGGATTTCCTTCCCGTCCCTCCAGAGCGTCAGGGTCACACCGTATTTAAGCCCGTCTTTTACCCCGAGCGCGACCGTAAGACGGTCTTTCCGCACTTCCGTCACCTCGCCCTGCACCTTGGGAAAATAAGAAGAGATGGCGCTTGCAAGCTCGCCCAGGGAGGTAAATTCGCTCACCCCTAAAGGCTTCTCAACGGCAATTGCAACCGTGACGAGCGATGTTGCCAGCAAAAATAGCATCAGTATCTTTTTCATACGTACGTTCCCTCTCATCCATCGACAGCCATTTTATAATTTTCATCTTCACGGAACATCGTGTTAATGAATCGTAATCCTGATTTCCGCTTCCCATGATTTGCCCGGCAGAAGCGAGATGCGCCAGATCGGCATCACCATTGAGCTCTGGAAAACCCGCTCGAATCCGGCTTCGGATTGCGAGACCGTCTCGACCGGCGCGCGCCAGAAGATCGCGGGCTGGGAAAATCCCAGCGTGAGCCTGAGCTTGAGCCATTCATCCACGAGGCTCACCTGCTTCACGTTGTTCGTCTCGCCGATTGAGGCAAGGTTTCTCTTCTCCAGCGTATGGCCGGGAATATCGTAATACCGGTCATCGGCATTCCCGGCAAGGAGCGAAAAATTGAACTCGCTGCCGAACGAAGCGTTGAGTTCTTCGCTGCTCGTATTCGCGAGCTGATACTGTATGGACACTTCCGAAGCAGCGCTCCGCAGGGACAGTTCTTTTCTGAGCCGCACGCCGAGTCCGGCCACATTCCCATCCCGCTCCATGGCGACGGTCGCGATTCCCTGCGCTTTTTTAAGCTTCACCCCATAGCGGCCAAGCACAAAATCACCGGCCTCATAGTATTCGGACCGCATGAACCTTGCCAAATCCACGTCTGAGCCCAGGAAGTGATCGAGGAGTGAACCGCGGGTATACCAGTCGTAGAGCAGGTGATACTGGAGCCCCTCCTCCTTCATCGACACCCGTTCGTGAATGGTCTTCGCGCCGTCGCTCCGCGAGCCCGAGGACGTCTCGCCGACTGCCTTCAGGATCTTGTCGTGGTAGCCCTCGTGCCTGCGCGTAAGCGTATTCATGAGGTTGAAGGACCGCGGCTTCCAGTCGAGCTCCGTCAGCCTGCCGCCCTCAGCCGGATCGATGAACAGGTTCAAACGATCGGAGTTCAGCATGACCTCCTCGCTCCCGTCCTGGTCAAAGTCCCCCTGCTCTATCTCCAGCCATGATGGTGCGGCGGTTTTCTCCTGCTTTGACTGCTTCCTTCTGACGTCTGGCTTCTGGCTCCCGGCTCCTGGCTGATGCTTCATAGCATCAGCACTATACTCCGCCTGAATAAGGTGTTCATACACCGCCGATCGCAAATGCGGCAGATAGAGTCCGCCGAACACCCCATGCCAGTACGAATCATTACACTGCGACTGGTACAAATGGTCGAGCATCCGCGCCGCATCCTGGCCCTTCTTCACGCCCTGTGCTTCGAGCCCGTCCAGCGCGTCATGGACTTTCCGGCTCACCATCATCATGCGCTTGTGCAGGTGATTACTCTCAGGATATTTGGCCAGGAAGTTTCTCCAGAAACCGCCTTTGATGAAGGGTCTGATGCCTGCAAAGTCCGGCAAGTTCTTTACCTTCGCCAGAGCGTCGTCATACTCTTTCATGGCGCGCGTGGGGAGCGCCCACTCGCCCATCTCCATGTACGAGGCCGTGGGAAGATAAATTCTGCCGCGCGGCGGCTCCTTGGTCTGGTATTCCGAGAACGTCGTGGTTTCGAGCCACTCGCTGTTCTGCTCGATTAACGTAAAAAACCGTTCGAGCCATCCCTCCTCATACACCGTGTGGAAGGTCTCGGGCCAGACGCCGAACTTTTCGCCGTCATCAGCCATGACCATAAGCCGGTTACGCTCCGTCGAGCGAAGACCGGCAAGAAGCTCGATCGTCTCCTCGGGTCTGCGGAAGGGAATCGCATATCGGAGCCGCTCGCTTCCCGGGAAGACGCGCACCACGCTGTTCTGCTCTTCGGTCAGGTAGTAGCCGTCGAGCTCCTCGTCGCTGAGGCCGGCCATCTTAAAATGGAAGTCGTCGACGACTACGTGGTCGATGCCTGCTTCGGCGATGGGCTTCGGCAAATGCGGCTCCCAGACCCGCTCCGCAAGCCACATGCCCCGCGCATGGTAGCCGATCGTGCGACGGATGTAGTTCGTGAGCGCATGGATCTGGCCGATCTTGTCTTCATCGGGCAGCACGGCGATGATGGGCTCGTAAAAACCTCCCGACAGGATCTCGGCCCGGCCTTCAGCCGTGAGCATCTTGAGCGTGTCGATAAATTCCGGATGGCGCTGCTCAAAAAAATGATAAAGGGCGCCCGTATAATGGAGCACGATCTTGATCTTCGGGTGGCGCAGGAGAACCTTGACGAACGGGAAATAGGATTTCTGGTACGCGTCCTCAGACACAAACTCGAAATTGCCGACCGGTTGATGGTTGTGAATAGCAAAGATGAATTGTACTTTCGGCATCTCGTTGAAACCCTATGTTTTTTGTCGGTTTTCACTTGCATTGGTACAGTTTCTGATATTAGCCTCACAGGGGGGAAAAGTCAACCAAAAATGGGGGGAACGCTGCCGGGGCCGGTTGTTTATGACAGAGGGAAAAGCCTGCTGTTGTTTGAATCAGATTGAGTCAGTGAAAGGTAGAAAAAGGCAGCCCTCTCTCCAAGTGCCGGAGAGAGGGCTGTGATTATCGTCGGCAGTCGCATGTACTCGGGCCAACTTATCTACTTAGCCTGACTTACCTGCTGATTTGTTTGACCGTTAATCCGGCCTTGCAAGTCCGAGGCTACATCGCGCGCGACATGCGTAAAGATCTTTTCCCACGCGCCGACTGTGTAGGCGCCTCCGGCTGTGACCGAGCGCCTAGCATAAACCGTTCCGACGACATGGCCGGCATCCGCTAAGTCACATTGAATGTCTAAAACAGTAGCTCCCCACCCGGGCCACAACCACCTCTTGAATGCGTCTCCTTTTTTGTATTCGAGAATTTTGCACGTCGTCGTAAGTTTGGCTTTTGCGCTTCCCGTAAACAGCAATTCTTCGCTTTGAAACGCCTCGACAAGTGCGTTAGTCATCATCCCCTCTACGTCAATGTCGAATTTCTCTCCTGTTGCATTCGTACTCTTGGCGACTTCGATCCTGGTTTCCGCTTTAGGAGCGTAATCTTTTTGAAAGTCGACTGAGTGGTGGACAGCGCCGCATCCTCCGGCAACAATGGCCAGGGATCCAATAAGCAAGAACCGATTGATATTTTGCATCAACGTCTTTTTGTCCATTTATATTTCCTCCGCGATAGTGGGTTAATAATATAGTTTTATTTCCGCCCTGTGGCTCTTTAGACGTTTAAAGTGTTCAGAGTTGTCATAATTGAAAAATTTACCTATGGAGAAAAAATGAGAATAGTACCGTGGTTTCCTACTGCTACAAACCGAGACCCAAACAAGGTAATACTAACAAGGGCTTTACTCTGAAAATAAGGAGGATAATTGGCGCCAAAGATCTTCGTCCACGTTATTCCGTCAGGCGAGGTCAATATCTGGCCTGCGCCATAGTAGTCCCCCCCGTTTGACCCCACAGCTACAAACTGCGTCCCTGACCATACAATGCCGTACAATGAATCTGTAATGTCCTTGCCTCTCGTTGTCCATGTTATTCCGTCGGGCGAAGTAAGGATTGCACCTGCATATCCGACTGCTACAAATTGCGTTCCAGACCAGGCAACGCTATTCAGTGCATTTGTAGTTCCCGATGTTCGCGAAGCCCATGTTACTCCATCAGGTGAAGTGATGATCGTACCGCCTTCGCCCACTGCTACAAACCTCGTCCCAGACCGGGCAACACCGTACAGAGGGCTCGTAGTGCCTGGTGCCTGCGATGTCCACGTTACTGCGTCAGGCGAAGTGCAGATTCCATTTCCTACCGCAACATATTCCGTTCCGGACCAAACAATATCGGTCAGTGCACTATATGAATCATGTGCATGTAAAGTCCACGTAGTTCCATCAGGTGATGTGAGAATATTATTACCATTTCCTACAGTAACAAAGTGCGAGTTTAGCCAAGCCGTGCCGTAAAAATAAGCATAGGTACCCGATGCCTGCGCTGTCCATGTTATTCCGTCCGGTGAAGTGAGAATGGTGTTTGCGTCTCCTACTGCTACAAACTGCGTGCCCGACCAAGCAACGCCATGCAGATCATTCGACGTGCCCGAATTCACCAATATCCACGGTGCAATCGTTATCGCCGTAGCATTCGAGATGGCACCTGAACTAGCCGTGATCGTGGTAGTGCCGCTAGCGACAGAAGTGGCCTGCCCATTGGAACCTACTGCATTGCTGATAGTTGCTATCCCAGTATCGGAGGAACTCCATATCACCGATGGCGTCACATCTTGAGTGGTACAGTCTAAGTACGTCCCCGTCGCAGTAAACTGTTGGGTTGCACCATTGAAAATGACTTGATTTGTTGGGCTGACTAATAGAGTGGCGAGCGTATGCGATGGGGCGGCGACAGTGATCGGGGCATAATTAAACCCACTAATATACATGTCTACAAGGTAGGTAGAATTGTCGGTCACAGAGACTTCTTGCGTTAGACCCAACATCACCTGGCGGCTGCCCACGGTTATGCTGTTTGTTGGAATTACATAAGAGGTGGCGCTTGACGACAACCATTGAAGAAAGTTATTGGTCGGCCAGATTAAATTGCCATTGGGATTATTGGCATCCAAGATGCCAAGATAATATCCTAATATAGACTTACCTTGTGTCGGACCCCCGCCGGACCACATTACGCTGTTGGCACAGCTTGCTCCCCATGTCGTCCCAGCCAAAGGCATTGATATGGCAGGGTAAGACGTGAACTGAGTGCCCGAAGCCGTATAGGTCTTACCACCGACGGTTACGTTAAGGGTCACCGTATCACCGGGCGATACGGCTATATATCCTTCATACAGCTCATCCGTCGGATTATACGGTAAGATCACCCCGTTCATATTTACTGTTGCAGTACTAATAACGCTGCCGCTGGAATTATCCCAAACCCCGACCGTAGCAGCGCTGTTAAACCCCGATGGTGCAAATCCGGGCGGTACGGATCCCGTGGGGAAACTGTCCAGCTCGGCAGAAATAATAGGCTCAACTCCTGCCCCACCTCCGCTACCGCTACCACCACAGGACATGAGAAGCGCAAGAATGACTGCGGCTGTCATCTGTTTCCATGAGAGTAGTTTCATGTTCAACTCCTCCGTAGGGTATTAAACCCGTTGTTTTGAACGATGGTATTTATAGATGTATCGTAATTTATTCAATAGACCGTAAACGTAACGACAGGTGATAAAACACTACTAAGCGTGGAGTGGATAATCGTGGTGAAAGTATCAGAAATCGGCTTGAGTTGTCAATACCCATATATGGGTATTTTTCGGGTAGGCAAAAAAAGTAATATCCTTATTTTTCAACAGGTTGCCCGATTCAGTTTTGTACGTCCGGGTGATATCGCTGATCTAAGAGCAGAACATTCAGATTTTTGAAAAAGTCCCTGTCCTGTTCTATCATTCGTAATCCAGTTTAATTCACGCGGGGCAAGCAACAAACTGGTCTCAGGCGGATTGCGGGCTTTTCTTCTTTGCTCTATACAATTTCACCACTGCGTAACATGAGATCATCGGGATCCATATCCAGATGATCTCGGCAAAGAGCACCTCAAGACCGGTTCGGCTGAAAAATTTAGCGATCTTCATCGGCGAGGCGTATATGGGCCTCCAGGGCATGAAATACCGCGTGTTGTCGAAGGGGATGAAGAACCCCACTCCCATACCTTTGTCCGTCATAGCGTCCAAAAGACCGTGGGACGCGGTCACGATAAAAAAAATCGCGAGCAGAGACCACCACTGCTTAGAATATCGTTGTACGGCCGGGAACGCAAGCATGACGACAAGTACGCTCACCAGCAGGGCAAAGAGCAACGAGTGGGAAAATCCCCGGTGCCCGAACATGCTGTTGTACCTGATGCCGAAATAATAGTATCCGATAATATCGACGTCCGGAAGTATTGAGCAGCCGGCGGCAAGGACCCAGAACCGCGCGGGCATCTTTTCAGCGGTATATATCTTGGCAAGCGCGCCTGCCGCGAATATGTGCGTAAATGCTGAAGGCATGGTATCCCCTACGTCACCACGTTCCCTGTTCCCTCTTCTTCACCAGCCTGACCGCAAGGAAGAAAAACACCGCCGTATACGCCGCAAGCACAAGCACGGACCCTATGGACGCAGTTCCACCCGCGGCGAGCGCCCGCAGGACCAGGCTCGCGTGGGTGAGCGGATAGACCAGGATGAGGCTCATGAACGGCTCAGGAAGTTTGTCCGGTGAAAAGAATGTGCCTGCAAGAAACGACATGGGGATGATAAAGAAGCTGTTGAAGTTCGCCATGTCCTCGTGCGTATGCGCGATCATGGCCGCGGCCACACCCGCCGCGCCGAAACAAAATGCGGTAAGAACAAGCACGCCGAAAAAGAGAACGGACAGATGCATATGCACGCCGGACGCGAGCCCGACCAGCATAAGCAGAAGCGCCGAGAACAGCCCCCGGGCAAGACCGGTCAGCGTCCTGCCGAGCACGATGTCCCCGGGGCTCACGGGCGAGACGAGCACTTCTTCGAGCGTCTTGGTATAGAGTTTGCTGATGTTGAGCGAGGTCGCGACCGGGCCGAAGCTGTTGTTCATCGCGGAAAGCGCAAGGATGCCGGGCAGGACAAAATCGAGATACCTGCCGCTGCCCGCGTTCATAGCCCTGCCGAGCCCCCACCCGAAGGTCACGAGGTACAGGAGCGGCATCACCATGCTCGACGCCAAAAATCGCCAGGGCTTCCTGCGAATCAGGAGCATCTCTTTCCAGATGATGGGATAAAAATTCATAAAGACCTTAAATCACAAATTTATTTAGCCACGAATGAGCACGCATTGACACGAGATAAAAGAACCTAAAGGGAACATGCTTTCCTTAACACCCATATTTGTTTTTGTTTCATTCGTGTAAATTCGTGGCAAAAATCACCCTTCTATTCTCTCACCCGTCAGATTGATAAACACATCCTCGAGCGTTGCGTCGCGGATCAACAGATCGCAGCCAAGGCCGCGGCCCGCATCCATCGCCTCTTCCCGCGTCTGGAAAAATCTTCGCGGCACATCGTGTCTGCCGATGCACTCGAGCGCTACGTTCCCCACCCTTGCCTTCAGGACCGCAGGCTTGTCCAGCGCGATGATCTTGCCCGCGCGCATGATGGCCACCCGGTCGCACAGCGCATCCGCTTCTTCGATGTAATGGGTCGTGAGCAGGATGGTGATGCCGCTCCGTTTGAGCGATTCGATGAGCCCCCAGATCATCCTGCGCGCCTGCGGGTCCAACCCCACGGTGGGCTCATCCATAAAAATGACGTTCGGCCGGTGCATCAGCCCGCGCGCGATCAGGAGCCTCCTGCGCATGCCGCCGGAAAGATGTTCAACCGATGTGCCCCTCTTGTCCCAGAGGCCGACGAAGCGGAGGAGTTCTTCGGTTCGCGCGTCCCGCTCTACGCGCTCCATGCGGTGGAGCCTGCCGTGATATTCAAGGTTTTCCGCGCAGGTGAGATCGATGTCGAGGTTCAGCATCTGCGGCACCACGCCGATTGAACGCTTGACGTCCAGGGGATCAACCATCACGTCGTGTCCCGCAACAAAGGCAACGCCGGACGTCGGTTCAAGCAGCGTGGTCAGCATACGGATGGTCGTGGTCTTGCCCGCGCCGTTCGGGCCGAGAAGGCCGAAAACCTCGCCCTTGTTGACGCTGAAGCTGACGGCCTGTACCGCGCCGAGCGCGCCGAAGTTTTTGGTGAGCTCCTTTGTTTCGATCATCCACTGATTATTCATTGTTAAAAGTATCCTGCTACATGGCATTGAGCTTCAAGCTGAAGGCGAGGATCAATACGAGCCCGGACGGTCTCAACCTTGGATTTTTTCTTAGTCTTCCACTTCGATCCCGAGCGCCTTGATCTTCCGGTGCAGGTTGCTGCGCTCCGCGCCGATTGCGTCCGCGGTCCTGCTCACGTTGCCGTCGTTCTCCTTGAGTTTCTGAGTGATGAACTCTCGCTCGAACTCAGCGCGGGCATCCTTGAGCGTAGCGGATCTCCAGGAGAGTACGGTGGGTCGGGGGGCGGCGGCAACTCGCTTTTCCGCCGGCGCGTCGCGGAGAGGCAACGGCACGTCCCGGACGCTCAAGGTGGGACCGGGAGCCATGATGATGAGCCGTTCGATGATATTCCGCAATTCGCGGACGTTTCCCGGCCACGAGTAACGAACAAAAAGCACAAGCGCATTGTCCTCAATGCTCTTCGGTTTCTGTCCGTATTCATTCGAGAACTCCTGCAGAAAGTGTCGGACCAGACGCGGGATATCATCGGGCCGCTCGCGGAGCGGCGGCACCTCGAGAGGGAGCACGTTTAATCGGTAGTAAAGGTCTTCACGAAAAGCGCCTTTTTTTATCTCGTCGGCAAGGTTCTTGTTCGACGCCGCGATCACCCGCATATCCGCTTTGAGCGTCTTGGTGCCGCCCACGCGCTGAAACTCCTGTCCTTCGAGCACGCGCAACACCTTGGCCTGCGTAGCAAGACTCATGTCCGCGATCTCGTCGAGAAAGATAGTGCCGTTGTCAGCGAGCTCGAACTTCCCGCGTTTCATACCCGTCGCGCCGGTAAAGGAACCTTTTTCATGGCCAAAGAGCTCGCTCTCGATCAACTCCTGGGGGATAGCCGCGCAGTTGACCTCAACAAACGGCCCGCTCGCCCGCTTGCTCGCGCGATGAATGGCGCGAGCCACGAGTTCTTTGCCCGTGCCGCTCTCGCCGTGGATAAGCACCCATCCATTCGTCGGACCGGCAAGAGCAATCTGGCGTTTGAGCGCGTTGATCTTCTCGCTCTCACCCACAAGCTCGTATCGTTGCTCAATGCTTCTTTTGAGCGTCTGGTTTTCCTCGCGCAGCCGGTACTCTTCCAGCCCGTGTTTCACCACGAGCGTCAGGTGCGCGAGCTCCGGCGGCTTGAGCAGAAAATCGTAGGCCCCCATCTTGGTCGTCTTCACGGCAATATCAATCGTGCCGTGTCCGGTGACCATGATCACCTGCATTTCCGGCCGGAGTTCCTTGAATCTCTTGAGCGTCTCGATCCCATCCATCTCCGGCATGGCGATGTCGAGTAGCGCAAGCGACGGCTGGGCGTCGGCAAGCAGGTCGACCCCCTCCTTGCCCGAACCGGCAGTCACGACATCGTACCCCTCGTCACGCATCACATCAGCAAGGCTTTTGCGTACGCTCTCTTCATCGTCGACTATGAGTATGGTTTCGTTCGGCATACGTCATACTGTAACAGATTTTCCAGGTAGTGTAAAGCGCCGCCGCGTCAAAGCTTATACCCGATCATTCTTAGAAATTCCTTGCGCTTTGTTTTATCTTCCGGGGTCTCAATGCCTTTTGGAGAAGACCCGTCAATGACGCCCATGATTCCTTTGCCCTGGGCCGTTGACGCAACCACGACTTCGAGCGGATTCGCTGTTGCGCAAAAAATACGGCAGACTTCCGGGCAGTTCTTGATCTGGTTCAGGATGTTGATGGGAAAAGCGTTTTTGAGGTAGATGCAGAACACATGGCCGGCACCGATGGTTTGAAGGGTCTTGGTGCAGGAAGCGATAAGGTCTTTGTCATTCCCCTCGGTACGAATCAGGCAGGGACCGGATGCTTCGGTGAACGCGATGCCGAATTTGGCTTGCGGCACGGTCGTGGCTACAATCTCGTACAAGTCTTCGGCTGTCTTGATAAAATGAGTTTGGCCAAGAATAACATTACAGCCTTCGGGAATATCTACGGTAACGGCATTCATCTCCATGTGTGCCTCCTCTATGGGGGGGGTCGTTACCTGATACTATACCAAATTTTGCAGAAGAACGGGAGGTTGAAGAGCGCTCTAGTGAAGGGGTTAAAGCGGTTTTTTATTCAGGATAAGAGAGTCGGTGCCGTGCTGGAGCAGGTCGACCATGCGGCTGAGGGATTCTTCATGCAAATCGAGGATGCGGGGTTCGTCCAAACCACGTCGCCGCTTTTTGTTCAGGAAGGAAAGGAATACCATGCTTTTATAAATCCGCTTATTGGTCTTGACGGAAAACATGTAGCTGTCGAGCGCGTTTTCGAGAAGCAGATCGCTCCTCTTGCGAACGGACCTCTTCATCATCACGGTCTGCAGCCAGTAGGTCTTATCGATCAGGCTGTCTGCCTTCATCTCTACCCACGTATGCCCCAGGTTCCCCAGATCGTCCGTGAGCGTTTCATGGGCAACGGTGTCGGCAGCGAGATGGCCCAGATAGCCGTATGCAAACGCCCGCTCAGGCCAAGTCTTGGCTTGGTCCAGGAGGTTGAGACCAACGTCCCAGGAATGGGAGCATTTATCATCAGGAAGATATTTTTTGCCGAGGATCATGTCGGCCATGAGATTGCCGTAGAGAAAATCCTGTTTGTGCTTTTTTATAAGAGCGAAAATGCCGGCAGGGAGGAGCGAAGCGCAGGACAACAGTTCATTGCCGAGGTACATGTGGGTCATGGGACCCCACGCAAAAGCGAAGGACGGGACCAATATGAATCCGGCTACAAGGGCTAAAAAAAACATAATGAATGATTTCCAGCTTATAATAAGACGTATAAAAACCTGCGCAACAGTGAATATATGCTACCCCTTTCAAGACGCAGCGTCAATAGTTTTTTATTAGCCGAATAGGTGAAATTACGGGGTAATAGGAATACACTTATGACTGACGGCTATTTGCATCCCGCGCAGGATGACGACGCACAGCCGCCGCAGCCGGAGCTGTTGTTCGAAGCGCCTGTTGAGGACCCGCTCGAAGACCGGCCCATGCCGAAACGCGACAGGAGTTTGTCCGTTTTTTTAGAACCGCACTTTTCGCAGGCGACTTCCGGGCTCGCCCCGAACACGAGCTTCTCGAAGTCAACGCCGCAGGCGTTGCAATGATATTCGTAGATAGGCATAGCGCTCCTTTCCGGCTTTGCCGAAAAGTAAAGCTCCAAATTTCAAACATCAAATCTCAAATAAATTCCAATAACCAAAAACCAAACTCAAAATAATTTGGAACCTGGAATTTGATTATTGGTTATGATCACTACAGCGAACCGTTTTGTCATTCCCGAAATCCACTATCGGGAATCCAGGTTTTTCAAATAATGTTTGTTATTGGGGATTTGAAACTTCCCCCAATTACTTCTTCTCCAGTTTCTTCCAGTCCGCAAGAAACTTCTCGATCCCGATGTCCGTGAGCGGATGTTTCGCGAGTTGGTCGATCACGCTGAAGGGGATCGTGGCGATATGCGCGCCGGCAAGGGCCGCGTCCACCACGTGGAGCGGATTCCGCACGCTCGCAACGATGACTTCGGTAGCATAGCCGTAGTTGTCGAAGATGGCGATTATCTGGCGCACGAGGTCCATGCCGTAGTGGCTGATATCGTCAAGCCTGCCGACAAAGGGGCTCACATACGCCGCGCCCACCTTGGCCGCAAGCAACGCCTGCATGGGCGAGAACACCAAGGTCATGTTCACCTTGATGCCTTGCTCCGCGAGGATCTTCGTGGCCTTAAGGCCTTCTTTGGTCATCGGCAGCTTCACCACGATGTTTTTGTGGATCTTCGCGAGTTCCACGCCCTCGGCCACCATTTTGTCCGCCTCCAGGCTCACGGCCTCGGCGCTGATGGGCCCATCCACGATCGAACAGATTTCGGCAATCACCTGTTTGAAATCTCTTCCCTCTTTTGCGATCAGCGAGGGGTTGGTGGTCACGCCGTCAACCACGCCGAGGCTCGCCGCCTCGCGGATCTCTTTTACATTCGCGGTGTCGATAAAAAATTTCATGTTCTTTTTTCTCCTCATTGTCTGAAATTTTTGTTTCCTAACCCGGGCAAACCGGAACCAAAAGGCGTGTCTCGCAGAGCACGCGGAGGGCGCAGAGTTAAATCAAAACCTTTACGCTTGATTTTAAACCGGAGTATTTTTTATCTTTCTCTGCGAACCCTGCGCCTCTGCGAGAAATCCTGCCATTTTGAGAAGAGTTTGATTCGTAACTGACTAACCCTCTACCCTCTCACCTTCTTGTCTTTCACGGCAATATCGTTACCAACGTGCCCAAAGACACGACGCTGAAGATCTCATCGATGTCCGAGTTGTCCAGAGCAATGCATCCATCGGTCCAGTTCATGGAAAGAAGCGCGCGCGGTGAAATCGTTCCGTCGAGGACCCTCCCATGGATGCCGACGGCCCCTCCGAGCCGCGTGTCCCACGGCGGGGGTTGGCGTTCGCTGATCGCCTTCTGAATCGACGCATATTCCGCGGGTGATATCAATTTTGATTGCACGCCGTATTCCGCGTGCTTCAACCCGGGGTAGCTCAAGCCCATGAACTTATAGAACCGTTTGCTGTGGTTCATGGTGCAAATGTAAAAATCACCCTCGGGGGTCCGTTTGTCGCCGACCATCCGCTTATCGCCGTCCTGGTAACCCCTGCCGAATACCGCGTGATAGGTCTTGATTGGCAGGTCTCCTTTGTAGAGGGTCAGCGTATAGTGGGATTTCCAGATAACAAGCTTGAGTTCTCCGGCAATTGATGAGAGCGCGGACGCAAACGTTGATGGTTTACCCGTCGGCACTTCCGGCGCCGGTGAGATGCAGCTCAAGAGCGCAAGCGAAACAAAGAGCCTGAGATAAAACAAACTATTTCTTTGAATCGTCGCCATTCCCTGCAACCGCGGTCACGCGCGGTTCTTTTCTTCATACTGTTTTGCGCAGGTCTCGCTGCAAAAAGAGCAGAGCCTGTTGTTGATACGCCGCGTTATGGCGCGTTCCTTCAAAATATACGTATGGCACTCGGGGTCCTGCACCATCTCGTCCCCCGGAAGCCGGCTGCTCCGCTCGTCTTTTTTGGCGTAGCCATTGAGCGCGGAACGGACCACCGCCTTGACGATATAGTACACCACGAGGATAAAAACAAAATACAGAATGCTCCGCATCATTTGACTTCCTTCGGCTTAATGTCTGAAATGCCGCATCCCCGTCAGCACCATGGCAATATTGTGTTCGTTCGCGGCCTTGATCACCTCTTCGTCCTTGACCGACCCGCCGGGCTGGATAACCGCTGTTATGCCGGCCTTGGCCGCCTCGTCGAGTCCGTCGCGGAAGGGGAAGAATGCATCCGATGCGAGCACGGTCCCCTTGAGCGGGAACTGGGCCTTCATCACCGCAATGCGCACCGAATCGAGTCGGCTCATCTGTCCCGCGCCGATGCCGATCGTCCGGTCCTTGAGCGCAAAAACGATCGCGTTGGACTTCACATGCTTGCACACTTTCCAGGCAAAGGCGAGCCCTTCGTATTCGTCGTCAGTCGGTTTTCGCTTTGTCGCCACAACCAGCTTTCTGACGTCCGCGATCCTGCCGAGGTCCCGGTCCTGATAGATGAGGCCGCCCGTGATCTTCTTCAGGTCCATTCCCTCGGGTGTGCCGGAGACCTTCGGCCCGATATCCAGCAACCGGACGTCTTTTTTCCGCTTGAGCGCTTCCAGCGCATCAGGCGCAAACTCGGGCGCCACCACCACCTCCACGAACGTTGAAGCCAATTCCTTGGCCGTTTCTACATCGACCATGCGGTTGAAAGCGATCACACCGCCGAATGCCGAAACCGGGTCGCAGTCGCGCGCCTTACGATACGCTTCGACCAGCGTATTCGCCGTTGCCGCACCGCAGGGGTTGTTGTGCTTCACGATCACCGCGCAGGTCCCTTCATACTCTTTTGCAAGTTCGAGCGCGCTGTTCGCGTCGAGAAAGTTATTGAAAGACATCTCCTTGCCCTGGAGCTGCGTTGCGTGAGACACGGACGGTTCCTTACGCCCGAATTCGCGGTAGAAGGCCCCCTGCTGGTGCGGGTTCTCCCCGTAACGGAGGCTCTGCACCTTTTCAAACTGGAGCGTAAGAATGTTCGGGAAATGGGTCTTCTCGTCCTCAGGCACCTGGCTGTCGAGCCAGGCCGAGATGGCGCTGTCGTACCGCGCGGTGTGCAGAAAGACCGTGCGGCATAGTTCAAAGCGGGTCTTTGCGGAAACCTCGCCCGTCTTTTGTATCTCTTCAAGCACGCGTCCGTAATCACGGGGGGCAACCACGACAGCGACGTCGGTGTAGTTCTTTGCCGCGGAGCGCAGCATGGTCGGCCCGCCGATGTCGATGTTCTCGATTGCCTCATCGAGCATGCACCCGGGCTTGGCAACGGTCTGTTCAAAGGGATAGAGGTTCACGACCACAAGGTCGATGGGCTCGATGCCGTGTTCCTGCATCTGCTTCACATGTTCAGGATTGCCGCGCCTGCCGAGGATCCCGCCGTGGACCTTGGGGTGCAGAGTCTTGACCCTGCCGTCGAGCATCTCGGGAAAGCCTGTGAATTCCGACACGTCCTTGACCTTGACGCCGCCCTCCCGCAGGAGCTTGGCCGTGCCGCCCGTGGAGAGAATTTCGATGTTGAGCTTTTCAAGCCCTTTAGCAAATTCGAGAATGCCGTGTTTGTCGGAAACACTGATGAGCGCGCGCTTTACTTTGGCCACAATAGGTCCTCCGGGAAGAATGTTCTTGGTGAAACAGATGGAATATTAACCGGAAAAAAGAGGAATGTCAATTCAAACATAAACAGGGCCGGGTAAGCGCATGCCAAAAGAGGCCCTGATCAGAATCGGGAGGCAGAGGAACCGAAGAAAAGAATCTCCTCGCAGCAGTTGCAAGATATCTGGTCAGTATTTTTCCCCCTCCCTACGATGGGAGGGGATCAAGGGGAGGGTGAAGGTCCGGCGGTCTTTACTCACCCCCACCCAACCTCCCCCATCAAGGTGGAGGCGACCCTGGTGCAGTCTACGGGCAGGTCCCAGGGTTTTTCTGGCAGGTCTTCTCCTGCTTTCTTTCGGTGAGCCGCATCTCTCTCCGCGCCTTTGCCTCGCGGTTCCGGCGAATGTCTTCCTCTGTTTCAAGGATGAGCGGCGGCACGCTGCGCGGCTGGCCATCCGGTCCGAGCGCTACGAACGTCAGGTAAGCGGAGGCCGTGTGCCTGACCTCTCCGGTGAGAAGGTTCTCCGCTTCCACCCGAACGCCGACCTCCATGGAGGACCTGCCGACGAAGTTGAGACTTGCCCTGAAAAAAAGAAGGTCGCCGATATACACCGGGTTGTGAAAATCCAGCCGGTCGATAGAGGCCGTGACCGTGTTAGAGCGGGAGTGCCTGCTCGCGACCACGAATGCGGCGGTATCGATGTACCTCATCGTGACACCGCCGTGGATGTTCCCGGCGGGGTTCGCGTCCTGGGGTATCATCACCTGGGCGATAACGACGCTGCTGTCCTTGGTCCTTTTCCCTTCCATGGTTCAGCCTCCTGTGTTCGCATGCCGGCGCAGGTTGTTTCCTTTATATATAGTTGCCGTAGTCTAAGCGGAAGCGTGTGGACGGTCTTTTCGTGGTCGATCTTGGCTTAGGAAACGTCCGCAATGCAATACCAACGACAACGACCAGGAGCCGCTTCGGTCTATCACACCGACGGAATGATGTCCTCTACCCGGCTTTATCTGTTCACCTTTTTCTGGATTAGTTTTCTGGGGGAGAGGCGAACAATCTTATGACCGGAAGCATTCTCGATGGAATGCAGGTCAGAGCAGATCGCCGCAAGCTTGCCTTTAAATTTCTTCGTGTGGTCCATCCGGTGCTTTCTCACTTCTTCAACAATGGGGTCTTTCATGTATGTCCTTTTTCCTGAAAGTCGCCGTTCGCCAGCTACATGAAATTATACCAGTTCTTTCCTCGTTGGGATAGGGGTATTGTGCTCTGCTTTATTTACTTCGGGTTTTACGACGCGATCGCTTTGTTTACAGCCGAATTCTCCATTGACATGCCCGATAGAGTAGTGTAATATCTTATATTAAGAGTTTTAGAGAGGAGGCTGCAATGTCCCTGGTAAAAGTAAAGCGGTTCTCTCAGGTGACCATCCCCGCGAATATCCGGCGTAAGGCGCACATTGAAGAAGGCGATTTTATTGAAGTGTCCTATGACAATAAACACATCATCATGACCCCGAAGCGAGTTGCCGACAAAACCACGGATTGGGCGCGAAAGTTTGATGATGCTCTCGGGACCGTAAGGAAATCCGCGAAACAGGCCGGCATCACCGCACAGCGCATTGATGAGGCCGTCAAGACCGCGCGTCGGGGGCGCGGCCGTTGAGGGTGGTCATCGACACCAATATATTTCTTGCTGGTCTGCTTAATGCGGACGGCGGGACCGCAAAGATCATCCGTGCTTTCCAGGATGGGGAATTCGAACTCGTCGTCACGCATGACGTGTTCGATGAGTATGTTCGCGTAATCCACCTTTTCGACAATGAAGTGCCTTCGGACAAAAGCGAGGAACTGCTCGAATTGGTATTCGAAAAAGCCGTCAAGGTAAGACCTGCATCAAAGACCGCCCTCTGCACGGATGCAGACGATGAAAAGTTTATATCCGCGGCCCTTGCCGGTCAAGCCGCCTTTCTCGTGACGAAAAATAAAAAGCATTTTCCCAAAGAAGCGCCGTCGATAACCATCGTGAATGTGCGGGAGTTTCTGCGGGAGATCGAAAAACAGCGGAAAGTGCGATGAATGGTCAATAACAGTCCGAGGCAGAGCCCCGCTCGCACAAAACCATTCTGGATAAAAGCTGTGGTACAAAATGTCTTACCGCAAGAGGCAAGATCTAACCATCGCTAACCCTGCGTTACTAACTTAATGCTGAGGCGTCCTAGCTGCTGGTGACGCATCAATTCAAGGCGCGACCCTCTGGGTTTGTGAACGTACCCATAGTTTGAAATGAGTATATGGCTGATGCAGAACAGCCTCTAAATTCTCTCGATTGTTATCCTTTATTACCTGATTCAGTAAATAAGTGGCCTCTTTATCACAGCGAGCTATCATTTGATTTGCAATGTTTTCTTTGCCTGAATCGGTACTCGCATATATCAGCTGAATATTTTCTGGCAGATAAAAGTTTCCGTAAATTGGCGCTTCTCTTGAGTTATACCGCGGAATATTACCCAGGTCTGAGTCAACGATCATGCATATTTTCTTGGTAGATTTGTAATCGGGCGCGGCTTGTATCAATTCAATACACTTTTGCCAAGCAATATTTTCTGCCTTATCACGAATATTCCTGAACTCCAAGCAATTTACAGAACGATATCTAATTGCTGTATGGCTTGGCATTAAAACATTTTTACCCCCAACAACACATGCAATAGATATAATTTCGTTGCCAACAGCTTTGCTATTGGTATCAATTGCAAAGATCAAATCGAATGATTCTAACTTTCTATTGGAATTTACATTTAATTCTTGAGGGGGCAATAACGCTTTATTCAAAACCTTAAAGTCCTTTGTTCTCACGTAGCCAGTTTCAACATTCGCTTTCATTGGATTAGTTGGCCGAGCATCATACAATAAAGCAGCATCTCCAGTTGTGGGATCAAGCTTGAAGCCATTAATCGATTTTGGCTCACCAAAGTCAAATGTTACATAAGTAATTCGCTCTTTGGAGTATTTATTTCGGCAACATTTCTTAAATTTTTTCCCACTGCCGCACGGGCATGGATCATTAGGGCCATTTTTTTTCGACATAGGTTTTTGAGTAGCAATCCTTACTCACTCAATTCGAGAATCATTTACAATCTTTACTTCCTCCTCTCCAAGCCATACAGCTCATACTCCAATTGGTCGATCTGCCGGTCAAATTGTCAGTCTGACGCCAGAGGCCAGCCTTTTCAGTTTAGCTGCGAACCAGAATGCAATATCAGGAACAACATCTCTCCATTCAGCACATTAGATCAACCCTTTGTCCCGCAGCCAGCCTTCCAACTGAATGGGGATAGTTTTTCCAGGATGTTGAGGGTCAAAGTTTCTATAAAGTTTCCCAACCAAATCTGTCTGCAAGCTTTTCAATGTTTGATCTTTTAGAAAAAACACGGGTTTTCCCTGAGCGATCATGTAACCCACTTCGAGTGAAATATTGGGATTAAAATCGTCTGCAAGCAACCTTTCAAAAACAGCGATTGCGAACCCGCATCCGTGCATATAAGTACGGATATTGGTGAATAAATCATCGGAATATTCTTTATCGTCTGCCCTGAGACCGGCCAAGGAATGTTTTCTCAACGTTGATCTAATAGAATTCAAAATTTCTTGGTGAGCTTTCGTTTCGCTAAATTGCATGATAACAAACCCGTTCTTTCCGAGAATCGGATAGTCTTTTTGAAAATATGATAACGAGGGTAATGGTTCATCGGTTTTAATCGTGTGCATCTGGAAAAGTTCTCGTGACAAATCCTCCGGCATCAATGTTACAACCAGCGTAGAAGTGTACTCTATCCTATCAGAGAGAGGTCTCTGTTCATATTTATATTCTGGCTCAACAATGATTTTCCCAATCAACCATTCTAAATCGCTACAAGCATCGACTGTTCTTTTTAATTGGTCAAGGTCTATTGTCCATTTATGTCCACCTGAAAGGAACCAAGCAGGGCTTTCGCGAAGAAGAATATCGTTCGATAAAGCTAAAACCTCTTTCTTTGTCAGATTAAAGTGAAAGTTTATAGCAATACATACACTCTCAAAAGGAGTTTCTTTTCTTTCTGAAAAATCCCAAACCGCATGATCGTACTGGTAAACATTTATATATATAAATCGCATATTACTTCCTCATGATTTTCTAATCGACATAAGCTGAGTGAGGTTTAGTTTTCAATAATCCCTATTTCTTTTTCCGTCAATCCATACAATTCATACACCAACTGATCAATCTGCCGATCTGTAGCGTCGATATGCCGCTGGAGGGCGGTCTTTTCGTGGTCGGTCTTTCCTCGACCAGTTGCTTTTAAGAAAAGATTATTATAAACCGAAGGAAATAGCAAGACGAAAACGGGGGAAAACAGAAGGCAGCGGATCGCGGTATCATCCCACCACATTATACTCGCGCACGCGCAGCTTTACGCCGAGGTCTTCGGCAATTTTGCGGCAAGCCTCAATGTCCACCTCGGGAAGCGACACCACGGTGATGGCAACATCGGGAATGTACTTCTTTGCCTCGAGGATGAACTCTTTGACCGCCTCGTACGTTTCAATACCGAACTTGGGTTGACTGACCTTGTTGTAAAGCTCTGCGTTCTGGGCGTTCAAGCTGACGCTCACGGCATCCACCAAACCGGCAAGTTCGGGCAGCACGTTCCGCTTGTAGATCAAATTGGCATGGCCGTTCGTGTCAATGCGCACTTTGCCGCCGCGTTTCTTGACCTCCGTAGCCACGGCCTTGACCACGTCAAGCCGCAGAAGCGGTTCACCGTATCCGCAGAACACGATTTCCGCATATCGCTTGGGATCGTTGATCTCTTTGATGAGCTCTTCGGCTGTCGGCTCATCGCCAAGACGAAGGTTGTGCCCTTTGACGAAATCGGTGTGGTACCGAACGCAGAAGGTGCAGGCCGCGGTGCAGCGGTTCGTGATGTTGAGATAGAGGGAATTCCTGATGGGATACGTAATCATCCCCTGCTTGGGGACCGTGCCGATGCCGAAGAGCTGCATGGCGTTATAGCTCGTGATCCGCGCAACGTCGTCGAAGGAGAGGCCTTTGATCTGCGCGATCGCCTCGGCGGTATGGCGCACATAGGCCGGCTCATTCCGTTTGCCGCGCATGGGCTGAGGCGAAAGGTACGGCGCGTCCGTCTCGATCAGCAGGTGCTCGATCGGAATTTGCCGCACGACCTCGCGCAGGGCCGTTGCCTTGGGGAACGTGACCGGTCCCGCGATAGAGAGGGAGAACCCCATCTCGATCATCTTCTTCGCCATCTCGAGATCGCCGGAGAAACAATGCATGACCCCGCCGAGGTCTGGAGACCATTCTTCGGCGAGGATCTGGAGCGCGTCTTCGTGCGCGTCGCGGTCATGGATGATGACCGGCAGGTCGAGTTCGCGCGCCTCGCGCAGCATGTCGCGGAACTTTCTCTTCTGGTCCGTTCGGGGCGAGTGTTCGTAGTAATAGTCGAGCCCTATTTCTCCGTACGCCACGACCTTCTTGTGTTTTGCCAAATGCCTGAGGAGTTCGTATGCGGGGTGAAGGATGTCTTTTACTTCGTGGGGATGGATGCCGATTGCGGCGTAGATAAAATCGTATTTATCCGCGAGCAGAACAGCGTCTCGGCTGGACTCTACCGTTGTCCCGATGGTCACGATGTATTCGACGCCCGCCTCTTGCGCCCGCTTGATCACGTCTTCGCGGTCGTCGTCGAACTCGCGCATCTCAAGATGCGCATGAGTGTCAATGAGCATTACTTCACCCTGCTGCCCGGCTTGGTCTCCCGATCAAAGGTGGCTACGGCGAGCCCGTCTCCGCTGCTCGCGGCGAGCAGCATTCCCTGGGATTCAATGCCCATGAGTTTGGCCGGTTTCAGATTGGCGACGATCACTACCGACTTGCCCATGAGATCCTCCGGCGAGTAGCTCTTGCCGATCCCAGCGACAACCTGGCGCGTCTCCGTGCCGATGTCCACTTTGAGTTTCACGAGCTTCTCGGACTTCTCCACGCGCTCGGCAGAGACGATCTTCCCGACCCGAAGGTCAACTTTTCCAAAATCTTCGATCCCGATCAATTCAGGACCAGCAGACTCGGGTTGCTTCGCGGGCTTTTGTGTTTCTTCGGCATTCTCCATC